>SDBV01004191.1_pt1 | contig 20887 bp, 20 predicted proteins | sample 2277081 | NCBI WGS metagenome assembly SDBV01 (sample SAMN10402039, study PRJNA504765) | marine sediment metagenome | isolation source: marine sediment core GS10_PC15, 223 cmbsf | place: Arctic Ocean: Southern Knipovich Ridge | collected 2010 | reverse complement strand
CAAGGTGGAAAACAGGGAGAAAAGTTTCGAAAGGATACAGGTCCCAAACCCCTTTGAGGTGGTGTTTGGCAACAGTGGCGTGACCGCTGATACATCGGCTTTGGGTCTTTTTCTCACCCAACTTGAAGAAAAGGATCCGGAACTATGCGCGGCGCGCCTCAAAACCATTAGATCTCAAGTATACGAAATGAGAAATGAGCTGGAGGCTGGCAATCTGGAGAAAACGGGGGCGATAATGAACGAAAACCATACTATTCTGATCGAGATGGGGCTTTCTCACAAAAAACTGATAGATTTGTGCAACATAGCCATCGAGAACGGAGCTTTTGGTGCGAAAGTTACGGGGGAGGCAGAGGAGGCTACATGCTTGCTTTGACCCCAGGGGAAGACCTTCAGGCTGTAGTGGCATTGGCAATTGAAAAGGAGGGGCATAAGGTCATCCGGGTAACAGTAGGTGGAGAAGGAAGATCTCAACAACTGGCAGGCGTACCTGGACTCACTACCCCATCAAGAAAATTCTGCCGCTGCTTCGAAGATGAAGTAGGCAGCACCATGTGTGCGGATATCGTCGAATCTCAATTCGGGCGGCGGTTTGACCTGGCAGACCCAGTTGAAGCCATGCAGTGGATGAATTGCGGTGCCTTAGAGAAATGTGGTGATGTAATCGGAAAAGGTGTACGAATTGCTGCGGAGATTGTCTCGGAGATACAAGATTAGAGGCTGATATCAAATGCCTTTATGAACACACATATCCGGGTTCTGCCCACGGTGCATGGTGAGGTGGGGATTCCATTGGATAAGAAAATTGAAGCATGGTGAATTTTACAAACCTCACCAGGTCAAAATCCCAACCTACCCGCCAGATTATGCAAGACTGTCCCAACTGCAGAAAGATCTTACTGCAAAGGGAACACCGCCAGCACAAGCCAACCAATAAACAGCGCGCCGCTAAGTGCAAACGTTGACCGCCAGCGGTAGGGACCTGCTGCCAGGGCGTGAAATCCCAATACTACCGGAAAGACCGGCAAGATCAGGTTCAGGAAGCCCAGCTCTGGATTGAGGCGCAGAGCCAAGAAGAGTGCACCTGCCATTATCAAACTGTATCCGAACCACCAGAGCGCTCTACCCAATCGGCTGGTTGGCAAAACAGCCTGGGCTACAGCGAGAAACCAGGGAAGGCTCAGAACAACACCCAACGGCCATAATATCAAGCGTTTGGGTATCAATATCCAGGGCAACCAGACATAATTCCCTAACACCCCTAAACCAATCCACAGAGTTGCAAATACCATCAGACTCCCAAGGAGAGCAGGACGCACCAACTGTCCCGGCATCCGCCCCAGGAGCAATATACTCAACGCACCCGCAATGGCGAACCAGACCAAGAGATAACCCCCAACCAATAAGCCCAGCAGGTTGTTAATATCCAAACCAGCCTGTGAAAGCATATACAGGATTCCCGTCGCGCCCAATGCCCCCACAATTAGCGCTCCAATCCTCCGTCCTGCTGATAATTCAACAGGCTCCATGGCCTCACCATCGAGATTATTAATCAGCGGTGCCAGCGACCAGAAGAACAACAGCGTACCTAGCAAACCAATCACATACCAGAGCACACGTCGGTCAGTGTAATCTTCTGCCCCAGGTTGGGAGCCAAATGTATCATCCAACCACTGGCGAGCAGCTGTTTGGGCTGCAGGGGAGAACAAAATCGTGATGTGATCAACCCCGGGTATGACCTCCATTTTGCGTGCGGTCCCCGCTTGTGGATCGCCGCCAGGACCGCCAGCCTGCACAAGCAGCTGCCAGGCGTTGCGCACAAAGCGTTGGTCTAACTCTTCCGCCAGGAGCAGTAAATTGCGCGGCAATTCCACTGAAACCGGTCTATCGACCGGGGATACGGCGATGGTAGCCATGGTTTCAGGATGCAGCATGCCATAAGACAATGCCATCCCGCTGCCCATCGAATGACCCAAGACCGCTGTTCGCCCAACTGAAAAGCCATTCTCTTGGGCTGCTTGTAACGCAGCTTCAGCATCCGCTACCAACGTATCCCCATCACGATCTGCAGGCAGGGGTTGTGGATTGCCTCCATGACCGGCGAAATCCCACAACACCACGTTGTAGCCGGCGTGGGCCAGCGTCAAGGCATATCCGCGCATGATCACCCGTGATCCGGCCACCCCATGCCCGATCAGCACCAGAGGACGATCAACTTGGCCTTCAGCGTCCGGGGCGATCAAGGTAACAGGTAATTCTCCTACCCGAACGTGGGTGACGACCAGACCGCGGTCATCCGTCTCTAACTGCAAGATGGAGATCAGGAACATCAGCAGTCCCAATCCTGCTGCAACCCAGCGCGATGTATTCATAATGCACACCTTTCAGATTATCAGGGCTTATCTATTTATCGAATTTCCCAGAAATCTAGCACCCGTTATCGAGATAAATACGATCCAGCTTTTAAACAATAATATAATTGTATATCAGGAATCGCACTATTGCATACTTTCATCGATCCATTGTGATCTGCACTATACTTCTCAGCTTTAAATGGCCTGCAAAAACCGTCCTAAGAGTTTGATTCGCGGTGCGTTTCTCTCCCAGGGTGCATCACAATTTGAATTTAGGATTACTTTTCAATCAAGAATAATGGGTTGATATTACTTCCAATCCGCTTGTCAAAAATATTCAGGTGGGTGTGGTAGCCGCAATCGCGGTCCCGGCAGGAGCGACCCCATATATCGGTTGTATTTCCCAGGTTGCTTTCCCGTCCAACCATTTGTCCCAGCCCGATCTGATCACCGACAGCTACCTTGTATTTGCCATGCAGCATAGTCACCTGAAAGATGTCATTTTCGATCACCAGGGTAGGATTGCCATATTGATCGGTAAACAGGGCAGCCACATAACCTTGGATGGGAGATTTGATCACTGCTCCTTGCCCAGCGGCAATATCGATGGCCATGTGCCCATATGAGAAACCATGCGGTCCCTGAGTCAGTGTGTATTGATCGTAAGGAGCAACCACCGAGCTGGCATCAATCTTCTTTAGAGGGGCTTCCCGCCCAGAACCGACATCCTTATCTTCAGACACTTGTTTTGCTTCGTTGGCTACTTTTTGGTCCTCGACAATCTCTCCACCAATCGAAAGGTCTTTATTCTTTGAGCTGATGTCCCGAATGACCATCAAGCCTCCAAAAACGATCAGCACAAACGCAGCCAGGGCGAGACCATCAATACTTTGTCGAATTTGGGGAGTCTGGTATGCAGTCATAATATTCAGAACAAATCACAGCAGTTCTGGTTCTCCAGGTCGTTAATCAAACGAATTGATGTTTCAAGCTTAAAAAGAACATGTGTTCTATTATATCGCAAACCATTTATCTTGTACAGGAATTTTCAGCAGGATAGTCAGATTTTGCCTATATGACCACAGGCAGCTCCAGGTTGCCGGGATGGTCGGCATCGTGGTAAAGGGTCACCCGAGCTCGTGCATCTTTGCCTGACTCTTCTGCCACCCCACCCCCGCAATTGGAGTTCTTCTGAAGGCAAATCGAATTCGGACATCGGATCAACAACCGCAGGCGACTTTCTTTGAGAATCCATTTCGAGAAAAATGTGGGTCAGTGATTGGAAAAGGTGTCCATATCGCTGTCGAAATTATTCTTAGGCTCCCAACACCTGCTGCCCCTCATCCCCACAGATACATTGGCGCAACGACCCGATAAGCTAGATGATACGCTTCTTTGTAGGTCGAAACATAGTGTATTGCCGGATACCCCTGCCCTCGCTTCTCCTCAAAGTATCCCGCGATCTCGAGTTGCGCAAGGCTAATTTCGTTGCCAGCCGCCATCAACTCAGCCCACTCGGTGTATAGCTCAAGCTGACCCCCAACACTTCGGAATTCCTGCGAGGTTCTTACAAATGCCTCAAAGAGCTTATCAATGTCACCGCCCGATTGAAGGTAGGGTCGCAGGTTCACTCGCACAACTTTTCCATTGGGGGATAACTCCTCCAGCCATTTGGGTTTGGTCACACCTGCGTCGCCGCTGGCCACAAATTATCGCTATCCTCATCTGGATTCTGGTGACTGTTCTCATTTATTGGTTCGTCAGCCATCTGCTCCCTCAATCAACCATCCTGTTCCGTCTGACTGGATCTTTCATTCCCCTGACGGCCCGCGGCTTATTTTGGCTGCTCAACTGCAGCTGGTCTGGCCCTGTTGCTTGTCATTATCTTGGTCATTTTGGTACTGGTCTATCCAGACTCAGCGATCAACCTCCTTAGCGAAGTTTGGTTGTGGGTTATTGGACAGACTTCTTAAATAAATTCCTGAAATCTAGTAAACAACCCGATCGAGTCAAAGCCATATGTTGTACTGGCTGACGTCAATGCATACTGGTCAAATATGCCTCCCCGAAACTGGTGATATCAAAAACTGCTTTACCTCCCACATCTTGATCGTTTCGCTCTAGAACCGCTGCCGGCGGTGGAAGAATAATTGACCATACCATTAAATTATTTTGACCCCTGCCTTATTTAAACTCACTTGGAAACAACTTATAATAAGACTAGGACTTACGCAATTGAAGGATAAGATTGGGGTAGTTGGGCGGGCTTCACCTGCCCAACTACCCACAGCTACCTACCAAACTGCGTAATTTCTGAAAACAAACAATGAGGTTAATTTTTCCAGGTAGGTGCCTATGACAAGCTGGTTCAAAGCTGCCCATCCAAATGCACCCAGGCTTCACTTCCGCAGGCGAGCGCAATTGATCTTCCCCTGGGGAATGCTCCTATGCATGGTGTTGATTTTTGTATATACGCGCTCGATCGGCGCCAGCCCCTTACCAAACCTTCTATGGGGTATATCTGTCGGCACAGCCTGCCTGCTTTACGAGATCATTACGCCCCACTCGCTTATCGTTGGTTATTATTTCCGGGCCCTCAACCAGATCACCTCGGGGCGAGTCACGCGCCTCGATCTAGACGACCTGGACGAGATGTATTCAATCTATCCTGAAACAATTCCTTTTAAGTACCGTCACCAATTGCGTTGGCTGCTGACACTTCTCATCACCCTTTTCACCTGGGGATTGATCTTTTTTCACCAGAATGACCTTTCCGGCGATGGTCGCGAGGACGAAATCCTGCTCCTGGGTTTACTTGTCCTGTACTCTATTATCCCATTCGGTATCATGGCGCTCGAAGCCATGCGCAACGTAGCCTGGGGGCAGAAAATTGTCAGTTGGGTAGCTCTCTTAGCACTTGGCGGGTTTGTCAGCACGGTCGGGGCCGGGTGGTTTACCCAAAACCGGCTCGAAACTATTGTGTTTGGAGTAGTAGCCCTTTTTGTTTTCGCAGGCATCTACCTGAATCAGCGCTTGTGGATCGGGGAAAGCGTGATTGGTGACCTTATTCGCCAGATCAGCCTCCGTGTATTGGATATCGAAGACATCCCCCTCGCATTGAAAGACGACATCCCGCAGTTGATCGGCACTTTGCTGCGCTATGATCGCGTCTCTATTCTGATCATGGATCAAAATCAGCCTGATTTGACCGTGATTGGCACCTATGGAAACTTTCCCAGGCCTATGGTTGGAGAAAAGCTCGACCGGGCGCGCGGTGGCATCACCTGGCGAGCAATTGACAGGAAAAAGGTCGTCGTATGGAACGACACCCGGCTGTGTCCTTATTACCGCTCCTTACCGGAAGATTTAGAAGACGACGATACACGGGGGGAAATAGCCATACCTATCACTCACCATGACGATCTATACGGCGTACTCGACGTACAATCTAAGCATCATGGGTTGTACGGTCCAGGTGATGTGGGGATACTGCACACCATCGCCCAGATCATCGGTACTGCAATCGCCACCTACAGAGAGGGGCAAAGGTTGATCCAGGCCGGGCAACTTTGGAACCAGTTGACCGTCTCTACCAACTCCAATGAGGAGGAGTTGTTTAACACTTTCGCCGAGTTCGCTGAAGAACACCTGGGCACACACACCTCGGTGTATTATCCTCTCTCACCTACCGGCTTCCCTTACAAAAAGCCACTAACATTTGGAGATCTCAAGCATCCAGAGCATATCAAAGAGGGGATTACTAATTACGCAGGTCCATTGGTACGCTTAATTCAAGCTTGGCAGCACTACCCCTCACCACAAGCCCGGAATGACGCCATGTATTTTGACCCTTCAACTAACCAGCCATCACCTTTTGTTGTGCGAGAGGGGATCGAGTCAAGTTATTTCGTGCCGATCGGCATTCAGCAGGAACCGCTCGGTGCAATGTTCCTAAACTTCAAGATACCCAAGACATTTGATCACCTCTTCAACTTAATGATCCATAGCTTTTCACAAGCTTTCGCTACGGTAACCTGGAAGAACCGCTACCGCGAGTTGGTTTACAAAAGCTTCGGCAGCCCGGCATATGTCGTCCACTTCAAACGCGGGCTATACGGATTGAAAGTCGGTGTATCCAAGGAATTCGATGGCTTTTTACTAAAGATGGGAAGCGAGCGTGTATCCAATTTTGACATCGATCATCTCAGGCACCTTACTCGCAGAGTGGATCGCTTCCTGGACGAAATCCAATTCGAAGAGGAGCTGGTACCGCCCGATTTTTGGGACCCGGAGATCACTCTAAAAAGGGAGCTGGTGGATTTTATCAATTCGAGACCCCAATCGTTTGGGCAGGATCGCCAACCAAACGTCAGGCTGGTCTTTGATTACCGCATCGAACGTGAAAACCCGGTCGTGAAATTAGCCCTTTACCGGGTGATCAGCGAGGCGATTAACAACGCCATTGTGCATGGCAAGGCGACCGATACCTTGGTTCGGGTCCACCGTCGGACTTCATCCATCGACATTCAGATTATTAACGATGGCGAACCATTGGCTGAAGACTACCAGGAACGCAGCGCCCAATTGACCAAAGGTATCCTGTATCTGTTCGATCAGTTGAAGAAAGGTTTTGGGGCCGAGACGTTGATCGGCACAGGAGAGAACGGTACTGGCGTAATTGTCCAGATTTCCATCCCCACCCTGTCAAATGCGCCAATTCCATAAGAGAGGAGGATCGATGGCTGAGAAGCAATTGTTGTTGGTCGAAGACCATTCCCTATCTGCCGAAGCTTTGAAGAGAGGATTGGAGAAAAAAGAGTGGGTGGTAACGGTCGCAAAATACGATCAAGATGCCTACTACCGCATCGATATGGCGAGCAAAGAGGGTTTTGAATTCGATCTCTTCGCTATCGACCTGGGTTTGAAACCGATCGTTGACAAACCGGAGAAGGGATTGAATCTGGCCCTCGCTTTGCGTGAGCGCTACGACCGCCATCCCATCCTGGCCTATACGAGCCAGGGGCCGCGGGCATTCGACTACGCATTGGTGCTGAGAAAACTGCTCGCCGCCAGGATTTCATTTATTTATCTGCGCCCGATGGATGATGGCATCGCCTTCGAAGAGATGGTCGAGATAGCCAACTCTGGAAACACTATCATCAGCCCCACTCCCACCAGCTACCTACCTCTGGCAATCCCCACCACCCCCGATCCTCTTCGCGAGAACTACTGGCAGGCGCTGAAACTTTTGAACGAGGGCAAGACTTATGCCCAGGTGGCATCCGAATTGAAGCGCGGACCTGAAACGATTCAGAACTGGGTCAATGAGATGCGCGACATACTGGAGCCTTTCATTCTGGTTGAAGAGATCCCGGAGGAGGAAACCACCTTTGAGCGCATCCAGCTGGAGGATTTGAAGAACTGGTACCGCAACAACCGCGTGAAATATTGTCGTGATTAATGCACTACCGGAGCACGGCGCGGTATAAGCGATAGCTCTGCTGTCCTTGATAGACATCAACGCGACAGGTTTTTTTTCCTTGACCTATAAATAATTTCTGCACCTCACCTCCACCTGTATCCTGGCTGCAGGTGAATTTAATTTATCTTCCCAGGTAGAAGAAATATCAGTTGAGGGGGACAACACGGGGAATGAGGCTGGTAATAAACTGCCACCCAGCACAGATTGTGAAACCCAGATCAAGTATGCATAATAAAAAGTAACTACTAGGTTCACTGGCGAGAGAAAGGGAAATGTGGGTGTGCGTGGGGGGCGTTGCCCCCCATGCACACCCACATCCACTTCTTAATCTGTCGAACAGGCTGAGCCGTTACAATAAAAATATATTTTGATTGCTCGTCTGCCCGTCTTTGTACCTTTCCATTCCATTGAGTTAATTGCAATACTCAGGAGGTGACTGATGAAAGGCTTACCTGGAGCTATCCTGATCGTGCTTTTGGCTGGTGGTGCAATAGCTTTCCTGGTTGAAGACAGGTTTGAGTCAACCACACCCCCGCCCGGGGGAGTTGAATCCATAAAGAAAGAAATCGACCCGCTTGCAGGTGATGGGGCCACTGATAGCGAACAGCTGCAAGTGGAGTTACAAGCCTGTCAAGAGACGTTGGATAACGAACGGGCGGCGATAAATCAAGAAAAGAAGCGGTTGGAGGCGTGGGAGAAAGAGTTAAACCAGCTGCAGGCTCAGCTAGTGGAAGATCTGCAAACCCTGGAGGAAACCAAGGTAGAGATAAATATCGAGCGGCAGGAGCTTGCCAATAAGCTCGCCCAGGTCGAAGGGCTGAAAAATAAGCTCCAGGCGGAGTTGCTGGCATTGGAAGCAGAACAGGAGCGGGTTCGCCAGGCTTTGGAGCAGCTGCAACAGGCTGAGGTGCAGCTGCGATTTGCTGAGGAGAAGATGCGCCAGGCTGAGGAACAGCTGCAGCGCACCCAGTTTGGGATACTGATCATGGCAGACCTGATCTTGATCGCCGCCCTGGTGCTCTTCGGATGGCCTGTGTTGGGGGAGTTGCGCGCTCGGATGGTCCACATTAGTTAATCCGGCCAGCACTTTTACTATGTCCAACCCTCCATTTCCCGGAAATCGCGGGGTTTGCAGCCAGCGCTCACCCTGGGGCACCACGTCCCCCTTTCCTGGTATCATTGGGCCTATTGTGATTTCTAATCAACCAGAGTTTAACCGGTGAGCAAAGGCGTCCTGTCCGCGATGGGGGCTTACCTCATGTGGGGCTTCTTTCCCATCTATTTCAAGGCGCTACAGGTGGTCCCCTCTCTACAGATCATGACGCATCGTGTGGTGTGGACTTTCCTTTTTGTGATGCTGTTGATCTTACTGCGCAGGGAATGGCCGCGCTTCCGAGACTCCCTCGGCAAACCGCGCGTATTGTTAATCTACACATTGACCGCTGGTTTACTGGCCGTCAACTGGTTGATCTATATTTATGGCATCAACAGCGGCCAGGTTGTCGAGACCAGCCTGGGATACTTTATCAATCCATTATTGAGTGTTGCCTTGGGAGTGATCTTTCTACGCGAACGGCTGAGACCTATGCAGTGGTTCCCGGTCGGGTTGGCTGCCTTAGGTGTACTCTATCTCACCCTGCAGTATGGCTCACTGCCCTGGATCGCCCTGGGCTTAGCATTCTCTTTTGGTATGTATGGCTTGATCAAAAAAATTGCTCCATTGGGCGCTCTTCATAGCCTGTCCCTTGAGACAAGCATTATCTTCATCCCTGCTTTGCTTTATTTACTCTACGCCGAGAGCCAAGGTAACGGTTCTTTTGGTCATCTTGGCTGGAACGCAACCCTTCTGCTGGCCTTTGTTGGTGTCCTAACCGCCCTGCCTCTGTTGTTGTTTGGTCTGGCAGCACGGTCTATCCCGCTCACGATGTTGGGCATCTTGCAGTACATCACCCCTACCGTGCAGTTCCTATTGGGAATATTCCTCTACCAGGAACCTTTCACAGCCACCCGCCTGGTTGGTTTTTCCATCATCTGGTTGGCGCTGCTCAGCTTCACAGTTGAAGGGATGTACGCACGGCGTAATCGGATTGCATCCGCAGCCATTGTATAAACTTCACAATTAAGATTAATAAATTCGACGCATGTAGCAAGTCTCAATTGGAAAGGCAAGAGGATTGTCTTATCAGAATTATAAATCCTCAGTGAATTTATTGCGTACCCCCAAAATAATCCTTCGCTCAACTGATGTGTCCTGACTCAATTAAGGTCCCAAGCAAGAGCTTCTCAAACTTTGGCTTGAGATCCTCAGAGCTATTCCAATAATGCCATTCGACACCTGGGATATCAAAATGGCGTGTTGTCCCTGTTTGAGCAAGAATGATTACTGGTTTTCCAAGCGCATGAGCAAAACCTGCTTCGTAGTAGCAATTGGGTCTTTCACCGGTTAAATCAGCCACAATTAGATTAGACTGGATAATTGCCTTGGTAACCTCTTCATTCACTGGACCAGCGCTAGCGAGCTCGTCTGCTCGTTCGACGCTGAATTGGTGAGCCATCAGACCAGGTCTAATCACCAATTCGTAATTTTGATCGACGGCCTCGTTGCCATGCGGGCAAATAAATAAGGCATAATGTTCGCTAGCTCCCTCAACTAATCTCTTTCGAAGGTCCTGATAATTACCCGTCTCGAGCAGCAATACAGCATCTCTGAAAATTTCCTCTGTTATGGCATCATCGTTGTCAACAAGAATTTTAACCAGCTCATCCTTATAGAATGGGTAGGCCAATAATTTTTCCATATTATCGAAAATCTCTGGGTCTCCTTCAGAAATTTCCTCGTTGAAATCCATAAAATGTTCCTGGACATTAATAGGCCATTCTGTTGTGAGAAGCTGATCCGAGTGGAAAACTCGCATCCCTACTGCGTGCACCATATTATAGATCTCGCCTCTATACAACGTCACTTCCCGGTTAATGAATGGGCATACATAATTGGCGAGAACATACTCCCTGGTTAAGTTTAGATAGAGCTTCTCGTCACGGATATCATTGACGACGATGTGGTAGAACACGTCCGGACCTCCACCAAAGAATTTTATGCTGAAATCAAATCGATGACCTCAAGTAAACTGTTAGCTAATCCAGAATCTATAATTAATGACTCGACTATCTGTGATCTCCGTTATTGTTAATCAATAAAACCATACTGTTATTTTTATCATGATTTGCAAAAATTTTCCGATCAAATTAGCAAGTAATCAATTCTTAGATACTCTTTCCGAATAATTGCCTTTCGCAAGCAACCATCTGACCAATTTACCAAAGGAAATATCCCTAATCAATCCGCGATCTAACAGCTCATTGATCACCAATTCGAAGAACCTTCGTTTATAAATCTCCCACGTTCGATACAACGCTGATAAACAATAATGGAGCAGACTAATGGGGAATGAATGGCCATCAATGCTGCGTCTCTTCCATGAAGAGCTCGGTTATACCGTGCGCGCTGGCAAGCCCAGCATGGATTACCAGCTGTTCTATATGGATCTGTCATCCTGGAAGCTGCGCCTTTCCAGCCGTACACCTGTCATTTGGGTCCAGACTAAAGACCTGGACGGAATCTCCTCCCAGCATGTGATGGAGAGCCTGGTAGATGTACTGCGTGGGCGCAATCTGACCCGGCAGATCGTGCTGGTCATCATCGATGGCAACAGTTTCCCCCTTTTCAGGCACAAGAATAACCTCAATCACAATCTGGTTCTGATTGGCGCTGAAGAACAGAAGAACGTGCTCCATTCCCGCAGACCCACCGGTGAGCTGTTAGACATCATCTCCGCCCAGGTACCCATCTCATATCTCCTCTCCTTATGAGACCCGTGCTCCGGTCACTGGCAGCCGCTTCTTCGGCCGTGAGCATGAGGTTTCGCGCATCCTGGCAAACCCAGATACCAACCACGCTATCCTGGGTATTCGCCGCATTGGAAAGACTTCCCTCCTGCGGGAGACAGAGCGCATTCTACTCGAGCAGGAAGCTGCTGCGCGAGTGGTTTATCTGGAATGCAGCGATTTATTATCCACCGATGACTACATTCGCGAGGTGGTCCGCAAACTCAACCCCCGTGAACTCCCCCGCCTGGAATTGCAGAAGTATGTCTTCTTCTTTCCCAATTTTCTAGAGAGGATGAGTAAACAATTCAAATCAAAAATTATTTTCTTGCTGGACGAAGTTGATAATCTGGTTATCATGCAGCGAGGGGATTGGGAGCTCTTCCGCATGCTGCGCGCCTCCTCCAACAAGGGTGCCTGCCAGTACATCATCGCCGGTTTCCGGGAAGCGATGCGGGAACAATATATGCTCGACTCGCCTTTCTACAACTTTACACAGGAAATCCGCCTGAGTGAATTCACCCGCCAGCAGGCCCGCAACCTGGTCGTCACCCCGATGGAGAATTTGCGCGTGCGTTTTAAAAACGAAGATGAGGTTATCAGCCGAATTTACGAAGAAACAGCGGGGCACCCCAACCTGATCCAGTATTACTGCCTGATCCTGCTGAGACAGCTGGATCAAACCGGAGAAAGAGAGATCAGTCCTAAAAGTTTAATCGATGTCTATGCGGATGAAGGTTTCACCAGCCACTTACTTACCTCCTTCATGCAGAACACTGAAAATAGGGGAAAGGCGCTTATCTACGCACTGATGATGTCAACGAAAGAGGCTGGTTCGAAAGGATTCGGCCAGGAGGAGATCGACAATGTTCTTCGTAAGGGAGGCATATCCCTACCCCAGAAAGATATTGACGAAGCCTGCAACGTGCTCACCTTGGCTGGGGTCATCCACCGCAAAGGTAAAGAATTTTACTTCACTTCACCTGTCTTCACAAAAGTCTTACAGCAAACATAAGATCTCGATTACCTGTTCCGCAAAGTAAAGGACGAGGGCTATGAGCGGGTTTAATCCAGTCCTGGACGCACCAACCACTGCCGGATACCACCGGGAGGCTATTGAACAGATCACCCAGTGCGTGGAAGAACGCATTTACTGCGCCTTACTGGGCCCCAAATGGATGATATCACTTTGATGATTCTGATTCGGGATTAGAGATCCAAGATTTCCAGATTGGTTCACCGATCTCCAGTAGATTACTTCTCTCTTCTCTGCACTCAACCTGATAAAAGACAAATTTGAACACTGGATATCGTGCATAATTCACCCGCTTATTAAGCGGGAAGTACATCTTACACTGACTGCATTTAGTAATAGAATGTTTTCGCAGCCGCGATGAACCCTTGCATGTGTCTGGGGAGCTGAACAACTCGTTTAGCTAATAAGGTCTGTGGAAAGATGTATGATCTGATCCAGTACTCTTTGATTACCCCCTGAAACGGAAGCAATTATAAATCCTAAAGCTGTAGAATAAGAAAAATACCGCGAACAATTCTTCTAAGAACTCTTGTTCCTTGTACCAGACTAATGAAACAATGGCAATCAGAAGACTCAAACCGATCATACTTGGATGTGGCATAACCAGTCTATTAAATATCAGATAGCGCTGCTTTAACTCCAACCAAATCGAAACGAATATAACTATAGGGAATAACACCAGTAAGCGATAAAACAATATGTAATATTGGTTGAAATAATTATGAAGATTGGTTTCATTCTGAACATTGCCTTCAAAGGTTTGTGGAGTTTCCCAACCAAAAATCCTTTGTCCCCAACTGATTTCTTCCATCGCATTGAGAAAGAATAGGGAGATCAGAAAAAAATAGATCAGGGTAAGCAGATTTCGATACCTGACAAGCTGAGGATCTCTCCTTAATTTCGGTATAGATGCGCCAATTAATACCATGGAGATAACCATAAGGACAGGAGTCAGCGATTCAAAAATCCCGTCTTCCAGATATAGAATTTCGAAAAGTTGAGAAGCTGGATCATAGAGACGGATGTGAACGACCAGGAAGAGACCAATTATGGTCGAGGCAATGAGCGTAAACTAGGGAGTGGGCTGGATTTCTGAATTTGAGGACAACGGATCGCTGAGAAATAACTGCATCACTCTGCTGCGCCACGTGTCATCTTCTGCCTTAACCAGACCGTATCCCAGGACCACGAGCAGTGCAGTAAATATGTAAAATACATAGTTCAGCTGCCGTAGACCGCCAGATGTTATTCGCCCATCAGGACTGATATAGAACTCCAGCAGCTGGATGATTTGAAGATGCAAGGCTTGAAAGGAAATAAAAAGTAAGATTCCAGCAATAATGAAAAGTAACCCGAAGATTCTTTTTGAAATTTGTATATCGTTAACTTAATTGACCATCTTTGGAAAAAAGAATTATCAGGATTAACCCTCACTCAGAATGACTAATAATTCTCAGGTGCATCTCAGAAAAAGAATTGAACGGGAAGTAAATCCCGTTCAATTCTATCACTTCAAACCACCATTAAACTTACCAGTATTTGTCAAGTGCTAACAAAGTCGACTTAAGCAGGGACGGCTGCCGGCTCCATATATCTTTCTTGTTTGATGCCATCCGGCATAGTTGTACCCCACAGCACCGCACCTGTAAGATTGGTTTCGCTCAGGCTGGCTCCTGTTAAATCCGCCTCGGTCAGGTTTACACCAGTCAAATTGGCATTGCGCAAATCAGCGTCAGTCAGATTGACACCGGTCATGTTGGCATCTCTCAGCACGGCCAACACCAGGATCGCTTCGCTGAGGTTGGCCCCGGTCATATCGGCGCCCACCAGGTTGCCCCTCAATTTTGCCCGGCGCAAATCGGCTCCACGCAGGTCGGCTTTTGATAAGATTGCCCCGCGCAAATCAGCTCCGCTCAAATCGGCCACAGTTAATATTGCCTCGACCATGATGGCCTCACTGAGATTGGCATCATTGAGTAAAGCTTTGCTGAAATCGGCTTTGCTCAAATCCGCCTGGCTCAAGTCGGCATGATTTAAATTCGCATCAATGAGCACAGCCGCACTTAGATCAGCCTCACTCAAATCAGCTCCGCTCAGGTTGGCTTCTGTCAAGTTTGCACCCCCCAGATTGGCGCCACGTAAATTCGCCTTACTCAGGTCCGCTCCGCTAAGGTCAATATTTCGCAGCCACAATGGACCAGGACGATTCAGTAATTCGTATATTTGGTATTGGGTAAATTTTGTCATCCTCCAACTTCCTAATCCGGTAGGGTCATCGAAATGCCCACCAACGTCATAGTTAGGAGTCTCAGACCGGGGGTTGCTAACCCGGTTTTGGTATCAATAATTTTAGCAAATTTTTTGATTTTCGCAATTACAATCTTGAAAGGGGACTGCGGTTGTTGAGAGTGCCGCCCTATAAACTTGATTATTTGTCAGGACGGGGTTCAAAAACTATTCACTGACACATATGAATATGATTCGATAACTAACACAACATCTTTTTGGGATACTTTTTCCATTTCCCAAAATCGTTTTATCCACGAAACAACGGCCTGTAATGGTCCTACAAATCGGTAGGCGTCAAAAGAGTGTAATAGCGTCCAGATCGATCATATGTACTTGAACATCCGTGGCCAGCAGGTCATTGACCACAAAGTCCTTCGGCAACGGAGGCACTTTCTCCTCCTGGCAGCTATGGATAATGTGCAGCAGTACGGCTCGTATCCTGAGCAGCTACCTGGTTGGCAATATCTCCAGGTGGAAGCACTTCATTCTGGAGATTCACCTGCTTCTCGATACCCATCACACCCATCATTCAGCAGCTGATTCTTCACCAGATGATTCACGCGCCAACAGAGTTGACTCAGTTAGCCTGGTCGACAGCAGCAAGCCGATCACCATCAACCCTGCCAGCACCAACAGCGAAGCAGACATCGATCCTGTGTCTGGATTTTTAAAGGCGTCCATTCCGAGAATGAATAAAATCCCAGAAATTTGCCCCATCACCAAGAGCATGCCGTTGGAGGTGCCCTCCGGGGCAGGGTAAGTAATTTCTGCGCCATATTGGAATCCGATGGGACCAGCACTCAATAAGAAGAATCCCATCACAAAAGCAGACAGCAGGAGCAATGAGTAATTCTGCACGAAAGCGATGCCCACCAGACCAAGTGTAGCGGCAGCCAAAGCCAGGATGATAAAGGGCACTCTTTTCCGGAAGCGGTCGGAGAGAGCTGGTAAAACAACTGCCCCCAGGATGCCTCCTATGACCATCAAACCTCCGACCACTCCAGCTTGCAGGATCGAGTAGCCTCTTGGTCTGAGGATATCTTCGATCCAGGTCGTGACGCTGTTAAAGACTCCCAAACCGATAAAGAAGATCGCCATCAGCAAGACAAAATCCCGCATGCGGATCATTTGCTTGAGACCATCGAAAACCAATGATCTCTCTTCCAGTCCAGGTGGGCTGGCCGGCGTCGGCGGGTGCTCCCTGGCAAATATCAAAAATAATGCCCCTGCTAACAGTGCCGCAGCACCATAAACAAGCAGCATACTGTCGATACTCGACCGCAGAACCAGGTACGGGGTCAGCATCATCCCTAAAACAATTCCGATGTACATCGCTAATGATCCCAAACCGGAAGCCGTCGCCCGTTCTTGGATGGGATACCAGCGAGCAGCGACCTTTGTCAACGCATTCAGGATAAATGGCTGCCCAATGGCGATTCCGATTTGAGAGATGAGCACCAGAGTGTAATTGTCCCCTGCCAGACCCCGGATCAAGCCAAAAACACCGGTCAGGACTGCACCAATGCCAACCGCTACTTTAAAGCCATAGGTGTCAATCGTCCAAGAAGCCGGGATCGAAACGACGATATAAACGATCATAAAAATCATCGACAACAAGGCGATACTGAGATCGGAAACCCCATAATACCTGGCCGCAACACTGGTGATCGGGGCAAAGGTGATCCAGGCCAGCTGGTTGGCAGCGATCGCCCCCATAAAGACCGCCAGGACAATCCACCGATAGCCATATATCTTGAAGCTCTTTTCTGTCATCTCATTCACCTCCTCAGATGGATACCTACGATTGGATCAACACTCACACTGGTGAGAAGTTCCTGAATATCTATATCCCTGCGATTAAATCCAATGCGCCTCACCCTCACAGAAAATAAATATCCCCACCGCTGATAGAAACGAACTCCCGTTTCGAAACCATGCCTATTAATGGCAGCTCAATTCCCACCGATCAGTTAGTTGGAAAACCCGCGTCCGCCCATAGTCAGTTTCATCTCGATAACCATGCAGGTTTAGTTTGAACTATGTTGATCCCCCTATCTTTCGAGCTTTTATTTCGGTGAAGCCTATCCTGGTACAGATGAGTAAATCCTGCAGCTGCCCATTATTCCATTGGAGTTCGTGCCATAAAATCCAGAATGTGCTGGGCGATCTCCTCACCCTTCTCCTCTTGCAGGAAATGTCCCGCATCCTCGATAATGATCCTGGGTTGGTCTCTCGCCGTCGGGATCAGTCTTCTAAAAAACTCATCTCCCCCACGCGTCACAGGGTCTGAATCTGAAAACATCACCAGGACTGGCTTGTGCCATTCGGAAAGGACAGAGCGGGCGCGCTTCATCTCCGCCGCTCCGGGGTCTTGTGGTTTAATTGGGACCTGCAGCGGCCACACCGCAGCCCCGGCCTTATAAGAGACATCAGGAAATGGCGCGTCGTACGCGGCCAGAACTTCCGGCTCAACCCTGTTTCCGTGGGCCATACCCATCTTTACCACTCTCTTAATCGGCAAGTTTGGAATGCGCTTGGCGAACTGGCGCCAGACGAGAAATGCCTTGCTCATCGCACCCTCGCCGGTTGGTAAGCCCGTGTTCATAATCACCAGACGAGAGAAATGTTCCTGCAGCTGGCTTGCCACCGTTAAGCCGATCAATCCCCCCCAATCCTGAACCACAAGCGTGATCCCCTCCAACCCCAATACCTGAATAAAATTTACCAGTGTGTCCCGGTGCATTTGAAAGGAATAATCACCCTTTTCCGAGTACTTATCTGAGCGTCCAAACCCGATGAAATCCATCGTCAGGACTCTATGGTCTTTTGATAATGGTGGGATCATCTTACGATATAAGTAGGACCAGGTCGGCTCACCATGCAGGCACAGAATGATCTCACCCTGACCTTGATCCAGATAATGTACTCGCAACCCATTTATCTCAACATAGTGCGGTTCAAAGGGATAATCCGGTAAATTTTCGAAACGATCCTCGGGTGTGCGTAGAATAGACATCGAGCTCTCCTTGTTAATCCAGAATCATGCCAACTCAATAAAACCTATTTAGGACGATCAGTTCTCGGAGTTCGCCAAGAGACAATAGACATCTATGCGCACGCCGAAAGGGTCATCAACGTAGCAGAAGCGCATTTCTTCATACATGGCCGTGTCCTCCGGGTCCCACCCTTTTTTAGCACCCGCCTCGACTAACGTTTGATAGAGAATATCAACCTCTTGCGGAGCCGACACCTGGACAGCAAACTCAGTGTTACGAGGATTGCTGCCCTCATGCGTTCCTTTTTTGCTTGGAAACAGGGTCAACCAGGTCGAGCCCATGCGCCAGCCATAGATCTCACCAACCTCATCCACTTGTTCTGGAGGCCCAAACACCTTTTCATAAAAGGCGATCGCACCCTGAAAATCTTCATAATAAAGACTGACATAATTCAGGTCAACAATATTAAAGCGCTGTTCCTCGCTGCCCGATCTGTTCTCTGCCTCAGCCATGATCTCAACTCCTTTAATTGACTATCAGATTGAAAACAAATAATAATGACCACCATCTTATTCTATTACCCATGCTCAGATTACCTGACGTGTAACCGGATCTCTTTCTGCTCACTAGTTCTACCATGAATATTCGTAACTCTCATCCTGAAATTACAACCTGCACTCATCGAAATCACTGTGGGCCGGGTCAGGGCCTTACCGTTGGAATACACCCAGGGACATGGGTTTTGTACCGGGAGTAAACCTCACCCAATTTATCCTCCCGGTTTTCTCCTCCACCAGGGGAATATAGAATAGAATAAAGATAAGGAAGGCAAACCAGTGTCAATCCCGGCAGAATGCTAATAGAATGCAGCGATCCCATGTTCATAGTGAAATCCTGCACCTCCCGATCCACAAGGCTTATCACGAGGGACATTTCTGTTAGATTCTCAGCAAGGATCCGACCCACTCGATTTGAATCTGAACCTAAGTAGTGGTTTGTCCAGTATAATAATTAGAACATTATTAACATAAAATCGTCAAAGGAAATACCCATGGCAGAACGCGAATTCGTCCCAAACTCCAAGTACCAGATCAAGATGCTGCTGATGATCACTCTACTCGCTTTTCTAATCCTGCTGGGAGTGGGCATCCTGGCTGCCCTGATCAGCCTGGACGATCCTGGAAAGGGACTGGGCTTGATGGGGATCACGATTGTCGGTGTTGCCCTTTTTTGGTTGGTCGGCATGATCCTCTCTGTGCCCTATTTCCGCAGCTTACGCTATGAGGTTCTGGAGGATGAGGTGATCGTGCATGTGGGTATCCTCACCCACTCCGTCAAGCATGTCCCCTACCGCACTGTGACCAATATCACTGTCAGGCGCGATATCTTCGACCGCTGGTTCTTCAACTTGGGATCGCTAAACATCCAGACTGCTGGAATGAGCGGGCAATCGGGCGCTGAAGAGAAGCTGGTGGGCCTGGAGAATGTCCAGGAGGTTTACGAGATGGTGGTCGCTGAGCTGCGCCGCTTCCGGGGTGCCATGCCCCCCACCACTGTACAGGGTGAACCGCTCTCCGAAGGTTCTGGGGCGCTGCTCGCGGAGGTGCAGGCCATCCGCCAGCTGTTGGAGAAGCAGAGTAATTGAGCTTATCCGCTCGAAATCACCCAGCTCCTCGACACAATCTGACTCGACAAGCTGTGCATATCCTGGGATCTTGTTTTTCCGTCTATTAGCGAGATGGTGCTGTCTAAATGCCATGCTGAACCATGCACTGAGCGAAGTCGAAGTGGCAGTGCAGCATCTCCATTTCCCGCTTTGAGACCCTTAGATTCACTCAGGGTGACACGCTTGTGGGACAACCCCATCAGGCGGCATTCAACCCGCGAGGCGATTATTGAATTAAATACAAACTCACACTGGTTGATTCTCGTGAACCCAGTTGTGATCTAACGCGAATTGTACTGATAGGCCCAGATTTTCTATACTTTGGCTGGAAATTGGGGGTACTTAGGTGAACTATCGCCGGTTCACAAATTTTCTAAAATACCTTCAATCTCCTCTTCGCCAAAGGCGCGCATGGTAGTGGTGCGTATGTCGCCTTGCATGCCGGTCGCCAGGAGAAGCCGGTTGGCTGTGGCATCGTCCGGCGCTTCATGAACCACAAAACCATCATATTGCCCAAAGGTCCACCAGATGCCGATGAAACGGCCACCCGCTGCTTCCCAGGCTTCCCGGGCGGCCTGTGACCGTTTAGCGGTATCCTTTACGTTGCGGACGCCCTGTTCTGTCCAATTAAATAAGGTGATATAAGCTGGCATAGTTTTCCTCCATGCAATATTTTATATATTATGACTGATTTAGCCATGTTTATCAAATTAATGAAAATTATCACATGCAGATTAAATAACAAAACCGAGACCTGACAGCTCGGTGCGCTGGGCCCGGTAGTATTTTGTTGCGATAGCGATTATCCTTGCGCTTTCGCACAATCCTGACGCATGAGCGTCAGGGCGAATTGCATACCTCCCGACCTGAGCGGGGGAGGCCTACGACCAAATGGTTATAGGTTCTATTCCTGTTTGGCTACATAATTATTGTAGTGATACGAATTGATTCAGTCAAAACTGCCCAGCAGCTAAGCGATAACGATTACATCACCAGCCGGAGGTTTTCAACCTCGACGCGACTTCGCTCGGATTGAGTTATTGAAAATCGCGCCGCTTACCCACGGGCAAAGGCCGGTCCGTCTGTTCTTCTCTTGGCTGAGTTTATTGCTCACTTAACACTAATTTGGCTGCCAGTGCGGCGAAAATAACTGCGAATGATCGTTGCATTCGTCTGATT
>SDBV01004190.1_pt1 | contig 20888 bp, 12 predicted proteins | sample 2277081 | NCBI WGS metagenome assembly SDBV01 (sample SAMN10402039, study PRJNA504765) | marine sediment metagenome | isolation source: marine sediment core GS10_PC15, 223 cmbsf | place: Arctic Ocean: Southern Knipovich Ridge | collected 2010 | reverse complement strand
AATGCTCTGGGTATTGTTTCTTTCCATAAAAAATTTCCTTTCATGTTTTTCAGGGTGCTTCACTGACCCCTTCCAAGTCTACCTGGTAAAGTTTATAGTCTATGGACAGGCCACTGAGCACGTCCTTTATGCGTTCACGACTGGTATCCGTAATAAAGATCTGACCGAATTCATGTTCTGCCACCAGGCTAATAATCTGCTTGACTCGCCTGGCGTCAAACTTATCAAATACATCATCAAGTAAAAGGATGGGATGGAATCCGTTTATCTTCCTGATAAAATCAAATTTGGCAAGTTTCAGGGCTACCAGAAAAGTCTTTTGCTGCCCCTGACTACCAATCCTTTTTATGGGATGCCCCCCCAGACTCATCAGCAAGTCATCCTTATGGATACCAGCCGTGGTATATTGCAATATCCGGTCCTTCTGCTCATGCTCTTTCAGAAGAGTGCCCAGGTCCTTATCATTCAACTGTGAGGAGTAATCAAGCCCGATCTGTTCCCTGTCCTCGGAAACCGTACGGTAGTATTCCTGGAAAATTGGGACTAGGTCTTTCACAAATTCCAAACGTTTCTCATAGATATAGTTTCCGTTCCGAACCAGCTGCTCATCCCATATCTCAAGCAATTCCTGTTGGAATTTCCCGCTCCTGTGAAAATCTTTTAACAGTACGTTGCGTTGTCCCAGGGCACGGTTATACCTCATCAGACACTCCAAATACTCACTGTCAAACTGTGCAATTACAGCGTTTAAAAACTTTCTCCTCTCGTCGCTGCCTTCTGTAATAAGGGCACTGTCTGCGGGTGATATCATAACCACAGGTAAAAGACCAATGTGCTCAGAAAGCCTGGTATAGTCCTTTTTGTTCCTCCTGAATATTTTGTGTTTGCCTTTCTGAACACCGCAGTGGATCTTTTCCGGTAATTCATCACGAAAGTATTCACCCTGTATCAGGAAATGCTCTTCCCCGTGTCGGATATTATATGTGTCAACCGAATTAAAATAACTTTTAGTCATTGACAGATAATAGATTGCATCAAGGAGGTTTGTTTTCCCGGTGCCATTGTCCCCCACGAAACAATTGATCTTCTGGCTGAAAGACAACTCCAACTGGTCATAATTCTTGAAATTTACAAGGGAAACGTGGGACAAATGCATCTTGGGTGTGTTTCTGAACAAAAATAGGAAAACTGGGGGGATTCTATCGTTTTTTTATTCAATCAAAACAATTACATTTGCGTTGTTTTTCACAGAACTACATCAATCAAATTAAAATGTCAAAGAAGAATCAAGTTAAAGACACTTCTCTGGAAACCGTCGAAGGTGCGTTGACGAAAACAGAACAGTTTATAGAAGATAACCAGAAATGGATCGTACGTGTGGTTGCCATTGTACTTGCAATCGTAGTATTAGTTATAGGTGCTAAAAGGCTTTACCTCAATCCGCTTGAAGAAGAAGCTCACGGACAAATGTTCGTCGCAGAAAAATATTTTGAAATTGATTCTTTTGACCTGGCCCTTTACGGAGATGGTAATTATTCAGGTTTCCTTCAAATCATAGACGATTACGGGATTACGAAAGCCAGCAATCTGGCCAATTACTATGCCGGAATTTCTTTTCTGAAGTCAGAACAGTATGAAGATGCCATCGATTACCTTAAAAATTTCAAGTCGAAAGACAAGATGGTCGCCCCTATTGCAACAGGAGCCATTGGTGATGCTCTCGTTGAACTTGGTGACCTTGAAGATGGACTCGGGTATTATATCAAGGCAGCCGGAATCTCTGATAATAACTTCACTGCCCCTATGTACCTGATGAAAGCAGGACTTGTATATGAGAATCTTGGCGAATTCGAAAAAGCGCTTGATCTTTACGAAGAGATACTGGAAAATTATCCGGATTATTCCAGGAGCAATAATATTGAAAAATACATTACCCGCAGTAAACTGCAATCCTAGGACATGGCTACAAGCCTTAAGAATCTATCCGATTATAATCCGGACGATATCCCTTCCGGGGAAGGATTAAGGATAGGTATTGTCCTTTCAGAATGGAACCATGAGATTACCAATGCCCTTCTGGAAGGTGCTGTCAGCACACTTCTCAGGCATGGTGTAAAAGAAGAGCACATCAACATTGAATATGTTCCCGGCAGCTTTGAATTACCTCTGGGTGCACAACTCATTACAGAATCCAGGAATCCGGATGCTGTTATTTGCCTGGGATGTGTCATACAGGGGGAAACAAGGCATTTCGATTTCATCTGCCAGGGTGTTACACAGGGTATTACAGACCTGAACCTCAGATACTCAAGGCCGTTTGTATTCGGTCTGCTCACTACAGATACCCTGCAACAGGCCAAAGACCGTTCCGGGGGAAAGCATGGTAACAAGGGAGATGAGGCCGCAATTACAGCCCTGAAAATGGTTCAGTTAAAAAAGAACCTGCAATAATAATTCTGAATTCAGGCCCGGCTAAATTGATGTGCCGGGACCAGTTCCTACCCAGGCTTACTTCTTTTTAGGTGGTTTGACCCCTCGTTGCTTGGCCATATCCTCAAGACGTTTCTGGAAACTACTCTTCTTTTTTGCCGCCGGTTTTTTCTTATTGCTGGTTAACTTCGCTCTCAGGGCATCCTCATCAACGAACTGCTTGACAAGCTGGTTTTGTCCAAATGTAATGATATTGGCCAGGAAGTAATAGTAAGTCAGTGCTGAAGACCAGTTGTTCAGCATAAACATAAACATTACTGGCATCATGTACATCATTCCTTTCATTCCCGGCATCTGGCTCTGTGACATATTGGCCTGGTTGCTGATCTTCATGGTCAGAATTGTTGATGCGGTCATAAGCAGGGTAAAAAGGCTGATATGGTCACCATACATTGGTATGGTGAATGGAAGATCAAGAATTGAATCATAGGTAGATAGGTCATGCGCCCAGAGGAAACTCTGCTGCCTTAGCTCTATGGATGTGGGGAAAAACCTGAACATAGAGATCAGGATCGGCATTTGCAGAACGACTGGCAGGCAGCCTCCCAGGGGACTAACCCCTGCTTTTTTGTAAAGGCCCATTGTGGCCTGCTGTCTTTCCATTGATTTGTCCTTTGGAATCTTTGCATTAATTGCATCAATATCAGGCTTCAGCAGTCTCATCTTTGCCATAGACATATAGGATCGGTATGTCAGGGGGAAGAGTACTAACTTGATTACAATGGTCAGCAGCAGAATTATCAAACCGTAATTGTCTATGAATCGGTTAAGAAAATTAAATACCGGGATAATCGCATACTTATTGATAACCCTGCTGAACATGCCCCCCAGTCCCACAAGATCCTGCATCTCCAGGTCAAATGTCTTCAGGGTATTGTAATGGTTGGGGCCAAAATAGAACCTGTAATTCAGTACAAGTTCAGCTTCAGGGACATAAGGGATTCCGATCTGTGATTCAAATGTATACAGGTACTTGGGGTCTTCTTCGAGCTTGGTTGAGCGTACAGTTGCATTGGAAAAACTTTCTTCAGCAATGAACACCGAGGAGAAAAACTGTTGCTTAAAAGCGATCCAGCGAACTTTTGTAGGAACATCCTTTTCCTGCACATCCTTCTTGGAACGCATGCTAAGCCTTTCAACTTCGTCTTGAAAATGCTTAAGAAAGATAGAGGTATAATTCAATTCATTCATCCTTCCCTTCTCCTGCTGGGGAACATAAATGTTCCAACTCATGTCAATAAAATTATTATTTGAAGAAAGGAGATCTGCCATATTTACAAACCTTAGCTTGAATTCCACCATATAACTCCCGGGCTCAAGTGCGTAATAGTATTCTATAAAACGGTCGTCTCCGGCAGGAAGCCTCATAGACAGGCTCGGGGAACCATTACTTGCGTCCAATTGAGCCTGGTCAACTGAAGGTGTAAAAAACAATTCATTTGTATTGATGGTTCGGTTCTGAGCAAAGAAAGTCATGCCAAAAACCGTTGAATCTCCGTCAAACAATATCAGGGGCAATGTATCGTAAGTTAAATACTCCTTAAGCTCTACTGTGTAGGGCCGTCCACCGAGCGTGGAAATTTTAAGTTTTATCTTATCATTCTCCAGTGTTATATACTCCTCTGATCCGGATGCACCCTCCGCAAAGGCGCCATAAACAGCCCTGTTTTCCTCAAGGCTTTTCGCTCGCGTATCCTGTGAGGTGACCAGGGCATCCTCTATAACTGGCTGATTTTGTGCCTGTTCTGCCTGCTGAGTCTGTTGTTGTTGTAGTTTTATTTGTTCAGCGAGTGCCACGGAATCTCTTACCCTTTGTAAGCCGGCCTGTTCTTCTCTGGAAGGCTTCGTGAAGAGTGAATATCCAATTAGCAGGCCTGCAATTATTAACAGGCCCAGGATTGTGTTTTTGTCCATTTTAAACTTTTTTAGCTTGCATTTCGGGTTTTGCTGCCGAGATATCCATTGAGGCTTTAACAAAGTGAATAAATAAGGGATGGGGTTTCATAACAGTACTGCTGTACTCAGGATGAAACTGAACACCAACAAACCAGGGATGGTCTTTCATTTCCATAATCTCCACCAGTTTGCTGTCGGGATTAATTCCTGATGCAATAAAACCGTTTTTCTCATACTCCTTGAGATAATCATTATTGAATTCATAACGATGCCTGTGCCTCTCCTTTATAAATTTCTTATTATAGGCTTCATGTACTTTAGTGCCTTCCTTTATCACACAAGGATAGGCACCAAGCCTCATTGTGCCTCCCTTTTCGCTAATACCTTTCTGTTCCTCCATCAGGTCAATAATCGGATGCGGGGTCTTGTGATACATTTCCGTTGAATGAGCCTTGGGATACCCAAGTACAGAGCGTGCAAATTCAATAACCGCACACTGCATGCCCAGGCATATCCCAAGAAATGGAATATTTTCAGTACGTGCGTAGTTACAAGCCAGAATTTTACCTTCTACACCCCTGTCTCCGAATCCTGGAGCAACGATAATTCCATCCTGTTCCCCAAGGAGTTCCGAAGTACTATCCATTGTAATATCCTCTGAATGAATACAATTGATCTTCACTTCACATTTATAGGTTGCTCCTGCATGGCTCAGAGATTCCATAATGGACTTATATGAATCCGCAAGTTCCACGTACTTTCCAACAAGTCCTATCTGAATCTTTTTCTCAGGATTCTTGAGCCGGTTCACTACCTCAGTCCAAGGTCCGAGATCCGGTGTTTTCGTATCATTAAGTCCCAGTTTCCTTATTGCAATCTCATCCAGTTTCTCCTTTTGCATTAACAATGGTACCTCATAGATGGTCGAAACATCTACCGATTCGATGACAGCATCATAATCCACATTACAGAAAAGAGCAACCTTTTTCCGGATATCCCTGTTCAAATGTTTCTCCGCCCGCAGGACGAGTATGTCAGGTTGTATCCCGTTTTCAAGGAGGACCTTAACGGAGTGCTGTGTTGGCTTGGTTTTCAGTTCTCCTGTGGCAGAGAGATAGGGAACCAGCGTAAGGTGCACAAACAGAGTATTGGTAGCCCCCAGTTCAAACTTTATCTGCCTCACTGCTTCAATATATGGCAGGGATTCCATGTCACCGACAGTACCCCCGATCTCAGTCAAAACAACATCAAACTTGTTTTTCTGGCCAAGCAGCATGATTCTCCGCTTGATTTCATCAGTGATATGAGGTATTATCTGAACCGTCTTGCCCAAATAATCTCCCCTTCTTTCCTTATTGATAACAAACTGGTAAATCCTACCGGTTGTGACATTATTCGCCTGGCTGGTTGGTCGTCCGAGAAAACGCTCATAATGGCCCAGATCAAGGTCGGTTTCAGCTCCATCCTCTGTCACATAACATTCACCATGCTCGTAGGGATTGAGAGTCCCGGGATCTACGTTAATATAGGGATCCAATTTTTGAATTGTAACTGAAAGACCTCTTTCCTGCAGTATCATTGCTAGAGAGGACGAGATTATTCCCTTTCCAAGTGAAGAGGTAACACCTCCAGTTATGAATATATATTTAGTTGACCCCACTCTTTGCTAAATGTTCGCGCTTTACATATTGTCGATCAAATTGATCTTGTCTTCAAGCAGTTTCATTGCCTCCTTTGCTTTGTCAATCTTAGACTGGACCTCACTGATCATTGCTTCAGCATTTTTTGACTTGGCAAAGAATCCAATATTGTTTTCCCACAACACAATATCACTATTGAGCTGCTGCAATCTCGTCAGATACCTTTCCCTTTCCTGGCCGATTTTAAAATCGGCTCTCGGTTTTTGATTTATGTTACTCAGTTTGTTGCGAAACTTGAGCAGGTTTTTACGGCTGTCATTTATATCAAGGTTGTCAAAATGCTTATTAATCGCTTTTCTGAAATTCTCCTGTAAAGCTTCCTTCTCCTTGAATGGCACAAAACCAATCTCTGACCATTTGCGCTGATACTCATTTAATGCCTTAAAGTTCTCTTCAACATTATCAGACAATGTCATTGACTCAACTTCCTTCAGCAGTTTTTTCTTCTCCTCAAGGTTTTTGGTATAGGTCTGATCGATATTCTGATAGTATTCTGACTTCTTCTTGAAAAAATCGTCGCAAGCTGCCCGGAACCTTCTCCAAACCGTTTCTGAATATTTTTTCGGTACCGGTCCAACTTCCTTCCATTTCTTTTGAAGATTTATCAGATCTTCCGTGGTCTTCTTCCATTCGGTACTCTCCTTAAGCGACTCAGCCTGCACACAAAGATCTGTTTTAAGCTGAAGGTTATTCATTTGAAGTTCCTTGCTCTGAGCATAAAACTCCCGCTTCCTGTTAAAGAATGCATCACAGGCTTTACGGAACCTTTCATAGATCTTATTATTGTCCTTTTTGGGAGCAAAACCTATTGATTTCCACACCTTCTGAATTTCGATAAGCTCCTTTGATTTTTCATCCCATTGTCTGTGGGTCTCAAGAACTTCGTTGCTGATTTCCTCAGCTTTTTCACAAAGCAGTACTTTCTGATTAAGGTTATTCTTCTGCTCTTTCTTAAGGCCTTCAAAATGCTCCTGGTGCCTTTTATTGACCTTTGCAGTTGCCTCCCTGAATCGTTCCCATATCTCGTTTCTTACCTCAAGGGGTACCGGACCGATTTCACGCCATCTTTCGTGATACTTCTGAAGGCTGTTAAATGCATTAATGACGGAGGATTCAAGTATTAACTCTTCTGCCCTTTCACAGAGTTGCATTTTCAATTCGAGGTTTTTCTTCAGATCCAGATCCCTTAGCTCCTTATTGATCTTTATATAATCGTAAAACTTCTCAACATGATGGTTATAAGTATCCCACAGATCTTTCAGATTTTGTTGGGGAACCAGTCCAATGAACCTCCATTCTCTCTGCAGGTCCCTGAATTCATTGAATGTCTTATTGATCGATTCTTTCCTGTTTATAAGCTCTTTGATCTTTTCAATGACTTCATACTTCAGTTGAAGGTTATCTTTCTTTTCAAGATCTTTGCTTTTGTTGAATTCCGTCTTCTGGTCACGGTATTGCTTCAGAAGGACTTTGATCTTCTCTTCAAGGATATCGGGTTGAACCTGAAAATCATCGATACTGCCTCCCTCCTCAATAAATTTCTTACGCTTCAGTTCTAGCTCAGCCTTATTCTTCTTATAAAAATTAACCTTTATATGATCGATATCTGATCTGATTTCCTGCACATTCTGATTTTCGAGCAGTACTTCAAGACGGTTAACCAGATCTTCCCGGGTCAGGTCAGAATAATCAAAATCCGGAATAGGCTTGGCTCCTCCATCCACAGGTTTCTTTTCGCCCGATTTATTACCAGCTTTACCATCTGCTTCGGTTTTTGCTTCAACTTCCTCCGGTTCCGTTTCTTTTTGGGTTTCTGACTTTGCCTTTTCAGTTTTTACTTTCTGTTCTGCCTTACTATCTGCTTTAGCTTCTGGCTTAGGCTCCGTTTCGGGTTCAGGTTTGGCTTCGGGTGCAGGCTCAGGCTCTGTTTCGGTTTCTGCTTTCAGCTCAGGTGCAGGCACTGGCTCCGTTTCGGCTTCTGCTTTCAGCTCAGGTGCAGTCACTGGCTCCGTTTCGGTTTCGGGTTCAGGTTTGGCTTCGGGTTCAGGCTCAGGCTCTGTTTCGGTTTCTGCTTTCAGCTCAGGTTCAGGCTTAGCTTCCGTTTCGGCTTCGGGTTCAGATTTGGCTTCAGGTTCAGGCTCAGGCTCTGTTTCGGTTTCTGCTTTCAGCTCAGGTTCAGGCACTGGTTCCGTTTCGGCTTCTGCTTTCAGCTCAGGTGCAGGCTTAGCTTCCGTTTCGGCTTCTGCTTTCAGCTCAGGTGCAGGCACTGGCTCCGTTTCGGCTTCGGGTTCAGATTTGGCTTCAGGTTCAGGTTTGGCTTCAGCTTTCAGCTCGAGTGTAGGATCAGCTTCCGTTTCGGCTTCAGCTTTTAGCTCGGGTGTAGGTTCAGCTTCAGATTTGGCTTCGGGTTCAGATTTGGCTTGGGATTCGAGCTTAGCATCTGCCTTGTAAGCAGGGTCCTCATCAGCCTCTACATCTGCTCCATGATCTGCAAATGCTTCTGTTTTATCTTCAGCTTTTATCTCGGGTGCAGGCTCAGGTTCCGTTTCGATGGCAGATTCCACGGCCTCAATAGTTTCCGGCTCAATCGGAGAATCCTCCGCGGTTGGCGGAGTCTCTGTCGACTCGTTTTCGAATGTAATTTGGGCGGACTTCTCCTCTGGGGGGGAGGGAATTGCAGATTCGTCCACTACAACTGAGGATGCATCTGCTTTCTCAGTTGTTTCGGGGACCATTTCTTCCTTCTTTTCAGAAGGCTTTTTTGCGGAGTTTTCCTCCTTGGAAGTGTCCTTCATTATTTCGCCGGATTTACCGGTGAGAGGTCCATCTTGAACCTGATCGTTTTGTTCCATCGTTGCTCATTATCTGTCAATACTGACAATGACATGCTGCGAAAATAGTTAATAAAGCAGTATACACAAAGTTTTTTTAGGCATGTTGACTATTTTTGTATAAAATCTGAATTTATGAGAATAGACATTCTGACAGGCGTCCCGGAACTTTTACAGAGCCCGCTCAATCATTCCATACTAATGAGGGCAAGGGATAAACTACTTGCTGAAGTGTATATACATAACCTTCGAGACTTTTCAACCGATAAGCATAAGAAAATAGATGATTATGCATTCAGCGGGGAAGCCGGGATGGTACTGAACATACAGCCAATAGATGCTGCACTGACCCGGCTGAAAAATGAGCGCAGCTATCAGGAGATCATCTATACTTCTCCGGATGGAGAACTTTTTAATCAGCAGGCTGCCAACAGGCTATCAACATGTGAGAATCTCATTTTTCTCTGCGGACACTATAAAGGAGTGGACCAACGTGTAAGGGACAACCTGGTTACAAAAGAGTATTCAATAGGAGATTATGTGATGACCGGCGGTGAACTTGCTGCAGCAGTAATGGTTGATTCCATTATTCGTTTGATACCAGGTGTGCTTTCGGATGAGACCTCAGCCTTAAGTGATTCCTTTCAGGATGGACTTCTCGCCCCTCCTGTATATACCCGCCCTGCTGAATATAAAGGATGGAAAGTACCTGAAATACTTACCTCAGGCAATGCATCCAAAATCGAGAAATGGAAATTTGAACAATCCATGGAGCGTACCCGGAGGTTAAGGCCTGATCTGTTGGAGGACTAATTAAATGCACATGCCCTGCAGATTACTTTCGGGGAGAGTAACAATCAGCGAAGAATCTTCCGTACAAATGCAACTGTAAAATAAGCTACCATTACCAGTCCGGCAAATCCCACAAAACTGGAGAACCAGCGTATAAATCCGGATGGGTAGTAGTCTCCATATCCAATTGTAAGAAAAGTTATTGCGCAATGGTAAAAGGATCTGACGACAACATTCAGTTTATCCGGATCCCCAAGTGATGACACAATATCTGCAGGCGTGAACCAGGTCAGCAACATGAACATTACGCTGAAAATTGTATACATGACCATCATTGAGATGATCACCCGAACAGGGTTGGTAGCGTAATGGCCGACCCAGTCAAATATTATAAGTTTGAACCAGTAAGCCGGGTACATCCAAAATGCTGATACCGGCTTCTTCGCTATTGATTCTTCAAGTTCGGCAATGGATTCAAGCCGCTTAAACTCAAGATAAGCCAGATCTTCAGCGTTGTACTGCCCGGTAACGCTGAAGTTTTCTTTCAGGGTACGGAATTGTTCTGCCTTTGACCGGTTATTTGTTTCTTTCTGATCGCGTATGAGTTTCTTGACACGGTTCAGGGTCCAGTCAATATAAATCCTGCCGATGAGCCGCATACCTGAAAAATCAATTGTGCCAATATCCAGGTCAAACTCATAAGGCATAATATCTACTATGTCCCTGCAAATAGTATCGGATAGATCAATATGATGGCATTTTGCTACCCTGAGATCAAGGTAATGATCAAAATGGCAAGACTGAAGAGATAGGGTTTTAAATCTGGCATTGTGAAAGGATACTATTCCCACGTCAAAAACAGCCCTGTCAAAGGTTACGTCTGCATCATCGTATTCAGCCAGCTCAAAATCCAGAACCCCCTGACCGAACACGGTTCGTTTAAAACTGATCTTACCCTTTTTTATTTCACTTGCTTCAAATGAAACATCACCATCCCCAAAGACGGACCGGTTAAAATTAACCCTGCCATTCATAAACTCAGCCGTTCGGAAATCCACCCTTCCATCTCCAAAATCTGTTCTTTCAAATGAGATATCGCCTTCCCGGAACTTGGCATAATGAAAGTCGACCTTGCCTGTACCAAAGCGGGCTACCTTAAATGATACATTGCCATCCCCGAATTGAGTGTTAATAAAGGATACATCCCCGTCACCAAAGTCAGTATTTGTAAAAAGAATTGTGCCTTCCCCGAATTCAGCATCCTGGAAATCTATTAATCCTTCGCCGAACACTGCATTTTTGAAGCTGATATCTCCTTGCTCAACCTTAAGGTTTGTCATATCGAATGCCCCCTCTGGCAAATGAGCATGGCTGAAATCAAGTCCACCGCCCGTGATCCTTGAGGAATGCAGGCTGAAACTCCCTTTTGCAAAACGGGACTCCTCAAAACTGACAAGATCTCCTGAAATCTCAGCGTAGCTCAAGTCAATGGGGGATTTACTATTAAAAAAAGAAGAGCGTGCAGACAGGTTTTTTAAAGTTATAGTTTCCTTCCTGTCGAGTTTGTGAAGTTCCCTGTAGTTGGGGAGGGACAAATTATCTATATAGCAGTGGTCAATTTGAAGGTCATCGCCGCGTTGAATAATGCCGAAAATATCCTCCTCCGTGAGATATCCCAGCCGGATCACAGATTCAAGATGTCCTTCAGTGGTAATAAAGGTAAGTACAGCTGTTTGGGGATATGTCAGTCCACTCTCAGTTGTGAGTTCCTGATCCCTGATCTCTACTTTGAAATCGACAAATTCCGGAAACATGACATTAAGGGTTCATTTCCTTTATACAAATATAATCTTATCTGTGACATATTTCCTTGTAAAGGCAATTCCTGCAAATCTCCTCCTGTCCGGTCTGTAAAAAATCAATATCAGGGTCAAAGATGCTGCTAATAAGCGAAGACAGGTTTTCTGTAAACTCCTGGTCAAAATCTGCATAATCCAGCACCGGAGTATTGCTCCGTGAAGTTCCTATGCTGAAATGATATGAGAATCCTTTCGTAAATATCTCTCGTATGAGGTAAACACCCGGGATTATTGGTTTGTCATTATACTTTCCGTTTGCCGACAGAAGTTTGGCATACAACAGGGTCTGGAATGCTGCCCGGTTCCGGTTCTTTTCTTCATGGTCAAAAAGTCCGCCCAATGAGCTGAAAAACATTTTTCCGCTGCCTGTTTTGTAATCAATTACCCTGTAAGCCTGCCCAAGTTGGTCTATCCTGTCTATCTGCCCTCCAACTCTAACGGTGAATTCCCTTTCTCCTCTGTGCAACGTAAGATCCAGGTAATAGTCCTTCTCCAGGCTCTCAATGCTAATGGGACAGTATTCCTTATCCTTCTCGAGTATCTTCTCGACGTAGGTAAAGATTATTTCACGAATAACCATGTTCCTGCCCTCAGGAACCTTAACCGGATCCTTAAAATAGACCTTCCTGAAAGCTTTGTCAATAGCCAGCCTGATCTTGTCGGGGATGTTCAGGATTGCATCCAGATGGGATTTTTCTACCGGATTCTCCAGTAATTCGTAAACCTCCCTGACTGACTCATGCAAAATGGACCCGAACAGGGCAGGATCAATTTCTTCCTGCAGTTCTATTGGTTCCCGGATACCCGCGACATAGTTGAAATAGAATTGGAGAGGACAATCGATGTAAGTGTTCAGGGCGCTGGGAGAGAGATACCTTTTGCTCTTGCCGTCTTCCCCGGTACAATATTCAAGGAGCTTCTCCATCACCTCCGGACTTTTCTCAGCTTTTAATGGTCCCGCTGAAGAAGATTGAATATCAAACCCTGCAGGCCATTCGATGATGTTGAATGTAGGGTCATATTTCAACTGGTATATATACCTCGACTTTTCACCAGTGGTAAGTCCCTCAGCCTTATTATTATAAAGAAGGTGGATATCCGAGGAACGATGAATCAGACGATAAAAATAATAGGCATATATAGCATCCTGGTATTCAAGTGTCGGAAGCTGAAATCCCATCCTCAGGTTATGTGGGATAAAACTGTTTGCGGTCCCTGTCCTTGGAAAAGCCCCTTCATTCAAGGAGAGGAGAATAACCCTGTCAAAATCAAGGACCCTTGTTTCAAGTACACCCATAACCTGGATGCCAGCGAGCGGTTCCCCACTAAAGGGAATCCTTGTTCGAAGAAGAAATTTATGAAAGATGCGCAGGAAAGTAGGAATGGTAAAGTTAAGTTCCATGCGGCCAAGGACATCTTTCAGGCGCTTTATCCTGGTATAAATCCTGTAAATGAATTCCAGTTCCAGGGCAGGCATCTGTTTTTCATCCTCCCCATCTACCCCGGTAATCATCTCCAGAACAGACAATAAATAACCTGCGATTTCTTCGGGATGCCCGATCTTGCGAAAAACCAACTTAAACAAATCATTCATTTCCAGCTTTCCGGGGGGGAGGTAAATCAGGTTCTGCTCATGAATCTCACGAACAACCCCGGCAGCGTCCTGCCTCTGCCTCAGACTGATATATTGATGTTGTATCAGGGGCAGAACATCTGCATAATAAAACCGGATATCTTTTCCCTTACCTCCTCTGATATTTCGCTGTAGTGCGATCAGATGTTCGATAAGGCTGAAAACCGGAGTGGCACTTACCGGGTATCCCATTGTTACATTTATATCTTTCAGATCCTGGGGCAGGGCATTAAGAACCGGAATCAATAGTTCCTCATCAGCCAGTACAATGGCTGTTTCTTCTCCCAGATCTGTTTTAACCCGGGCTTCCTCGAGTATCTTGTGAACAATCTGTGCCTGCCCGGCATCTGAAGGTATGGAGTATACCTGCAATTTTTTACCGGAATCTACGAGATTCATCTGGTTGAAATCCTTCCCCGCATCACTGAAGGAAGAAAGATTCTGGCGGATGAACCTTCCGGCCTCATGCATTTCATTGCCGAGGTAATATTCATCATAATCCCAGTAGAACAGAGCTTTTTTGGAATTCTGAAGTGTTGAAAACAATCGCTGTTCACATGGATTCAATGCATTAAACCCTATAAATGCAATCTTGGTAAATGGAAGATCCGGAGCATCTCCCCTGCCGATTCGTTCGGCTACATTTCGGTATATCATCCCCTCGTACCCGGTTCCTGAATCAAGAAGCATCTGCCTTAGTTTTTCGTAGACCGGGGCCAGGATATTCCATATCTCGAGGAATTGCTGTTTTTGACTGCTGAGCTGCTCGCTGCTAAATGTACTCCAGAACCGGGATATCAATTCCAGCTGCTCAGGTGTAAGATACTGGAATGAACTGTCCAGATCCTTCAGATCAGCCAGATTCCTGAAAATATCTTCTGAATTTACCAGGTATTTATCAAGCTCGTCAAAATCGGCAAGCATAACCTCCCCCCAGTAGAAAAACTCATCAAAGCTTTCATTTCTTCCACTGACTTCCGAATACACCTTATATAAGAGGCTGATCAGTTCAAGGTCATCGCTGTATTCAAGATCCGAGATTCGGGACATAAGGTCCTGAATGGTGTATATGGAAGGTGACCATACAGGTTGTTCCAGCTTTTCACCAAGGTACTTATTGAAGAATAATCCAGCCCTGCGGTTTGGAAACACAAGACATAGTTCGTCCAGCTTTCTTCCGTGCAGCCTTAATAGATCCTCCGCTACTTCTTTTAAAAACGGTTTCATAAAATCTTCAATAATCAACCTGATTTCCTGAACTCTTTTCCCTGCCAGGTGTCCTTATTCGCTAATAAATTCTCAAATTTCTCAAGTACTTTGTCATATCTCAATCCCCAGGAATCTCCCAGAAGGTAACCCTGATTAACCTCACCGGCAATCCTTTCAATAACGAAACCTGGATTCAGCTGCTCTATAAAACTTGCCATAAGCTCCAGGTATTCCTCAAGATTAAAGAGGTGAAATGATCCCGGATCTGCCTCATATTCCCTTGCCATGTTTGTATTCTTTACGATTTGCAACTGGTGGAATTTTACATTCTGTATGGGCAGCTCTGATATTATTTCGGCCTGGGCAAGTATCTCTGGTTCAGATTCTCCGGGCAGGCCTATGATAAAATGTGCACCCTGCCGGATCCCCCGGGCTGCAGTCATCTCAATAGCCCTCTGAGATTCCTCGAAGGTATGTCCCCTGTTTACCCTTTCAAGAGTTGAATTATAACATGACTCCAGTCCATATTCGATAATCACATAATGATGTTTGGCTATCGAGGCGATGTAATCCAGTATCTCCTCATTCACCGTATCCGGACGGGTCCCGATCACAAGTCCTGTAATTTCGGGATGGCTCAGCGCCTCCTCATACCTTGATCTCAGAACCTCTATTGATTCGTAGGTATTGGAGTAGGACTGGAAATAACCAAGATACCCACGTGTCCTCGGATACCGCTTTTTATGAAATTCTATCCCCTCTTCAATTTGCTTGCCTATGCTTTTTACTGGCTGGCAGTATGAGGGACTGAAGGCATTGTTGTTACAGAAACTGCAACCGCCTCTTCCCTTGCTGCCATCACGGTTCGGACAGGTAAATCCGGCATCTATGCTGAGTTTCTGTATCCTTCCCCCAAACCTCTGTTTGAAGTAGTCAGAGTAGGTATTAAACCTTCTGTTATGGCCCCATGGATATTTAATTTTTTCAGCCATCAAACCCCAACTACCTCATTTTGACTAACATACCAAACAAAACCATGAACATCATTGTATTCCATCTGCCGCAGCATCCCTGCATATTTTCTTACCTGTGTCAGGTGCCCGGGTGATCGATTCTTACCGAACTTATAATCCACAACAATAACCTGATCATCTCTTATCATTACCCGGTCAGGCCTTCGAATGGATCCGTCCCTGGTAAGTATATCCTGCTCTGTTATAACCTTCCAGCTCCCATCAAACCACCCGCGAACCTTCTCCATATCAATCTTGCTGGCAATATCAGGCCTAATTCTTGCTGCCTCTGTGTGGTCTATAATTCCATCCCGAAGAGCAGAATTGAGAGTCCGGTCAATATCTTCAGCAGAGCGGATCCTCGAAAAAATCTCATGCATAAGATTCCCATAGTTCACCCTCTGCTGTGCACCTGTATCAAAAAAATCCAATCCCCTGTACATCAGTCTTAGTTTCCCACTGAATTCATGACTTGAGATGCTATTCAGCAGGATCTGCTCACCCTGTTCCCGATCATCAGGTCTGTCGGTAAGCTCTCCCAAAGACCAGACGCTTTCGGAATCGTCCCATTTTCCATTCGCAACTATATCCGGATTCTTGAGTATTCTCTTAATCAGGGATGATACATCCGTGAACTTATTCTCTTTTTGCTCTTTTCCTTCCGGTGCAAAAACAAAAAGGCTTTCCTTAGCCCTTGTAAAGGCTACATACAACAGGTTAAGATGGTCCATGTAGACCCTGAAGTTTTCTTCCCTGTAATCCTCTGCAAATATTGTTTCTGCAAGTGAGGAGGAATACCTGAGTGGGAGAAGGCTGAGTTTGTTAAAAGGTTCCTGAGTTGAACTGCACCAGAGTATCTCGGGATTGGGACTGCGGTGATCAAAGGGCCAGTTGCAATAGGGTATTATTACACCCCTGAATTCCAGTCCCTTAGCCTTATGAATAGTCATAATCTTTATGGCATCCTGGTCTTCGGAAACAGTCAGCGCTTTATCCTCCCCATTCTCGTCCCACCAGTTAAGAAATGAGTTAATATCCGCCGATCCACCCCTGCAATAGTCCAGAATCAGATCCTGGAATCCCAGAATGTAAGGAGTCTGGGATGGCTGGGTATCGAGAGAAAACAGGTTTATAATTCTTTCTGTTAATTCCGTCAGGGTAAGATATCGAAGCGATTCGTCCATAAACTTTACAGGAAGGGCAGGTATTCCTCCTGTCCTCAGGCTCAGCAGAATCTCATCCAGGCTTCCTTCCAAAACACCTTCACCCTCCATGAAAATCCTGTACTCATATATCAGCTGTGCCAGGTTAACCCTATTCTCGGGTGAAACCAGGTACCTTAGGGCTCCAACCAGGATACGTACAGAACCGGCATTGTACAGGTAAAGGGATTCGTTCGAAATGACATCATAAATATAATCTGCATCAGGGTGAATGCTTTTATGCTCAAGGATTGCATCCGCTATGCGCTTGCCATCCCTTTTACTTCTGACCAGGATAGCGATGTCTGAAGGTGCCATTCCCCGGTCCTGCATTTCCTCAATAGCAGAGATAACCTGGCGATCAGAAAGATCTTTCCAGGATCCCTCATCAGGCTCAGGCAGAAGGGAAATTCGTACATATCCCCCATCCCTGGACTGCGTCCCGGGTATATCCTGATCAACATCAAGATAGGCCCTGGAAACTTTGTCTGCATACTCATTTCCTTCATCCTCCCCTCCACCGAAATGTATCTTAAAAATTTCACGAGCCTGGCTGAAAAATCCATTGTTGAAATGAATAATATTTTCAAGACTTCTCCAGTTGTGTTTCAACCCATGCAAAGCAATCTGTTCAGGACTGAAGTCCCTGTGCAACTGCTCTGACAATATCTCCCAATCGGAGTTTCTCCACCTGTAAATAGATTGTTTGACATCACCTACCACCAGGCATTTATGGTTGGAGGCAAGGCTGTTTTCAATCAGAGGCCTGAAATTCTTCCACTGCAATCCCGATGTATCCTGGAACTCATCGATCATGAAATGATGAAAGTAGTTACCTATTTTTTCATACACGAAGGGTGCGTCATTCTCCCCGATAATACCGTTCAGAAAACGCGAAGCATTAGAAAGTAGAAAAATTCCCTGAGCCTGAGCATAATCGTGCATACGGGAAGATATATCTGTCAGTATACCCAGTGTGTAAAGAAAACTTCGTACAGATTCCACAGATTTGTACTCAGAATACTTCCGTTCGAACAGTCCGACGCAGCTTTTAAGCTGCTCGTTCATTCCTGACTCAAAAGCGGATACTATCTGATCAGCATGTGGTGATCCCTTAGCATACCATTCCAATGGTTCATCGACAGCTTTCAGGATGGTATTGGAGGGGTAATTAAAATTATCATTCAGCAACCTTTCGAAAAATATTCCGACACCATATTGTCCCTTGAAATCCCCGGCCTGCAATCCCGATCTCTCCATTATCTCCACAGCCTTGACTGCAAGAGTCTTTAGCGTGTTCTCAAAACTGTATTTAAGTCCGTACAACTCCTTTCGGAAAGAGTTGAAGTTATCCTTTTCCCTTAATTCCCTGTCAAGTTCAGTATTGCTCTCCTGGAATCTCTCCTTATTCAACTCCTGACCGAGTACCATGAGATCTTTTTTCAGATTCCAGTTCTTGCCTTCCTGTACCCTGTCCCTTGCAAACTCTACAAACCATTCCAGCAAGCGGGGCTCCTCATCCAGTGAATCAAGCATCTCATCAACAGACTCAGAGAGTACTCTTTCAGAATCAATCTCAATCTGGTATCCTCCTGAAAGCCCTATTTCCTTGGTAAATGCACGAATAGCACGTTGAAAAAACCTGTCAATGGTCTCAATATGAAAACGGGAGTAATTATGCAATATGGTTTCAAGAATTATTTCTGCCCTTCCTGAAACCTCAGTTTCAGTCAAGGCATTCTCTGCAGCTATAAATTCCATCATTGGGGAAGGTTCCCCTGCAGACAGTTTATGCAGCTCATCCAGGATCCGGTTTTTCATCTCATCGGTAGCCTTATTGGTAAAAGTCACGGCAAGAATGTGTTTGTACAGTTCCGGATCCATTATTACCAGGCTGATGAAATCACGGGCCAGGGTATAAGTTTTCCCTGAACCTGCAGATGCTTTATATATAGTAAGGCCGGACAATGCCAGAGTACTGAATTATTTCAATAAAGATAAATAAATTACCGTCCGGGTTTGTTATGCCTGCTTTTTGTTGAATTCTGGCGTGAATTTTGAGGTTATAGCATTTGAAACCAAGCAACTCTAACCATATGTCTAAAATTTTATCTTCAGGGCTGGTAGCATTGTTTCTTCTTGGCAACATCTCAGCCCAGAGCCCCATCAAGGGCGTGGCGCTCAAAAATATAGACAGATATCAACAAGCCGGGGATACCCTGAACATTTACGGATACAGGATGAAATCTAACGATGAGACTTACCTGATCAGAAGTGGTTACGGAGATAAATATGTTTCATCCAATAAGATACGGCTTCTGGATGAGAACATGGACTACTGGCAGAAAGTATGGCTCAGGAACCAGGCTTCTCACATTCGTATCAATGGATGGCAGGAAGATCTGAGATTTGCACTAAAGGATGATTTCTATGAGTATGCATCCCAGATGGAGATTAACGGACTTGTATTCAGGGATGAGTACCTGGAAGATTATCTCAGGCAACTTGTATACATCCTTCATCCCCAGGCTTTGATGAAAGGGGAGCCGAGCCGGCTCAATATACTGATGATCCGGGCCAGCCAATCCGAGACTTTTGTTTTTGACAATGGCACCATAGTACTTACTACAGGACAAATAGCTAAAACAAATTCCGAAAAAGATCTTCTGACATTACTTGCAGTTCAGACTGCACATATTGTACTGGATCATAACCTGATGAATCTGAATCAGGATATCCACAGCCAACGATCTGCTGAATTCTGGACTACCTTCGCTACCCTTGCATCTGCAGTTGCTCTGGAATTCTCGAATATCAGGTACGGAACGAACTTTAATACAAGTGATGTGGTACTTGCCGGGTTAACTTCAGCTGCCATTTCCGACGCCATTGTACTGTCGGCAGGGGCTGATTTTGACAGTGAACAATCCCAAAAGGCCGAGGAACTGGGCATGCAGTTCGTCGAGAATCTTGAGGAAACTGAGGGATTCGATTACCTGTCTGACAAGGAGTATATGATCAATATTTCCTCAATACTCTCTCTAACGGCATGGCAGGAATACCATCATCACAATTACGACAGATCAATGTTCTATATGGACAGGATCTTTTACCTGGGTATAGCAAATGAGGAGGATTACCTGTTAAGGGCAAAGCTTAAAAGGACCCTCTCAAATTCCCAGGAAAGCAATCTTGAAGCACTTCAGTTGATTAATACGGCCATTGCCTTAAATGACTTTGATTATGTAGAAGCACTGGCCGAAAAGGGTCTGATCCTTATCCGCCTGGATGAGGTTGGACAGGCAAGAGAGGTTTTCGAGGAATACAAAATGGCATTATCAGGATTATCAAATATGCCACCCGGTAAAGATGCAACCTGGGCAAACCGCATGCTCATCAAATGCGACCAGCTGATGTTGAAGCGCTGAGTTGATGGGGTACCTGAACACTTGTTCCAGACCAGCCCAATCCACCACAATTCGTTTTGCAACCTTTTATATTCAATAGCGTATAAAAACCTGCAACTAATCTCTTCTCATCTCAGTCATTAACTTAATTGGGGACTGATGCAATTATATCATTCTTCGAATCTTATAAAATTGTTTTGAGAAAGAAATTTTACAGAGACAGCTTTTCGGTTCTTACAGTTCTGCTACTGTGCCTGGCTATAAACCAGGTTACTCAGGCAAATATACTGTCAGAAATCCAACCCGTAAATTCATATTCAAAAGTCATTGAAGTTCTGCCTGATGGTACAGGATTGCGCATTAGCAATCCCATTTATTTCAGTAAAAAGGATACAGTCCTTTTTCATATTGTAAAGGGGGCAGAGATCTTTAATCCCACAGAAGAAAGCAACAAGAAAAATTTCTGGGGTATTATCAAGGATGTACGCAATGCTGGTATATACTCAGTTCACATCATCCGGGAAATTAACTCCGACACAATATTTTTTACCACACCACTTCGTGAGCTTGAGGCTGAGGGACCCGGACAGGTGGCGCAACTTATCAAAATCAAGACCTTCAATATCCTGGAAATCGACACAGATCTTAGTTGCCCCGATTGGGATCCGGCAACATCTGCCGGGGGCATTCTTGTTCTCTTTGCCCGGCAAAAGATCATCCTGAAAGCAGATATTGACGTCAGCGGAAGAGGTTTCTCCGGCGGTAACCCGGTTGATATTTCAACCATTATGGACACATCCTCCGCCTGTTTCAGCAAAGACTTTTTATTTGATCCGGTATATGAAAATCTTTTAAG
>SDBV01004189.1_pt1 | contig 20890 bp, 19 predicted proteins | sample 2277081 | NCBI WGS metagenome assembly SDBV01 (sample SAMN10402039, study PRJNA504765) | marine sediment metagenome | isolation source: marine sediment core GS10_PC15, 223 cmbsf | place: Arctic Ocean: Southern Knipovich Ridge | collected 2010 | reverse complement strand
GGGGCCGTTTTGACACTCTTCAGCGAGGCCTAACGGAACATCTCTCATCGGATATCGCCGTGTAGACACAAAATGGGAATGTCGGCCTCTCCATCATCTGGAGCATTTCATACTCCATCGCATGCCGCCCAGCGATCGCTACTGCAGGCGGCGCTTCAGGGCAACGGCCTCTGCGTTCTCGGGGTTCAGTCGGAGGGCTTGCTCGACTTGAGCCCGCGCCTCGTCGAGTTGGCCCTGCTCGGCCAGGAAGGACGCCATCAACGCGTGCTCCACGGCGAAGTCCGGTCGCACCCCGAGGCAGTGCAGTAGCTCGGCGAACACCTGTTCCTTGGCGGCCGGCGTGGGGTCCTGGAGCAGGAGCGTAATCTTGGCCATCCGGGGTTCCTGGTTCGCGGGGTTGATCGCGATCTCTCGCTCGATTGCCTGGTAGAGCCGACCCCGCGTGTCCGGGTGCCTGCCCTGGGCGGCGATCACCTCGTAGTGGGTCAGCATCGGCTTGACGAGTCGGTACTCGTATTGGTTCAAGAACGCCGAGTCGACCGTGTCGCGGCGCACGTACACCACCGAGCGGTCGTCCCAAAACACCGGCGCCCACTTTGGGTTGGCGTCGAGGTGCTTCGGGAACGAGAACTGAGTGTCCGGCTTTTGCAGCTCCCGGGCGTCGTAGCGAAACACGGCGTGGGTGAGGCCCCACCGCTCCACACCCAGATCCCAGGCCGCCGGCTCCTTCAGCAACTCTTCGTACTCGGCCAGGAAGCTCGCTGGGTAGAGCACCCCGGCGCGCCCGTCGATGAAGACCCTGCGTTCGGGCGCGTGCCAGATGAGGTAGGCGCCGATATCGTAGTCGTTGATCATGTTGCCGGTGATCCCGGCCCGGCTGAGAAAGGCGATCGCGCCGTCGACGTGCTCCCGCTGGATCGCCGGCCGGGTCTTGCCGAATGCAGGCCCGGTGCTCTCGACGACCCACCACGCCGAGCCTCCGATCACGGCGAGCGTCAGCAGGGCCATTGCGAGGCGAGCGTTCTTTCCACGGGCCGCGAGGCTTGAAAGGAGCCGCTCGAGCAGCCGAAAGGCGGGCTCCGCCGCCACGATGGCGCAGAAGCCAACCGCCCGGTTGTGGCTGTATGCGAGGTAGGAGAAGAGCAGCAGGGGCAGCAAGCGCTCGGGCTCCCGCCAGCCGCCGAGGCCGAAGATTGCGCCGAACGCGAGGGCCGCGAGCAGGAGGAAGGGCGCCAGGCGCTCGATGCCCGCGCCGAGAACGGCGGTCAGGGGCGTGAACTCGGCGATCATCAGGAGCCACTGCCCGTCGGCAGTCTGGCTCAACCAGAGGTTGCGGTAGGTGTCGAATCCGTCTGGGTTGGCGGCCACCAGGAGAGCCAGCGCGAGCCCCAGCCCGATGAGCCGGGGCGCCCGCTCTCGTCGCAGGACGGGGCCGATGACGTGGGCGCCGTAAAGAATGAGGCCGAAAAACGCTGCCCCGCTCATGTTGGCCCAAAGCAGCTGGAGGGGGAGCAGCCAGTAGAGGCTCTTGGGATTGCGGGTCCGCTGGTGGTGGTTGAGCAGCGCCAGGAATCCGCCCATGAAGGCGAACGTGAACAGGAAGGGCCGGGGGAGCCCGAGCCGCCAGCGCAGCGCGAGCAGTGTGAGGACGACTGCGAGCGCCGCCGCGCAGGCCCACACCAGCGGATCACGCGTCCGCCGCGACCAAAACATCGCGAGCAAGAGGAGCACCGCCGTCGCGCCGACGGCCGCCACCATGAGCGCGTAGAGCCCGTCGAAGCCAGCAGCCTTGTAGCCGCCATAGAGAAGAAGGTCGCCTAGCCACTCCGTGTTGCGTTGGGGCTGTCCGGCGAAGGTATGCGAAAAAGTGTCCCCGCCTCCCAGTTCCCCGGACTCCGCCACCTGTTGCCCGAGCCGCAGGTGCCACCAGACGTCAGAGCCAGCCGTTTGCTGGGCACTGACCAGCGCGGCGAAGGCCAGCACGATCGCTACGGGCAGGATCCACGTTCGGCTGCCGAGGCCGCTTTCTCGGTCCTCGTCGCGATGCCAAAAACGCAGCCCTTTTCTCCGCTGATCGGCGAGGCGTGGACGGCCTGCCTGCGGAGTGCTCAGAAGGCGCACCGAGTAACCCGCTCGTGTGAGAGCTTCTCCTCGAGCCACACTTGCCAGACACTCGGTGTCTCCGCCTTTGCAATCGGGGCGCGCGAAGCCTCCTCCCCGATGCTTCGGTCGGCGCCCATCGGTCTGAGCCGCTCTCGTAGCTCGTATTCCTTCGAGGCTTCAGCTCGGAATGTGAGCGAGCACCTCGCATGGAGGATGGGCATCGAGTCGTTTACCCCCGGGCCCGGGATGCAGAGGAGCTCCATGGTGTGTGTGCCCGGTAGCAATCCGAATGGTTCCCTGCGGCGTCGGCCGATGAAATACGAGTTCGCGCGATCGTCGACGGTCATGGCAACCAAGCAGCTCGTCATGTTGACGACAGCCACTTCTTTCGGGTTCACCCACAGCTCCGTGTCGTACATCTGGATTTGGCCCGACTGACAGCCGACCAGGAATAACAGCGCTCCGCCGATCGACGCTTTCGGAAAGTCCCGCAATCGTGATCTCATCGCTCGAGTAGGTGACGATCGCGCCATCGGGTTTGTTCGCGCGGGGGACTCAGCGATCAACCTCCCAGGCATTGGATGCGTTTCACTGATATGTCACCAGGTGTCCGCGGTCGAGTGCCTCGCAGAATTCGCGTTGAAGCCCGGTTGCGGTGCGGACCTCGTCACCCAGATCCTGGTGGACGTCGCTCCGCGGATCGAAGGCCGGCCAATTCGGAAGTCTCGCCCCGTTCGGGTCGCCGGTCTTCGCGAACTGGGTCCAATACGCGAGCATGGTGTCGGTGAGCGCCCGGTCGACTCTGTCGGCAGGCAGCCAATCATCCGCGGTGTCGAACACGTAGGGGATCTCGGCGCCGTGGTAGGCGAGCAGCTTCTCGCCTTTGGGGCGCACGCGGGAAAAGCGATAGACGTAGACGCGATCGGTGAGCTCGCGCTGCGCGTCCGCGACCGCGAGCGATGGGCAGTGAAAATCAGCGGCACCGGTCAGCAGGTCGAGTTTTGCCGCGACGCCTCCGCTCACCACCTTGTTCAATGCGGCGAGTACTTCGGCGCGATGTCCTTCCCGAATCCTCTGCTTCAAAACGGCGTGTAACTGTTTTTCTTCCACCGGCTGTGTCAGATACATGAACCATTCGTTGGCATTCGAGCCGATCACGATTTCGACGGGGTTCTGCTCCTGCGCTTCGAAGATGTCGGCGGCAGATTTGGGGAGAAGCCAGCCATCGACGACCTCGCTGGTAAAGCTGCCGGGCGTGGCACTCGGCACCGCAGCGATGATCTCTTGCCAGGACAGCGCGCGCATCTTTTCGAGCTGTCCCGGGCCATCGCCAACCCCCAGAGCCGACATGAGCTTTACCCCGAACACTTCATCGTCACTCACGGTCGCGGTGTTGTGGAGTGGGTAGCCTCCGCTCTGGATGATGGCGCGCCGGAACAGACCGCTGGCGAGCGGGGACGCGATCAGGGTGCCGATATCCCCGGCTCCCGCGGACTCTCCAAATACCGTGATCCGATCGAGATCTCCACCGAAACTCGCGATGTTGTCGCGCACCCATTGGAGCGCCGCGATCTGGTCGAGAAGTCCGTAATTTCCCGACACCCTGCGCTCGGATTCGGCGGTCAGGGCCGGGTGCGCCATGAAGCCCAGCGCACTGAGTCGATAATTGATCGAAACGACCACAACGCCGCGTTTCGCGAGATTGTGTCCGAGATAATTGGGTTCGTGAGAGAACCCGTTGAGGTTACTTCCCCCATGGATCCAGACCATCACGGGTTGGGGCGCGTCGCCGCCCAGGTTTCGCGACCAGATGTTCAAAAAGAGGCAGTCTTCCCGGATATCCGTCAGATCCGGAATCGCATCGGGCGATCGCCCGAATTTCTGCGCGACGTCGCGATACCAGCCGGGATTCCCCTGCAGTTGCGGACAGGCGGGTCCAAAGCGCGAAGCGTCCTGGTGGCCCGCACGAGGCGCGTGCGGCTCGGGCGGGCGCCAGCGCAGCTCGCCAACCGGAGGGGCCGCGTAGGGAATCCCACGAAAAACAGTCGTCTTGGCATCTGCGACCACACGCGCACCGATGAGAATTTCTCCGCCGGCTTCGACGCTGGGCACTTCGAGTGCGGTCGTTGCACAGCCTGCGGTCGATACCAGCAGGAGGGCGACGAGTGCCGCCAGCCGGAGACGCCGCGTCGATTCCGGAGCGCTCTTGTAGCGATCGGTTGTGACTTGATCAGACATCCATTACCGCCTCTATGTCGGGGTCCAATTGCGGCCGTGGCGAGAGCAATGAGATACCAAAGAAGAGCACGATCGAGAGCACCATCGCGATCGTTCCGCCGTGAATACCGTGGGGAATTTCAATGTCGAAGAGCTCGATCCCGAAATTCACGACGAGGCTGACCGCGATCGCGACGTTAGCGGCCCTCGCGCTCGCGCGCTTCCAGTTGAATCCGATCGCCACGGTCGGAACCAGTGCAGCCGCGAAGGTCCCCCAGCCAAAGGCCCCGAGCAGCGCGACGAGGCGCGCATTCACGTAGTGGGAGTACAGCGCAAACGCGGCGGCCGCGACTCCGATCGCGACGGTCGCGATGCGCGCCCAGTAGAGTTCGCGCACCAGGGAACGACCCCGGAAGGCGCGCGGAATGTCGTGGACGATCGCTGCTGCACCGATGTTGAGGAACGCATCTGCAGTCGACATGATCGCTGCGAACAGGCCCGCGAAGACGACGCCCGCGAGGATCGGGTGCGCGTACGCCTGCAGAAATGCCGGTGCCGCGGCATCAGCAGCCTCGAGCGGAGGGTGTGCGCCCTGCAAGACGAGCGCGCGCATCACCAGCCCGATGCTGATCCAGAGCAACGCGGAGATCGAGTAGCTGATGATGCTCACGGGCAGGATACTGCGCGCATCTCGGACGTTCTTGTTCATCATGTACTTGGTGATGACATGGGGCTGCCCAACGGCTCCGAGCGCAAACAGAAGATACCAGGACAGGCATCCCAGCATTCCGAGGGTGCCCCACGGCCCGATCGACTCGGGGTCGTCAGCTTGCAGTACCGCGACCGCGCCGGCCATTCCTCCGTCGATCGCATGAAGCGCGGTGGCAAATACGAGCAGGGAGGCCAGCACCATGACCGTGCCCTGCACGAGATCGGTGTATACCGATGCAATGATGCCGCCGGTCACGCAGTAGAAGACGAGCACCGCAGTCGAAATCGCCACGCAGGCCACCAGGCTCGTCGCGCCAAAATTGGCGGTGCGCTCAAGGATGCTCTGCAGAACCATCGCCATGGCGAGGATCTGTGTCGCGAGATACCCCATGACGCCGAGCAGGATCGCCAGCGCCGTCAGAAACCGGCTGGTCTCGCTCTTGTAGCGCGCCGCAACGGCATCCGGCAGCGAGATCGTGTCGCGCGCTTGTGCGAACAACCGAAGCCGTTTGGCGAGCAAGAAGAAGGAGATCGTGAAACTCATCGCGGTTGAGACGACGATCCAGATCGAGCTCATGCCCATCGCGTAAACGAGCCCCGGCCCTCCGACGAATGCGAAGCCCGAAAGCGTGCTCGTGAACACAGCCATCCCGGCGACGAACACGCCAAGGTTGCGTCCGGCCATGAAGAAGTCGCGCGCCGAGTGCGTTCGCCGCAGCGCCCAAAGCCCGATCCCGATGCAAGCGGCCATGTAGAGCGCCAGCGAAGTGAGGATGATCGGGTTGCGCAGCTCCTCCATCAGCGGTCGCCTTCCTCGTCGGGCGGCTGCGATCCGGCCCGCAGGCGTGCGAGGGTGCGGTCGAGTTCTGCGAGATCTTCGGGCGTGGCGATCCAGCGATCGAAGCCGATGACGTAATAGAGGGTGAAGATCAGCGGGCAGGGCCAGAGTGCGAAGAGCATCCAAGCCGTGGGGGCCGGAAATCCCAGCAAGAGCGCGGGGTCTTCGACGCCCGCCTGGCTGCGGTACGCCAGAACCAGTGCCGACCAGACGGCGAGATAGACGAGGGACCCCGCGATCAGCGGTACCCCCAAGCCTCGCAAGCCTCGACGGCTGCGCGCGCCCAGCGCGAGCATCGCGGCGAAGAAGGCGATCTGGAGCGCGCCAAAACTCCAGCCGATCCAGAGCAGGCCGGCGTCGGGCTCGGCGTCGACCCCGCTCTGTTGCATACCCGCGAATTCCGGATGGGCGATGCTGTGGCCCTGCAGTCGCTCGGGTACGCCGGCGGTCGCCAATAAGATGGCCGCGAGCCCGAGCGCGATCGCGAAGACGAGGCCCCAGGTCTTCATGCGCGGCTACGCAGCCTCGTCAGGCTGCTCGATTTCAAGTTGCGATTGCGGCGCATCACCGGGGTCTTACTTGGGCTCGCGCGGCTTGCGGGTTGCGAGAGCGCCTGCCACGAGCGCAACCGGTAGCGTGAGCAGCAATCCGATGCGCGGCCGACCGGCATCCACCACGACGAATACGGGTTTGTTGCGGACCAGCAGAGTGGCTTCGATCCGCCCGCCCCAGTTGATCAGCACACCGATCAGGCCGAAAAACGCCGTGGCCAGGAGGAGCAGAAACCAGGATGTGAAGGTCAGTCGCTTGTTGGCCATTTCTTGCCATTTCCTCCGGGTAGGACTCGGCTGCGCGGGCCAATCCCGGCCGTTTTACGAGGTTGCTCGTTTCGCTTGCTTTGCCCAGGTGTCGCGCAGGCCCACGGTTCGGTTGAGGACGAGCTCTCCCGAGGGTTTGCGCTCGCGATCGACGCAAAAGTAACCGAGTCGCTCCAACTGGAAGCGATCCCCGGGCTGTGCGTCTGCGAGACAGGGTTCGACCCGGCAACCCGACAGGGCCTCGAGCGAGTCGGGGTTCAGCGAATCGAGAAAATCGCGATCGCCCGCCGAAGGGTTCTCGTCCTTGAAGAGGCGGTCGTATAGCCGCACCTCTGCTTCGACGCAGTGATCGGCTGAAACCCAGTGGAGCGTGCCGCGCACCTTGCGGCCGTCCGCGGGCGCGCCACCGAGCGACTCGGGATCCCACGTGCAGCGCAGCTCTACGACCGCACCGCTATTGGGATCCTTGATCACATCGACGCAGCGGATCAGGCACGCGTAGCGCAGGCGTACCTCGCGACCGGGCGCCAGGCGGAACCACTTGTTGACGGGCTCTTCCATGAAGTCGTCGCGCTCGATGTAGACGACTCGCGATAGCGGCAGCTTTCGCGAACCGAAGCTCGGGTCGTTCGGGTGAAACGGCGCGTCGAGCTCTTCCACCCGATCCTCGGGGAAGTTTTCGATGACGACTTTGAGTGGGCGAAGCACTCCCATCGCGCGCGGTGCCCCGTGGTTGAGCGCGTCGCGCACGAAGTGTTCGAGCAGGCCCACGTCCACCACGGAATCGCGCTTGGTGGTGCCGACCGCGTCACAGAACTCGAGGATGGCCTCCGGCGGGTAGCCGCGCCGCCGGATTCCGCAGAGGGTTGGCATGCGCGGGTCGTTCCAACCGCTCACGTGCTGCTCCTCTACGAGCTGCAACAGCCGGCGCTTGCTGAGCACCGTGTAGGTCAGATTCAGCCGCGCGAATTCGGTCTGCTGCGGTGGTGATTCGATCTCGCAGGCTCGGAGATACCAATCGTAGAGGGGTCGGTGATCCTCGAACTCCAGCGAGCACAGCGAGTGGGTGACGCCTTCGATTGCATCCGAAAGGCCGTGAGCGAAGTCGTACATCGGATAGATGGGCCACTCGTCGCCGGTGCGGTGGTGGTGAACCCGGCGAATCCGATACATGATCGGATCGCGAAGGTTCAAGTCGGGCGACTGCATGTCGATCTTCGCGCGCAATACGTGCGCGCCATCTTCGAACTCCCCCGCCCGCATCCGGCGAAACAGATCGAGGTTTTCTTCGATCGAGCGCTCGCGATGCGGACTTTCGGTGCCCGTCTCGTAGAAATTTCCGCGCAGCTTGCGGATTTCTTCGAGGCTCGAACTGTCGACGAACGCGAGACCCTTGTCGATCAGCAGGATTGCCAAATCGAACAGCTGCTGAAAATAATCAGAGGCGAAATAGCGGCGATCGCCCCAGTCGAAACCGAGCCAGCGGATGTCCTGTTGGATCGCATCGACGTACTCGACGTCCTCGGCCTCGGGGTTGGTGTCGTCGAAGCGCAGGTTGCAGCTGCCACCCGAAAACGCGGCCGCCATACCGAAGTTGAGGTTGATCGAGGTCGCGTGGCCAATGTGAAGGTAGCCGTTGGGTTCCGGTGGAAAGCGCGTGACGACGCGCCCGCCGTGCTTTCCGCCGCGCACGTCCGCTTCGATCAGCTCGCGGATGAAATGTGAGCGAACTTCTGCGGGCTTGCCTGCGCTCGAATCGCTCTTCGCCATGGACCTCTCCTCGCGGGCGCTCGTGCGGGCGGAGAATAGCGTCGATTGCCCGCGAGGCTCTGCCTGACTCCGACGCGCGCCGTCATGTTTTCGGCTGGCGCGAGGGTCGCCTCTGGCCCGTTGCGCGCCCTGGCTCGCCCCGTAACACTGATTGTCCGAGGCAACGGGGTGTGGAGGGGGACTTGCCGTGGCTGATTCACCGAAGGACCGCGAGGGCGAGCGCGATCGGACCGGGATCGATCGCCGCACCTTTCTTCAACAAGGCGGCAGGGCCGCAATCGGCCTCGGCACACTCGGAGTCGCCTACGCGGCTCGCGCCGCGAGTGCTCCCGCTGGCGCACCAACCATCCAGAAATACGTGACGCTCGGCAAGACCGGACTCGTCATCTCGGACATCGGTTTCGGATCGAGTGGCTGCCCGAGCGCCGACGTCGTCCGCCACTGTTATGACCGCGGCATGACCTACTTCGATACCGCCGAGATGTACGACATCGAGGGTTTGGGTGACGACACGTTCGTCGAAACTCTCCTCGGCGAGGTACTCCACGACAAGCGCGACAAGGTGATCATCACCACCAAGTACTACGCAGAAGCGGCGGACGATCGAAAGCTGATCATGTCTAAACTAGAAGAGAGCCTTCAGCGCCTGCGTACCGACTACGTCGACATCTTTCTCAACCACGCGGTTAACGATCTTGACCGCGTGAAGAATCCCGAGTGGTTCGAGTTCGTAGATCTCGCGAAGAAGCAGGGAAAGATCCGCTTTTCGGGGATGTCCGGGCACGGCGGTCAGCTGCAGGAGTGCGTCGAATACGCGATCGATCGAGATCTCGTCGACGTGATCCTCTGTTCGCACAACTTCGGAGCCGACCCGAAGTTCTACGAGAAGTTCCTGAAGAAATTCGATTGGGTGGCCAACCAGGCGGGAATTCGCCGCCTGTTCAAGAAAGCCCACGACAAGGGCATCGGCGTGATCGCGATGAAGACGCAGATGGGCGCCAAGCTAAACGATCTTTCCGTCTACGAGGCCGAGGGCGCGAACTTCCAGGAAGCCGCGCTCCGCTGGGTGCTCTCGGATCCGAACGTCGACGCTGCGATCATCTCGATGACGAGCGTGGAAGTCGCGGACAGTTACATCCGCGCGTCCGGCAAGCGCGGAGTGAGGGCGAGCGATGCGCGCATCCTCGAGCACTACGTTCGCACCCAGTCTACCGACTACTGCCGCCCCGGCTGTTCGGGCTGCGAATCCGCGTGCCCGCTCGGGGTTCAGATCGCCGATACGCTCCGGCAGCGGATGTACGCGAAGCGCTACGGCAACCTGTCACTCGCGCGGTCTGGCTATGCGGCGCTCGGGCAAGGCGCTTCCGCGTGTCTGGGCTGCAGCGGCCAGCCCTGCGAGAGCGCCTGCGAATTCGGGCTGGAAATAAGCGCTCTGACGCGGGAAACCGCGGCGTTGCTCAGCGCCTAGCGCGTTCGAACCTGTGAAATTCCAGCCGAGCGTTCGCGTTGTCACGTTGACTGCCGCGCTCGCCATCGCGCTCTCGATATCCGCGCTCGCCCCGATGCGCGCCACAGCGGATGAACACTTTGCCTATCGATCCGAGGCCGGGCGCTTCAGCATCGACCTTCCCAAGCAACCTCCATCCGTCCGCGAGCTGACCGGGCCCAAATTTTCGATCACCGACAACGACGTCCGCCACACGGTGTTCTCCGAAGGAGCCGAGTTTGCGATCGAGATTCACGACATTCCGTCCTTCGCCAAATTTCTGCTGACGAGTCAGTACATTCTCGAGCGCAGCGTGAAGGGAATGTTCGAGGACATCGGCGCGCGCGAGGTCGATTCTGCAGAGATCTCTGTCGAGGGGCAGCCGGCGCGCGAGGTCGCGTTCGAAATACCCGATCGAGCGTTCACGGGAAAAGTGTTGCTGGTCCTGGCGGGACGCCGGCTCTACCTGGTGAGCGTGCGGTACCCGCGGTCGATCGATCCGCCTGCTGCCATCGCGCCGTTTTTCGAGAGTTTCTCGTTCTGGCTCGAATGATGGCGGCCGGGTGGAAATGATTTACGGGATCGGACGGGCTCGTGCGGGGAGCCCGATCGGGTTCAGATGGCCTGGGATCCGCGGGCTTTCGGCAAGCGGATCACGATTAGCCAGGCGACGAACAGCAAGCCCGCGGCGAGCACGAACGGGCCCGCCTGGTAGAGCGCGTAGAGAGTGCCCGCGGCCGCTGGGCCCAATACGCGGGCCAGCGATGCGCTCGACTGGAAGGTGCCCAGCACCGATCCGCGCTCGCTCGCCGAAGCGGTCATCGAAACCAGGCTCAGGATGGGTGGTTGGCCGATGCCGCGACCGATCGCCGAGAGCGCGAGGGGCAGTAGCACCCAGCCGACCGTCGGCATGAAGGGCACCGCGAGCAGCGAGACCGCCATCAACGCAAAGCCAGCGAGCGAGAGCTTGCGTTCGCCGAAGCGCGCCGCGAGGGGTCGGATGGCTCCGCCCTGGACACCGCCCATCAGCACGGCCATCCCGACCAGGATGAACGCCACGTGCATCGCGTCGAATCGGAATCGATCGATCATGAAATACGCGAAGACCGATTCGAGCTGGGTCACGGCGAGCGAGAAGATCAGATTGATGGTGCAGAGTCGACGCACCGCGGGGTTGCGCAGCACTTCGAGTCGCCCCGCGCCGGGATCCCGACTCGCATGGCGATCCGGTTCGGCGAGCACCCAGGACGCGAAGACAAAATTGATCGCGGCCATCACCGCGGCGAGCAGCATCGGAATCCCGTAACCGAACGGCTCGATGTGCGCAGAAAGGGTGGCGCCAAAGAGCGCGGAAGCGGGCCAGCTGCCGTCGAGGTTCGGGGCGAGCAGGCCGCCGAGCGCGGGGCCGAGCACGAAGCCGATCCCATAACACGCCCCGACCATGCCCATCCAGCGCGTGCGCTCGTCTTCGCGCGTGACGTCGGCCACATAGGCGGTGGCGACACTGATGTTCGCGCCGAAGATGCCGCCGAGGATGCGGCCCGCGAACAGCCCGAGCAGCGAGTCCGAGAGCCCGAGCAGCGTGAGAGCACCCGCGCTGCCGAGGATCGTGGCCAACATCACCGGCTTTCGGCCCACGCGATCCGAGAGGCGGCCCCAGATCGGACTGAAGATGAATTGAAAGGCCGGGTAGGCGGCGAGCAGGAAGCCGAGGGTCGCCGGGCTCGTGTCGAGGCTCTTCGCGTAGTAGGGCAGGATCGGGACCACGATTCCGAAACCGATCAGGTCGATGATGATGACCGCAAAGAGCACCGGAAGTGATCGCGTCAATTTTTCGGTCGGGGAGTCCACCAAAGCGCCCGCACTATAGCGAGCCTCGGGGGTCGAGCTGGCATGGCGCGCCCGCGAGGCGCGAGTCGTGCCAGAAGGAGGGGGAGGTTGAAAGCGGGGCTCGGGGGAACGACAATGCAGCGCGGACATCCACTGACGGGACGGCCCTCAATCCGTGACGATCGAACGAGCGACGGCTGCGGATCATCCCGAAATCCTCGCCCTCAACGAAAGCGCGCTGCCGCATGTGAACCGGATTTCCGCTGACGATCTCGCAGAATTTGCCGTGCAGTCCTGCTACTTCCGATTCGCGCGCGAAGACGAGAAGCTCGCTGGTTTTCTATTGGCGTTTTCCCAGGGAGCGTCCTATCACAGCCCGAACTTCCTCTGGTTTCGGGATCGCTATCCGCGCTTCGTCTACATTGATCGGGTTGTCGTCGCGCCATCCCAGCGTCGCTCGGGGATCGGCCGCCGTCTCTATGCAGATCTCGAAGACGCGGCTCGCGCACACGCTCCGGTTCTGACCTGCGAGGTCAACCTCGAACCTCCGAACCCGGGTTCGTTCGCGTTTCACGAGAAAGCCGGATTTTGTGAAGTCGGCCGTCAGCACACGGACGCTGGCGCAAAGCTCGTCTGCCTGATGTCCAAGGATCTTTCGCCGCAAGCCGTACCCAGCCGCTGAGTTGCGCGGCGGTGCGCTGACGCTCAGCCTAGCTTCAATTGCCGCGCGTGGTGGGCGAAGTGGTCTTCCATGAAGGTCGCGATGAAGTGGTAGCTGTGGTCGTAGCCTTCCTGGATTCGGAGCGTCAGCTTGACGCCCGCGGCCTTGCAGGCTTTCTCGAAGCGTTCCGGTTTGAGTTGTGACTCGAGGAAGTCGTCCGCGGATCCCTGATCGATCAGGATTTCCGACGGCCAGCCGCTCTTCGCGATCAGCTCGGTCGCGTCGTATTTCGCCCACGCCGCGCGATCGGGTCCGAGATAACCGCCGAAGGCTTTTTCGCCCCACGGGCATCGGCTGGGTGCGACGATCGGCGCGAACGCCGACACCGAGCGATAGCGCTGCGGGTTGCGGAGCGCGATGACCAGCGCGCCGTGCCCGCCCATCGAGTGGCCGAAGATCCCCTGACGCGCGCTGTCGGCGGGAAAGTTCGCCGCGATCAGTGCGGGGAGTTCCTCGGTCACGTAGCTGTACATGCGATAGTTCTCGGCCCACGGCTCCTGGGTGGCGTCGACGTAGAAGCCGGCTCCGGAGCCGAAGTCATAGCTCTCGTGCTCGCCCGGAAAATCGAATCCCCTCGGGCTGGTATCCGGGGCGACGAAGAGCATGCCCTCGCGCGCCGCGAAGCGCTGGGCGCCGGCCTTGACGGTCACGTTTTCCCAGCTGCAGGTGAGCCCGGAGAGATAGGTGAGGATGGGAACCGGACCGTCCGCCGCCTGGGGTGGCGTGAAGACCGCGAATTCCATCGGGCACCCCGTCAGCTCGGAATCGTGGCGATAAACGCCCTGTAGTCCGCCGAATGCGCGCGCTTGGCTGATCGTTTCCAACGGCTCCTCCGCTCTGTGTTTCCGCGAACTCTACGTCATCGCCCCACCCCTCATCCATAGCCAGCGAGGAGGGGCGATCGACGCTCGGCTTCGCAAGAAGATCGTCGGCCCGTACCGCTGCGCGCGCTCTAGAAGCCCGCCGCTTTCACGGCCGTTCAGTGCGAATTCTCAGGGTTGCGCAAGCGCTGGGCTTCTAGAGTTCGTACTGAACGGCTGCGCGGTCCTGAAGAATCGGGCGGATGTGTTCGGCAATCAACTTTTGGTGTGCGTCGTGCGCCGCGTAGATCTGAAAATCAGACCGGTTGTCGAAGTCCGCGACGATCGCGAATTCGTAATTTCCCTCGACGATCACCGCGTCGTCTCCGAATTGGTAGTTGCGGATTTCAGGGATTGCGGCGGGAAACGCTGCGAGCCCATCGCGGACGGCCTGTTTCTGGGCATCTGAGGTTCCCGGTTTCCAGCGCATCAAAACCACATGTCTGAGCACGGTCAAGGCTCCCTCCCTCGAATTTTCGAGCGTAGAGGGATCCTATCACCCATCAGCGGGCGTCGTGCTCAGCGGGGCGGAGATCGCGCTCAACGGGGCTGCTGACGGAATTTTCGGGTAGATCGCCGGCGAGAGGGCAGCTGCCGCGCACGGGATCTATCATCTCCCGCTGATGACGGATTCCATTTCGAAGCGGCTTGAATTTCGCGTTGAAGATTCTGCGGCTCGCAGCGCGCTCGACGCGCTCTGCGCGTCGATTCGCGCAGCGGGAGGCAGCGCCAGACTCGTCGGCGGCTGTGTCCGCGACGCGGTGCTGAACCTTCCCGCAACCGATCTGGATATCGAGGTCTACGGGATCGAGGCTGCCGCGCTCGTCGAACTCTTGTCCTCGCATTTCGAGGTCGATCTCGTGGGCGAGTCGTTCGGCGTCATCCAGTTGCGGAATCTTCCGATCGATGTGTCGCTCCCCCGCCGCGAGTCGAAGCGCGGTCGCGGTCATCGCGGATTTGAGATTGATTCGGACCCCCAGATGGATCCGCGGGAGGCCGCATCGCGCCGGGACTTCACGATCAACGCGATTGCGCTCGATCCTGAGAGCGGGCGGGTTTTCGATCCGTTCGATGGGATTGCGGATCTGGAAAACCGCATTTTGCGTCACACGACCGAAAAATTTTCCGAGGATCCGCTGCGCGTCTTGCGCGGCATGCAGTTTGCTGCGCGCTTCGAGCTGCAGCCCGCGCCCGAGACGATCGAACTCTGCCGACAGATCGAACCCGAAGGACTGGCCCCAGAGCGGATCATCGGGGAGTGGAAGAAGTTGATCCTCAGGGGAACGCGGCCGTCGCTGGGTCTGGCATTTTTGCGCGATTGCGGCTGGATTCGCCACTTCCCCGAGCTCGAGGCGCTGATTGGCTGCGAGCAGAATCCGCGCTGGCATCCCGAGGGAGATGTCTGGACCCACACCCTCCACTGCATGGACGTGTTCGCGAGCGAGCGCATCGGAATCGAGCGCGAAGATTTGATCGTCGGATTCGGAGTGCTCTGTCACGACCTAGGCAAGCCGGCGACGACCCTCCGGGAGGAAAGTGGTCGCATCACCACAAAAAATCACGAATCGATCGGAGTCGATTTTACGCGGCGATTTCTGGGCCGAATGACCGACGAAGCGAAGTTGATCGAAGAAGTCGTTCCACTCGTCGCTGGCCACCTGGCTCCCGTTCGGCTGTTCGCCGCAAAGGCGGGTGACGCTGCGATTCGTCGCCTGGCGCGTCGGGTCGGCCGGATCGATCGACTGGTGCGGGTTTCCTGCGCAGACCAGCGCGGCCGGCCGCCGTTGCTGCTCGACCGCTTCGAGGCCGGAGATTGGTTGTTGGAACGCGCCCGGGCATTGTCGATCGAGACCGAACCCCCGAAGCCGCTGCTGATGGGTCGCCATCTGATCGAGCTCGGACTCGAACCGGGGCCCGATTTTGGACGGGTGCTCGAGGCGTGTTTCGCGCGTCAGATCGAGGGCGAGTTCGACACCCTCGAGGCGGGCCTGGAATGCGCGCGGACGATCATCGCCGCTGCTGCGAAGACGCCAATCCAATAGCGCCCGGACTCAGGACAGCCAGCGCCCGAGCGGCGAGCGATACAAGATGCGGATCAGCCGCTGCAGTCGCGCTTCGTTCTTGAACGAGTACGGGTAGAGTCCCGCGGTGGCCCTTCCGCCGAATCGATCGATCAGGATCGGTTTGGGATGGGTGAAGCCTCGCAGGGCGTTCGGGCCGTGAATCTGGCCCACCCCGCTGTTCTTGCGCCCGCCAAATGGGGCCTCCAGCACGCCGTAGGTCACCCCCATGTCGTTGATGCAAACACTTCCGCTGTCGATTCGCCGCGCGACCTCGACGCTGCTGCGATGGTCTCGCGTCCAGATGTTGGCTCCCAATCCGTAGCGGGTCTGGTTGGCGAGCCGGACGGCTTCGTCGAGATCCGATACGCGCATGATCGGGAGGACGGGACCAAAGGTCTCCTCCTGCATGACGAGCATGTTGTGGTTGACGTCGGCGAGCACCGTCGGCTCGAAGAAGAGGCCGTCGAGGTTCGGGTTTCGCCGGCCGCCAGCGAGTAGCTTGGCACCCCTGGCGATCGCGTCCGCCACATGCGCTTCGATGATTTCGAGTTGCCGATCCCAGAAGATCGCGCCGACGTCGAATTCGCCCCGATTTCCCTGGCGCAGGCGCGCAACCCGCTCGAGCACCTTCTGCGTGAACTCATCTGCGACTTCATCGACGACGTAGACGCGCTCGGTCGAGCAGCAGATGTGGCCGCCGTTGAGAAACGCTCCCGCGATTGCGCCGCCAGCCGCGTTGTCGAGGTTGGCGTCCCGACAGACGATCATCGGATCTTTGCCGCCGAGTTCCAGCGTGTACGGGATGAGTTGGCGAGCACACGCTTGCGCGACGGATCGGCCAGTCTCGATGCTTCCGGTGAAAGAGATCTTGTCGACGCCGGCCTCGACCAGCGCCGCTCCGGTTTCTCCGTCTCCCATCAAGACAGTGAGCAGATCGTCGGGCAAGGCGACGGAATCGAGCAGATCTTTCACGAGCTTTCCCGAAAACGGAGTGACCTCGGATGGTTTGAGGAGGACGGCGTTTCCAGCCAACAGCGCTTGAATGGTTGGACTGAGGGATAGGATGAACGGCGCATTCCAGGGGCTGATGACTCCGATCACGCCCAGCGGGCGATATTCGATCCTGAGCTTCTTCACGAAGCGCATGACTCCGTGCAGGGGCTGCTTCTCGCTGCGCAGCATCTGGGCGGCGTGCTTGGCGTAGTAGGTGAGAACGTCGCACGCCGAGTAGATTTCCATCATCAGAATTTCGGTCCGGGGCTTGCCGGACTCGCGCAGCAGAACGTCGATGAACTCGTCCTGTCGTTCGATCAGCCGTTGCACCGCGCGCGTCAGGTATCGCGCGCGTTCGCTGACCGAGCGGGCCGCCCAATCGAGCTGGGCCTTGCGGGCCGCCTCCAACGCCGAAGCGACGTCGTGGGCATTCTGGACTTCGATTTCTCCGATGGGCTCCCGCGTCGCCGGATTGGTGAGGCCCAGACACCTTCTTCCACCCGGGGGTGCTTCGATCGGTGTGACGATGGCCATGAGGCGTTCTCCGACGAGCGTTGCGAAGGCTCCGGCGGAGCGTCGCTCATTCGGCCGATTGATTCCACCCGAGCGCTTCAAGCATTGCGTGGTCGATGCGGCCGCCTTCACCCCCAGGAGGATGTCCCGCGAAGCGGGTCATCCGACGCCGCAAAAGCTTTGGCCGAAGGCCAACGCGCAGTCAGGCTGCGCCGCGCCCGGCGCAGAGCCCGAGTGCTTCCAATTCTCGTCGGGCGCTTCCCGACCAGTCGTTGTGGGCGCGCGGGTTCGCGGGGCTCGGATGCAGGATCCTCCCGATGCGAACTTCGTGATCAGCCAGGGCTTCTCGGGCGCGCCGTTCCGCGAAGGCTCCGATGCCGATCACCCACTCGGCTTCGAAAATTTCTACCAACCGCCGCAAGTAGGTGTCGCAGCTACTGAACAGTGGCTCTCGCTCGCTGACTGGCAGCTTGTCTGGTGTTCGGTTGCGCCCGCTCGACTCGATGAATACCAGTGGGCAGTAATTTGCGATGAACTGGCTCTTGAAGAATTTCTCGGGCCTGCCGTAGTGTTCCGCGATTGCACCCCAGAGGCGGGATCCGCTGACTTCGCTTCGCGGGCAATCGAATCCCTGGACGGGCCGCTTGGGATGCTCGATCGCCGGGCGCCCCACGGGCTCTTCGATGCCCAACCACTCACGCACGTATGCGATGTCGCCAAAGGGGACCCCGGTTTGCGCCATCCCGAACGGCCCCGGATTCATGCCCAGAAAGATCACCCTCTTCAGGTCGTCAGCATAGGATCGGATGTAGGCGTTGTGAGGGCGCCGGGCGTATTCGAGCGGGTTGTAGACATGGGTGACGGGGGCGGAAAAACGCAGGTCGCCGAGCCGATCGCAGAGCTCTTGCGTCGCGGCTCGAACCCTCGAGGCGATCTTTCTCCGCATGCCGTGCGCTTCCTGACGAGCCGCCAGCCGAGACCCGCGCCCAAGCGTCGAAAAGATCGATCGGCGCCCGCGCACCGAAACAATGGGTCGGCGCCCGCGTCGGGACCGATGGCGAATCTCGTCCTGGGCGGCCGCACATCCGACTTGGATGCCCTGTTGTTGGGTACCCGGATGTAGCGGCCTTGCTGGGATCGCCGCAAGCGGCTTCTCGCGTGAAGCCAGCCAAATCTCACGGGTGGGCGGCTGAGGCGCTCGGAGCGGGCCGCTGAGCGATTCCCGACTCGTTGGGGGCGCCCAGCGGCGCCCGGCTGGACTAGAATGCAGCCGTGCCCGGGGGGGGTGTGCGGCGCGGTGTCCGGCTCGCCGGGGAACCGTCGATTCACCAAAGGCCGCCTGCGGGAATCGATCGACGGATCGACGTCTGTGCAGCGGCCAGCTCTACCCGGGGTCGGCGCGGGCGTTGCGCGGGAAGCACCTCGGGAATGGAGCGCATGGGCGAACCTGGAGCACAAGAATTTCGGATTGCGTTCGACGGCGTTTATCTCAGGCACGGCGAGAGATCTATCTTCGACGAATTGTCTTGCGGATTTCCCCGCGGTCGGATTTCCGTGGTTCTCGGAGGTAGCGGCGCTGGCAAGAGCACCCTGATCCGAATGATCGGGGGACTCCAGAGGCCGGACAGCGGCAGTGTCCGCGTGGCTGGGCAGGACATCACAGCGTTTTCCGAGCGCGAACTCTTCAAGGTACGAGACCGGATCGGGATGCTCTTTCAGGGCGGAGCTCTGCTCGACTCGATGACGGTTTTCGAAAACGTCGCGCTGCCGTTGCGCGAGCACACCCGCCTGTCCGACGCGGATATCCAAGCCGAGGTCGACCGCCGGCTTGTCGCCGTGGGGCTTGCTGAAGAGGGGCACCTCTATCCCCGCGAACTCTCCGGGGGCATGAGTCGCCGGGCCGCGCTGGCCCGCGCGATCGTGACGGATCCTGAAATCCTCCTGGTCGACGAGCCGTTTTCCGGCCTCGACCCGATCAACGTGCGACGCATCGAGGCGCTGCTCATCGACCTGAATCAACACCTCGGTCTGACGTTGATCGTGACATCTCATCACATCGCTTCGTCACTTCGCATGGCTGATCGACTCATTTTCATGGTCGACGGCATCGCGATTGCGGGGTCGCCCGCCGACCTACTCAATAGCGAGGACAAGCGCGTCGTGGATTTTCTCAACGCAGAGAGCGATCAGTTGGCGCATCGCCAAGAGCTCGACGTCACCCCGCTGATGAATCGTCGGAAGGACGATCCGGACGACGAGTCGGATAGTGAGCTGGAGGACGAGTGAGAGTCAAACCGATCGAGAATCTGGGGTTTCAGTCGCTGGTGGTGCTCGAGCACCTCGGTTGGATTGCGCAGTTTGGACTTCGGATCGTGGGGTGTCTGGTCGTGCGCCCGTATCGGATTCGCCGGCTCATGGCCGACGTGTATGATGCCGGCGTCTTATCGCTTCCGGTCGTTTGCCTCTCCGGTGCCGTCGTCGGCGGAACGCTCAGCCTGCTCGGCTACACGACGCTGGTCCGATTTGGCGCCGAAGAGGCCCTCGGTACACTGGTTGGACTCTCGGTGATCCGGGAGCTCGGGCCGGTTCTCACCGCGCTACTCGTCACCGGGCGCGCGGGATCGGCGATCGCGGCGGAGATTGCGACCATGGTGACCACCGAGCAGCTGGACGGTCTGCGGATGATGTCGGTCGATCCGGTCGACTTCGTCGTGTCGCCGAAGGCGCTCGCCCTGTTGCTCGTGATGCCACTTCTGGTGGGACTGTTCGTCGTCTTTGCCCTGGCGGGGGGGTACGGGCTTGCGGTCGGGCTGCTGGGGGTCGACGGCGGTTCGTTCACGAGCAGCATGCAGGGATCCGTCGAGTTCTGGGACGACATCGTCGGATGCTTCTCCAAGGCGATCACGTTCGGCGCACTGACGGGCCTGATCGCCACCTATCGCGGTTATATCAGTGAGCCAACAGCCGCCGGTGTGAGCGCTGCGACCACGGGTACTGTCGTGATCGGATCCGTCTCGATCCTGGTTTTCGATTTCTTCCTCAACGGTTTCTGGGGAGTCTAGGAGTCTCGACTCCGTAGGAGGCAACAGTCGCCATGCAACGCTCTCCGATACGCGATCTCGTCGTCGGCCTTTTCGTGTTATTCGGTCTCGCTTCGATCGCCTACCTATCGATCCAAGTGGGCGGGCTTTACTACAGCGGTCCCAGTGGCTTCAAGCTCATCGCGACATTCGATGAGGTGGGAGATCTCAAGCCCCGCGCCGCGGTCGTGATCGCGGGAGTGAAGGTGGGACAGGTGGTGTCGATCGAGTTGGACACGATTTTGAGGGCGCGCTGCGAACTTGACGTCGACCCGAGTCTGGGCCTGGACATCGAGACCTCGGCCGCGATCGTGACGGCGGGATTACTCGGCGAAAAGTTCGTCGCTCTGGAGCCCGGGGGTTCGGACGAAATGCTTGCATCTGGAGACGAGATCAGCCGAACGGTGTCCGCACTATCGATCGAAAACCTGGTCGGGAAATTCGTGAACGATGCCGACCTGGGGGAGGATTGAGGATGAGACCCTGGGGAGATCCTGCGCGGCGAATGCGGCTCAGCGCGCGGGTGGTCATCGCCGCAGCCCTGGCCGTGGCAATCGCCTGGGCGGACGCCGACGCTGATGCAGGCGCCGGGGATCCCTGGGAGACGATGAATCGCGGGATCTTCCGATTCAACGAGGGCGCGGATCGCTGGGTGATCGAGCCCATCGCGAAGGGCGTGGATTTCGTCACGCCCGATCCCGTGGAGCGCTCGATTCGCAAGTTCTTCAAGAATTCCATGTTCCCCATCCGCTTTCTGAACGATCTCCTCCAGGCCAAGCCCGTGTCAGCTGTCGAGGAGCTCGCTCGCTTCGTGGTCAATACCACCGTTGGAGTGGCTGGCTTCTTTGATCCCGCCAGCGGTTTTGGACTCGAAAGCCACCGGGAGG
>SDBV01004188.1_pt1 | contig 20892 bp, 11 predicted proteins | sample 2277081 | NCBI WGS metagenome assembly SDBV01 (sample SAMN10402039, study PRJNA504765) | marine sediment metagenome | isolation source: marine sediment core GS10_PC15, 223 cmbsf | place: Arctic Ocean: Southern Knipovich Ridge | collected 2010 | reverse complement strand
CACCGGACAGGTCTATCTGACCGGCGACGGCCGGCTGGCCCACTGGGACATCTTCAACAAGCTCAACTTCACCGGCTACGGCCGCGACAACTACCGCCCGGGCCGCCAGCCCCAGTCGCCGCTAAAGCAGGGTTTCGGCCTGCGGGTGACCTCGGGCGGACAGACGACGGTCCGCTCGTTGGACCGCCGGGGATTTCCCGGCGTGCGGTTCCGCGGCGAGTACCCAATCGCCACGGTCGAGTACGCGGAGAAGGATCTGCCGGTATCGGTTACGCTGGAGGCATTCTCGCCGTTTATCCCGCTCAGCGCCGAAGATTCCGCGCTGCCGGCCACCGTGATGCAGTTTACCGTTAAGAACACCTCCGACACGCCGGCCGAGGTGACCCTGGCCGGATGGCTGCAAAACGGAGTGTGCCCCCACAGCGGCATGGAAATGGACGGCACGCGCGTGAATCGGCTGGTCCGCCGCGCCGGCATGACGATGCTGCTGGGCGAGGCCATGCCGGCCAAGACGCCAAGGGAAAAGCGGCCGCCGATCGTGCTGGCCGATTTCGAGGGCAAGGACTACGGCGACTGGACCGTCGAGGGCAAGGCCTTCGGCAAGGGGCCGGCCAAAGGCACTCTGCCCGGGCAACAGGACGTGAGCGGTTTCCGGGGAAAGGGGCTGGTGAACACCTTCCTCGGCGGCGATCAATCGACCGGCAAGCTGACCTCGCCCGTGTTTACCGTCGACCGCCGCTTCATCACCTTCCTGATCGGCGGCGGCCGGCACGCCGGAAAGACCTGCGTCAATCTGCTGGTCGGCGGCCAGGCGGTCCGCACCACCGCCGGCGGCCAAACCGAAAAACTCAGGCCGCACAACTGGAACGTGGCCGACCTGCTCGGCAAACAGGCACGGATCGAGATCGTGGACCGGGAGACGGCGGCCTGGGGCCACGTCAACGTCGACCAGATCGAGCTGCGCGATACGCCGCGCTCTCCCCGAAGTGGACCACTCAACCAGCAGCCGGACTTCGGCACCATGGGACTGGCCCTGCTGGGTACCGGCGGTCGGGTACTCAGCAGCCGCTCGCTCCCAGAGGGCCCGCTGCCGGAGGTGCTCTTCGACGGCGACGCCCTGGCCGAATCCGACCAGTACCAAAAGCCGTTGGGCAAGGTGCTCTGCGGGTCCCTGGGCGAGAAGCGAACCGTCGGGCCCGGCCAGGAAACCACGGTCACGTTCGTGCTCACCTGGCACTTCCCCAACCGTCCGCAGCGCGGCAATTACTACGCCAAACGTTTCAAGGACGCGGCGACCGTGGCAGAGTACATCGGCAAGAACTTCGATCGGCTGGCCGGGTCGACCCGCCTCTGGCACGACACCTGGTACGGCTCCACCATGCCCCATTGGCTCCTGGACCGGCTCTTCTCGACCGTCTCGATCCTGGCCACCTCGACCTGCCAGTGGTGGGCCAACGGGCGGTTCTGGGCCTGGGAAGGCGTGGGCTGCTGCCGCGGCACTTGTAGCCACGTCTGGAACTACGAGCACGCCATGGCCCGGCTCTTCCCCCGATTGGAACGCGCGGTCCGCGAGATGCAGGATTACGATCCCCAGGCCGGATTCGTCGCGGAGAGCGGGAAGATCCAGTTCCGCGGCGAGAACTGGCCAAACTGGGCCGCCGACGGCCAGTCGGGCACCGTGCTGAAGGCATATCGCGAACACCAGGTCTCTCCCGACGACAAGTTCCTCCAACGAAACTGGACCAGAATCCGCAAGTCGCTTCAGTTCCTCATCAACGAGGATCACAACGCCGACGGCCTGCTCGAAGGACGGCAGCACAACACCTACGACATCGACTTCTACGGCGCCAATCCCATGATGGGCTCGCTCTACCTGGCCGCACTGCGGGCCGGCGAAGAGATGGCACGCGAACTGGGCCACGTGGAGTTCGCCCGGACCTGCCGCAAGATTTTCGAGAGCGGCCGAAAACTGGCCGTCGAGAAACTCTTCAACGGCGAGTACTTCATCCAGCAGGTCGACCTGCAGAAGCATCCAAAGCACCAACACGGCGCCGGTTGCCTCGCCGATCAGCTCTTCGGCCAGGGTTGGGCCCATCAGGTCGGACTGGGGTACGTCTACCCCAAGGAGAACGTCACCGCCACGCTCGAGGCCGTCTGGAAATACAACTGGACCCCCGACATCGGCCCCCAAAACGCCGTCCACAAGCCCGAACGCTGGTTTGCCAGCCCCGGCGAGCCCGGGTTGTTCACCTGCACCTGGCCGCAGACAAAGCATCTCAAGGACGGTGTCCGCTACAAGAACGAGGTCTGGACCGGGATCGAATACCAGGTGGCCGGACACATGGCCTGGGAAGGCATGGTCACCGAGGCCCTGGCGATCTGTCGCGGGGTACACGACCGCTACCATCCGTCGAAGCACAATCCGTGGAATGAAATCGAGTGTGGCGACCACTACGCCCGGGCGATGGCCGCCCACGGCGTGTTTCTGGGACTGTGCGGGTTCGAGTACCACGGGCCCAAGGCCCGGTTGGGCTTTGCACCCCGGATCGCGCCCACCGACTTCCGCGCCGCCTTTACCGCGGCCGGCGGTTGGGGTACCCTGGTCCAGCAGCGAAACGGTAAGACCCAGACCAACCGGGTGGAGTTGAAGTGGGGCGAGCTGCGGGTGAAAACGCTGGCCTTCGACTTGCCCGAGGGCGCTAAGCTGGGCAAGGCCAAGGTGGCCTTTACGGGCAACCCGGTCGAGGCCAAGGCGGAGCAGGTCGGCCGGCGGGTGACGGTTACCCTGGTGGTGCCCGCCGTGGTCGAGCACGGCCAGACGATCGAAGTGGAAATGACCTTCTGAAATCTCAAACCGTGACGAACTCTCTCGCAAAGGCGCCAAGGCGCAAAGAGTATATGAGGAGTTTCCCACATTATTCTCTCTTTGCGCCTTAGCGCCTTTGCGTGAGGTCTTGATCTCCTGGGTACTTTTCTGACTCGACTAGCAGTGCGACGTTCAATCTTCGAAAGGAGGAAGATGATGAACAGGCTTACGATAATCCCAGCGGCAATCCTGGCCTTGGCCGCCTCTGCTTTCTGTGTCCACGCGGTCGCCGCGGAGACGCTCACCTACGCAGACCTGGTCAAACGGTTGACCGACCTGGAACACCTGGCGGTGCTTCCGACCCCCGGCGAGACGTGTGCCCAGTGGTCGAGCTACGATCGCAAGAGCCAGTATGACCGGCAGACCGGCAAGTACGTGGCCTGGGGCGCCAACGGCGACGGACCGAACTTCATCCGCCGCGAAGGCGACCAGGTGGTGATGGCCGAAATGGAAGGCCCGGGCTGCATCTGGCGGATCTGGTCGGCACTGGCCGAAAAGGGGCACGTGAAGATCTACCTCGACGGCCAGCAGCACGCGGCCGTGGACCTGCCCTTTGTCGACTACTTTACCGGCAAGGTGGCCCCGCTGAATTACCCCTCGCTCTCCTATCAGCTCTCCGACGTCGGCTCCCGCGGACACAACCTCTATCTGCCCATCCCCTACCAGAAGTCGTGCAAGATCGTGGCCGACAAGGGTTGGGGTCGATATTACCAGTTCGTCTACACCACCTTCCCCAAGGGGACCAAGGTGCCCACCTTCAGCTCCGACCTGCCGCCCCAGGCGGTCGCCGCCTTGAAACAGGCCGATACCTTCTGCCACCAGCGGTGCGGAACCGATCCCGCAGGCCGGCGCGAGGGACAAAAGACGATTGTCCAGCGAGCCACCGTCGGTGCCGATGAGACCTTGCTGCTGAGGATCCGCGGCCCCCGGGCAATCACCGCCATCAAGGGCAAGATGAAGTTCAAGGACCGCGACGACGAGATGGCGGCCCTCAGAAAGCTGGCCCTGAGAATCACCTTCGACGGCCACGAACAACCGGCCGTGTGGTGCCCGCTGGGAGATTTCTTCGGCACCGCTCCGGGGGTGAACTACTACAAGTCCCTGGTCACCGGCATGACCGAAGAAGGCGCCTACGCCTACTGGTACATGCCGTTTGCAGAAAGCGCCGTAATAGAGTTGGTCAACGAGGACAGCGTCTCGCGCGAAGTCGAGTTCGAGATAGTCCACGCGCCTCTGTCGCGGCCCTTCGACGAGTTGGGCCACTTCCACTGCAAGTGGCACCGCGACCTGTCTCCGCTCAGCGCCGACCGCCGGCCCGACTGGACGATGCTCCAAACGCTAGGCCGGGGGCGGTTCTGCGGCGTGATGCTGCACGTCTGGAACCCCCGCGGCGGCTGGTGGGGCGAGGGCGACGAGAAGTTCTTCGTCGACGGCGAGAAGTTCCCATCCACCATCGGCACCGGGTCGGAAGACTACTTCGGCTACGCCTGGTGCCATCCGGGGCTGTTCCAGTACCCCTTCCACTGCCAGTCGATGACCGAGGGCAACCGCGGCCACCAGTCGGTCCTCCGCTGGCACGTTGCCGACAACGTGCCCTTCCAGACCTCCTTCGAGGCGTGCGTCGAGAAATACTACCCCAACCAAAGGGGAACCCTCTACGCCTGCGTACCCTGCTTCTACCTGGCGCCGGACCAGGCCGACCCGATCGGGCCCACTCCCGTCCAACGGCGCCACGGATACTACGCCCGCCCGCCGCTGGGAGGGGCCGGCTTCAAGGTGGTGGGCCGCCCCAGGGGGAACGTCCAGAGTCAAGACATGGGCGGCTTCGGCGCCGGCAAATGGAACAACGACGATCAATTGTGGTGGACCGGCGCCCGACCCGGCGACAAGCTGGACGTGGTCCTTAAGGTCGAGAGAGCCGGATCCTATCAGATCTTCGTGACCCTCACCAAGGCCGTCGACTACGGAATCGTGCAGCTATACGTCGACGGCCGCAAGGCCGCCCAGCCGATCGACCTCTACCACGACGGCGTGATCCCCACCGGGCCGATCCAACTGGGTACCTTCGAGCTGGCCGAGGGCGACCACAAGCTTACGGCGGAAATCGTAGGGGCCAACGAAAACGCGAAAAAGGCTTACATGTTCGGGCTGGACCAGATCAAGCTCAAGGCGGTCGAGTAGGGCCACAAGGCCGAGAAAACGCGGCGTACAACTTTCCGCGCTCCCGGCGTGCTTCCCGTTTAGCCGCCGACGGAACGTCGACCAGGCTGCCGGGCCGGAGAGGAACAAGCAGACGGAGATCCGCCGCGCATGAACCAGCAACCGCCCAATACCTTGGGCAGACTGCCGTCCGCGCTGGCGACCCCGGGCGGCCGGGCCTTGATCGCACTCTTGCTGGTGTTGCTCCTCGGCGCGATCTTCAACGCTGACGGTACATTCTTCAAGCTCGGCACACACAGCACCGCGCTGCGCCAGGCGGCCGTCTACGGCATCCTCGCCTGTGGAATGACCCTGGTGATCGTCAGCGGCGGCATCGACCTTTCAGTCGGCAGCGTGCTGGCCCTGGGCGCCGTGACCTTCTCGTTGATGAGCATCCATTGGGGTTGGCCGCCCTGGCTGGCCGTGCCGCTGTGTCTCGCCGTGGGCGCGGCCTGTGGTGGCACCTCCGGGGTGCTGGCCGCAAAGTTCAAGGTCCAGCCGTTCATTGCCACTTTGGCCATGATGGTCTTCGCCCGGGGTCTGGCCAAAATGGTCAGCGGCCAAAGGAAAGTCTCCACCGCCATGACCCTGCCCGACGGCCAGACCGTTCGCTTCGACCTTCCTTCGATCTACGAGGACATCGATTCCAGGATCTTCGCCGACTTCTTGCCGGTGGTCACGATCATCTTCCTGGGGTGTGCCCTGCTGGCGTGGATCGCCCTGGCCAAGCACCGCTGGGGCCGGCATCTGCTGGCCATCGGCGGCAACGAGCAGGCCGCCCGGCTCTCCGGCGTGCCCGTCGACCGGGTGAAGATCACGGCCTACGTGGCCTCGGGTATCCTGGCCGCCGTGGCCGGAATCTGCCAGGCCGCCATGGAGACCCACGGCGACCCGGAAGCTGGAATGACCTACGAGTTGACCGCGATTGCGGTCGTGGTGGTGGGTGGCACCAACCTCATGGGAGGCCGCGGAGGAATCGGACTGACGCTGATCGGCGCACTTATCATCACTTACCTCGACAAGACTCTCAGCATCAACGGAGTGCCGCTCTATGGCCGCCTGATGCTCACGGGAATCATCATTATCGGGGCCGTTCTGATCCAGGGACGGCAACGCGCGTAAACAGATCAGGGAAAACGAAAGGAGGTCTCCCATGAAGACCGTCGATGCCACCGGGCTTCTTGCGCTGCTGCTGGCTGCCGTCCTGCTCCCCGGCGGGTGCACCCGGCCCGGCTCGCAATCCGAGCAAGAGGTGCAGCAGGACGTCTATACCATCGGCATGAGCCAGTGCAACCGCAACGAGCCCTGGCGGGTGCAAATGGACGCCGACGTTCGGGCCGCCGCCGAGAAATATCCCCACTTGAAGGTGATCTTCAAGGACGCCCAGAACGACACCGTCATGCAGCAAACGCACGTCGAGGACTTCGTCAGCGCCGGGGTGGACCTGATCATCATCAGCCCCAAAGAAACCGACCCCCTGACCAAGCCCGTGGCCAAGGCCTACGACGCCGGAATTCCCGTGATCGTGTTGGATCGGGCCGTACGCGGAAGGAAGTTCACCTGCTTCATCGGGGCCGACAACGTGGCCATCGGACGCGCCGCGGGAGACTGGCTCGTCGACACGCTCCAGAAGAAAGGCATCCAAGAGGCCAAGGTCGTGGAACTCAAGGGCCTGATGACCAGCGAGCCGGGCAAGGATCGCAACAAGGGCTTCCGCGAGGCGATCGCCGGCAGCCAGATCGAGGTCATCGCCGAGCCGGAGATGGAGTGGCTGGAAGACAAGGCCCGCAAGGAAATGGAATCCGTGCTCGATCAGTTCTCCGAAATCCACGCGGTCTACGCCCATAACGACCCGGGGGCCCACGGCGCCTACCTGGCGGCCAAGGCCGCCGGCCGCGAGAAGGAGATGCTCTTCGTGGGCATCGACGCCCTGCCTCACGAAGGCGTCGACTACGTCAGCCGAGGCATCCTCGATGCCACCTTCGAGTATCCCACCTGCGGCAAAGAGGCCGTCGAGTTGGCAGACAAGATCCTCACCAAGAAGGTAGTGCTCGGCTCGCGTCTATTCAGCAAAGAGAACGTCGACCGGGGAGGCCAGCCGCTGGATTGAATCCGGGGCCGGAACGTGCCGGGCGTGGACAAAGATGTGTAGAACAACCGAGCGCTCCCCGGCGGGGCTGTTCTCCAACGTGCCCAGTTCTCTGCTCGCACCCACCTGCCATGCAGGGGACTTGCAGGGCTCGACGGTTCTGCTATCGTGAGGGGGGGCAATGGCTGCTTGGGCCGCCCGGGTAAAGGTCGCCCAGATCACCTTGATCAGCCCTGCCCCAGCCGCGATCTTCTACAGCAAGTCGTGCCAGGCAATGGCAGAATACGAGCAGGACAAGCAGCGACGGCCGGAAACGCTGGACCAGTCGACCCGTCGGCGGCTGGACAGGAGGCGCCGCTGGCTGGTGGTAACCATCTTCCTCGCCGGCCTGGCCATTAGCGTCGCCGTCTGGTGGGTCCTGGGGCGCGACCGCCAGTTGATCGAACAGCAGTCCATTCCGCTTGCCGCCCTGCTCGCCGGCGTCTTGATCACGCTTCTGCTGACCATGTATCTCAGCTCGCTGATCGGCCGGACGGCCCGGGTCGAGCAACTGGTGGACCAGCGGGCCACGGAGCTTAAGCGTGCCAAAGAGCGGCTCGAACGTGAGGTGGGCGAGCGCAAGCGGGCGGAAGAAGTGATCAGAGACTCTCAGGCCTTGTACTCCTCGTTGGTGGAAAACCTGCCGGTCCACGTGCTTCGCAAAGATCTCAAGGGCCGCTTCACCTTTGCCAACAAGTCGTTTTGCGATCTGCTGGGAAAGCCGCTGGAAGAGATCCTCGGCAAGACCGACGTCGATTTCTATCCGGCCGAGCTGGCAAGCAAGTTCCGCCGAGACGACCGGCGCGTGATCCAAACCGGAGAGCTGTTCGAGGACGTGGAAGAAAGCGCAACCTCGGGAGAACCCCGCTACGTCCAAGTCATGAAGTCGGCCGTCCACGATGCGGGTGGAAAGACCATCGGAGTGCAAGTGATCTTCTGGGACGTCACCAAGCGGAAGCGGGCGGAGGAAGCCCTGGCCTACGAGCGATTCCTGCTTACCACGCTGATGGACAACTCGCCCGACCATATCTATTTCAAGGACACCGAAAGCCACTTCATCCGCATTAGCCGTGGGCTGGCCGATTACTACGGTCTGAGCAATCCGTCGGAGGCAATCGGCAAGACCGACCTCGAGTTCTACGATCCTCAGCGCGCAAGGCAGTACCTGGCCGATGAGCAGGAGGTGATGAAAACGGGCCGGGCCGTGATCGACAAGGAAGAGCAGCAGACTTCGCCCCGGGGCCAGGCCGCCTGGGTCTCCACCAGCAAGTTGCCGCTCTACGACAAACAAGGAAACATCATCGGCACCTTCGGGATCTCCCGCGAAATCACCAAGCGAAAACGGGCCGAAGAAGCGCTGTTGAAGGCCCGCCAGGAATTGGAGAGGCGGGTGCAGGAGCGGACTGCGGAGCTGGAAAGAGCCAACCGGGCATTGCAGGCGGAGATTGCCGAGCGCACCCGGGCCGAGCAGACTTTGCGGCTCAGCCAGGCACGACTCCGACAAGTCATCGACCTGGTGCCGCACATGATCTTTGCCAAGGATCGGGAGGGACGGTTTTTGCTGGCTAACCGGGCCACCGCCGATGCCTATGGCTTGACCGTCGAGCAGCTCACCGGAAAGAAGCACGCCGAAGTGCATCCCGACCAGCAAGAACTCCGTCAGATGCTCCAAGACGACCTGGCTGTGATCGAAAGCGGGCGGCCCAAGACCGTTCTCCAGGAGTCCTTCGTAGACGCCGACGGAAACCTCCGCCTGCTGCAAACCATCAAGATTCCCTACACCGCAACCGGAACCTCGCAGTCGGGTATCCTGGGTGTGGCCATCGACGTAACGGAGTTGAAACGGGCGGAGGAGGACCTGCGCAAAGCACATGACGAACTGGAAATTCGCGTTCAAAAGCGAACCGCCGAATTGGCCCGCGCAAATACCGACCTGGAACGCACCGCCGGCGCGCTGCGCGTAGCCAAGGATGCCGCCGAGGCGGCCAACCGGGCAAAAAGCGGCTTCCTGGCACACATGAGCCACGAGATCCGGACTCCCATGAACGCCATCATCGGGATGACCGAACTCGTGCTCGATACCCGACTCCACCCCGAACAACGCGAGTATCTCGCGGCAGTTCAGGAATCCGGAGAAGTCCTGCTGTCGTTGATCAACGACGTGCTCGACTTCTCCAAAATCGAGGCCGGAAAGCTCGAGCTCAGCCCCGCCCCGTTCGACCTGCACGAAACTGTCGGCGACACCATGAAGTGGCTGGCCATTCGGGCACATGGCAAGGGCTTGGAGCTGGTCTCCCACATCCGTCCCGAAGTGCCCATCGCCGTGGTGGGCGACAGTACCCGCCTGCGACAGATCATCGTAAACCTGGTCGGAAACGCCATCAAGTTTACCGAACGGGGTGAGGTAATCCTGGAGGTGAGCTCGCCGTCCGAATCCGACCAGGACTTGGAGCTCCACTTCTCCGTCAGCGACACCGGAATCGGGATCCCCCAAGAAAAAAGGGCAGCCATCTTCGGCGCCTTCGAGCAGGCCGACATGACCACCACCCGGAAGTTCGGCGGGACCGGCCTGGGGCTGACCATCTCCTCCCGACTGGTGGAACTGATGGGCGGACGCATCTGGGTCGAAAGCGAGCTGGGCCGCGGCAGCACCTTCAACTTCACCGCTCGGTTCGGCAATCCGCCCCCCGAACCGATTCAGACCCGCCCCCTGCCGGACGCCCCGGTCGTGGGCACGCCCGTGTTGGTAGTCGACGACAATGCCACCAACCGCCGCATCCTCGAAGAGATGCTCCGAGGTTGGGAAATGGAACCCGATTCGGCCGAGGGGGCTCAGCAGGCCCTGAGCATGCTGCGGAAGGCACAGCAGTCGGGAAGATCTTACGGTCTGGTGCTGACCGACGCCAATATGCCCGAGATGGACGGCTTTGAACTCGTCCGGAAAATCAAGAAGGACCGGCAACTCGGCGGCACCGTGATCATGATGTTGACCTCCGGCGATCGGCCGGGAGACGTTGCCCAATGCGAGCAACTGGGGGTCGCCGCGTACCTGATGAAGCCCGTCAAGCAGTCGGAGCTGTTCGACGCCGTCTTGATTGCTCTGGGCGCCACCGGCGCCGAAGAGGAGGCCCCGGAGACGCTCGCCGAGGAGTCCCTCCAACGGATTGCTCCACTGCGGATTCTACTGGCGGAGGATAGCCTCGTCGGTCAGAAGCTGGCCGTGGGTTTGCTTCAAAGGCAGGGCCATACCGTGGTGGTTGCCAACCATGGAAGAGAGGCCCTCGCGGCCATGGAATCCCACGCCTTCGACCTGGTGCTGATGGACGTGCAGATGCCCGAAATGGACGGGCTGGAAGCGGCCGGCGCCATCCGTGCGAAGGAGAAGCAGACCGGCAAACACGTCCCGATCATCGCCATGACGGCCCATGCGATGAAGGGAGATCGACAACGCTGCCTGCAAGCCGGGATGGACGAGTACATCTCAAAACCGATCCGCGCAAAACGGTTGTTCCAGACCATCCAAGCCGTGCTCGTCACTCCCGGAGAGCCGAAGCTCGAACCCGATCACCCACCCGCTGCCGCGGACCCCCTGGATTGGGACGAGGCTCTACGAACGGTAAGAGGAGACCGGGAACTGCTGAAGGTGGTTGTAGAGACCTTCCTGGAGGAGTCCCCGCGGCTGGTCGCCGCGATTCGCCGGGCGATCGGCGACGGCGACCCGACCGCCGTCCGGATCGTTGCACACACACTTAAAGGCTCCATGCGATACTTCGGAAGCAGCCAGGCCTTTGATCGGGCGTTTGAACTTGAGAAGATGGGACAGGACGGCAATCTGGAGAATACAGGAGCGGTCCTCGCTGCCTTGGAAACGGAGATGATGGCAAGGCTGGTCCCTGCTCTGTTAGACTATCTCAAAGAGAACCACCCTAAGCACGACCACTCTTGATCCCAATTCGATGCCGGATGTGCCCACGGCAGACTGGGCCGATTGCCCCGGAAGGGGAGGACCACACACATGCCGACCATTCTTGTTGTTGACGACTCGGCAGTCGATCGTCGCCTTGTCGGCAGCTTCCTGCAGGAGAAGATCGAATGTACGGTCGAGTACGCCGCTACCGGCGTGGAAGCACTGGCGCGGATGAAAGACGTGGCACCCGACCTTGTGGTGACCGACCTCACGATGCCCGTGATGGACGGCTTGGAACTGGTCACCAGCATACGCGCTCACCATCCCGACCTGCCCGTTATTCTGATGACCGCCTACGGCAGCGAGACACTCGCCCTGAAAGCCCTCGAGCAGGGCGCTGCCAGCTACGTGCCCAAGTCGCAGCTCGCGGAGAAGCTGGCGGGCACGGTCGAAGAGGTCCTCTCGCTGGCACGCGCCGGACGCAGCCACGAGCAACTCATGGGGTGTCTGACCAGAACCGAGTTCACCTTCTCCCTGGAAAACGACGCAGCTCTGATTGATCCCTTGGTCGACCTCGTTCAGCAGACGGTGATGGGAATGCAGCTCAGCGATTTCACCGGCCAACTCCGGATTGGAATGTCCCTGAAGGAGGCCCTGCTCAACGCGCTGTTTCACGGCAATCTGGAGATCAGCCTCCAGCAGATGCAGGAAGTACAAGACAAGCTGATCCAGGAGAAGGACCTCAGCCTGGTCGAACAGCGCCGGGCCCAGTCGCCCTACAAGCAGCGGCGAATCTTGGTTGACGTGAAAATCTCTCCGGACGAGGCCCGGTTCGTGATCCGCGACGAAGGCCCGGGATTCGACGTCTCTGCCGCGCCCGATCCCGGCGATCCGGCCGTGCTGGAGCGCGAAGAGGGCCGCGGGTTGATGCTGATCCGAACCTTCATGGATGAAGTTACCCACAACCAGCTCGGCAACGAGATCACCATGGTCAAACGGAAGGATTGAACCGCACACGCCACAAATGGTACGCACTGGAAAGTCACCTTGACTCGATTCTATGGCGATGGGGGCCGCTGGGAAGGAGGAACTGCATGACCACCGTACTCGTCGTCGACGACTCCGCGAGCGATCGTCGCCTGGTGGGCGAATTGCTCAAAAGCGACGGTGACTTCAGCGTCGAGTACGCCGTCGACGGCGCCGAAGCCCTGCAGAAAATGGAACGTGCCGTACCCGACCTGGTGGTCACCGACCTGATGATGCCCAGGGTCAACGGACTGGAGTTGGTGGCCGCCGTGCGAAGCACCTATCCGCCCGTTCCGGTGATTCTCACCACCTCCCGGGGCAGCGAAGAGATCGCCGTCCAGGCACTACAGCAGGGCGCGGCCAGCTACGTTCCCAAGCGGGTGCTCGCCTGGGAGCTGCTGAGCACGGTCCACGGTGTGCTGGCCGTGTCGTGTCGCCAGCGCAGCCACAACCGGCTGATGGGTTGCATGAACACAAGCGAGTGTTCGTTCGCTCTGCAGAACGACTCCAGCCTCTTCGGTCCGCTGGTCACGTATCTCCAGGAGGAGGTGACTCGCATGGGCCTGGGCGACGAGACGCAGCGCACCCGCATCGGCGTGGCCCTCGAGGAGGCCCTGGCCAATGCCCTCTACCACGGAAACCTCCAGGTGGGATCCGAGCTCCGCGAACAAGACGGCCAGGCCTACTGCGAGTTGGTCCAGAAACGCTGCTGCGAGGAACCTTATCGGGATCGGCGGATTCACGTGGAGGCCAGGCTCTCGCGCGAACAGGTCAGCGTGGTGGTGCGCGACGAGGGTGCGGGCTTCGATCCCTCCGCACTGCCCGATCCCACCGATCCGGCCAACCTGGAAAAGGTAAGCGGCCGCGGAGTGCTCCTGATGCGAACCTTCATGGACGAGGTTATCTACAATCAAGTAGGAAATGCGGTCACGCTGATCAAGCGTTGTGATCCCAACCTCGGTCCCGGAAAGAACGAGGATTAATGATGTCCCCACCCAAAATCTTCAGCACCGAGCGTGAAGGCCAGACGTTGATCGTGATACCTCTGGTCAACGTGAGCAGTCTCGCCGAAAAGGACGTAAGGCCGGAGTTAAATCAACTCCTGGAGCAACTCAAGCAGGAGGGCACCCGCAACGTCATCATCGACTTCGCCAAGATCTCCTACTTCGGCACAACCATGCTGGAAGCCATGAATGCGATCTGGAAATGCGTTCGCGAGACAGGCGGGGGGATGGCGCTGTGCAACTTGTCGGACATGCAGCGCGAGGTCCTCCACGTGGCCAAGTTCGACACCCTCTGGACGATCTGCTCCTCCCGCCAGGAGGCGCTGCAGAGCGTCATGCAATAGAAATTCGCCCGCCACGCCGATCACCGTCTGCCCGCAAAGCACGATACCTTCCCGTCTTCCGTCGAGACGAACAGCCGTCCGCCGGCGGCCGCCATGCCGTCCCAAACGGGCGGCGACTCCAGCCGGTATTGGGCCAGCATCTTCCCGTCGGTCACCGATACGGCCCAGAGTATCGCGCCGCTGCGCCCTTCCAGCGCGGCCGTCTGCCTGTGGAGTCCCGGCCGAATCGCGGGATCCAGCCAGCGCCGAAATACGTCTTCCTCGTCCAGCACGTCCGGCGGACCCGCAACAAACAGCGTCTTCGCCGCCAGTACCATCGCGCGGGCCTGAAGCGGCACCTCCCGCGACCAATCCACCGCCGGCCTGATCGAAGGAACCTGGCATTTCTCTCCCCGCCGCGCCGCCTTCGAGTCGCCCACCGGCATCTTGACAATCTCCGGGCTCTGTTCCGCCGAGAACAAGTGATACTCCTGCGGGGTCGACCACCGGAAGTACTCCGGCCTGCGCCCGAAACCGTAGACCTTCGACTCGTCCACGACCAGCAGCCGCCCCGCGGGCACGCGACGCCCGGCAAGGAACCAGCCGTTCGCCCCCGACGCGATGCTCTTGCCGTAAATCCAGTAGGCCCGGTGGAACCACGTGCCGTCCAGAAAACCGGCGCCGCAGAACAGGTGTACGCCCTCGCCGTCCTGATCCGTCACGGCGGTCGGTGCAACCTCTCCGCGGACACCCGTCATATCGAACCGCTGCGTTCGCATGTAGAGGTAGCGGCCGTCGGTCGAGAGCACGTCGGGCAAGGCCGCCGGCATGTTCAGCCCCTTGACGTGCGTTTGCAGACCCTTGCCGGTCTGGGGATCTTGGTCGTCCAGCACCGTCTCCGACAACTTGCTGCCGGTCTTCGCGTCCAGCCGCAACAGCCGCATGCCTCCGTCGATGAACATCGATCGGCCCGCCACGCAATAGACCACTCCGCCGGTGAGAAGCACGCTGCCGTGGACCGGCCAGACGGATTCCAATTGCTCGTACGCAGTCAAGCGGCGATCCACCGGGGCGGCCCGGAACCGCCAGATCAGCTCGCCGTCGCAGCCACGCACACAATAGACCCAACCGTCGGCCGATCCGAACAGAACCTGCCCCTTCCAGACCGTCGGCGGGCTGTCCACCCGGCCTCCGGCCGTGTAGCTCCACGCGCGCCTGCCCGAGTCGGCATCCAGCGCGTGTACCGTGTGGGCATCCACCTCCGCCACGAAGACCTTTCCCCCGGCCACCACCAGGCTGCTGAGCTTTCCCCCCAGGTTCATCTGCCACACCGGCTCCAACGCCGCGGGAACCGACGTGCTCGCCCGTCCGCTCCGCCCCCCATCGTGCCGATAAGTCGGCCAATCTTCCGTACCGCCGACCCCTGCCCCCTGACCCCTGTCCCCTGCAAAAGCCGGTCCCCGCTCCAGCCGCCCGTCATCCGTAATTTCACGCGGTACCCGCCGCGACGATGAAGCCGGAGCCAGCGCGTTGAACCCGCTGAGCTTCGCGTCGATGTAGCACGCACAGGAATGGGGCGGCGCGTAGACCAGGCCGTTGCAGGGCATGATCCCGTAGATGCAGCCGCCTCGAACCCAATGGTTGGTGTCCCAGTGCTGGGAATTGAAATCTACGAACTCGATCCCCGTCCGCGACGGCAGCAGAAACCGTTCCGTCGCCTTGCCCCGGTGGCATCGATGGTGGAACCAATACGTCTCGACGTCGGGCGGGAACTGGCTCTTCACTTCGCCCGTCCGAAGGTCCCGGCCCGTAAACACACCCGAGTCCTTCCCCGCCGCAATCGCCCCGGACCACACCAGCCCGCCGGCCACCAGCAGATCCTCGGGTGAATGGTGTCCGCTGGGAGGATGGTCCGCGGTCCACAGGGTCCGGCCGCTCTTGGCGTCTAGGGCCGTCATCGACCTGTCTCCGCCGGAGAACAGGACCACGTCCCCGTAGACCACCAGCGTCGGCCCGAAGTTCGTCGGAATCGAAGATCGTCTGGAGACCGGCCGCGAACTCCACCGTTGCTTCCCGCTGCCGCGATCCAGGCTCACGATCTTCTCGCCGTCGTGCAGGAACACGCCGCCGGAATCGGCCGCCAGCGTGAGCGGCACCACCGGGCGGCGAACGCTCCAGAGGGCCTCTCCCGTGTCGGCCTCGACGGCCATGATCCGCCGCGGTTTCCCGTCCCAGGTCCAGTCGGCCGCCACCCAGTTGCGCTCCTCGTGCATGCAGCGGTACCGGGGATCGTAGCCGACCTCCGGCGGATCGGCGTTGACCTGCAAGAAGAGCACCCCCTCCGAAGCGATCACCTCCTCGGTGGCAAAACTGTCCCGGTAGGTCCTCACCGTTCGGCCGGTTGCCGCGTCCAGGGCGCAAAGCGGAGCATTCAGCCCCAACGTCACGTAGACCCGATCTCCCACGGCGACCAGCCGGCGGGGTAACTGCGCCGGGCCGCTCTTGTAGGGCCAGAGCTGCGCGTGCCAGGAGTCTATCGGCCGCTTCCAAAGGATCGTCCCGTTGAAGGCGTCCCTGGCGATCAGCACCCGCTTCGCCGGCAACTGGATCGAAGCCGTAGAACCCTCGTCGAAGATATAGAAAATCCGCCCGCCCGACGAAACCAAGGCCGTCATGCTGGCCATGCGGTCGTGGTGCCGTGCCCAACGCGGGCTGCCCACCCATTGCAGGTGCCGCGGCGGACCGACCACCGAATCCCGGGCCACCGCGTTTCCGCCCGCGTCGTGCAGGTAGTGCGTCCACTCGTCGATCTGCGGCGGCCGCGGCTTAACCGTCTTGCCCCATCGCCCGCCGCTCTTGACGTATGCCACCCCTCCCGGACATAGCACCCGCATCACCTCGTCGGTCGAGATCCCGCCAAGATCCGCCGACACCACCAGGTTCACCAGGTTGTCGATGTAGGGCAGCCGCTCGCCCCGCAGCCGGTCGACCGACACCCGGCCGTAAAGGCCCAGCGAGCGGATCCGGCGGCGGGCCTCTCGCAGATTCCTCGGGTCCGCCTCCAGGCCGTGAACCAGGTATCGCTCGCCGGTCCCCAGCGCGGAGGTCAGCTCCCCGTCACCGCAGCCTATCTGAACGATCAGGCCCCCTTGTATTCCGGTCGCCTGGAGGATCTGTCGGGCCAGTTGGCGCTGCCCGTCGGCTGCCTGCCCGGCACCGGTGGCCACCACGCCAAACGTCAACGTGATCCCCAACACAAGGGCCGCTGCGACACAACCTGCGATGGTATGCCTGGTCATTCATCACCTTCAACATCAAGGTTCTTCGCGGCAACAATGGCTCGACGACACAGCCGGCCGACCCGTTCAGGATCCGACGGAAGCTGAATAAGATCGCGTGATTCCGGGAGAAGAACCGTTTAGCCGCCGCGGCCACGCGGCGCGATTATCGAGCGTCGCCGTCAGGACTCAACGCGTAGAACTCCCGGAATCATGCAAGTCCATTTAGGTGGAAGTTGTTTCTCGCCGGATCTTTACCAGTCTTCCTTGCCGCAGTGCCCGAGTCAACACTTCTCGGCCGTCAATCCTTCCGGCACCCTCCCCGTGAGCAGTACACGCCACCCGTTGCCGAAGCCGCCGGCGGCCAGTGTGCCCACGGCAGACTGGGCCCACAACCTCCGAGACTATTGAATCGGACCGCCCAATCGGTAAAACTCAGTGGCGTGCTCACGTGTACGGTCACCTTGAATTCAGCGACCCAACTCTTGCTACGGAGGTCAACCATGCGTACGAATCGTCGCCGCTTTCTCGAATTGGCAGCCGGGGCCGGCGTGTTGTCGTTTGCCGCGGGCGCCGAGTCCGCCACGGCACGCCGCCGGGTCACCGTGGAAGCGCTGGACAAGGCAGCCGCCGCACCGGTGCTGAACCTGCGGCGACTCAACTCGCCGGTGATCATCGAGTCGATCGATCTGCTCCGCAAGGGCAACGAGTACTTCGTCCGCGTCAGATCCAAAGACGGTGCGGAGGGAATCTCCCTGAGCAACGGCCGGGCCCCCTACGTGCACCCGATCCTCAACCGGCTGATCGTCCCCTACTTCATCGGCAAGGACGCCCGCCGGCTCGAATCGCACCTCTTCGGCGTCTATCGCCACCGCAGCAACTACAAGCTCCAGGGCCTGGCGTTCTGGTCACCTCTGGCCTGGGTCGAATTCGCCGTGTTGGACATGCTCGGCAGGATCAGCGGCCAGTCCTACGGCGAGCTGTTCGGCGGGGTGATCCGCCGCGAGGTGCCCTATTACATCGCCAGCGGACGGCGCGACTCCACCCCCGAAGAAGAAGCCCAATACCTGCTCCGCCTGGTCGAAGACACTGGCGCCAAGGCCGTCAAGTTCCGCGTGGGCGGGCGGATGAGCCGCAACGCCGACGCCAGCCCGGGACGCACCAGGAAGCTAATCCCGCTGTCGCGAAAGATCCTGGGAGACAAGATCGACATCCACGCCGATTCCAACAGCTCTTACGACCCGCCCCAGGCGATCCGCGTGGGGCGAATGCTGGAAGAGATCGGCGCGGTCTATTTCGAGGAGCCGTGCCCCTTCGACCACTTCGAGGACACCAAGCGGGTGGCCGACGCGCTGACGATCCCGGTCGCCGGCGGCGAGCAGGAATACAGCCAGCGGCGGTTCCGCTGGATGATCGCAAACCGCGGCGTGGACATCGTGCAGCCCGACCTGCACTACTACGGCGGCCTGATCCGCTCCACGCGGGTGGCGCGGATGGCACACCTGGCGGGCATGCCCACCACGGTCCACATCTCCGGCGGCCTGGGCTTCGTCTACATGCTGCACTTCGCCTCGTACACGCCCGATATCGGGGCCTACCAGGAATACAAGAGAGGCATCGAGAAATACGGCGACTGGTTCGACCCGCCGTTGAAGATCAAAGACGGCGCCTTCATCGTCCCCACGGGCCCGGGGGTGGGGATCAGGGACATCCGGGATAAGCTGAAGGGCGCGGAGCGGGTGGCGTGAGGCAAGTAGGGTGGGCACCGCCCACCAATCAACCGTGGGGGTAGTGGTGCAGTTTCAGATCGCGCAAGCAAAATCCTGCGGATTCCATAAGAAAACGCCGGGCAGTGCCCTAAGGGTGTGTTGGTGGAGAGGGTGTAGGCACTGACGCACAAGGCCTCACCATCGATAGCCGCCCTTCGTTGGTGTGTAGCCACCGGACATCATCTGGACACGGCGGCGTGTTCTGGCCGCAGCCAGTCGTTTTCGGCGGCGTTTGACCCCCGGTTTTTCGTAGTAGAATCTCTGTCGTTTTCGCTCGATTCCCGACACGTAGAAGTCAAGTCGTTCGCTACGCCGTTTCCACTTGACACCGAGCGTTATGCCGCTTTCGTACACGAGAACTTGCAGTTCGCGAAGGGCGCCGCGGAGTGATTCGTACTCCTCGACGATTACTCTGCCCGACATTCAGGGCGTCTTGTTCGGCTGACGCAATGCCTTCACTCGCACGAGGGTTCAGTCCTTAGATCTTAGTCTCACGCAACCTTGGCACTAAAACCTAAGGACCGTCGACTATTCGAATCTTGTTACCTGCCGTTCTGGGATGTGCTACTGGGAAGCGCGCCCAATGCCGTGTCAAAGTCAAGTTCCCAGAGAGAATTGATGTATTTCGCTGCGCCGTCAAGATCGGGGAACAAGCTCATCCTGTTGATGTTCATCTTGTTCAGGTATTTCAAGCATTCAGTCCGTTTCTTGTTGGGGATTGTGATTTTGGTCAGAACTGGCACCGGATGCCGATTTGAACTCGATGTTTCGCTGCAATATCGTGCGCGGACGCCTGATTCCAGGTCCGAGCCGGGCGGCATCTTCATGAACACGCCACTCTGAGTACTGAGTCGGTAACTTACTTCGCGCCGGGGTGAGAACACCGCTGGTGCAGGATGCTCTTCAGTGCCGCGCTCCCCAACCAAGTGGAAGCCGACCACGTGCACTGCCCTCTCATGCGGCTTGCGAAGTGCTTTTGTCTGCCAATCGATATATCCGAATTCCTCGAAGGCGAAGAAGAGCGCTACAAAGGGAGAATATGTCCAGTCAATCAAGGGCGTGGCAAGACCGTGGTGTTGAGCCAAAGCCCACCATTCATCTTCTGACAGCTCACTCGGCGTTGGGCCGCGCTTGCCGCGAACGGCCTCTTTGAAGGCTTCCAGATGTACATCGCGTGGCACCGGGGTGCAGTCGAAATACTCGGGGCGATTGCCCCAGTAGTTCCGTGTTCTTGGGAATTGTGCTTCAAGTCGATCAAGCGTGGACTCAATCTTCCACGTTGCATCGGCCTGTCCGCGATAAAGAAACGCGGGACTATTCGCGTGGGATTCTGCGATGAAACCGCCAAAATCGCGCCACGATTCCAGAGGCTGTACGCAAACACCTTGCTCGATGACGAGGTCGTTCATCGTGTTGGCAGGGAACGCGTAATTCCAGATCGGGTAACTGTTTAGTCAGAGAGAACTCTCGATAGCCCTCCGAAGGCGGTGGCCAATCACGGTGTAGTCTATGCGAAGGTCCCTCTGCGCACAACCCTTTGCCGTCGATCGCATGACCTTAGCTGTTGGCTGACAAGCAGTTACGGCCGTCCCCTTCTTCGAGCCAAGCCAAGTAGGGTGGGCACTGCGCAGCAATCAACCGCGGGGAGGTTGTCGGTGGGCAATGCCCACCCTACATCTCTCCACCGGTCATCCCCACTGCAGCTTGTGCTTGCGGAAGAAGTTCCGGCTCCACGGGGCGCCGAGTCCCGGCTGCTTCGGCGCGTGCACGTAACCCTCTTTGTCCACCGGATACGGCTCGGTGAAGCCGGCTTGAAAACCCTCGGGATTCCAGAAGCCCGGATCGTACATGTATTCGAGGTAGCCGCTGTTCGGCGCGGCGCATTGCATGTGGAGATTGGCCAGCATGCCCACGCCGCTCTTGCCGTGGTGCGGCCCGAACTTCACGCCGAAGGCCTCGGCCATGGCGGCGATCTTGCGGACCACCGAAACGCCGCCGCCCCCCAACATGGTGGGCAGGCTGACGAAGGCCATCGGACCAGGGGGCGTTGACCCCGGCAGGGAATCTGCTATGTTTCTCAAAAGCGCCAGGTCTGCGAGCGACGGGAGCACAACACGCTCGCCCGGCGCAGGTCGCCAAAGAGGCGTTTCAAGTTCGCCCGACCCCCCTTGAAGGGATGCGGATTGGAAGTGAAAGCCGGAGCGGCGCCGTCTTTCGGCCGGCCCCGGCTCTTTTTGTCGATTTACAATAACCCCGAAACGACCCAACACCTTACACCCGTAAGGTGTGCCGGGCGGCGGCTGCCGACGTGCGGCCATCGGAACAACGCCGTCGCGAAGAAACTAGTTCGACTGTTTGATTTCTACAGTCAACACAACCCCATGAGGCTCAA
>SDBV01004187.1_pt1 | contig 20892 bp, 1 predicted proteins | sample 2277081 | NCBI WGS metagenome assembly SDBV01 (sample SAMN10402039, study PRJNA504765) | marine sediment metagenome | isolation source: marine sediment core GS10_PC15, 223 cmbsf | place: Arctic Ocean: Southern Knipovich Ridge | collected 2010 | reverse complement strand
CATTAGTATAGCAAACATTAATTACAGTCTTTGTGATCCCCTATAAATTTTTTTCTTATGCATTATAAAAAAAATAAGGTGTGAGTGTAGATTTATATTCTTGAAATTCTTATTAACACTAGAAGATATGAGTGTAAGCGAATTCAAAATAAATGAGCATTTAACCTTAAAATTAAATGATAAAGGAGAGACTAGAATTTTTGTCGCGGGAGAATATTTTCGTCAATGTAAATATTTGTTATTAAATATTCCCGTCGATGACTTAACCTCCTTTGAGGAGTTAAAATCAATTGATGAGGCTGCACTAAAACTTGATAATTCATTGGAATTATCTGATGACAGGTCTCAAACTGTTCAGATTCCGCCTGAAACCGAATTTTGGGGGCATTGTAGCAATTTACAAGTCTGGTACGAAAATAAATATAATACAAATTTACTCCATTCAAACTTAGCGTTTCCCTTGTTAGAAAGATTGGCAGAAGTAGGCGATTCTCAAGCCAAAAAAATCTTTAAGGAGGAAATTTCGAGGCGGTATAATACTGGTGTCGAATCAGTACGAGAATTCCTTCGGAAGAACAATTACCTACAAAGATTATCGACCGAAGAATTTCACAGCTTACTTAACCCCGAAGATTACGAGGTTGTTGAGGAATTGCGAAAATTACAGCCCAAAATTGAAAGTCTGGGATTCGACATCAGAAATGGGAATATAATACGGTTAAATCTTAATGTACATAAATTAACACGAGTTCCCGAAACAATAAGGAAACTAAAAAGACTGGAAATACTTCTTATGAATTACTTATCGCTAAAAGAACTCCCAGAGTGGATAGGGGAACTTCGGGCGCTTAAAAGATTGTCATTATATGATAATGAAGTGACCGAGTTGCCTGAATCAATCGGAAATCTAAAAGCACTAACAATTTTAGACGTACACAACAACAAATTAAAAAAATTGCCTCGTTCATTTGGGGAATTGAACTCCTTAAAGGAACTTATGTTGCATAATAATTGCCTAAAAACTATACCAGAAACAATTGGAAATCTTTTAAATTTAGAAATCTTGAAATTGTACAAAAATGAATTGAATATCTTACCAGAATCTATTGGAAGGCTTAAAAATTTGCAAGAATTAAGTTTGTCTAATAATTTATTAGATTTTATACCTCGGTCACTTGGAAATGTCTCTAATTTAAAGAAACTAAACCTTGCTGAAAATAAGTTGAAAAATTTACCAAGTGAATTAGGAAAACTTGATGAATTGACTTCCTTGGATATATCTTTCAACCCAATAACCGAATTTCCAAATTCTTTGTTTAGTCTACCTAACCTAAAATTCCTATGGTTATTACATACTGACTTAGAAGAATTTGTAGTTAGTGAAGATCACTTTCAAAGTAAATACATCCATGTTTTGTATAAAAAAGGGTATAGAAAAGAAAAATAATTTAAAATTACGTAGATCTCATATCGGTGATATCTGCGTTAAGACCAAGCACACCTTGTAGCTTAAAGTACAGAAAGATTTTATCCTTTATGTAATCAATCATGTTATTGTATTTATCGCTGGCCTCGTGGTTATGAAAACCTAAGAAATATTTTATATCTCTATAATCTAAAATTTCGGCAAAGGCATTTTCGAACTCTTCAAACTTAGATTGTGTGAATATAGCACCAGGGCCTGTCTCTGACCAAATAAAAGATCCGCCGATTTTATGTACTTGGGGAATAGAACCAGATTGTGTATGGCCATTATCATATAAGTTATAAATGTCTAAGTTTAGGAAGGTATCCCCTGAATTAAAAGCACTGGTCGTCGTATCGAATTTAACATTGATGAAAATATTAGGCTCTAATATCATCCAAAGAAGCATACTAAGAATAGCTCCAGAAAGCTGATCAGCATCATTTGGATCAAAGGTTATCTCACTGCGTTGGAATTCCGTTTCAAGGATATTTGCAATTTGAAAGGCTGCTAATTTCTCTGCTGTAGTCGCGATCTCATACCGTGAATCGATTCCATAAGCAGTTCTGCCGTAAAAAGTAGCTTTAAGCGTATTACCGTTTGGAATCATGTCAAACATTTCATGTAATTTGTTAAATGCTTTAGTAACCTTTTTAGCAAATCCGGATCCCCATAAAATATCAAAGTCAAGAAAGTATTCGGGATCTCTGAGACTTGTGTCGTGATCTTTCATGAAGTACCATGTGTAAAAGGCATCACTAGTTAATCTTTTATTATTTTTAATATCATTCTCATATGTTAGGGCAAGATGTATATCTCTGGCTAAAGAAATTGATGTGGATTGTCGTGAAAATGCAAGAGTTCTTAGGACGGTACTATAATCAACATTTCTAGTTGGATCCATTGTGTACTTCATCAACTTATTCGCAAGAATAGTTCTCCGACCAGGATGAAAAACCAATTTTTCTAACGAGTAATATAAATTATCATAAAGAGTATCGAAAATTTCAGTTCTTCCATAAACATGCGCTTTATTTTGTTGATATATATTCGATTGGCCCCTTCGAGAAATCATTTCCCAAGCATCCCGATAATCTTTTTTGGAGTTAAAACTATACTTTTGGAAATAACTATCAAAAAAATCCATATCAGAGGGAGTTACTTTTTGGAAAGATTGAGGTCGATAAAAACCGAATAATAATATTTGAGAAATATAATTAGATTGATCAAAATAACTTACAGAAACAGTGTGTAAACTTCTACCCAAAAAAATAGGTATTAACTTTGCTTGGAGTCTATGTGGATGATTTGAGAAATCAACACAATATCCTAGATATTCTGAAGAGTCTTCAGCAAATGTCATTATTCCTGCCAATAAAAGGACTAAAGCTGGAAATCCAATTACATCTTCTAATGCTAAATCGACTAGCTTAGTCTGTTCTTCCGTACCTGTGAATGTTCCAATCATGCTTTTATGTTCTCCGAAGACCTTTTGACTTCCCTGAGCGTCATCCCTAATAATGTTCCACCACGCTTCGTAAAACTGAAATTTTGTCAGTTTTGCGGGTGTTGGAGAGGGATCTGAAGGATCTGTGTTTAGGATAAATGATCCGTCATCTTGAACAATTCCTCTGGTAATTTTGGCAAAATCACTATTTGTAAGTCCTAAGTCCTTTAACATAATTTTAAATTTGACAATAGTGTACTTATCATTCCCTTCGTTATGTAAATTTAGAATTAAATTATCGAAGGAAAGGGGTACTCTCTCATACGCAAACTTTGTGTAACCAGGAATTGCTTTCCTCATTTGGTCCTTGAATTTAATTAAGCTTGCTACCCGTTGATTAATCTCTGAGTTTTCATCTAAACCAAATCTTGGGATTAAATTGGGATTTCTTGTAGCCTTCCGCAGTCTTATTTCTAAATCTTGGAAAGGTACTATGGTGGGTTCAGTGTGCTCAAGATTAATGACGGTGTCTTGCAAACTAGAAATTACAGTGTCGCCTATTGTGAATGTGGTCGCGCTTTGAAACTCGGACCGATATTGAATAATTCCGTCAAGAGTCTGTCGCTCGGAATCAAGATTAAACTCAAAAAATTCAGTAGCCCAATAAGGATTTGTGCGAATATGATGATTACCATCATAATTTGGGTCAAGTACAAGCTTACTATTGAGGTAATATCCGTTGGCGTCAGCAATGAAAATGTTATGATGGTCTTTTCCTTGCTTATCCCTCCAGCCTTCTTCCAAATGGAGAGTAGTTCTACCACCAATCTGCGAAACGGCAGTGGGAACGTTAGCTAAATGTTTCCCTACTAATGAAGTTGGGACTAAAATAAACTTGGCATAATCACCAGGATTGTTTTTAATATGGTATACCGATAGTGGTCCTTTATATTTATTCCTATAAATCTCTAAATCCTCATCGTTATATATTGGTTTCACCCCTCGATTATCTGAGGGATCATAAACATAAACGGGTCCATTAATATCTGTTACTTTGAATTTTTCGCTTGACCTAAAATGAGGATCAAAATCATATGATAAGCCAAGATGGACACTTCCAATGTGATTATCGACGACAAGCTTCTTGAGATTCTCGGGTTTGGTCAAAAACTCCATTAGTTCTGTAAAGCCTGATCCTTCTATTAACCTGTCAACGAAAAATTGAGATTTAAATTCTTCGGAAGCTATTTGCCCTACTTTGTCTTTAAAATCGTCATCGCGAAACAGAGATTTTATAAAACTACCCAATCTATCTTTTGTGATAGTTGTAGTGTCTAATTCAATCTTTGAATTAATCAATGCTGCTACTCTTACTAAAAAGAGTTCGTGATCTTCTAACTTATTACCCATGTCATGAACATTTATGGAATAAAACTTTTTAAAGAAGTTATATACATTCCCCCATGTCTCTGAAGTCCATTCAGAAGGGACTAGCCCTGTGGAATAAAGCTTTGGTCCAGAGAGAATAGGCGCCGCTGCTTGAAGAAATCGCGTTCCAAGATTCATGAATTTTCTCATTAAGGCTACAGGATCTTTGAAATCTAGACCGTTAATGAGACCTTGAATTCCTGAGGAAGCTATATCATATCCGAGCGCTTTAGCTAGATCGATGCCTACTTCCTTACTAGCTTTAAAAATTTCATCACGCCATGTAGATTTTAGTTCTGCTGAGAAGGAGATTCCAAATGCCTCAAATTCGATGGAGCCTATTGCATCGAAAAATCGATTTGAGGGACGGCCATAAAATTGAATATTATCATAATACAGCTGGAATTTATTAACGTATTGAGAGTCTTTAGGATCATAAGCAGCGCTACTATAAATCTTAAATTTCTTTAAATCGTCTATTGTGTAATCTCCATTACTGTCCGCAATTTGTTGAATTAAATAATTAAAAACATTCGAGACATGGACAGATAACCTATTTAAATTATAATTAACTTCATTGGAAAATCCTGCATGGTTAACCGAGGTTGATTTTGATAATTTTTTATTGCTTGGGCTACTAAGAAAACTTTCAAGGAAAGAATTCAAAATTATTTGTTTACCAGCATCGGAAGTAAATAATTCCCATAATTTCTTTTTATTGAGACTATTCTCAAGAAATTCTTTGAGTCTAGTGCGGATCTCTTCTGTGGATAACTTTTTCTCTATACCTACTTCCATCATTATGGTCTTAAGGATAGCAAATTCTAGCTGATGTTGCAAAACTTCCTTAACTTCTGACTGCGGCGTGTTTTTGAACCTTGATGCTGTTAATTCAAAGTACAAAGCATCGACAAGTTGTTTGTAAATTACTTTATACTTCCCTTGAAACTGATCAATATTAAAGGCTGATTCAAAATGACTCTTTAGGAGAGAATCTTGCTCTGCATTAAAGAAATCATTAAAAGATGATTGCGAATCCCGCGAAACCTTTTCATTTATTAAGTTTTCTTGAAAATTAAAACGGTTAATGAAGCTTAAGTCTTTTATCCACCTAAAAGCTTCCTCAAAAAGTTCAATGTTTTCCTCCCCACCTAAGACGTTTTCGAATTGATGATAGAAATAGAAACTGAAGTCTTCGAAATAGAACTCTTTTGCTCTATCAGAAAAATACATTGAGATCGGTATTGTTGTAACATCAATGTTGTTACCAGAAATTTGACTCTGAAATTTAGCTTTAAGATTAGACAATTTAACTAATCTAAGAAATGGTTTTTTACCACTGCTCTCATAAAGATCATATCCCATGTCAATCATAACGTCATCAAAAGGTCTATTTTTCATGTTTTTAATCTTGCCGTCTTTATTAAGATATAATGCATTAGCATAAATCAGTTGGTCAGGCCAAGTAATTTTTCCCGTCTCTTCGTCTTTTTCAGAATGATATAAAGCTAAAACGTATTTATTTCTAGGATCAAGCGTAGAGCTCCTGGCGAAGCGGTTTGCTGCAATACTGATAACCTCACTTATTTTAGGTTTAAAGGTTGGGCTACTAACACCAAAGGTTTGCCGTTTTTTGTTGGACCAAGCCCATACATATTCCTTAGCAGATGCAATCGAGGATTCAGGTGCTTCGATCTCTACAGTTGCTCCTGCCGTTCTTGCTTCTGAGGAGGCTTCGGCGAGCTCAATAGCTTTTGCTAAATTTTTAGCTCTGATTATCCCTCTCTGAATTTCATTAAATTTTTCCATTGGGTCTCTTGATCTCCTGTTTGGTAGCCCCGTCTCCATATATAGGTTACCCTGAGAGGAGGAGGCCACAGCAGTTCCAACAGTGAGATCATTTCCAAATCTCTGTTTTATCATTGATACCTGTTCTTCTTGCATGAAATCTGGATTGAAAATGACGCTAATATCTACTGGAGTCATTGATTCTTCATGAATTTTTACGTACTCGTCGATAAGTTTCTGATTATTAATATCAGCTTTAAAATTTGGAGCAATTTTCACTTTTTTATGTAAGTCTCGCAAATCTCTTGTGCTTGCGGAGGGCATTCTGGAATTAGATTTAGGTTTTCTGTCCATATTAAGAATTGTGCCATAGCGTCCGAGAACGTCCCCTGTCATACTGTCAATTTGGGATATGAGCCCCATGCTAAAACTGTTGCTAAATGATAGACCGCCTATGAATAGTGCGGGTATGAGAGAGAGTATAATTCCTAAAGCTCCGCCACCGATGATAGCTTTCATTGTTTTGATTTTTTCTATTTTCTCAGCCTTTTTACCATCTTGCTCGGCTCTTTGAGCATTAACTTGCTCGATGATTTCATTTCGCAGTCTGGTATTAGAAGGAGCGTTTGTAGCAAATTTATTACTTGCCCAGGTTCGTAGCGGTTTTAAGACCTTTCCTACCGTCTTGTGAATGCCGCTTGACGCTTCCCTTGCGGATGTTAGGAATGATGAAAACCAGAATGCGGCATCTTCATTACCCGTCCAGCCCATCATCAATTTCTCACCTGCAGTCTCGAGGATCGCATCGGATATGAGTTCTTCAAACATTTCTTTTATGGAGCCTACAATTGTGGCATAGGCAAATTGGGCTCCCATAAGCATAAGTTGTTTTGCGACTAATTTTACTCCCATCTGAGAGAATAAGCCTTGTAAACCTTGTACAGTCCAAGCGCCTAATATCATGGAAGCTGCCGAGATAGCGCTTGAAACTAAAGTAAGTTGTTGTGTATAGCCAATTTCAGCAATCATGTCAGCTGTAACTTTTGCGAAGGTGTATTGGTTCATATAATCCATGATTGCATAAGCTGTTGCTTGCGATAATGCCATTTTTTTATGCTCATCAGAACCGGAATCGGCAATAATCAAATCAAATTTAATGTAAAATTTATAATACTTCTTCGAACCGGCCGAATAAATGTCTCCTTTTCCTATACGAGTATAATAATCATCTCGGTTTCTAATAATCAATGTATCAATGTCTTCTTTAAAATAGAGATTACCAAGCTCAATATCGAAAATCTCGCCTTTTAAATCGCCGGAATATATTATAGAATCAATAACTATTTCACCCCCTAATGGAGCAACTTCAATAAATTCTACTTTAATTGATGTTATTGGATATTTAAAAGCGTGAGATGAGAGAGGGATCTTTGAGGAGTATATTGTCCTTTCAGGGAATGCTGTGGTGGGGTCAATTCCTTCTGTATTTGAACCATAGCCGGTCTTAACTTTAACTGTTATTAATCCTTCATTTCGAACTTCTGAATCTGCATTGACAACGACAGGTTGATACAAGTAAGATCCTGGCATGGTCATTTGATTGAATCTATTTGTGCCATCTATAAACATGTATTCTGGTACACCATTAATGATGATTGGTCTGATAGCTGTAAGATTGTAGTTAGATTGTTGCGCTACTTCTTGCTGTAGGTAACCTAGAGTGTTAGTTCTATAGGCGTTATATAAATTGTAGTTAGAACTCATTGTAAATGAATAATCTGCTCTATCGTTTATGGAAGGAAGTTCAGTCGTCATCAAGAAATAATCTAAGTTCATGGCATCGAAATTGAGATTTATCATCAAATCAGGATCGGATACTTCTTTATTTAGTGGGTTATTGCCAAGATAATCTAAGAAGCCTTGATTACTTTCCCTGAACGGATTAGGGGGTGTCACTAATAATTGAGCGGAATAAAGTCGGTCGTTAACAGAACCTTGTACTGTAGCATAATATGCATTGGGATGGCCCAATAACGCAGCAACTGTGGAGTCACCCCAGAAACCATTGGATCGCTCGTTTAAATATTGTGGACCGAAATCTTCCATATTAACAGGGATATATGTGAAAGCTCTCTCCATGGAATCTGCTTGATGTCTCTTGATGTCCATATTAAATTTTGTCATTAAAGTATAAACTGCTGTATACGCAACTTGTCCGGCAATCTGTCCAAAAATAGGAATTAATTGTAGAGCTCCACTTACAACTGATGCAGTAAGCGTCATAAACACTTGCTCAATAGTATCTTGTGCAATTTGGGTCTTATAAACATCCCATGCGTCGTTATATTGTCTATGTCGTACTTCATAAAAGAGTTCAGGGAATTTTTCGTTATATATACTTGGGTTTACTAATTTAGAAATATCAAATATATGATCTTTGGGTTCATATCCATCAAAAGGATCATCTGGAAATAATAATTCTAATCTATCAAGCTTAGCAAAGCTGACAGTCCAGAAAGAAGAACCGAATCTCTGCAAAGTCTCTGATGCTAAATCACCGAAATCTGTCTCTGTCGTGACCTCGCGGTTAACTCTCTTATAGGGAGCAAAACTATGCTCTCCATCATAGTTATAACCAATAGCTTTTACAGTATATGTTGGAGTGTAATATCTACCAGATAAAGTGGATGGATAAGGTTCAAGCACGTATACTGTCTCGTAGAAACCATCCTCATTACTATCATAATAGAAGTATTTTCCAGGAGATTTTGCATTTCCCTCTATGAATAGATCCTTATCAGATGTATCATAGACCATCCCGTCAGAAGGTGTGATTATAATTCCTTTAATTTCATTAAATATCGATGTCTCAGCATTATTTGGATTGTTATCATATAAGTCGTTGTAAAGGCTGAACCTGCTGGGGATTTCAATATTAATTACTTCTTCATAAATATTGGTTATTGAAGATGTACCATCAGAATAGATTGTTGTCTTTGAATCGAATCTTTCAGATATATTCTCTTCCCAAGTCTCAAGATCCCAGCCCTCTTCTTCTGGATCTGTTAACGATAGACCATTTGTGACAGCTGGCTGTGATTGACCACTATCAAGGTTAGTAATCGTATATGAAGCCGCTGCTAGAAGAGAACTTAGGACATCAGAATCAATTTCACTGGAATCAAAATTATCTTGATATATCCGAGTTTGTTCGACTGAGCCTTCGATCCAGTCAGAAACCGTCACTTGTTCTTGAATAAACTCGCTGGTATATGTTATTGTTGTATCTCTTGTGAATTTTCGATAAGTAGCTTGTAATGTAGCTTGTTCTACCGAGCTTCCAACATCCGATATATCGCCGGTATCCAATTTTTCTTCAGTAAGTCTATCGTTAAATATTGAATCTTCACCGGGCTTACCCTTTAACGAATCTATGTTTTTAGCAATCCATTCTCCCAGCATTGAAAACACATTTTGCGGTTTTGCGGCAATTATTGTCTTTTCGTAATCTGTACTAACATATTCTACTACGGTATCACTCATCTCGTATGCTACTTGAGTGTCTATATAACCGTCAAAATCTTCATCTGTACTAACACTGTAATAATGAGATTTTTTATATTGAGTCTCTACAATTTCTTGGGTTATTGATTTCTGAGCCCAATAATCTACATCAGGTAAGACCATTGTGGATAGAGTATATAATAATAATGGTAAAACTAAAATTGATATTAACAGTAATCCGATGTTCCATTCATAATCTGAGAACGCTTTATCATCTATATCAAACCATTCTGTTCTCTTCTCTCCTTTCACAGTCTTATCTACTATTACTTCCTCACTGTAGAAATCTTGGATTATTGTGTGCCATATAATATTATTTGGGTCTTCTGGATCTTCTATACCGTATTTAATTATATCAAAAACGCCATCTTTATCAACATCTATTTCTTGTTTATATTCTTTTGAGCCATCCATATCGAGATCTGCTTCATATATGACGTTAAAAGGGTCTTGGAATATTTTAAATTCAACAAACATTTCTGAGTCTTCAATATTAAGCTTGTTATCGGTGCTTATGTCGGAGTTTCTATTAAACGAGGTGTATTCAAAAGAAGTTGTATCAGAAGCAATTGTTCGAGAATATTCTTCTAATAAATTATCTCCTGAGAGAATTGAATAATCAAATGAAATAGATAGATAATCGTAAAAAGTTTTTTCAGGATCAGTTATATAAGCATCATGGAATGATTGAGTTAAAGTTACCTCTGAGAATGAGGAAACTGGACCATAAGAAAAGCTTAGTATTACCGTTATCAAGTCAAAATCATTAAAATCGCCATCTCCAGGAATTAAATCAATAATTCTAATTTCTTTATTAGCAAAATCAGGAATAATATTATAGTTTATACTATCATCAATAATTTCATACTCTTCCATAGTGGGTTTCAACGCTATTATTTTGAATAATTGAAGATCTGTGAAATCACCAACAAGGGAATAATCATCTAAATCGAAGTTGTGTGTATAATCAAGAGCGGAACTTGCGGTATATACTGTAAATGATTCAGAATAATATTGAACCAGTTCATAATCAAATTCAGAGTTTTGGAAGATTTGGTCTCCCCAGAATTCATATTTAGGTGTTAGCAAGCTTTCATAATCATAAATAATTTCTACTGTACTTACATCGATATCTTCGAAATCAAATAGAATAGGGGTCTGCCATGAAGTTGAAGTACTATAACCAAAATATAGATTTGTGTCGGGATCTACTAGAAGTGGAAGCTGAATTTGAGTCCCATAAAATTCCCGAAATTGATCAAATGCCGGATTCCAGCTAAATTGATCTAAAACAGAATCGTAATGAAGCTGGTGTTCAGTCTCAGAACCCTGAATTGCCGCTCCATAATAATTGTAATTATCGTCATAAATCATGATATAATCCAACCATTTGTTATCTCCCCAGAATAAAGGATTATTGGTACGCGTTAAAGTATATATATCATCAGAAGGATCGTCATCAGAAGAAAACTCTTCAAATTCGGTAAATTGCCATACTCTCTCAATCATAAATTGAGAATCTTCAAGTAGATCAGTGGAAATCTGTTGGATGATTATTTCACCCAGAGTAAACTCATAATTTGGATAGGGTACAGAAAAAATTACATCAGTAAAATCAATCTTATTATCAATAATATACTGGGGATCTATTTGACCGTCAGAAAGATCGAAGTCTATTCTTGTCGTTTTAAATGAGTTAGTGAATTCTGTATCAAAGGGAGTTAATTCTAAAGGAACTTGATAATAATATGGATTAGTAAAGGTTGTAAAATCCTCGTAATCAGATATATCAACAAGTAAGAGTTCTGCTGTCGGCATTGAAGATGTGTATCCGTATGGTTTTCTCTGAAAGTATAATTTACCGATTCCTATACCTATCCCCCTTCTTACTGGACTATTATATCTCAAAACAATAGTGTCTCCTGAAGTAAATTCTAACTCTTCTGTTGGATTATCAGGATTTTTATATTTCGATGGAATGTTTAATGTATATTCATCAATATTAGTGAATTCGTTCTGAGAAACCTCCCAAGTAAAGTCTAAACCACTAGGGATTTCTAAGTATTCTAATTCTTCATTGAATAAGTAAGCTACAGGGGGAGAATCAGTTTTTAAAGAGTTTTCTAAAAGAACTTTCATTAATTTATCGCTATTTGAATCTAAAAATGTTAATCCTTCATTCCATTCGAGAAATTCAAATTGAGGTATACCAATATTGTTATCGTTATTATAAACATCATCTTGTCTGAAAGTTGGAGCAAGTTGAATATATTTTAGATTGGCCATGCTTGAAGAAATATCAATTTGTATTTCAAAATCATTCATAAGTAAATCTTCGGTTGAAATAATGGATGGATTTATGAGTGGGAGTGGAATTCCTGCTGAGTCAAGTAAATCAATAGTTATACTCTCTAGGCTGTCATAATTTTGAATATTAGCGTCAATAAATAGTGTTAAAAATTGATTACTTTTTATATTACCTAGAATAGCATTAAAGTCTCCGTTATTTGCGAACTCTCCCTCGATATCAAATCTTAATCTATCTCCTGGGTATAGATAAGTAGAAATTTGAGATGCATAGCTAATAAAGTTCTCAAACGTACTAGATTCATCATCCATAAAGTTGTATGCGTTTAGATTGGGATATACATCTAACCCAGTTTGTTCTACAACGTCCCAGTTGCTTACATTAAGAGTATTTACAATATCTTCTCTTGGATCATAGGTAAATTTGTAAGTACCATATTCTTTATCGTTGGATTCCGGAACAATTGAAATATAAAATTTATTTATACCGTTATGCGCGGTAAGAGGATTAATATCATATCCTTGTTGTGTGTTGGGAATAAGAGTAACTGTATTGGCACCATAATCGACTGAGAAAAACTTATTCTCTACTAATTTAAATATACCTGAAAGGTCATAATAATATACTGTAATAGCTGCTTTTGAATTTAATACTAATTCGTCAAAATAATTATCAAATTCAGGAGTGAGATAAGTAAATACAAAATTATCATCAATATATCGTTGGTCATCAATTTCATAAATATCCTCATAATACTCTCTTTGGTTTAATCTATAACTAATGTATAGAGAGTATCTATCGTCCACAGAAAGTGAATATTCAAATGGAGTAATGATTGAACCTCCTCCTGCCAGTTTTCTATAATTTTCTCTGTACTCGATTGAGGAATCACTTCCAAACTCTACTGAGATATCTTGAGAAATAGGATTAAATAGATTTGTCCATGGATAAACGACCATTAGAAAATGCTTTTTCTCTAAAACCCCCGGTTGTAGCTTGTACTGATAGCCTACGTCTATCGTCGAACCAATGGAAATCATTCCTTCAACGAAAAAAATGTAATTACCTTCAATTTTAGAGACGTAGGTATCGAATAATGCCCGATTTGTGGAAGTAATAATAGTTTGGCCGTTATTGATATCGACAGTAACATGGTATTGATCGTAAAGTGGATTGGTGCCAATATAGTCATAATTGAAAGGCGTGCTGGAGAGAGAATATTTTAATTGATCGGAATCAAATTCGGTTTCAATAAATACAAATGACTCTGGATATATCTGGTTGGGGGCGATTCCGCCGAGAATAGCAGCAAAATCAATAGTGTAGAGAAAATCCGTAAGAGAGTCTTGGATTATATATAAAGGATTGTATGAAAGTTCCGTTAATTGTACCGTATCTTCATCAGATCCATCCCAAGTATAGAGATAAATGTAATTGAATAGATCTAATTCTGAAAATTGATCATCAGGAACTAGATTGAGGATACTAAATAATTCCGTATTTTGAACTTCATAATATAATGTAATATTTGTCTTGACTCTTGGTTGAAAACTAATTTCATCAGTGAAGCTTTTAATATAATCTAATCCATTGATATATTTCCAATTGAGAGCAGAATATTCTATAACAAAACTGGAATCTAAAGTAAAATCAGGGTGCATTTTAAACTGGAGTGGTCCATCACTATATGAATAGTCCCAGATGATAACTGATGCAAATGGATCTTCGGGATCTTCTGTAATATCATAATCGATAAGCTCGGAGAAAGTATGGAATGCCCAATAATCTACCATTATGATGTTATCGATATCAGCATAGTTAGTAGAGATATAAGTCTCATCAACATAGAAAATTAGATATTTACTTCCGTTTGAATGGTACTCTAATGAATAATCTGTCTCATATTCTAAAATATTGGAAGAGGGAGAGTAAGAGGGGGTAGAAGAGGTTGTGGATACTTCATAATAAACATTAGTCTCAATATAATCACCGGTAGGGAAGCCTTGCACAGAAAGCTCGTAAACGTAAGGTTGACCAACAGATTTAATTAATGCAATGCTTGTATCATCTGGAAGTTGAATTCCAAACTGAATATTTTGGATTTCACTGTCGGCAAAAATATTGTTGATGTCCGCTAATGTTATAATATCGTCAATAGAATCTAAATCAAATAATTGGTGATAGAATACTGTCCCTGAAACTGTTATTTCATTAGTAGTAAGGAAACTGTTTGAGAATTTAAAGGAAGACTCCCAAGATGTAGCGATGCTCCCAATAAGTTGGGATTTATAATCTAGAGGAGACTTACCAACAGCATGAGCCATATCAATGCTTTTGCTAAAGTCTCTTTCTCCCGTAGGAGAAGTTCCTTCGCCATAATAAAGATTAACAGATCCATCTTGAACTAGGGGCTCATTTAAATTATATGCATCCGTAAATAACGCAAGATTTCTAATCATGTAAAACTCTTCGGAATTTATAGGAAGCGTCTCAGAAGAGCCTAAATAATCGAAAGCATAATTTTGCTGTGCATCGACATCTAGAGCCACTAAACTTGAATAGGGTAAATCTTCAATACCTACCGTTACATCGGAATCCTCTAAGAGTAGGAAGGGATTGGCATTAAATGGTTTTGCAAAAATTTGGAAATAATGTGGTGTGCCTATGACAGATTTTATATCGAGTTCTCCATTAATATCAACTGGCATCCTGTCGTACATTTCTACAAGATGTTCATCACATAAATAGTCAAATTCTTCTAAAATTATATAAGATAAGTAATTTAATCCTGCCCCGACTTGAGAAACTGAAATATATATGTCAAGATAACCATCCTCAGAAGCTTCATAAAGACCTTGTAAATCATGATTAAAAGTAATTAGGTAACTATCGTCAGTTTCTAGATATGGAGCAATTGCAGAATAATCAAGTAATAATTCATAAGTTTCATGTGATACAGAGTTGAAACCGTCATTTATTACATAATAAATATCAATTTTCAGCGTGTTAAATTCAGTAGCACCCTCTATCTGACTTAGTGCAACTTCATCAAGTTTGAAAGTATAATTTACTTCAGGAGCATATAATAAAGGAAGACTATATAATTCAAGAACAGTTTCTTTATCAGAATTATCAAGACTGATATATAGGGAAGGATCTTTAAGAGTTATTTTTTCTTTTGGTCCACTAATATGGGTAATTGGATTAGTGTCTCGAGTTAAATCATTATACATCATTCTTACAGAATCACTATAAGTTTGATCTTCTTTTTGGAATCCATAACCTAATAGATACTGCGATTTTACGCCATAATTGACTGTAAACATTCCTGTAGGGGCTTGGACGAATGTAAGTTTTAGAAAACCTGTATCAAGAGTTACTGAAAGAGTACCTGGATCAAATGCGTTTAATTCATCATAGTTATAGACAATGAAATCGGATAAATCAGGATTAGGAGAAGTGACTGAATAATCTAAAATGAAGTCAATTAAAACTCCATCGCCTGTAAATTGTTGATTGTATTCTACAAACATGGGTGATAATGAATCTTCACTATCTTCTAAAATACCATCTGCAAAATAAAATTCTATTGAGCTTTGTAAAGTATTCGTTGATGGATCTAATGAAATTTCAGCATAAGAGCCGTCTACATTGAAGTCGAGTTTGTATACTACCACGAATTCAGTGTCTACGTCAGGAAGATTATCACCTAAATCTATGAATGTGATGCTTGATAACCCTGCTGAGTCAAACCAATCAGTTTCTTCAATAAACTCATGGGTTTCATCACCGTCCAAAGTTCCATACATCGCAACTCCAGTCATGCTAACCAAGTTTGGCAATTCAAGGATCTCACTAGTGGTATCTAATGAATATATAAGTGTACCGGCTTCAAACGTATAGTCTACTTCAATTCCGTATTTATATGTCTCATCTCCTATACTTAATGATCCGGTATTCGTCGTGATTGAATTTAAATCCTCGGTTACATCAATTCCAGGAGGATCACTAAATCCATCATTATAAAGTGACCATAATTCAGTTGGAGTATTACTGGAAGGGTTCTCTGTAATATGTAAATCAAGAATTTTTATTTCTGTTGCGCGTGCTTGTTCAGTTAGTTCAAATTCATTATAACTTGCATCAAAAGATAGCGTCAATGTACAAACTTGTCCCATCAAAAAAGCATCTTCAGGACCTAAGCCGATGTCGAAAGTTAGGATTCCTTCATGATTGGCTGGTCTTAATTTTATACTATCTCGTATTGTTATTTCACTAATGGTACCATCATCATTGTAAATTGTAGCATCAAGTGAAATATCAAGATAATCTTGAATGGAGCGCTCTTCCTCACTTGGGAGACCGTTAAAATCTGGCTGAACCCATAAAGAGCCGATGATATGTGGATAATTGCTTTCAAAGGGCATGAAAGTTTCATCATCAAAACTACTCCCCCAAGCAGATATGAAGGGGTTTATTAAATCGATCTTGGTGTTCTTTTCCCCATATCGGATCCAATTAGGGGGCCGGATCTCAAGAGGGATGGCTATGATAGGTGAAGCTTTATAGTTTTGCGACTCCTTAACTTGAAGATTAACAGTATTAACTCCGGGAGGTAGATCCTGTACTATGGTCTTCATAGTAGCACCACTTATTGTGACTGTACCTCCGTCAGCCATAGGAATTATTGGCTGTTCATCTTGGAAAACGTTATTACCGGAAGTGTCTAATATGTCTATTATTAGAAAGTAGGTCTCCTCTCCAGTAAGAAGACTTATTGGAACGGGTTCTAATTCTGAAGAACTATAGATTTTTGTTAAAGATTCTAGGGTTTGAGATACTCCAGTTGGAATAGGATCAGCTTCAGTTACATGGAGTGCTAATTGAGCTGGTTCGTAATCTGGATCAGGACCATCAATATCAGGATTTGGTAAGTCATATGATAAATAGTCATTTACCCCAAGAACGAGATCTCCTTTATGAATTCTTACTGGACCTTCAATGTAGGTGGAGTCTTGAAGTCTTATGTCGGTGAAATCATAATTCTCAATTATATTATTTCCATCGAAAATAATTCCATTCTCAGAACTTATATATTGTTCTGGGTTCTGTATAGCCATATCATTCCAACCGAAATAAGAGCTAAACACTCTAAGATAGAGTATTGTATCTTCTACAGATTGTATGCTGGACAGACTACCAAAACTTTTAATGAAGTCAAGGAGGAAATCTTGGTCAAATGAAAATTCGAAAGTAGCTTCACCATATTCGTTTGTAAGGGAATAATTCCAGAAATATGGACCATAATAAGAAGTTATACCAGTTGATTGATATGTTAGAGGTCTTCCAAACATTTTATTTGGACCAGTACCAGGTCCTCTAGAATCGTATAATCCAGTCCCTAAAGACTCAAAGTAGGGATATGTATCCAGTTCTTCAATAATAGCTCTATCATTAAGGAATTTTGTAGTGCTCTTGGGAAGGAAGCTTAAATGCATCCAGACTACAGAATTATTAATAGGTGAGTCTTGATAATCCGTTAATTTAAATGTAAATTTATAATCTTCTTGAGCAAGTACATCGAGTTGTATTGCGGTGTATTCTTCTCCAGCTTCTAAAGTATACTGAGGATTAGTATTGAACAGATACTCTCTCTCTTCAATAAATTCTTGAGAGACAACCATATTTTGTGTTATATAATTTACCATCTCAAGTTTAACTTTCTTTGGAATGGTTGTGATTTTAAATAATTTATTCCATTTCGTGCTTTCGGTGTAAGGATATATATAATTGATAACGGGATATGAATCATATTGAATATAGTGCCAACTTCCTTGAGAAACATCCCAGACTGATTTAGGTAAGTAGGTAAGGTTCATATTCACAACCGTCTTATCTGACATAGGTAAGGCTAAAGAACTATCCATAGAAAATTGATTTTTATATTCGAAAAATCCTAGGTTATCTAGTGGTGCAGTGTCAATCGATACATAATTGCCAGATGTGGCATCTTGTAATCCGAGTATTAAACTATTGGAAAGATCTACTCTCCTAGTTAGTGGTGCATGGTACTGAATTTCAAAAATATCAAATAAATCAAAAGTTCCGGTCGCAAGGATCTCATTATACAAATCATAAAAATAAATTTTGTAGCCATTTGTAGAAATTTTGTAATCAGTTGGGATAAAAGTATATTCAACTAATGGATCGTCTCGAGAAATTACTTTTATTGATGTTAAAGTTGATTCTGGTTTTGATAGTGAATGTTCTAATACCACAGGGTTGTATGTGAAATAAGCTATTTTTAAATCACCCGAAGGTCCAGTATAGGAAGTTATTTTTAACTCTCCATTTATGTTTATAAACCAGTTATAGTATACGGGATCGACCTTTTCGTACAATTCATTACTGACTTCTTTTACATATATATTTTCTAAATCTACCACTCCTAAATTAAATGTGGTGCCATCAGTATATTGAGGGCCGTAAATACTTGGTGGTATGGAAGATGAGGGAGTATCATAGATTTCAAGCTTTTTGTCGATTGGAAATACCTCAGTAAAATCATCTTCAGTAATCCATTGATTATCCATCATATTAAATCTAGCAAATGGAATTTCAACAAGGTTTTCTTCATTACTGTGCCCATCTCCATCAAAAGAGCTATAAGATAGTGGGGATATCGGCTTACCTTTTATAACATTATAAGAAACAAGTAGAGATGTATCATAGGTCATCAAGTTAGCAGCACTAGGATTCCAATAAATAGTTAAAAAGTAAGCATTATCAATGAAATAAATTTCAGGATCTTTATTTTGGTCTAGTATGGAATTTTCTTTGATGCGCACTAATTCATTATTTTTATACTGACGTATAAATAACGGAAACGTTTCTAGTTGATCATTAATGTAGAAAATTGACATTAATTCTTTATCTATGAAGGAATCATCTTCAAGTGGGGCGACAATATCTAACTGATATACAGTTTCACCATCCAACGCTTCTTGATATTTGTAATTATATAGCTGGTCTTCAACAAGATATACATCATCATCTAATATTGCGCCATCTAAAATTAGTGTATTTTGATATTCTAATTCATAACTATCTTCGGGGAGGTATATTCCCTTTTTATCGAATGTATCTAATAACGATTCTTGAATAACATTTATATCAAAATTAGGTGGAGTATCAAATATAATATTATGAATAGGAGTACCTGTTGAACTGAGAGTCAGACTGCTAAAAAGCTTAATAAATTGAGGAACTTCAAACTTGGCATAATAATATTTAGCAGCATATCCAATACCGTTATCATCAGCTGGAGAAATCCGATCATCCTTTGTAATCCAGTATAAATCGCTTACTGTAAAGGATTCGCTATTTATGGTATCATACAAGTAAACTGGAAAGTCAAGAAGTTCATCGAATAAAATAGGATCCAATATTGCATTTTGTCTGAAATATACCTCTATTGAATCAGAATATTGAACATCCGTAGGAGCAGTAATTCGCTGACCTTTGTAGAATACTCCAATATCTGTTAGGGTGGTGTCAATTCTATCAATATTAAATTCACCAGAAGCAAAAAAGTTATAATAATCGGGGGCTCTAAATTCAATTTTAGATTTCACATAATCTCCTTGTTCATCAATTGAATCACTGATCAAATTAAATAAGCGGATATCTTGTATACCTACTCTCTGATAAGGAAGATTTAAAATACTATAACCTTCTAATGCATAATCTTGGAAGAAGGAACCTGGCCAAAGTGGTGAGTCAGCAATAGTAAATGAAATAGAGTCGAGTAGATTAAGCTCAAAATCTTTATTTGGATTTGAAAACAAAAGTTCCTTTAATGGAATGTACAATGGAATTACCATTACTTTTCCTATACCGAAAATATCTTGTTCGTAATTATCTCTTACACTATCCATGAAATATTTGCGAAGATCTAGATCATAAAATGTTTTAATGAAAGCGTTACCTAGAAAATCATTAAAACTGATAACAAGCTTTTCAATTGTAGTATGTTGCCAATAAACTGAGGGCATAATGAAATCTATTACAAAACCATCTGCATTTGAAAGTTTAAGCTGCTCTGAATATTCAGAGGCATAATATTCGAAGTAAATTGTCCCATTTTCAACTTCATCGAAATAATTAGTGTAAATATTATGAATTTTTGATTCTGCTGGCCATGAAATATGTCCTGTATTATTAACTAAATATTCCCCAAACTTGAGAGAAGTCTTGTTAAGAGAGCCTAAGCTGTTATTATAGTAATATACTTCTTTAATTCGCGTGAATTGAGGTAATATTAACCCGCGGTCGTAGAGATTTGCTAATTTAGTTTTGAGAGTGGTGTTGTATGTAAGTGGATTAAAAATTGTAATATCATTGTCTACTAGGACGTGCTTTACTACAGCAAAGTATGCATCGTCATTAATCTCCCAACTGATATGGTTTAATGGGTTAATATTAGAATAAATATTGGGGTTTAATAAAGATTGAGAATATCCTAATAAGGTGTCGTAATCATTAGATGTTCCAAAATCTACTTTGTATTGGTTCCCTGCTGTGTTTACTGCTTGTGTTCCGTAAAGGAAACCATTAATGAACACATCAAGATTAGGTATTCCTCCAAAATCAGCATCGAATACTAGCGTTCTATCATTTAAAAGGGCACTGTCTAAATCAATAATATTATCTGTCCATGTCAGAGGTTTCTCTGTGGAAAAACCAAGATAATCAAACCCGCCATTATAAGTAGATATTAAAGCTTTATTTCCCGCAGGATCTATTACCTTATATTCAATAGTAAACTTATTTGGGAGGTATTCTAAGTCTAATAGTTTTGAAATAGTGCTTGAATCAAATTCGATCCATTCG
>SDBV01004185.1_pt1 | contig 20898 bp, 6 predicted proteins | sample 2277081 | NCBI WGS metagenome assembly SDBV01 (sample SAMN10402039, study PRJNA504765) | marine sediment metagenome | isolation source: marine sediment core GS10_PC15, 223 cmbsf | place: Arctic Ocean: Southern Knipovich Ridge | collected 2010 | reverse complement strand
GGTTTGGCCCGGCCAGCAATGGCCTTGTACAGAAAACCTATTACGGCGAACAGCGTGAGGCCGTGAACTAAAGACCACAACCCCGCACTTTCCTCAAAAAACGCGTCGCCTGCCCCCATTATGCCGCCTGCAAGAAACAAGACGGATAGAAGTACGTACACATTTCCGTAGCTGCCATGATCCTTGCGCCGTTCCCAAGCGATCCAGGCGAAAGTCACGCCTGCGATAACGGCTGGCGCTACAACCTTCGGACTGCCGGGTATTATGAACAGCACCAACGCAACTGGCACGCACAGTAACTGAACACCCAAAAGAAGTAATCTGGGTATGAGGCGTTCATTCGTAGTGGCCCCCCGGGTACCGCCTACTGCCCTCGCGAACCACTGATATGCTTGCCATAACAACGCCGCGCAAAGAGCGAGGTCGAGTAGAATAAAGGACCACCGGAACAACGAAAAAACCAGTGACGTCAACAGCAGTATTACGAAGCAAATAAAGAAATGGCGCGACCAGCGAAGCGTTCTGTCCCTGTGGTATCGCGTTCCCAGGTATACCATAAGTGCCGACGCCACAAGAAGAAAGACCCAGCAGAATTGAACAGACCACCCGGCCACGCAGGAAAAACACGCTCCCATTGCAAGAAAAAGACAGGACACGTAGGTGTAGAAGGAGTGATTGCCAGTTAGCGTGTGCGTCATGTATAGGATCGCGTAACCAAGAAAGGTCAGCCCTGCGACGTAGCGTACCATCCCCGGTTCATTTAGAAGAGCAAAGGATTGATAAAACGCCCAGACGGCGAAGACTGCAACAGTAATGTTCATTGCCCGGAACGTCGTCTGTGAAAACGCTATCAATCCATCATCAAGCACTAGCTTTAGTCTCCGGCCTATTACCCACAGGCACGCAACAAGCGGAACCGAGAGAAGAGGGAACCACGTGAAAGGCGCGCCCAAGGCAAAGCACAACATGAAGTACGCGAGAGCCCCCAATAGCATGTTGGCGTAAAGAAAATATGCGGTTCGCGTCGCGATGGCGGCAGCCAGATACGGTAAAGAGAAAACAAATACCATCCCGGCTGCCAAGCCAGGCCGCGTTGTGGAGAAGCCTTCTCCGGCCATTAACAACGCGAATGCGCACAGGAGCACAAGGCCGTGAAGAAGTTGCGTGATGACTGAGGACGAAGAACTTTTCATGGCTGTGTCATCCTTCGACTCGCTAAGAAGAGAGGCCGGGATACCCACTCTCCCCTGATTCCCGTTATGGTGCGCGTCATCGTTGGCATTGGCCGCCTCCTTATCTCGAAGTGCCCTAATGGCGTTGCTTATCCAGCTTGTCATCACTCGTGTTGCGTGGAGCGTTGAGCGCTTTGGTGTCGATACCAGTGCTCTTCCTGGAGCGCCTGCCTCATCACTTCATGCGTGAGTCCGGACGCTTCCTCCAGTATAAAAAACTCGTTTTCATCGTCTGGCTGAACGCCAATAACAATAAGATCTGATGGAATGTCGACGGCGGTCGCCCAAGGAAACAGATGGGGCAAACCGATCTGGGACACCTCAAATAACGTGTCCGTTTCGCGTGTGGATTGATCCCCCATTCTGATCGAGACAAACTGACCGGGCTTCTTCCCTAACTGGGCGCTCGCCACGACCACAACTCGGTCACAGTTTTCGAGATAGCGGAGGATCTCAGTGCCGACGACCTCGTGTCTTCCGTATTCAACGGCAACGGGTACGTGAAGGCGCGTCAGAGATCGTCCCAAAGATTTCCATAGTGATGTTGGTGAATCGAAAGACCCGCTCAGCCCCACTATCGCAACCGTCTCGCCGTTACGAGTGGTGGTGCGTATTGAGCGGCACAGTCCAAGATTGACCGAGGGCCGAGGTGTGGCCTCAATATCGAGACCCAACTCCGGCTCGCTCACCGGCTCCACAGAGCTAAGGGCTTTTGTCACGGCCGCTTTGATTTCATCCGGAGAAAAGGGTTTGACCACATAGTCAGAGGCGCCGCACTCCATTGCCTCAAGCGCCGTACGTTCAGACGGGTACCCTGTAATGACGACAACTGCGACCCCAGTCTCGGTCTTTTTGATAAAACGCAGAATATCGATACCGTCCATGTCGGGCAGTTTAATGTCGAGCAACACCACATCAAATCTCCGGTGCTTCATCCGCCTCAACCCATCTTGACCCGTCACCGCCCCTTCAACCGTCATTCCTGCGGCACATAGGACTCGGTCACAGCTCTTCAGTACCAGCGGTTCGTCATCGACGACCAGAACTCGCGTTGCGGCATCCATGTTTGAGAACTCCCATTGCTGATCCTATCTGAGCCTCTCAAGATTCAGCTCAACCGAAGCGACCCAGTTCCTGGCGGCCCAATCCGGCACCCCTGGCCTGGTCATTGTCGATTGGGATGCAAGAAAGGGGCCAAAAAAATCCTTCAAGGGAGAGGAACCTTATCCGCAACGCATACCTTGTTGTATACAAATGGCTTACACAAGACGACAGCGCACTATCACTTCCCCGAAGGCGGCCAGACAAGGCGCTATTTCAAGAGGAATAGAACACATAATCAATACATGTGTATAAAAAAACAATACACCCGGGCAATTCAGAGGACCAAGCAAACCAGAGGCTGGTGGATGCTTCGGCGAACAGGTCCATGGCGACGACGTCGGAGATTAGATCTTTCAAGACGCATTCTCATTTGGAGACAGACAGGTCGCTGATGAGCAAGATACTCCCCGGGTTCGCAGCGACGGGAAAGCTCAAACCGTTTCCGGACTTCATGTGCCCTTACGCAAGAGAAGTGTTCTTGTCAACAGTTTCATAAGTCTTTATTTACTAACATGTTAAATTCCGCATCTCGACAAGCACCCATCGCACATACGGTAGGAGCGTGAACCATAATTCCAGAGACATATCACCGTGGCCTTGCTCCCTAACATCGGTCGGTTCATCAAATGACTCGCTTGGCGCCCAACAAGCGACTGGCCGATGCTTGCCAAGCCCTTGGAATTATATCTTTATCTGTGTACACTGTTTTTTGACAAGGCCGCGGTGATATTAGTCGCGTAAATGGTAAGCCAGGGTGTCGGGAATGGATTGAATCCTCTCAACACTATTTTGTTTAATCTCACTGGTGATGCCCGGATAGGATCGTGGCTGGCTCCAAAGTAAATGACAGTTGCTGAGGGCGTTGCACGCTTGCTGCGTTTGGTGTGACGAGTTAGTACACCATGCAAAATATGGGAGCTTAGTGTGGCTGATAACGAAATGCCGAAAAAGCTTGGACGTTATGAAATAGTTGGAGAACTTGGCAAGGGTGCGATGGGGATCGTCTATGAAGGCTATGATCCGAACATCGGCCGCAGGGTGGCCATCAAGACCGCACGCAAGGAAGTTCTGGAAGCCAGCGGTATGGCGGATGAGCTCATGGAGCGCTTCTTGCGCGAAGCGCAGGCGGCGGGCAAACTTAACCATCCGAACATCATCACGATATATGACGCCGGTAAAGAGGGCGACATGGCTTATATCGCGATGGAGTACCTGGACGGCGGCGATCTGGATGATCAAATCAAGCGCAAGAAACGTATGGACGTCGACGACATTGCCAACATGACAGCATCCATATCCGAAGCCCTCGCGTGCGCACATAAAAAGGGGATTGTTCATCGCGACATAAAACCGGCCAACATAATGACTCTACCGAACGGTGACATAAAAGTTGCGGATTTCGGAATAGCCCACGTCAGCGATTCGGACTGTACGCAGGAAGGCTCGATGATCGGCACGCCCCATTATATGAGCCCCGAGCAGTTTATGGGACAGAAAGTTGATGGACGTTCGGACTTGTTCTCCGTTGCGATAATGACGTATCAACTTTTGACCGGCGAGCAGCCGTTCCCAGGCGACGCCATAAGCGCGGTCATGCACAACGTACTCAAGACCGAACCAGTCGAGCCTAAGGAGCTGAATTTCGCTGTGAGCGAAAGTCTGAGCAAAGTGGTCATGAAAGCGCTCAGCAAGAGCCCAAATGATCGATATCAAAGTGGGGATGCAATGGCTGCGGCAATTCGCGAAAGCATAAAGCCAAATCCCGATCCCGCAATTCTTCAACTGACCGCAGCCGCAGCCACCGAGGCAACAGTTGTTTCGCAGGATGCTGCCGCTACATCGGTACGCGGAGCTGTCGGAAATTCGGCTGCGGCGGGTAGGCTGATGGGCGTTCAGGTCAGCATTCCGGAGACCGAAGGCCAGCCCGATACCGAACAAAGAGAGCCGTCAGCGAGAGGACACAGCGAAAGTCTACTGGGAATGCCCTTCCGCCTTGCCCGAACGGCCGCGAACAAGCTGCTCAGCGTTTTGAATAAGAGGCCGAGACCATCGGATTTGCTGTTATCGGAAGAACTGGGGACCAAATGTGTTCGCGGCGCCTATTCCGGTGACCCCGATGGAGATGCAGTCGATTGTAGCGTGTTCGCGCCACCTGCTGTACGCGAGGGAGACACATTTATGGTCCAGGCTTTTGCTCACTTGGCAGAACAGGTAGATGACGTGGTCGAACGCGCCAAGGAGTTTGACGATAATGCCGGGCGCCGTGCTATGAAAAGCTTAGCCGCCCGCGTGGCACGCGGATCACAATTGGTGTTTGAACTGACTATGCCCGGGCTCAGTGTAGACGACCCTGTGCAAACATTGGTCTGGAACGGCAGACCCGATGCCGTGCAATTTGGGGTCGGGTTCCCCGATGACGCGGATTCACAAATAGGGTTCAAGGCGGTCGTGGGCAAAGTGATCGTTCGTCACGGTGATGTGCCTATTGGTCATATCAAGTTCAGGCTGGAAATATTACCGGCGCGGGATCGGCATGCAGTTCGGAAGCCGCAACGTGTCGGAGACGCGAGTCGTTATTCGATGGCGTTCGTGTCGTACGCGTCTGGCGACAGAGAGAAAGTACTTCCCCGGGTGCAAATGCTCAAAGCACTCGGCATTCGATATTTTCAGGACATTATCGACATTGATCCCGGCGCTCGTTGGGAAAGAGAGCTATATCGTCAGATAGACGAATGTGATCTTTTCTTACTTTTCTGGTCACACGAGGCCAAACAGTCGCAATGGGTGCGCAAGGAACTTGGGTATGCCTTGGACAGGAAAGGGCAGGATGATTTCGCACCTCCTGAGGTTTGTCCGATAATTCTAGAGGGTCCCCCAATCCCGGAACCCTGGGAAGAAGTGGCGCACCTTCACTTCAGTGATCAGCTTCTCTACTTCATGCAAGGGGAGACCAATTGACTTATTTGGCATGAGGAGGGAAACCCGTACATTTCCGCACGGCGGGCATGAGCTTAGTGATTCCTGGGATACGGGCGCTGTCCGTACGCGGCCTCTGCCTTATGGCTTTTTCATAAACGCTACCGTCCAATCGTTGAAGTGTTTTGCGGCTAGTTCGGAGGGAGGAGGGGCTTCTTCTGGCGGGACCAGGGGTACGGGATCGATGAAGTCTATCCCTCGGGTCTTCAAAGCACAACGCCACTCAGCCTCAACATATTTCGAGTCCCGCGCGTGCCCCGACCAGAACAAGTAGAAGATGTCGTTCGTTGGAATGAGGCGCAGTATTTCCTCTTCCCAGCTTGCGCCTGAGCGTAGCGACAGCACGTCTAAGAACACTTTCATAAATGGGGCGGCCTTCTCAATCCCTTGTACTCGTGCAAGTACATCATCTCGATCCTCGCTCGCGTATGATGCGAAGGCTTTTTGATGCCAGTGCTCTTGGGTGGGCAGATTGGCCGGTTGAGTAGTTTTTTCACCTATGCAGATTACAAAGTGGACCTTCCCGACCTGCATGCCCCCGACGCGAATCGTCGCGCAAGCGTGTCTGGGGCCTAACCCAAGGTCCATTGGAGCACTCACGGGGAACGTAGCGCTCGCTATCTCGCCGACCCACAGAATAGTGTCTGTTCGTTCCTGTACGGTGAGTGCATCCACCGTCAAGTCCACGGACAGCACGGTGCCCTTTTGCACTTCGATGGGGCCCTTGGACTGAATCTGTATTTTTCTCTGCGCAACCGCTTCTCTCGCTCTTCGGCAAACTTCCTGGCGCTGTTTATCCAGATGCGCCCAGACATTGACTATGAAAGACTCGCCGGGCAACACCTCAGGCGGTGAAGTGATTGAGAAATGGACATTGTCCTGCGCCGGTTCGTCCTGGGCGCGGAGCACTATGCTTTCGCCGTGCTCGCCGGGCAGAATCGAAACACGAAAATCCACTTCACGACCCTTGTATCTTATCCTGAAGCGTCCGTCCTGAGGCAGGCGATGCTCAGCAATGTCGAGGCCGCTCAAAATCTTGTAACGTGAAGTCAACGCGTTTTGGAAACTCTTCGGGGGCGATTTGGTTTCTTCCAACATACCGTCAACACGATACCTCACCCTCAATTCATTCTCGAAAGGCTCTATGTGAATATCGCTGGCAGTCGCTTCAAGAGCGTTCACAATAATGAGGTTCGCAAGCTTGATCACTGGCGCACCTTCGGCTTCAGATTCGAGACTGGCAATGTCTCCAATGTCGTCCTCTTCCTCGACCGCCTCCACGTTCTCTGCGCTTTCCTGGCCGCTTACCAACTCATCGTAGATTTTCTCGCTCTGTTTACCTACACCGTAGTTTTTCTCAATGGCCTCAACAAGCTCGGATTCCACGGCAACCACAGGCTCGATGTCGCTGCTGGTCAACATGCGAAGATCGTCCAATGCCATGATGTTCAAGGGATCCGCCATAGCGACCGTCAAAACATCACCCGTTACAGAAATCGGCAACATCTGGTATTGTCGCGCCAAGGTCTCGGGCACTTCCTTTAAGACTTCCTCGGGTATTTTGTAGTTTGCCACGCGAATGTGAGGAATGCCGAGTTGTTCACTCAGTGTGATCACGAGATCCTCTTCTGAAAGGTAACCGCGCTCAACAAGCGCGTGGGCCAGACTCTGTCCCTTCTGCCGCTGCAGATGAACGCATTCGGCCAGCTGTTCCTTGGAAATGAGTTCCTGTTCCAGCAACACATCTCCGAGACGCCTTCTCGAAATCTTTGTGCGCCGACCTTTCAATGCCGGGCGCTTTTGATTTCTTTTCAATACGATCAGCTGTTGGCGCAGCGCGACGTTCTCAGCGGTCAAATTCCCGATGATATTGAGCTTCCTGACGAGCCAAGAACAGCAATTTGTGATAGACTTGATCATCGATACATCCTACGCGGCTGGAAGCGGAAGTGCAATGATAGCAATGAGTACGATTTTTTGCGAGCGACAGGAGGCCGTTATCGAGAAGTATGTCTTGCAACCGTATAATTTCGACCCTCAAAGGTGGTTCTTTATGATACACATATTTGTATATGATTTCTGCTTCTTGCGAATCATCAGCGTTATCACAAGTTGCACTCTGTTACGTCCGATGCACGTCGGCTTTGTCGGGAACGCATCCAAGATGGCCGGCCGCTAGGTCGTCCCGTTCTTAGGTTCCCTACGAGACAGAAGAGCGGTCACGGAAACAGCGAATCCATCGGCAATACCATCTTTCGTTTCTTCCACCTCGTATTTGATCACACCGTTCGTGGTCTCTATCCACAACCACTTCTTTACCAAGCCGAAGACAAAACTAACGACAGCCAATAGGGCGAACGGGGCGCACACAATCCGGGACCATGTCGAACTCGGTATATACATCATTGATGCTATCGCGAGAATTGTCGTGACAATCCCCCACACTATGGCTGCGGGATCGAGTGCGTTCTTCACTCCGACAGCACGCACCTCTGCTAGACGGTGTCGCCGACCCACGTCTCCTTTCTCGGTGGTTTTTACAATAGCGCATTCATCGACGTCAGAACTCGTGCGAACGGCGATGCGCGACTCCGGCAACTCAAGGACGGTCCTTGGCAACCGTCCAGACTCAATCGGCCTCTGGCTACCTGCGCAATGCCCGCCCGACAAAATGGCTGAAACACACTCCGCAAAGGCCTTGTGCGCACGGGTACGCTCCTTCACGTCGTAGCAGGCAACGCCGTGGTGCATATCGATGCGAAGCTGCCTCTTCAGGGAAGCGAACACGAGAAAGAACGAGGCAAGCGCCGCAAACAAGCCACAGACAACCCACGACCAAGTCACGCTCGATATCAGCATCTTAGACAAAGCACCCAAGACAACGCTAAGGACTGTAAAACGGACGCCTATGAGATTTACCGATCGGATCGCCTGGACTGAACTGACATCCCACAGGCTGTGTCGGCCCGTGATCTGGCCTTTCTCTGCAAACTTGATGATGGCACCCTCACTAAGGCCGATACGTGACGCAGGGAGTTGAAAAAGCCCACCCTCCGGCGACATGACCTGTTGGGCGACCGTGACGTGTCCGTGCTCTCTTGCCAGGCAGTAGGCTTCTCCTGCCAATCTCAGCGATTCCGACAAAGGGGCACCCGCCGCCCGCAGCACCAATGCTCGGTTGGCCATCGCAGAGGCCAAACCCTCCGTGTGCCCGATCTCCCGGCACAGCAACTCAGATTCGCTATGCAACGCCAGTGCCGCCTCCAACTCGCCGCGCTCGGCCAGAATTCCCCCCTGAGCCTTCAGACATGCCTGCAAGGCCTTTTTATCCCCGCTCTCCCGGCACACCTGCTCATGTTCCCTCAACTTCTGCAACGCGCCGTCCACATTGCCCATGTCCCGCAGAACCGTCGCCTGAAATTGTAGAGCAAAGAGCAGTCCATCCATATTCTGCCACTTGCGGCTGGCCTTCTCTGCCTTCTTGCTTACGGCTAGGGCTTCTTGCGCATCTCCGCGGTCATTGAGGAGGAGCATCTGGTTGTTGAGAGAGGAGAGGAAGCCATCCCTGTCACGCAATTCGCGGCATACTTGTTCATGTTCCCTCAACTTCGCCAGCGCACCATCTAGATCACCGCAGGCCTCGAGGATCTCCGCTTGGAACTGAAGGGAAGCGCCAAGGTCCTCCTTGTTTACTTGTTCACGACAGAGCTGTTCATGTTCCTTGAACTTCGCCAGCGCACCCTCCATATCGCCCTGTATCAGGAGTGCGCCGGCCTGGAGACCCAGTGCCCTCCGCAGAAGATCCTTGTGGTCGAGTTCGCGGCACAGCGGCTCTAGAGCCCGATAGAGTGTCAGTTCCTCCTCTGGGTTGGCTTGCTTCCTGACAATGGGAATTTGCTCAGCCAGACAAGCCAGCAGTCCGTCTTTGTCGCCCAGCTCGCGGCAGACCCGTTCCCCTTCTCTGTACACCGACAGGGCACTGTCCAGGTCGCCGCCATCCTGTAGAATCCTCGCTTGTCCTCCGAGCGAGGATAGGAGTCCGGCCTTGTCCGGAAGTCTTCGGCAGATTTGCTCCTGTTCCTTGTACCGCCCAGTTGCAGCATCAACATCGCCGTTCTCCTCGAACAGGGCAGCCTGATTTCCCAAGCACAATAGCAGGCCCTCGTTGTTGCCAATCTCACGAAAGATGCGTTCTTCCTCTTTGTACAGGCGCAGGGCTTCATTGAGGTCTCCGCGCGAAACAAGTATCAGTGCCTGATTACCCAGACATTGTGCCAAGAAGTCCTTATCGTCAATCTTCCTGCAGATTTTCTCTTGTTCTTTGAAAAGGGCCATTGCCTCGTCCGACTTGCCGCCAGCCTGAAGTAGGTTCGCTTGGCGAAATAGGGATTCCTGCAGGCAGTCCTCCTTGCGCGTCTCGCGAAAAAACAGCTCGCGCTTCTTGTGCAGCGCAATGGCGCCTTTCAAGTCGCCGCGGATGTGGAGGATCTCCGCTTGGTTCGCCAATACCTTTTGAAGAGCCTCCATGTCGCCGCACTTTCGGCATATCAGCTCCGCCTCCTCGTGCTTGACGAGTGCTTTGTCAAGCTGGTTTCGCTTAGCAAGAATCTGCGCCTGTTTCCCAAGGCATTTGTGTAGACCCGTTTTGTCGTCTATGTCTTGGAGAAGCCGCTCCAGTTCCTCAAGAACCGTCAGGGCTTTTTCCGGATCGCCCTGTTCGCGAAGTATGTCTGCCTTGTTACTGAGTGCGGGTATCAGGTCTTTCCTGTCGCCGAGTTCACGTGCGATCTGTTCCGCCTCGATGATTCGCTGAAGAGCAGTCTCTAGATTGTCCTGACGAGCGAGGCACGCCCCCATGTTTGTGAGCACCTTACCTAGAATGTCTCTTTCCTCGGTTTCTCTGCACGTATCCTCGAGTTTCTCAAAGGCATCAAGGGCCTGCGCGTCCTTGCGCGTTCTCATGAGCAGTTCTCCATAGTTGAACCGCGACAAAAGCGCGACCTTGCCCGTACTTCCCAGTTCGCGACAGATCCGATCTGCCTCCTCCAACAGCGTCAGGGCTTCCTCAAAGGCTCCGCGTTCCCGGAGTATAACTCCCTGGGCTCCCAGCGCCATCTGAAGGCGCTCCCTGTCGCCAATCTCCCGAGAGATGAGTTCTAACTCTTGGAATGGTCCGAGCGCGGCCCCATAATCGCCCAGGGTAAGCAGCAGTGTCCCGTGCGCGGTCAGCGAATTGATTAAGTTGCTCTTGTCGTCTAGATCGCGGCAAATCTCTGCCCGCTCCGTATAGAGAAGGATGGCCTTGTCTGATTCCCCTTTTTCCCTAAAAACGGACGCCAGATTGCCAAGGGCACCTTGAAGTTTATAACGGTTCCCGAGCTTGCGAGCCATTCTCTCCGCTTCGCGGTAAAGCGCTATAGCTTCCTCAGTGCGCCCCATTTTCTCTAGAACGTAGGCCTGATTGTGCAATGCGTACTGAAGACGCTCCAGATCGCCTATCTCCCGGATAATGCGCTCGGCTCTCTTCATGCATTCCATGGAACTTACCAGCTCCTCTTGGGCGAGCAGGACCATAGCTTGATTGTTTATCGCGCTCGTCAGATCGGCGAGATTCCCGATTTCACGGCAGATTAGCTCTTGTTCCCTGAACTGCGCCAAAGCAGCATTGAATTCGTCGCGCTTATACAGAATTCTCGCTTGGTTCCCCAACATCGTCTGCAGACCGTCTCTGTTTCCAGTCTCCCGGCAGATCCGCTTTTGCTCTTCATACAGCGGCATGGCCGCGTCCAGGTCGCCGTGGTCGGTCAGTACGATCGCTTGGTCACTCAGGCAAGCCTGAAGCGCCTCGGGATCGCCCAGCTCGCGGCACCGGTCAACCAGGAAGGCAAACAGGGGGAGGGCCGCCTCGCGATGGCATGCCTCTGCAAGGAGACGCCCGACAGTCCGCACAAACTCCGCGTGTTCAACAGGCGATTCAATAATCGGCCGGTAGGCGTCTTCCATGCGCAGGCAGGTCTGCGATTCGATCTGGCCCCAGTAGGTCTTTAAGTCGAGTTCGTCCGCAGCCCACACGGCTTGGGCAAACGAGGTGTCTGCCAAGACCTCATACAAGCGTTGCCAACTTCGGGCTTGGCTCAGTTGCCAGGGGAGTTCTTCCGCCGTGCCCCGATCGACTTTTCCGGAATCGACCTGTGCCGCAGAATAGTCCGCGAGGCGCAGATGCGCATTATCGCGATCGGCTTGGGAGGAAAGGTAGCGTGCGCGGACCGCTTCACTAAGAGGGGCATTGGCAAAGCCGATGAGTCCTGCCCGACTCACGAATGCATGCTCGGCCGCGAGAGCAAGAGGCGACCAACGGGCTTGAGGTAGCGGCGCACCGTCAGAGCCGAGCAGATCGAGCAGATAGGCCTCAGGCAGCCCCCGACGCGACGCCCAGATAAGTGTCATCGCTTCCCGGACCAGGCCGGGCCGGGCCCGTTCATAATCTTCCTCGTAGCGTTCGAGCAACTTGTCGTGGAGTTCCGAGATGTTGTGGGCGTCCAGATAATGATCAATGCGTTCGTCCAACGCCTCGTGCTCGCCGAACAAACGCAGTTCCTCGAGCAGCATGCGCAGATACAAAGGGTTGGCCGCCTGCGGTGCCGCTGCCACGCGCTCGACGCGCTCCGCACTCAGGGTCTTGGTGTATCTTGCCAAGTGATCACGGATCAGATCCTTGCGCTGGTCGGAGGGCAGGGGTTCGACCGTGAGCGTGGGCCATCCCCGCCGATCCAGTTCCTCGAGCGCTTGACCCGGCAAGGCCGAAACGACAAGGCGGATGTTCGCCGGGATTTCGTGAGGTAGCCAAAGCAGGCTTGACGCCTTGTCACGCTTCGCAAGCCGATCTAACGCATCTATGACCAGAATCACCCGCCCGTGCTCGGCGATTGTGGAGAGTAAGTTGAAAAGCTTGCGCTGATACCCGACCAAATAAGGATCCTCGGGGGTTATCTCGATCGTCATTTCATGGTGGCCTCTTTCCGTTGCTAACTTCCGCAACATGGCGAATATCTCTGACGTTTCTGTTTGGTCAATTCCGAAAGCTTGATTAAGCTCTGCCACGATTCGTAACATCATGGCCGACATGAGGGTGCTATTGGCGGAAACGCCAATGAAATGGGTCACCACCGGAAGATCGGGATGCGTCTCGTGATATCGCGATGCCCAGTTGGCGAGCAGTGCGGATTTGCCTATGCCCGGCTCGCCCACCACCACCAGCGGCGGACCGGCTCCCCGCACATGCTCGTCGAGTCGTTCATAGTGCTCTATTCGGCCGAGGTAGCCGCGTGTTAGGTTCCGCGCAAATGCCTCATGATCGGCGGCTTCGCAAGCCCGAGGATCGAGCGACGTATCGGATGGATAGACCTGATTGATGGCTACGGTCAGATCTCTGAGCACAAGCTCGCCTAGGGCCTGCGGATCCCCATACCCCTCGCGTAAAGCCAGTCCGCTTCGGTGAATCTCGGTTTTCAACGCCTGGAGCTTGGCCCGTCGTTGCGGATCCTGTTCAATGAAACTGGCCCTTTGATCAGCCGGGACCTTGTCCACATAGGCCGGGTCGCGGAAATAGAACAACGCCCGGTTCCCCATCTCCGCGTGGCGCAGCACGCCGTGGATGATCTCGAGTTCGGTGATGCTCTTCTCTTGGTGCTCGCGAAGCCATGGCTGCGACTCAATCAATTCGTCCGGTATACGTTTGGGAATCCAGCCGTAACGCTCGCCCAGCAGACCGATGAAAAACGGGCGGCACCGTTCGATTTCAGCAAGACATATTGGCAGCACCTTACCTTCCGCTGCTTCCTCGTCCGTTACTCCCCAGCGCAGGTCCACGTCTGTGAACGTGACGCCCCGCTCCTCGCACATCTTTCGGAGCTGCGGGAATACGCGTTTGGCCAGTTCGTTTCGCTCCTCTTGCATGTCACGGAACGTAGAGCAAATAAAAACCCGTACCGTTCGCGTTTGCTGTGGCATGTTTCCCTCTCCAGGTATTCCTGCCAGATAAATGGACTTGGCCTATGTCCATTATATTGCTAAACGTGACCTTCCGACATCAAATTTTGGACGTCAGCCATCCACTTGTTTCATCTGTTCGCCTGACCGGAATTCTCCAACAGCAAATCAACACGGCTTAGGCTGCGCCTGGTAGATGTCCTCCTGAGTAACTCTAAAAGAATTGAGACCATCCGACTCAATAACGAGGACGATAAGCCCGGCACGTATGATTCGTTGGTGTTAGTAGACTCGGCTACTTCGCCTGACGTGGTACGTCGGGAAAGTTCCGTCCTGCTTGGACCGAGGGGTCTCACCAACATAATCACAAACGAACGAGGTTGTGCCGCTGGCAGCTACCAAGGCGGCAAAAGCCTCGCTGCTATATACTTGTCCCGGCGGCGTGATGGGTTCGATGCGAGCTGCCCGATTGACATGCGAGCCTGTATAAGTTAGCGTTTCGAGCACAGGGTCATCAAGGGCATGTACAGGGCCGGCATGAAGAGCCACGCGAATGTTCAGGTCGCTGGGTAGTCCTTTCTTGTCCCATTCAGTGCGGTGTACAAAATCGCATAGCTTTAACGCAAAGTGTGCCGCGTCTTGTGGCTCCTTAAACACGAAGTACAGGGCGTCACCCCAAGTGTTCTTGACTTCCGGTTGGGGCTGAGCCGATTTCAATAATCTGGCCACACCGCCCATAAAGTGCTTTACAAACAAAGGCACTTGGTCCTCACTTAGCTTACTGTACCCCATTACATCGGCAAACAACATGGAGCGAACAACACCCCCCCGCCGCCCTTGCTTGCGTTTTGTATGCGGCTTTGTAATCTTCTGACGTTTGTTGCATTTCTCCCAGAGTTCAGGACACTTGTCGCGCAATAGCGCGTTCGTGTCAATAATGTTAACAGTCCGTCCTAGTTCCTCGCGCCACCACGTCACCATGCTTTCCGTGCCCCCTATACCGTCACCTTGCTGGCCATCCCATACGGCCATGGGTACGAGCCGAGTATCCAGACGCTGGGCGTGAAGGCGTGCCAAGCCGAATAGGATCTGATTCGTGTAAGCATAAGATTCCTCCCAGGAGTTGAGCCGTTCCGAAGAAACTTCGCGAACAGAGAAGGCCTTGTCGAGTACTCTAAGGTAACGTCTTCGCCATGAAGAACCAGGAGCAATATTTACACTTTCCATATAGAAAAGTTCACGACCGCAAGGCAACACAACATTTGCCTCTCCACCGAGTTTTAACAATTCTTCGTTAAATAAGAGGTCGGCTCCACATGCTGCGGACGCGTAGCCAAACCCCGCGTCCAGCTTGTTCAATTCTCTGGCAATCTTCTTTCGGAGCGGTTTCAGAAGCGCAGATGGGAAGCGAGGTGGTTTGCGGCCGGGTTGGTCGATCATCTGGCCGGTAAACGCGACGACTGCAGGCAACTGCATCAGTTTATCGAGAACTCCCCAGTCCTTCTTCAAATGACGTACGATAAGACGCGCGTTCCTGCGAGCCGAACTTAGATACATGTATCGACCCTCAAGTGTCTCGACAGCCCGTCCATAGTAGTCCTGGGCCTCTTCCCATTCACCCAGAATCAGGCGCGTTTCTCCTAGCGTCGCCAATACCCAATAGCTGTCGTCTCCCGTTCGCTGTAGCCTTTGCAGCACTGCTTCACATGTTGTGTAAACCTGTCGTGCCAAGGCCCGCGCGTGACCCACATCATCGCGAAGTAAGGCAATTGTAGCAGCATTGATACCGGCCCAATAGTTCTTGCCCTTGCTCTGTGAGTAGGCTTTTCGATAAGCCTTGTACGCAAGTTCAAGATGATTCTTGCCTTCGGCACTACGCGGTCTAAGTTCCCACAGGTCCTTATGCGTGCGCGCCAGGCAACCCAAAGTCTCCGCGTCCCCGCACCCCTGTCGCACGAGTTGAACTAATTCAGAGTTCGCCCGTTGAGGCGCCTTGCAGTCAGCCAGAGACAGTGCCCTCATTCGGCGCAGGTCTGGATTCCCTGCCCAAACTTCTAATCCCCGGGAAAACATGTCGTAAGCCTCTAGAGAGCGACCTGTTCTCCTAAAAGCCTCGCCTCGTTCCAGGCAGGCCAAAAGTGCCTGGTCATCCTGTTCTACTGCCGAGCCATTTGAGATTGCTTCAGACGGCTCGATCCGATACCCAAGGGAGAGAATTGCCTTCAGCGTCTCCAACGCTGTCCGTCGGTCATACTCCTTTTCTTTCTCAGGTAGTTCGTTATAGGGAATCAACGTGGGATTGCGTTTTTCTTTGTCGTCGCGCTGTGGTCCATACGTCCACCCTTCCTTGAAGCGACCCTGGGCATAGACTTCATGTGAGTGGTTCGCCAGCAACTCCGTCAACTCAAGTAAATCTGCCGACAGCTTGACGCTCGACGTGTCAATTGGTTTGGGTCTGTATGTCACTTGATGTTCTCCTGATTAAAAGTACTAGCCAACAGTCTGGTCGGCCTGATCATCGCCGTGTCGATGACCCTCACGTGTTAGCATGACCGCCACGGAAGAGACGAAGGCCTTTGCGATCTCGATATCTCCCTGGTCCACATCATACCTAACGATGCCGTGGTCTGTCACGATGAGAAGTTGCTTCTCCGAAAGACTTACGGCCAGAACCAATAATGCCACTACGCCAAACACGCCAAACGCAATCCATGAAAATACTTGACTCGATATTAGAATTTTGGATGCTATCGAGAGGGCCGCGATGACGGCAGCGACCTTAAGGCCGCTCGTATCATTGGACTTCACCACCTCGACGCCGTGGATGTCTGACAGGTCTTGCCGTCCAATGACTTGTCCCGTCGCTGACCTCTTGATAATGGCGTCCTCAGTCAAGACTATACGTGACTGGGGAAGTTCTGGAACACTTTTCAGTTGGGCTCTGACATCCCGCACAAAATTGGTCAATCCGTGTTCATTTGCGAGTCCGTAAGCCTCCTTCACCAGTAGCAGCGATTCCGGAGAGACCCCCGTTTGCACCTCTACTAAAGATGCCTGGTTGATCAGCGAATACACCAGCTCTTCAGTATTGCCTATTTCCCGGCAAATCTGCTCAGATTCCCTGTTTAAGGCTAGAGCTTCCTCGAATTGCTCGCGATCGGCCAAGATGTTCGCCCGGAATCGAAGCGAGGTCTGAAGGGCCTCTTTGTTCCCGGCTTCCCGGCATATCCGGGCCTGTTCCTTGTACAGGGCCTCGGCCTTTTCTAGTTCTCCGCGATCACGGAATATCAACGCCTGGAGCCTCAGCGACATTTGCAATCCATCCTTGTGATCTGCCTCACGACATATGCGGGCCTGTTCAAGCAGAAGCGTTTCGGCGCCCTCGGAGTCACCGTGCTCATTGACGAGCAGCGCCTTGTTAAACAGGCAAGACTGCAAACCGTCCACATTGTCGTTGCTCCGGCAACTTCGCTCGAGTTCCTCATACCGTTCCAAGGCGCTCTCCAAGTCGCCTTGCTCCTTCAGGTTCTCAGCCTGACAACTGAGCGCAGATTCCAACCCTTCCTCGTCACCAAGTTCGCGACAAATTTCCTCTTGCGTTCTGTTTGCTTTCATTGCACCTTTCCAGTCGCCACGTTCACTAAGAATTACAGATTGGAGTTCGAGCGAGGATAGCAGTCCTTCCATGTGACCTTGTTCCCGGCAGTTCCGCTCATCACTTTTCAGAAGCCTCATGGCTCCTTTCAAGTCGCCGCGTATCATAAGGATTAATGCCTGTCCCCGCACGACCGTCGACAGAGCCTCCTTGTCGCCGAGTTCTCTGATGAGCTGCTCCAATTCCCCGAACAAATCCAAGGCGCCTTCCAGCTCATCACGCTCTTGCAGGATGCCAATCTGGCAGACGAGCGAATTCCGTAGCCCCTCCTTGTTATCAAACTCGCGGCACAGCCGCGCCTGTTCCTCATACAATTCCATGGCGCTGTCCATGTCGCCCTGGGCCTGGAAGGTCTCCGCCCTTTGTCCGAGCCAGGCAGGCAGGGTCTCCTTGTCACCTAGTTCCCGGCAGATTCGCTCAGCCTCCTCATGCAAGTCCATGGCCTGATCCAGATCGTCGAGTTCATATATGGCCTGAGCCTGTTGGGCCAAGCAGACCGACAGTCCGTTCCAGTTGGTGTGCTCACGCCATATCCCCTCGGCTCTCTTGAGCAGTTCCAAGGCATTGTTCAACTCGCCTTGAGCTTTTAGAACCTCTGCCTGATGACCCAGTGACGCCGCGACACCTTCGGTGTTGCCCAACTCGCAAGCGACTCGCTCCTGTTCTTTGAATCTATCCAGGGCACTTTCAAGATCTCCGGTGTCAAAGTAGCAATGGGCTTGGTCATAGAGCGCTGCCTGTTGGCCCTTCTGCTTGCCCAACTGGCGACATACTGCCTCCAGGCTCTTGTATGATTCCGTAGCTACGCTTTGATCACCCTGTTTCCGCAGGATCACTGCCTGGTTGTTAAGCATCGCCTGCAGGCCCTCCTGATAGCCCAATTCGCGGAATAACGGTTCTGCTTCCTTGTACATCGCCATGGCGCCGGCAAAGTTGCCACGAGCTTGAAGAATATCTCCCTGACCGCCGAGGGAGAGGGCCAGCCCAAATCTGTTACCCAGTTTGCGTGAGAGCCTTTCTTGCTCCTTGTACATCGCCTCAGCGCCTTCTTGATCACCGCGAGCCCAGAGGTCGTTCCCTTGGTTGCCCAAGGACAATGCCAGACCGTCTTCGTTCCCCTGTTCACGAAAGATCCGTTCCTCTTCCTTGTGCAACTTCTCGGCACCGTCCAGATCCCCTTGTGTTGCAAGGACAATTGCCTGATTTCCCAGGGACTGGGCAAGATAGTCCTGGTTCCCAGTCTCGCGGCAGAGACGCTCTTGTTCTCTGTAAAGCGCCATGGCCTTGCCTAACTTGCCGCGCTCTCTGAGAATGTTTGCCTGCTCGAAAAGGCTCCTTTGCAGGCCGTCCTTGTTTCCAAGCTCGCGGTTTATCCACTCAATCCTTTTGTACAGCAGTAAGGCGGCTTTCGCTGCACCTTGCGCTCGTAGAATACTCGCCTGATCCAAAAGGCACGCTTGCAGATCTTCCTCATTCCCAAGTTCGCGGCATATCTGCTCAGCTTCTCTATAGAGCGCCATGGCGTCATCCAAGTTGTACAGCCTAAAGTGAATGGAGCCCTGGAACCGTAGGAGGCCCTGCAGGCAGAGAACGTCACCCGCGCTTCGGTAATGATCGCTCAGGAATTCCGTCAACGATAGCGCCTCGCGAAGATGGCGAGCTCCGTAAAGTAAGCTTGCCACATGGGACACTATGGAGGTGCCCTCATTCTGTGAAGGAAAAGCAATTAAGAAGCCCCCTTCCCCAAGTAAACGGGACACATGAGAAGGTGTGAGGATCTCCATGTGCTCTGAGGGTGAATCAATTACGGACCGGTAGGCATCCACCATGCTCAGGTCGGTGTGCTCTTCGATTTGGGCCCAGTGCGACTTGACTTCAGATTCATCGGTAATCCACGCGACCAAGAAAAAGTGCAAGTCCGACAGTTTGCCATACAATCGCTGCCAGTTTTTCGTTTCTCGCAAGAGCCACGGGAGTTCATCGATTGCTCGCGGATCATTTCCTAGCGTTGAGAAGTAATCCGCCAGGAGAAGGTGTGCGTTATCTTGGTCTTCCTTTGAAGGAAGATATCTGGCACGAACTGCCTCGCGCACCTGCTCATGAGAAAAGCCAATAAGACCCGACCGGCTGACGAACGCGTGTTTAGCGGCAAGATGAAAGGGAGACCAACAGGCCTGTGGCAGGGGTGCATCATGATCGCCGAGAATTTGGAGCAATTCAGCCTCAGTTAGGCCGCGCCGGGCAGCCCAGACTAGCGTCATAGCGTCCCGGACAAGGCCCGGGCGCTCGCGCTCATAGTCCTCTTCGTAACGCGCGAAGATTCCTTCGTACAGGTCCGAAACCCTTTGTGCCGCCAGGTAGTGCTCAATCCGCTGGTTCAGACCTTGGTGTTCGCCAAAGAGGCGCAGTTCCTCCAGCAATGAACGAAGATAGAGAGGACTGGATGTCTGGTCGGCCGAAGCGATCAGATCAGTTTGACTGTGATTCAGGGCCTTGGTGTATTGAGCGAGGTAATTCCGAATGAGATTCTTGCGCTCGGAATCGTCCAAGGGTTCGACCGCTAAACAAGGCCAGCCTCGCCGCTTGAGCGTATCCAATGGCCGCCCGGGCGTAGTGGATAATACAATCCGGATATTGGGGGGAATCTCACGCGGAAGCCAGGGCAGTTCATGTGCCTCGTCTCGATCCTCGAGTTGGTCGAGTGCATCCAGGATAAGGATGATGCGGCCGCGGGTTGCGGCCATATGAAGCGAATTGGCGAAATCTGCACGCGTTCTTACCGGGAGCCAGCCTTCGTCCATAAACAGTATGTTGCGGCCCCGGCCTGCAACCGTGCGCATAAGCCCAGTCACCGAATTAGAACGCTGCTCAACCGAGTCTACAGAATCTTCGTGGTCGGCGTCGAATGGCATACCCAACCCCTCTTGGATTCTTAGCAGCATCGCTATCCAGTCGGCGCTGTCAGCCGAAGCCCCGATGAAGTGGGTAATAATGGGTAGGTTCGGATGGCTCTCCTGATATCGCAATGCCCAGTTGGCTAAAAGGGCGGACTTTCCTGAGCCTGGCTCACCCACCACAACCAAGGGTGGACCGTCGCCTTCAACATGTTCATCGAGTCGCTCGAAGTACTCGGGCCGGCCGATATACACGCCAGTTCGGCTGCGGGCAAAGGCCTCGTGGTCCGCGGCCTCACGTTCCGACGGGTCCAGGGGCGGGCCAGGCGGGTACATCTGGTTGATGGCAACGGTCAGGTCTCGCAGCACGATTTCGCCCAGCGCTTGCGGGTTCAAGTATCCATCGTGTAAGGCTAACCCGCTCTGTCGAATCCTATCCTTGAGAGCAGTCAACTTCGCGCGTCTCGCCGGTTCTGATTCCGCGAAATCCGCCCGCTTCTCCGGAGGAATGGTGTTGACATAGGTGGGGTCGCGAAAGTAGAAGAGCGCCCGGTTGCCCATCCCCGGATTCCGTAGCACGCCGTGGATGATCTCGAGTTCGGTGACACTCTTATCTTGGTGCTCGCTAAGCCATGGCTGCGACTCAATCAATTCGTCCGGTATGCGTTTGGGAACCCAGCCGTAGCGCTCACCGAGCAGACCGATGAAAAACGGTCGGCAGCGTCCGATTTCAGCAAGACATATTGGAAGCACTTTACCTTCGGCCGCTTCCTCGTCGGTAACTCCCCAGCGAAGGTCCACGTCCGTGAAGCCAAGACCCCGTTCACTACACATCTTTCGAAGCTGTGGGAACACCCGCTTGGCCAGTTCGTTCCGCTCCTCTTGCATGTCCCGGAACGTGGACGATATGAATACCCTCACCTCCCGCGACTTCGCACCTCCCATTTTTTCCGCGTGAGTATACACAGCTCCCTCCTACCGCGTTCCAAATTCACAGTCAAGTACCACCAGCAGAGCTGGTGGCTTGAGGAAGGCCCCTAAAAGGGGC
>SDBV01004184.1_pt1 | contig 20901 bp, 23 predicted proteins | sample 2277081 | NCBI WGS metagenome assembly SDBV01 (sample SAMN10402039, study PRJNA504765) | marine sediment metagenome | isolation source: marine sediment core GS10_PC15, 223 cmbsf | place: Arctic Ocean: Southern Knipovich Ridge | collected 2010 | reverse complement strand
CGAAGCGCTCCGCTCCTATTTTGCGATGAGGCTCTCCCATGGAATCTCTTGAACACCTCGAAGAAAAGATCAAGGAACTCATCGTCGATGCCCTGGCCCTCGAGGATCTTTCCCCCGAGCAGATCGAGAGCACCCAGCCGCTGTTTGGCGATGGGCTGGGACTCGACTCGATCGATGCGCTCGAGATTGCGATGATTCTCGAGACGCACTACGGCGTTGTCATGGATGACGACGCCGAGGAGAGTCAGAAGCGATTTGCGTCGGTGCGCAGCCTCGCTCGGTATGTCGCCGAGCGTCGAACCAAGTGAGGTAACGTGCAATCAAAGGAAGAAATTTTGGCGCGGGTCACCGAGATTCTCGTCAAATCGTTTGATTTGAATCCTGCTGACGTCCATCCGACCGCCCACCTGATCGACGACCTCGACCTCGACAGCATCGACGCCATCGATCTTGCAGTCGGGTTGGAGAAGGAGACGGGCCTGGAGATGAGCGAGAAAGAACTCAGGTCGATCCAAATCGTCCAGGACGTGGTCGACATGGTGCACCGCAAGCTCAAGTGAGATCAGCCCGATCTGCGATGGCAGTACTGCAACTCCTCTTGGGAGTCGCATACCCGGCTTTGATCTATTTCGCGCTCCGCGCGATGGAGCCGCGTTTCGTCGCGTTTCTGGTGGCCCTGTTGGTCGTCGTTCGCCTGGCGCTCGTTTCCCCCTCCAGACTGGCCGCTAACGTGCGTGCCCTGCGACTACCCGCAATCACAATCGCTATCGTGATGTTGATCACGGCAGCGTCGAACGATCCCCTCGCCCTCCTGATGGCGCCGACGTTACTGAGCCTCGGCCTGCTCGCTGTGTTCGTCCGTTCGTTGACCGAATCCGAGTGCATCATCGAGCGCTTCGCGCGCGTCCAAAATCCGGTGCTGTCGGAGGCGCAAGTGCGCTACTGCCGAAGGGTAACGGTCGTCTGGTGCGGCTTCTTTCTCGTGAACGGCAGCGTGGCCTTGTGGCTCGCGATCGCCCGAAGCACACAGGAATGGGTGGTGTACACAGGTTTCATTGCATACGTTCTGATGGGGCTGCTCTTCGCATCGGAATTCGTCTACCGGCAGTGGCGCTTTCGCCTCTACCTGGGTGCGCCCACCGACATTCTCTTTCAGCGCCTCTTTCCACCGCGGTCACCTTGAGTCGTCTCCGCCCCGAAGTCCTGGCGGAAGAGCGAAGCGATCGCGTCTGGGAGCTGCGACTGCGAGTGCCCCTGGAACTCGATTGCTGGCCGGGACACTTCCCCAATTGGTCGGTCGTTCCCGGAGTGCTTCAGCTCGACTGGGTATTTGAAATCATTGCAAAGTGGCTGGGATGCTACCCGTCTTTGACGCGAATCGAGCAACTCAAGTTCAAGCGCCCGATGGAGCCCGGTCGAGAATTCACGATGAAGCTCGAACGCGACGTGCAGGGCGAGATGTTTCGCTTCCACCTCGCTGAGGGCCCTGACATCTTCTGCGTGGGGCGTGTCGCGCTCGAAGCGGCACCAAGGGCCGATCGGTGAATCCCTGTATCGTGCTCTCCATTTACAATCACGGCGGGACCATCTCCGCGGTGATCGACGGGTTGGAGCCCCTGGGTCTGCCGTGCCTCATCATCGACGACGGCAGCGATGCAGAGACCAGGGAAGTACTCGTCAAGCTGGCAGCCAGGCTGCCCTGGGTGAGCCTCGAGCATCTCCCGTCGAACAGCGGGCGCGGCGCGGCACTCAAGCTGGGCTACCGGATGGCTGCCGAGCGCGGTTTTACGCACGCGCTGCAGATCGACGCCGATGGGCAGCACGATCCGTACGAGGCACCCGCACTGCTGGAAGCGGCCAGACGCAGGCCCGGAGCGCTCGTGCTCGGCGTCCCGATCTTCGGCCCCGACGTTCCCCGCTCCCGACTTTATGGGCACTGGGTTTCCCGTTTTTGGATCTGGATCGAGACCTGGTCCTTCGCGATCCGGGATCCGCTTTGCGGCTTCCGCTGCTTTCCCCTGGATTCCTCGATTCGGCTTCTCGCCCGTGTAGAGTGTGGTGACCGAATGGACTTTGACACGGAAATCGCGGTGCGGCTGTACTGGGATGGGCTTTCGATCGAGAGTGTGCCGGTTCATACGCGCTACTTCCCGGATGGCATCTCGCACTTCGACATGTTCTGGGACAATGTACGCATAACTTGGCTGCATACGCGCCTCTTCTTCGGGATGCTGTTGCGGGCGCCACTGCTCCTCGCGCGGATTTGGAAGGATCGCCGATGAGTAGGGCCATCAGCTGGTATGCGCGTAAGGAGCGCGGCTCGACTCTCGGCATTCGTTTCACGGTGTGGTTTTACCGCCGGCTCGGCGCCGGAATCGCGCGGTTGCTCATCTATCCGATCGTCTTCTACTTCTTTCTGACCGATGCCGCGAGCCGCCGGGCGTCGCGGCGCTTTCTGACTCACGTGCATGCCTGCTCAGAAGGTGCGCGGACCCTGGGTGGTGTGCCGGGGATCAAGAGCATGTTCCGACACCATCTCGAGTTTGGATTCAGCATCCTGGATCGCGTGGGATTCTGGATGCGGAACGCGAGCGATTTCGAGATCCGGATCCATGGAAGCGAGCACCTGAGGCGGATCGTCGACGAGAAGCGCGGTGCGCTCGTGCTCGGCTCCCATCTCGGGAGCTTCGACGTAATGCGGGTTGCGGCAGATGCGGCATCACCAATCCGCATCAACGTGCTGATGTTCACGCGCCACGCCGTCCGGATCAACGCGATCTTCGATCAACTCTCGGCGAATCAACCCGGTGCCCAGGCGAAGGTCCGTGTAATTCCGATCGAGCACGGTTCGCTTCAGCATGTTTTCGATGCCAGGTCTTGTATCCGGAACGGCGAAGTAGTGGCCATCCTGGCGGATCGTGTACCCCCCGGTGAAAGCCATCGCGTCTCCATTGCAAAGTTCCTGGGCGAGAGCGCACGCTTTCCAACGGGTCCGATCATCTTTGCTGAACAATTGGGGTGCCCCGTTCTCTTCATGACAGGCTTGCGAACCGGCACGGGACGATACGAAGTCCACGTCGAGCCCTTCGCCGACCCGATCGAGATTCCTTCTGCCGAGCGATACGCGGCTGTCGAAAGGTACTGCCAGGCGTACGCGGATCTCTTGGCGGGTTACTGCATCCGTGCTCCATATCAGTGGTTCAATTTCTTCGATTTCTGGGCTGGAGGCGAATCGGGTGACGCGAACTGAACTGCCCCCGGTAGCGGAAATCCTGCCGCACACCGGATCGATGGTGCTGCTCTCGCGTGTACTTCACCACGACGAAGGCCGAACCGTATGTTCCGTCGAGATCGACGAGCGGGCCTTCCTCTGCGATGCTAACGGCGACGTGGGAGCCTGGGTGGGACTCGAGTACATGGCCCAGTGCGTTGCCGCGCACGCCGGTCTGGTGGGGCGAGCCAGCGGCGAGCCGCCGCGGGTTGGTCTGCTCCTCGGCTCGCGCCGACTCATCTTCCATACTCGCCGGTTTCACTCGGAGAAAACGCTGTTGATTACCGCCCAGCAGGTTTGGGGTAGGGGCGGTGGCCTCGTCTCTTTCGATTGTTCGGTCCAGGATGGTGCGACATCGGATCTCCTGGTCGAAGGGCGGCTGAATTGCCTCGAAACGGGCGGCGACGATTTCGGAAGGTTTGCATGAGCCGACGGGTGCTGGTCACGGGTGGAAGTCGAGGGATCGGCTGCGCCATCGCGATGTCGCTTTCGCAAGCGGGTTTTGCAGTGGTGATCAATTGCCGAAAGCCAAGCGATGCGGCTGAGGAAACGTTGGAGGCGATCCGCACGGAGGGTGGAGAGGCCCGTCTTCTTGCCTTCGACGTCGCAGACCGAGAAGCCTGCGCGCGTGAACTGGGCGCTGATCTCGATCAGCACGGGAGTTATTACGGCGTGGTCTGCAATGCGGGTATCCATTCGGACGCACCCTTCCCGGGACTCGATTCCGATGCCTGGGATAGCGTGCTTCGAACGAACCTGGATGCCTTCTACAACGTGCTCCATCCTCTTGTCATGCCGATGGTGCGCACCCGCCTGGGCGGCCGGATCGTGACCCTGTCTTCGATTGCTGGCCTGACGGGAAACCGCGGCCAGGTGAACTACGCAGCTTCCAAGGCGGGACTGATTGGAGCGACACGCTCGCTTGCGTTGGAACTCGCGAAACGCCGGATCACGGTCAACAGTGTTGCGCCGGGACTCATCGAGACCGATATGATCAGCGGGCTTCCGACCGACGAACTGGAAAAGTTGATCCCGATGCGCCGGGTTGGCAGGCCCGAAGAGGTCGCCGCCCTGGTTGCATTTCTTTTCTCCGATGAGGCCTCGTATATCACGGGCCAGGTCATCTCGGTAAGCGGAGGTCTCGGATGAGGCGACGAGTCGTGGTCACGGGGATGGGAGGGATCTGTCCGCTCGGTCGGGATTGGAAGACCGTCTATACCGCGCTCCACTCGGGACGCTCCGGCATTTCGAACATCCCGGAGCTCGCCACTTACAAGGGGATGGATACCCAGCTCGCCGCCGTGGTGGACGACTTCGAGATTCCCGAGCACTATCCGCGCAAGCGCACCCGCACCATGGGGCGCGTGTCCCTGCTGGCGGCTGTCGCCACCGAGGTGGCCCTCGAAGACGCTGGCCTGCTGATGAATCCCGTGCTGCACGACGGCTCGACGGGGATTTCCTACGGATCCACCAGCGGAAGCCCGCCTGCGATGGAGGTCTACGCGAGTACGCTCTACACGAAGCGTACGCTCAAAGGGATCCGCGCCATCGACTACATCCAGTTCATGAGTCACACGGTTGCGGCAAATCTCGCACAGTTCTTCGGTGTGCGCGGGCGCATCGTCACGACTTGCAGCGCTTGCACGTCCGGGAGCCAGGGAATTGGTTACGGCTTCGAAGCGATCCAATCAGGGAAGCAGCAGGTGATGATCACGGGTGGAGCTGAGGAGTTTCATCCCGTCGATGCTGCGGTGTTCGACGTGTTGTTCGCCACATCCACCCGAAATGACGCCCCCCATTCGACTCCGCGGCCATTCGACGCAGAGCGCGACGGCCTCGTCGTCGGGGAGGGCTCGGCGACGCTGATTCTCGAAGACCTCGAGCATGCACGCTGCCGTGACGCGAAAATCTATGCCGAAGTCGTCGGTTACGGCACGAACTGCGACGGCAAGCACATCACGAACCCCGACGCGGAAGGTATGCAACACGTGATCGAAGAAGCGCTCGGGGACGCCGACCTGAATTCTGGCGACATCGACTATCTCAACGCACATGGCACCGCCACCGAGATCGGTGATATCGCCGAAAGCCTGGCGACCAACGCTGTCTTCGGTGACCGAATTCCCATCAGCTCGCTCAAGAGCTACATCGGCCATACGCTGGGTGCTTGTGGTTCCATAGAGGCGTGGCTAACGATCGAGATGATGCGTGAGAACTGGTTCGCACCGACCCTCAACCTCGACCAGGTCGATCCCCGCTGCGGCGCGTTGGATTACATCCAGCACGCGGGCCGCTCGCTGGCGGCGCGCCATGTCATGAGCAACAACTTCGCCTTCGGCGGCGTCAATACGTCTCTCATCTTCCGGCGCTGGGAGGAAGGCTGATCCGCAGTCTCCACAGACGTCGGTCAGCTGTTTAGCAATTTCGACGTCTGGGTATCGAACTGCCCCTTAGTTCGCGCCTGTGTCGCGGTTGGGGAGCGACGGATGTGCTGCCAGAGCGGTCCGCGAAATCCACTTCGACGGAGTCGGCGGAATAAACTTGGGTCGAAGTTGATCTTGAGTGGTGGGATGATCCAATGTGGATAGTCCTGCTTCCGCTCGACGAGAACCTCCTCGGTCTTTGCTCGCAATCGCGTGCGTTCTCTGCGCAACGCGGGATCGACCGATTCGTTATCGTCGATCCAGATCATCAGGATTGCGCTAAAAGGGTCGAGATCCACCACGAAGTCCAGCGTCCGGTGGACGTGGTCGAGGGTTTCCCCCTGCGTCCCGAGAATGAACGTATGGCAGTCGGGAATTCCAACGTCTAGACAGATCTCGTGCAATGATCGAACCTGATCGACGGTGAAGCCCTTGCGCAGGCGCTTCAGGATCTCGTTGCAGCCTGAATCGGTTCCGATCTCCATACCTGCACAGCCCGCTGCTCTCGCGAGTTCCGCCATTTCGCGATCGAAACCGAGGGGATTCGCGTAGCAGGTCCATGGAAGAGTCCAGCCCCGACGGATCAGCTCGCGGCAAACTTCCTTCGCATGGTTCTTCGGCAGATTGAATACAGAGTCGACGATAAAGAAGTGGTGCGTCTCGGGATGTACTTGCAGGGCCTGAAACATCTCGTCGACGATCGTGGCTGGTTCGCGCTTTCGTCCGATCCGTCCTTCGATCAACGGGTACGTGCAATACTCGCAGAGAAGCGGGCAACCGCGTTTCGTCTGGACTGACTCGATCCCGTAGCTTGCGTAGTAGCGGGGGTCGACGAGCGTGCGATCGGGAATGGGAAGCGCGTCCATGTCGAGGAATCCGGAACCCGCTGAGTTGGCGATGAGTTCGCCGTCATCGAAGCGAAGCAGGCGATCGATCTCGGTGAGCGCTGCTGGCGCTCTCTCCAGTGCTTCCACCAGAAGGGCGAAGGCGTGTTCCGCCTCTCCCGAAATTCCGTAGTCGGGGCGAAGACGGGCCATCAGTTCGCTCGGCATGACGCTAAAGCCTCCTCCACCCAGGACAATGGGCGCAGAGGAAACGCGCCGCACGGCGGAGACCAGATCCGCGTAGTAGTCGAGGTTGTCGCTGATCCCCGAGTAGTCATTGTTCTGAATGTTTCGAATGCCGAGAGCGACGAGGTCGGGGCCGAAGGCCTCGAGTTGTTTCTCGAGCGCATCGACGGGATGCGTCTCGAAGCAGAGGTCGATGAGCTTTTTCTCGTGATGGTCCGGCGTGCTGCCCATCACGTAGAGAACGCCCAGCGGAATGACGGCGTCAGGCAGTTTTTCTCTGTTTCCGGAAACGAATGCGATTCTCAAGGTCGAATCCCTGGGTTCGTCGGGCCTCGTAGAAATTGGGTACGGCTCGACGCGGATCATACAGAGTCACGGGGTGGTGACGTCACGACAACACGGCTGCGCTACGATCTGTGACCGCGCCGTAACCAGAAATCAGAGCCCAACTCTTCCCCCCCGGGGACCGCCAGCAACGTGGAATCAGGCACTGGATCGTGGTCACCCGTCCTTGATCGGATCGAATTTTGAGGAATCCTGGTTGATCACCGACGCCATGGCATCGAGCAGAGTCCGACTCAATCCACCTGTGCCGCCGGCTTGGGTGGGAGACGTTTTCTGTGCCGATTCGAAACAGAGTCGCGTGGATCTTGGACGAGAATCGGTCATCCACATCACGGAATCGTCCGACTTTGGTCTACTACGCGTGGTACTGCCCGACGCTACTCATCTGGACAATCGGGCGTTTCGTTCTGCCGTGCAGCAAACCTATTTGTCCCTTGCAGAGACTCTTCGCAAGGTTGGGATGTTGCCGCTTCGGTTCTGGAACTACCTTCCCGATATTCTCCGGCGAAATGCGAACGGCGATGTTCGATACGAATCGTTCAATGCTGGGAGGTCCGCTGCCTTTAAAGCGTGGTTTGGAGAGTCCGACTTGAGTAGCTGGCTTGCGACCGCATCAGCGGTGGGTCATCTCGGTGACGAATTGGCCATTGACGTATTCGCTGGCCGCACCCCTGGCAGACCAGAGGAAAATCCGCGGCAAACGTCTGCGTACCGATACTCACGCCGCTACGGTCCCGTCCCACCGTATTTTGCCCGCGCCGTCGTGCTCGATCGCTCGCTTCGGCATACCGAAAGCTACAGATCCGCCATTGTAGCGGGGACTGCGAGTGTAGTAGGCGAGGACACTCGACACGCGGGAAACCTGCTGGAACAATTGAACGAGGTGTACCTGAATCTCGCGTGTGTTTCGTCTGCGGTTGCAGGAGAACATCGCGAGGTGGCCGATGACCTTTCGCTTGCGGCGGAACCCGTTGCGCGAGCGCTCTCTCGATACTCTGAGATTCGCGTATACGTCGTCCGTGGAGGCGATATTCCTGACGTGATCGCGGGATTCGAGACGACGTTCCCCAATCTGAATCGACTCGAGGTCGTATCCGCGAGCCTCTGTCGTCCAGGCCTTCTGGTCGAAGCAGAAGGCATCATTGACCTGGCCCCGTTGTAGCCCCGCCGGCGTGAGTCCACCGATATGAGTGGGGGATTCTCGAACGAGTGGTCACCCCGACCAGTTCGATTCGACTTTCCGCTTGGGATGGCTCTAGGCGATTGGGACGTCCTCAACCGAACAAGCAGTGTTTGGCGTAATCCGCGGCTTCGTTCGCGCTCCAATCGCCCTTCGGCGTTTCGGCCATCTTCTCGCACCAGGCTTTGCTTCCCACATCGGGTGAACAAGCAATCGATAGCAACGCGAACGCAGTGCTCCAACCCACCAGTATTACTCGAATCGAATCGCACTTCATCGAGGGCTCCTTCTTTGGTTGTGTGTCGTAGATCTGTCTGAAATCAAAGTCTACACCGACGCCGAAGGTCGTAATGACGTTTCATGGAAACTCCCTCCGATAGACTTCGCGGCTCCGAACAGCCCGTATGGTGGGCTCGCCGATATGACCCTTTAGAAACTGATTCGCCGAGATATTCAGCGCTCGTCGCGCAGCAGCCTGAGTGGACTACTGCCGAACCCCGGCCAGATGCGCACTACTCCGAACACCGTGCGGATCGCGATCCAACCCGCGGTGATCATCCAGATGACGTTGAGCGCGTCCGGACCCGCTGGATCGATCCCGTACAGGGCGATGAGCCCGACCGCGGTGCTCAGGATCGTCACGTTGCGCAGAAAGCGGTAGTCGCTCGTCCCCCAGTGGATCCCGTCGGTGACGAATGCGAGCGCGTTCGCGGGCTGGGCGAGCGCGTAGGCGAGCCAGGCGGTGCCGAAGATGGTGTGTACCTCGACTGGTAAGAACGCTGCTGCGATGCTGTCCGATGCGGCAAGCATGACGATCGCCAGCGCGATTCCCGTTCCCGTTCCCCAGAGGCAGGCCACAGCGGCGGCGCGTCGCGCGTAGCGAATCTGACCAGCGCCGAGAAAAAAGCCGATCAGACTCTGCGCCGCAGCACCGAACGCGTCGAGCAACAGCGCGCTCAGGATCCAGAACTGTCGGATGACGTGGTGGGCTGCCCCTTCGTCTGCGCCCAACAGCGTGGCCGCCCGCGTCGTCAAGACGATGAAGAGGATCAGCGATCCCGTTCTGAAGAAGAGATCGCGTCCGACCCGGAGCAGGCTTCTCGCGCCGCGCCAGTGGATCCGATTGGGTGTGCCGAGGCGACGCCGAACCGCATGGATGACCCAGAGCGCGCCGAGCCACTGGCTGACGACGCTCGCCCACGCGGCTCCCTCAATTCCGAACGCGGGGATCGGGCCGAGGCCGAAGATCAGCACGGCGTCGAGCGCGATGTTCAAGGCATTTTGCGCGAGCGCGATCGCGAGCGGCGTGCGCATGTCCTGCAAACCGCGCAGCGCGCCGAAAGCCGCCATGCTGATCAAGATCGCCGGGCCGCCGAGCAGCCGAATCTTCAGGTAGACGGCGGCCGCGGATTGGATCTCGGCGTCGTCGCTCATGAAGCCCACCGCGATGTCGAGGCCGAGAAAACCGATCGCCGCGAGCCCGCAACCGATCGAGGCGCCCAAGGCCATCGCCAGCCCGGACACATCGCGTCCGCGCGCCCGCGCGCCGGTCCCGTCCGCGTGAGCGACTTCGGTTTGGGTGCCGATCCCGAGAAAATTGAACGCCCAGAAGACGCCCGAGAGCACCGCGGTGCCGATCCCGAGCCCCGCGAGCGGTACGGTTCCGAGCCTCGAGATGAACGCGGTGTCCGCCAGGCCCGTCAGCGGTTCCGCGATCAGCGAAACCAGCACCGGAAACGAGAGCGCGAGCAGCGTCCGATGCGGCCGGCGTACGAACGCGTGCCGATCACTCGATGGTTCGGTCAAAATCCCTCGGCGTTGTGGTCGATCTTCCACATCAGCGATGGGAAGAATCGGCGCAGCCGCCAGCCCGCCTGGGTGTGCGCGCCCGGAAATACCCAGAATTTTCCGCGGTCGACCGCGCGGTCGACCGCGTCGAGAACGACCGCTGGATTCATCGGCGGCGGGCCCTTCTCGAGAATTCGGGGCTTGGAGGTGGCCTGCGCGAGCAATGGTGTGTCGACCTGTGACGGGCAGACGCACGAGATGTGGACGCCCTTGCCGCGATTTTCGTGGTAGAGGACTTCCGTGAACGCCACGCTCGCAAACTTCGAGGCGTTGTAGGCGCCGAGGTGCATCGTGGGGACCCAGCCCGCGATCGACGCAAAATTGATCAACGCGCCGCGGCCTCGCTCGAGCAGCCGCGGAAGCATCGCAAGACTCACGTTGACCACGCCGCCGTAGTTGTTGCTCATCACGCGATGAATCTCGTCGGGGTCCTGTTCGAGCAGCAGCGCGGTGGGAAAGATCGCCGCGCAGCTGTAGACGCGCTCGATCGGGCCGAGCTCCGACTCGACGGCCTTGACGACGATCTCCATCTGCTCGCGGTGGGTGACGTCGAGATGCCAGGTCTGGATGGAATCAAAGCCGGCTGCGGTTTCGCGCAATCCCTCTTCGTTGACGTCGGTCGCGGCGACGATTCCACCCGCGCGCGACCAGCGCTGCGCGGCGAGGCGTCCGATGCCACTGGCTGCGCCGGCTACGAAACAGACCCTGTTGCGGGCATCCATTCGCTTTCTCCCAGGTTCGAGCGATCCGAGCATCGCACGGGCCATGATCGCACGCTTTGCGGCGCTTGCGCGATCAAAGCTCGATGCGCGTGACCTTCAGGTTGCTTTCGATCTCGTCCGCGAGCGCTCGATGGCAGGTCAGGATCCACACCTGACGCGTTGGCGCCATGCTTCCGAGCACCGCGTAGACCGCGCAACGCCGTTGATCGTCCATCCGGAGCAGGGCATCGTCGAGGATCAACGGCAACCGCTCCCGGTCTTCGTCGAGATGGTCGAGCATGCCGAGGCGCAGGCAGAGGAAGATCTGATCCAACGTTCCCCGGCTGATCGGGTCGCCGACCTCGATCGGTTCGCTGCGTCCATCGAGTGTGACGCCGAGCAAGCCCTTGTCGTCGTCCACCACGTCGATGCGTCGGTAGCGGCCGTCGGTGATTCTTGCAAAGTAGTCACTCGCGCGGCGCAGCACGTCGGGTTGGTGCTCTTCGCGAAATTCGCGCTCTGCGCGTGCGAGAATGGATTCCAATAGTGCGAGCCGGTCGCGCTCGCGCTCGCAGCTCGCAATCGCCTCGCGCACTTCGCGTTCCGCGTCGGCCGCATCGGACACGGCCCCCAGAGCATCTCCGCTGAGCAGCTTGCTGATTTCTCCGAGTCGGCGCTGTTTTGCCGAAACCTGTTCGTCGACCGCACGCAATTCGCTGTCGCGTGCGGCCCCGATCTCGCTCAGCCAGGGTGCCCGATCGGAAAGCTGCTCCGCGACCACGCGGGGATCGCTCTCGAACGCCGCGAAGCGCGGGTCCCGGTTCAACTCTGCTCGGCGCCGCTGCAAGAAGTCGGCCTCCGAGCGGCGCTCCTCGACGCGCCGATGCGCCTCGTCCAGATCTCCGCAGCTGGGCTCAGCGGCGCGCAATACCTCGCGCAGCCGCTCGAGATGTCCGCGCTCCGCTTCGAGTGCGGGGTTTTCAAACTCGACCAGTCGTTGCGCTTCGGCGCGCTCGCGCTGATCGGTTCCGACGGCCTCGCTCTCGGCGCTCGCGGATTGGTGCGCAGCGCGTAGCCGCGCGATGAGCTGTTCTCCGTCTCCCTCGGAGTCGACGCCCGCCCGGGCGCAGAGTTGGCGCCAACCAGCCTCGCGTGCGCGCAGCTGAACATCGAGATCGGCGGCAATCTGTGCGCGCTCACGCGCCTGTGCGAGCGAGCGCTGTACGCCGACGAGCAATCCGACGAGCCGCTGCAGCGCCGCGGGGCTCTCGGACAATGAGGGCGGCACAGCCAGTCCGGAGAACAGTGTGGTGAATTCGCCCGTTGGCCGCGTCAGTCCGTGACGCGCGCTCGTCCGTGCGAACCAGGCGACGCACAAGGCGCTGCCGAGCAGCAGCGCACCCGCGCCGATCAGCCGCCAGTCGAGCTGCGCGTAGAGGCCAAATCCGATCAGCGCGAATCCCGCGCCCGCCGAAATGACTTCTGCAATCTTCCAGCGGTCACCCCCCGATCCGCCGGCTGCGAGTTCATGGTCGCGTGTATCCGACCACTCGGCGGCTGCACTCGCGAGCGCTTCGATCGGAACGGCCGCTGCGCTTTCGAGTGCGTCGTCACTGGGCTCACCGCCGAGTGCCGCGCGCAGCTCGTCACGAGCGCGTTCGCTCGCCTTTGCGGCGTCCTGCCGCTGTTCGACGAGTCGCTCGCAATCCGCATTCCATTGCGAGGCCTGCTCGAGCGCGCCGGTGATGTCGCTCGCTCGGTCCAAGAGCTGTATCGCAGCTTCACCCAGCGCGCACTCGGCTCGCGCGAGGCGTGCGCGCGGTTCGCGAAGTTTTGCTTCGAGCGCCTCGACAACCGATTCGAGCTCACTCGGGCGAATGAGTCGCTGGTCTCCGAGTGCAGTGAGGTCGATTGCAGGTCCGAGTGCTCGCGCGCGCCGGTTCCACTCGAAGAGTGCACCGAGATACTCAGCATCCGCGCGCTCCGATGCGAGTTCGCGCTTGCGAATCGCCAGATCGTCGAGTTCGCGTTCGATCGTTGCACGTTCGGAGCGCGCATCGCGCAGTTCTCGATCGCGCTTTCGGGCCACCGCGACGCGCTCGTGAGCAATCGTGAGTTGACTGCGCAGCTCTCGCTCCTGGGTGTTTCCGCGCCTGTCGGGGCGCCAGAGTTTCTTGAACTCGGCGTCCAGCTCAGCGCGAATCTCTGACGGAGCGCGTAGCGAAAGGGCGCTCGTGTGCGGTATGAGCAGATCGTCTATGTCGGCGCGTGTGCCCGGGTCGAGTTGTGCGAGTTGCTCGAGCTCGAGCGAATAGAGTTCGCGGAAGACCTCGCGCGCAAGCCAGTCGACCCAGGTCAGTGGGCGATTGCCGAGACTCTTGCCCGAAAATTCTTCGCCTTCCTTCGAGATGCGCAATTTCCCCGCTCTCTGCAGTACTCGCTCGATGTCGAGTTGTTCGCCGCTGTCGAGTCGGAGCGCGCCCGCGAGTTCGAGAGTCTGCGGATTGTGGGGATCCCACTGCGCGAGCGGATGGAGATCGCGATCGGCGGGCTTGAAGCCGTAGAGCAGTGTCTCGATCGCCGCGCGGAAAGAAGATTTACCGGTCTCGTTGGATCCGTGCACGAGCACGAAGTCGGAATCGACGGCGAATGTGCGCTGCGCGAGCGGGCCGAACGCGCGGATTTCGAGGCGGAGAAACCTCATCGCCGATCCGCTTCGAAGCTGCGCTCGATCAATTCTTCGGGCAGGTCCGCGAGCAAGTCGCGCAGGTAGGCAACGCGGTCGGTGGGATCGACCGCCGTCGCGAGTTCTTCGGGTGCGAGTTCTTCGAGCAGCGCGTCGTCGCTTTGCGCGTGCCCGATGAGTTCGAGCGCGCGCGCAATCGCGCCCGGCGATTCTCGCAGTGCGTCCCGATCGATCGGCCGCATCACGCCCGCATCGCGCAGTTGGATTTCGAGCGCCCCCGTTGTCGCCTCGAGTTCCTCTGAGAGGATCTCTCGATCTTCGCGGCGTCGCAGCTGCGGCGCGAGCGGCGTCTCACCCGCGAGTTCGATTCGAAGGATGAGTTCGTCAGACTCGGCTTTGAAATCGGCGATTGTCTCCGCGAGCCGCGCGACGAGCGCGTGGGGTGTGGTGCAGTCCGCGAGCCGGTTCGCCTGCACCCGCTCCCAGCGCACGGGTGCAAAGCGCACAAAGGTTGGCTCTGCGGGGGCGCCCGCCTCGCATTCGACGACGAGCCCTCCCTTTTCGCCGGTCTCGCGCGGGTTGCGGCCCTGGAGGTTTCCCGCGTAGTGGGCGGGTCGGCCCGGCACCGCGCACTGGCGGATGTGGATGTGTCCGAGTGCCCAGTAGCTGTACTCTGCGCGCTCGAAATCGCGCTGCCCCGATGGCGCGTAGCGATCGTGCTGGCCCGCCGCCGGCGTGCTTTCGACGTGCGTGTGGAGCAGGCCGACCAACGGGAGTTCCGTCGCGATCGCGGGAAAGTCCGCCGCGAGGTTCTCGCTCTCGGCGTCGCTCGGATGTCCCGCCCCGACCACCAGGGCGACGGGCTGTCCGGCGGGATCGGTCACCGTCACGCGCTGCGGTTGCCGATCGCGAAACACGAACACCCGCTCGCGCCGCGCACCGGCCGGGTCGGTTTCGAGGCTCAGCCGGATCGAGCGATGCCGCGGACCGCCCGGATCGTGGTTGCCGCAGACCGCGAGAAACCATACGCCGGCCTCTTCGAGCCGCTGCACCTGTCGCTGGATCGCGAGTTCCGTCTGGAGCGAGAGCAGGGGATCGTCATAGAGATCGCCTGCGGCGAGGACGGCGTGGAGCCGGTGGTCGATCGCGTAGTCGACCGCGTTCTCGAAGGCTTCGAGCGCGGCGCGCCGCAAGCGCTCGCGAGTGGACGGCCGACCGCCGAAGCTCGTCTCGAGATGGAGGTCAGCGAGGTGTAGAAACCGGAACCCCGTCATTGCCGACGGGGATGGTAACTCAGGCCGCCTTCGTCGCCTTCTTCGGCGCCGACAGCGTCTTCTGGATCTTGTGCTTGAGTTTGAGGCCGACCGGAGCGAGCTTCGCGTCGTTCCGAGACAGCAGGTAGGTGTCGAGACCGCCGTTGCACTGCACCGAGCGCAGCGCGCGCGTGCAGACCCGCAACTTGATGTCCCTGTTGAGCGCGTCGCTGTGGAGCGTCACCTTCTGCAGATTCGGGACGAAGCGCCGATTGGTTCGGTTGTTGGCATGGGACACATTGTGTCCGAATAGGCTCTCTTTGCCCGTGAGCTCGCAGCGGCGCGCCATTTTGCTCTCCTACTTCTTGGTCGCGTAGCGGCGCCGGAAGCGGTCGATCTTTCCATCGGTGTCCAGCTCGCGCATCTTGCCCGTCCAAAACGGATGGCTGAAGGACGAGATTTCGAGCTTGACGACCGGGATCTCCTCGCCGTCGACTTCGCGCGTTTCTTTCGAGGTCAGCGTCGAACGCGTCACCCACTGGTCCCCGGTCGCGCTGTCGATGAACAGGACTTTGTGGTATTTGGGATGGATACCGGGCTTCATGGCGCGCTCCTACCAGCTCGACTTGCGAATGCCGGGCAGCTGGCCCTTGAGCGCCAGCTCGCGAAACGCGATTCGCGAGATGCCGAACTTGCGGTAGTAACCGCGCGACCGGCCCGAGATCGCGCAGCGGCGATTCAGTCGCGTCGGGCACGAATTGCGCGGAAGCTTCGCGAACGCCTCCTGGATCTCGAACTTTTCTTCGATCGACACGCTCTGATCATTCAGGCGTTTGCGCAGCGCGGCGCGTTTCTCCGCGTGCTTCTCGATCAATTTCTTGCGGCGCTGATCGCGCAACACCTGGGATAGCTTGGCCAATCGGATACTCCTGCGCGTCACGGGGATCCGGGAAGCTATAGGTCGCCCCGCGCGCCCGCAAGGTTCTCAGCCGACCAAAGCGCTCCCCCCGGGGGGGAGTTCATTATCGGATCGCCTACGCCCTCGCCCGCTGGCTTATGCTACCCCCCTTGCTCGTCGCGACTTTCCCGTTTTCTGACCCTTTTTCGAGCCCGAGATGAGTTCCGACCACCAGCGCGTGCGATCGATCGACCCCGGCACCCTTCCCAAGCACTTCGAGGCAATCGAGGCCGAGAAGCGCTGGGATGAGCGCTGGGAGGCCTGGGGGACCTACCGATACGATCCCACGCGACCGCGCGACGAGACCTTCGTCGTCGACACCCCGCCGCCGACGGTCTCCGGTTCGCTGCATATCGGTCACATCTTCTCCTTCACCCACACAGATACCGTGGTGCGCTTCCAGCGCATGCGCGGGCGGAACATCTTCTACCCGATGGGTTGGGACGACAACGGCGTTCCCACCGAGCGCCGCGTGCAGAACTACTTTCACGTGCGCTGCGATCCGAACAACCCCTACGAGCCGAACTTCGCACTCGAACCCGCGACCGCCAAGATCCGCAAGCAGCGGCCGCGCGAGATTTCGCGCCAGAACTTCATCGAGCTCTGTCACGGCGTCACCGAGGAAGACGAGCAGGCCTTCATGGAGGTCTGGCGCCGCACGGGCCTCTCCGTCGACTGGGCGCAGACCTACGCGACGATCGACGATCACTGCCGGCGGCTCGCGCAGCTGAGTTTCCGGGATCTCTTCGAGAAGGGGCACGTCTACAACGTCGACGCGCCGTTCATGTGGGACGTCGATTTCCAGATGGCGCTCTCCCAGGCCGACGTCGAAGACCGCCAGCAGACCGGTGCGTTTCACGACATTGAGTTCGGTGTCGAGGGAGAGGACCGAACGTTTGCGATCTCGACGACGCGGCCCGAGCTGCTGCCGGCCTGCGTCGGCGTGACCGCTCATCCCGAAGACGATCGCTACAAGAAGCTCTTCGGCAAGCGAGCCGTCACGCCGCTGTTCCGCGTGCCGGTGCCCATCTTTCCGAGCGAACTCGCCGATCCCGAGAAGGGAACCGGCATCCTGATGGTCTGCACGTTCGGTGACGCGACGGACGTCGACTGGTGGCGCCAACAGGGCCTCGCGCTGCGTCAGCTCATCGGCCACAACGGGCGACTCGTCGCCGTCGAGTTTGGAACCGAGAATTTTCCGAGCCGCGATACCGCCGCCGCGAACCGCTACTACGCGGAGATCGCCGGCAAGAACGTCGTCCAGGCCCGCAAGGCGATCGTCGAACTGCTCCGCGATCCCGCGGGCGGCGCGACCGGAAACGCTGCGCCGCTCCTCGGCGAGCCAAAACCCGTTGAGCACGCGGTCAAATTCTACGAGAAGGGCGATCGCCCGCTCGAGTTCGTGGAGACCCGTCAGTGGTTCGTGCGCCTGCTCGACAAGAAGTCGGCGCTGCTCGAAAAGGGCGAACAGATCCGATGGCATCCCGATTTCATGAAGGCCCGCTATCGCGATTGGACTGAGGGGTTGCAGCTGGATTGGTGCATCAGCCGCCAGCGCTACTTCGGGGTGCCGATCCCGGTCTGGTATCCGCTCGACGCCGAGGGAAATCCCGATTACGCGAACCCGATCGTCGGCGAGCGCGAGCAGCTTCCCGTCGATCCGATGAGCGACGTCCCCGATGGCTACACGGTCGAGCAGCGGGATCAGCCGGGCGGGTTTGCGGGCGAATCCGACATCTTCGACACCTGGTTCACGAGTTCGCTGACGCCGCAGATCGGCTCCCATTGGGGACTCGACGACGCGCGCCACGCGAAGCTCTTCCCGGCGGACATCCGTCCCCAGAGCCACGAGATCATCCGCACCTGGGCGTTCTACACCATCGCGAAGGCGCTGCTCCACGAAGATCAGATCCCGTGGAAGAACGTGTTGATCTCGGGCTGGGTGCTCGATCCCGACCGCAAGAAGATGTCGAAGAGTGCGGGCAACGTGCAGACGCCGCTGCCGCTGATCGATCAGTTCACCGCCGACGCTGTGCGCTACTGGTCGGCGAGCGCGCGGCTCGGAACGGACACCGCCGCCGACCCGAAGGTCTTCAAGATCGGCAAGCGGCTGTCGACCAAGATCTTCAACGCGGGCAAGTTTGTGCTCTCGCAGACCGCCGACGTGCATCCGATTGCGAACGAACTCGATCGCTCGTTCGTCGCGAAGCTGCGCGACCTCGTCGAGCGCAACACGCGTTCATTCGAAGACTTCCAACATGCCGTCGCGCTGAAGGAGACCGAGAGCTTCTTCTGGACCCATTTCACCGACACCTATCTCGAGCTCGTCAAGCACCGGGCCCGAGCCGAGGGCGCGGGCAGCGCGGCGGGCCGGGGTTCGGCGGTTGCGGCGCTACGCCTCGGCCTCGACGTGCTGCTCCGGCAGTTCGCGCCCTTCCTGCCCTACATCACCGAGGAAGTCTGGTCGTGGGTGTACGCGGAGGAAAAGGGCGAGCAGAGCATCCACCGCGCGCCGTGGCCCGGCGGCGAGGATTTCCGGGCCATCGAGCCGCCTTCGAGCGACGAGAGCTTCGACGTCGCGGTGGCCTGCTGGGCGGCGATCAACAAGAGCAAGGCCGATGCCGAGGTCTCGATGGGGCGTGAGGCGCTGCGGCTTGTGATCGCCGCGAGCCCGAAAAGCCTCGCGCTGCTCGAACCGGTGCTCTCCGACGTGCTCGCGGCCGCGCGCTGTCTCGAGCACGAACTCGCGGGCCGCCCGGAGCTGGAGGAGGGGGCCTTCGAGATTCTCTCCGCCGAGTTCGCGCCGAAGGCCTGAGGGGAGCCGCTTCGGAGCCCGATCTGTCCGTTTTTACAGCGTTTTTCGCGACCGCAAAAAATAATCGACAAAATCTCGGAACCGATCCGAAGCCCGAGGCGTCTCAGTCTTCGGTAGCACTGTGAATCTCTCCTTGTTAGTCAGAATGTGGCAAACGGGGGTCGGTGTTCGCGACGGAAATGGATCCGCGCGGGTGCCGACCCCTCTCCTTTTGGGGTTTTCCCATCGCGCGTAGGCTCGCCACGATTTTTTAGGGTTTTCGCCCCCGCGTGTAGGCCTGCCGCAACTCGCCCCGGTCGCAGACCACCATCATCGCGCGCCAGTTTTCCACGCGGTAGTCAGCTTGCTCCTTGCCGACGAGTTCGACCGCGCGTGGATAGAGTTCGCCGCTCAGCCGTTCGTATTCCTCTTTCACTCGTTTTCGATACCACTCGGATCTTTCCACGACCGAGACGTCGACGAACCCCGCCTCGTGGAGAATCTCGTCGTGGCGCTCCGGGGTCTCCATCGCGTAGGTCAGCCCCTCGAGCTTGAACCAGTAGTGCATGTCTTCGCTGTAGTCGCCCTCTCTCTTCATCCAGTCGTAACACGAGACCACACCGCCCGGTTTGAGCACGCGCAGCACTTCCTTGAACATCTCGAGCTTGTTCGAAATCTGCGTAAATGCACCCGAGCTCATCACGAAGTCGAATGATTCATCGGGAAAGCCGAGCGGTCCGGCTTCGACCAGCTGGAATTCGGTTTTCGCTTCGAGGCCGTGCTTCTTGGCTCTCTGCTTGGCGAGTTCGATCAGCTGCGGCTCGAGGTCGGTGCCGACCACGCTGGCCCCGCAGTTGCGCACCAGAAAGAATGCGGGGCCGCCGATCCCGCAGCCGATGTCGAGCACGCGTTTGCCCCGCATGTCGAGGCCCTCGGCCATCTTCGTGACGTTGCCCTCGCCGCCCGGGGCCATGTGCCCCTCGCCCCAGATCAACTCCAGCAGCGTGACCAGCGCGCCGTCGTATTCGTTCTCGTGTGCCATCTCGGGATCTCCCAGCCGCGCGTTGGCCTTCGGCCAAAGCTTTCGATTCTACCGGAAATTCGGTGCGATTCGCGCGGCTAGGCTCCCGCGATCCCTTGTTCAGCCGCGGTGGGCCGGTCATCATGGGTCGGACGGTACAAGAGAGGTGTGAGATGGCGATCTACGAGGGCGGCTGTCATTGCGGAGCGGTTCGCTTCCAGGTCGAGGGCGAGATCGCGGACGTCGCGGTTTGCAACTGCTCGATCTGTTCGAAGACCGCGTACCTGCACTGGCACGTCGAGCCCGAGAAGTTCAAGCTGTTGACCACCGAGGCAGTGATCCGCAACTACCAGTTCGGGACGATGACCTCGAAGAACTACTTCTGCGAGAACTGCGGGATCTCGCCGTTCAGGCACTCTCGGACCGACCCCGATCTGGTTGACATCAACCTTCGATGTCTGGAGGGCGTTGACATCGAGTCGATCCCGACCCAATTGTTTGATGGGCAGAATTGGGAAGAGGCGGCGAAGACCTGAAACGTCCGTTGTGGCTTTGTGGGGCAAATGGGTGCCCGGTCTTCGTTTCATCAACCACGCCGAAAGTCCGAAATGAATGCCGGTCGTCACTTCGGCTTGACATCATTCACTGGTGTCTTTGTGGTGATTCTCGAGACAGCGCTGACAGATGCACACGCGGCGAACCGCATTCTTGGGTACTCGCGCGAGCAAATCGTGCGGAAATTTCTCCGCCTCGCACCAGCATTCGGTTGCCTCCGGATCCGCGGCCATCGCGCACTGGTTCGGCTCACCGCAGAGCGCGCATCGGGCGAGGTCGCAATCCGTGGTTTCACCAGTATTCATTCGCGTCATCCTTCGAGAAACTCAGGTTTTTCCCAAAGATACCAGAGTGCTCGGAGTGCGCGCACAGACTGATCGGCAGCGGGCGTCCGTTAGCTGGCCTGGAACCCCAGTACGGATAATCCGAGTATGAAGAGGCCGAAGACCAGGGCGGCTCCCAACCAGGCGCGAAGTGACCACGTCGGAAGATCGGAGCACCGGGTGATGAATGCGGCGAGTCGTTTCTTGCCCATCGCGGGCAGCGAGATCGCACCGAGCAGTACCACGACGGAGAGTATGCGAAATGTAGTTGGCGTGGCAGATACATCAGCGGAAAACCAGAGGGCGATTGCAAACACGAAGCGAAGCAGGAATCCCGCCGCAATGCCCGGCCCCGACGCGACGTGCCGCAGGAGCGAGAGCAGCCTGCGAGGCGCGGCGATCCCGTAAGCGCCCAGCGCAATGATGAGAATCGAAAATCCGGTGACTACGACGAGAATGGAGTAACCCTCCGG
>SDBV01004183.1_pt1 | contig 20901 bp, 19 predicted proteins | sample 2277081 | NCBI WGS metagenome assembly SDBV01 (sample SAMN10402039, study PRJNA504765) | marine sediment metagenome | isolation source: marine sediment core GS10_PC15, 223 cmbsf | place: Arctic Ocean: Southern Knipovich Ridge | collected 2010 | reverse complement strand
GAAGTGTGGGGTCGTGAAGTCGGAATCGATCGCCGGGCGCAGACTCAGCGAGCCAGCGATTGCGCGAAAATCGCAAGGCGCCACATCCTGTCAGACTTTGGCGGCCAACGGTGTCGTGTTTTGGTGGGCGTGAGCGCCCGAGCTCGCTCGCGCTCGGGGGGCCGAGGCGTCTACTTGCTGTAGGTGTAGAAGCCGCGACCCGTCTTGCGGCCGAGCCAACCCGCCTCGACACGCTTGACAATCTCGAGGCACGGCGCGTAGCGCGGGTTTCCGTACGATTGGTAGAGGCTTTGAAGAATCGCCACAACGACATCCAGCCCGACCAGATCCGCGAGTTCCAGCGGGCCCATCGGGTGGTTGCAGCCGCCCTTCATGCAGGCGTCGATTCCCTCCGCGTCGGCAACGCCCTCGCTGAGCGCGAAGGCCGCTTCGTTGATCATCGGAAAGAGCACGCGGTTCACCACAAAGCCCGGCAGGTCCATCACCTCGATCGGTGTCTTGCCCAGCGCCTGGGCAAACGCGCGCACCGCCGCGGTGGTTTCGTCCGAAGTGCGCATGCCTCGCACGACTTCGACGAGGCTCATCATCGGAACGGGGTTGAAGAAGTGCATCCCGATGAAGCGCTCGGGATGCGCAACGAAAGAAGCCAACTTGGTGACCGAAAGGCTCGAGGTATTCGTCGCGATGATGCAGCGGTCGCTCACGATGCCACTGAGCGTCTCGAGCAGATCCTGCTTGAGTTCGAGGTCCTCGGGCGCAGATTCGAGGACGATGTCGCACTCCTTGAGCTCTTCGAGCGAGACCGCGCCGTGGATCCGGCCGATGATGCCCTCGCTCTGTGCTTGCGTGAGCTTGTCGCGGCTGACCAGCTTGTCGAGGCCCCACTGGATCCGGGTGAGGCCGCGATCCACCGACTCCTGCTTGCGATTTTGAAAGATCACCTCGCAGCGAATTTGCGAGGCCACCTGGGCGATTCCGCAGCCCATGATTCCGGTTCCGATGATTCCGATCTTCTTCATGACTAGACGCACTCCACCGCAAGCGCAACAGCTTCGCCGCCGCCGATGCACAGCGTTGCGATCCCGCGCTTGAGTTTGCGATCTGCGAGCGCGTAGAGCAGCGTGACGAGCACGCGCGCACCCGAGCAGCCGATCGGGTGCCCGATCGACACGGCGCCGCCGTTGACGTTGATCTTCTCCATCGGGATGCCGTATTCCTTGGCTGCCGCCATCGTCACGCCCGAAAAGGCCTCGTTGATTTCGTAGAGATCCCAGTCCGACGCCTGGGTGTCGGTCTTCGCGTAGAGTTTCGCGAGCGCATCGATGGGCGCGAGCGTGAACCACTTCGGCTCCAGGGCGGCCGCCGAATCCGCGATGACGCGCGCGAGCACCGTGTAGCCCTTCGCCTTCGCAACCTCTGCCGAGCACACCACGAGCGCAGCTGCGCCGTCGTTGAGCGACGACGCATTCGCCGCGGTGACCGTTCCGTCCCGGCCAAACGCGGCGCGCAGGCTGGAGAACTTGTCGATCTTGCCGCGGCCCGGCTCTTCGTCGTCCTCGACCAGCAGTGGCTCGCCGCGGCGCTGGGGGACCGCCACCGGCACGATCTCCGGCTTGAAGCGCCCCTCTTTCTGGGCCGCGAGCGCGCGCCGGTAGCTGGTGGCCGCGAATTCATCCTGGGCCTCGCGGCTGAAGCCGCACTTCTCCGCGACCAGGTCGCCGCAGACGCCCATGTGCATGTCGCCGTAGGGGTCCCAGAGGCCGTCCGCGATCATTGAATCGACGATTTCCGCATTGCCCAGGCGGAGCCCCGCGCGCGCCTTGGGGATGATGTAGGGGGCGTTGGTCATCGACTCCATGCCGCCGGCCACCACGACGTCGGCCTCGCCGATCATGACTTCGCGCCGCGCGTACATGACGGCCTGCAGGCCCGACCCACAGACCTTGTTGATCGTCACCGCGTTGGTCGAAACCGGGAAATCCGCCTTGATGACGCACTGGCGGGCCGGCGCCTGGCCCACGCCCGCCGATAAGACGTTGCCCATGATGACAACGTCGACATCGTCCGGGGCCGCACCCGCGCGCTTGACGGCCTCGCGGATGACCAGGGCCCCGAGGTCCGACGCGGAAAGGGACGCAAACGCGCCCTGAAAGCACCCGACCGGAGTGCGCGTGGCGCCGGCAATCACAACTTCCTTCTGGCTCATGCAGTCTCCCCTGCAAAGCGGGCAAGCCCTCAGCCGGAGAGCACCGGGGGCCGTGCCAGCTCAAAACTGGTCGATCACCCTACACGATCCGAGCCCATCGAGTCAATCCGGCAGAGGTCGGCCGGGTCAGGAATAGCCCAGCGATTTCAATCGCTTCGGGTGCTTGGCCCAGCGTGGCTCGAGCTTCACCCAGAGCTCGAGATGGACCTTCTTCCCGATCAATTCCTCGATCTCGCGGCGCGCCCGGACGCCGATGCGCTTGATGACCTGTCCGCCCTTTCCGATCACGATGGGTTTCTGCGAGCGGCGCTCGATGAGCAGGTTCGCGCGAATCCTCACGAGGTCGGGGCGGTTTTCGTCGTACTCGACCACCTCGACAGCGAGCGCGTACGGAAGTTCCTGGCCGAGCTCTTCGAACGCGGCCTCGCGCACCAATTCGGCGGCCAGAAAGCGCAGCGGCCGATCACTCAGTTGATCGTCGGGGTAGAGGGGTGGTGACACCGGCAGCTGAGCGACGATCTCCGCCAACAGATCCTCGACGCTCTCTCCGGTCGCCGCCGAAATCGAGCGCATCGCGGGCGCGGCCGCCGACCACTCGACGCCCCTGCGGTTTTCGAGATCGGCCTTGGTTGCCACGACGATCACCGGACACCCGCGCGCGAGCAATTTCGCGTGCAGCGCGGCGTGGTCCTCACCCCAGCCCAGGTAGGGATCCACGAGCAGCAAGCCGAGATCGCAGTCCTTCGCGGCGGAATTCACCAGCTCATTGAGCGCGACGTTGAGCGGCTTTGCGCTCTCGTGCATCCCGGGTGTGTCGAAAAAGAGCACCTGAAAATTCTCGCGGCTCAAGATTCCGAGGATCCGGCTGCGCGTCGTCTGGGGCTTCGAGGTGACGATCGCGAGCTTTTCGCCGAGCAGGCGGTTGAGCAGAGTCGATTTGCCCGCGTTCGGACGACCGAGGATCGCGACCGCACCCGCGCGATGCGGCCCCTCGGCATCTCCGTTTTGCCCCTCAGTCATCTCCCTTCGGCTCCTCGGCCGCGCGCTTCTTCAGCGCCGCTGCGGCGGCCGCGCTCTCAGCGATCCGCTTCGAGCGCCCCACACCACGGCCCCAGACATCCGCGCCGATCGAGACCTCTACCGCAAAGCGCGCATCGTCGCCGTCTTTGCCGCTGTCTTCCAGCGTCTCGTAGCGCGGCGTTTGCTGAAAACGCGCGTGGGCCCACTCTTGAAATTCGGTCTTGACATCGCGCCGATGGCGAACTGCATCTCGCGCGAGCGCCGAGCCGTAGACGCGCCGCACGAAATCCTCCACCGGCGCGAGCCCGCCGTCCAGATAAATCGCGCCGATCACCGCTTCGAAGCAATTCGCGAGGATCGAGTCCTTTTCGCAACCACCCGAGCGCATTTCCGTGCGGCCGAGTTTGACAAACCGACCGAGCTCGAGATTTCTGGCCCGCTCTGCCAGTGAACTCTGGTTGACCAGCCCCGCGCGGGTTCGGGTCAGGTCGCCTTCGTCCCACTCCGGGTGCACCTCGTAGAGAATCTGCGAGACCGCGAGGTCGAGCACCGCATCGCCGAGAAACTCGAGACGCTCGTTTCCACGCCCGCCATCATCCTCATGGGAATAGGAGGTGTGGGTGAGCGCGAGGTCCAGCACAGCGCGCTCCGCGAACTCGTAACCGAGCACGGCACTGATCGAAGGCGCGGACGCGTCTTTCTCGAGCGTCATGGCGACTCGGCGATCCAGCCGCCGCCGAGAACGACGTCTCCAGCATAAAACACCGCGGCCTGACCCGGAGCGACCGCGCGCACAGGCTCATCGAAGCTGACAACCGCCTGCCCGCCCGCCCGCGCCTCGATCGACGCAGACGTTCCCACGTGGCGATGGCGCACCCGCACCGTCGCGCGAACCGCGCGATCGGGCGTCACTCCCGAAACCCACGAAACCCGCGCGAGGCGCGCACCCTTCGCGTTGAGATCGTCGGCCGCAGCGACCACGACGCGATTGCGCTCGGCGTCCAGCCCGGCGACGTAGAGCGGCCGTTGGGTCGAGAGGCCGAGCCCGCGGCGCTGGCCCACCGTGAAATGGTGGATGCCCGGATGCTGGCCGAGCACCTGCCCCTGGCGGTCAACGATCTCTCCCTCGCCGGGCAACGCGCCCGGGTGAATCCTTTCGACCGCGCTCGCGTAATCGCCATCGGGCACGAAGCAGATCTCCTGGCTCTCGGGCTTGTCGGCGGTCGCCAATCCGAGCTCGCGCGCCCGCGCGCGAACTTCTTCCTTTTCGAGTTCGCCGAGCGGGAACTCGACCGCTGCCAGTTGTTCCTGGCCGAGTTCGAACAAAAAATAGGTCTGGTCCTTCTGCCGGTCGACCGCACATCGCAGGCGCAGGAGATCGGTCTCCGGATCGACATCCACCCGCGCGTAGTGGCCCGTCGCCACCCGATCCGCACCGAAGACCCGCGCGCGCTCGAGCAGATAGTCGAACTTGAAGCGCGAGTTGCAGGCCACGCAGGGAATTGGCGTTCGGCCCGAGAGGTAATCGTCCGCGAACGGGAGAATCACTTCGGCGCGAAAACGCTCCGCGTAATTCGCCACGTAGAATCGGATGCCGAGCTGATCAGCGACGCGCCGCGCATCATCAGCGTCGGACAGCGAGCAGCACCGCGACGCCCCACCTGCCAGGTTGAGCGTCACTCCGATGACTTCTCGACCCGCTCCCACGAGCAGGGCCGCCGCCACGGAAGAATCGACGCCACCCGAGAGCGCGGCGACTACACGTTCGCGCTTCTGGCTTGCACGCCCGATCTCGTGATCTTTCTGGCCGTCGCGCCCAACCTCGCCAATGGACCGCCGATTTGCGCTCATGCGCCCACCGCCCGCCGCGCGCGCTCAACGATGTCCGGCAGGCAGCCGAGCGCGTAGTCGAGTTGCGCGGCATCGTTGCCGTGGCCGACGCTGAAGCGGATCGATCCGCGTGCGGATTCCGGCGAGCGACCCATCGCGAGCAAGACCTTCGACGGTTCGATCGAGCCCGAGTGGCATGCGGCCCCCGACGACACCGCAACCCCCTCGACGTCGAGAGCCTGCAGCAGCAATTCGCCCGCCGCGCCCTCGAATTCCACGTTCAAAGTATTCGGAAGCACGCGGTCCGCCGAGCCGTTGCGCCGCACGTCGGGAATCTTAGCCTGAATTCCCTCCCAGAGCCGATCGCGCAACCCAGCGTAGTCGCGCATCCGGTCGGGCAACTCCCGCTCTGCGAGCTCACATGCCACGCCGAGGCCCACACTAGCCGCGACGTTCTCTGTCCCCCCGCGCCGGCCCCGCTCCTGCGGGCCACCGTGCAGAATCGGTTCGAAGTTCGGGGCACCGCGCGCGATCAGGCACCCCACGCCCTTGGGCCCGTTGAATTTATGGGCGGACAGCGACAGGAAATCGACGGGGATGCCGCGAAGATCGATGGGAATCTTGCCAATCGCCTGGGTCGCGTCGGCGTGGACCAGAATCCCCCTCTCTCGCGCGAGCGCCGCAATGCGCTCCATCGGCTGCAGTACACCCGTTTCGTTGTTCGCCCAGAGGATCGACACGAGCGCGGGTTCCGACTCGATTGCCGCCTCAAATTGCGCCTCGTCGAGCAGTCCCTCGGAGTCGACCCCGACCCGCGTCACCCGCCAGCCCTCGCGCTCCAGGACTTCGAGCGGTGCCTCAACGGACGGGTGTTCGGCGGCGGATGTCACGAGGTGCCGATTCGCGCCAGAGCCCGCGCGCGCCAGCCCCAACAGCGCCGTGTTGTTGGCCTCCGTAGCGCCGGCGGTGAACAGCACATCCTCCGCTTCTACGCCGAGAAGCGATGCGACCGATTCGCGCGCGCGGTCTACCACCGCGCGAGCAGCGCGCCCTTCCTCGTGAACGCTCGACGGGTTGCCGTGCACACCGCGCAGAACGCGAGTCATGGCGTCGACGACCTCGTCGCGAAGCGGCGAGGTGGCATTGTGATCGAGGTAGACGCGCATTGCTTCACCTGCGCTGGAAGGGGTGGGACGCTAACTCCGCGCCGCAGGAGGGTCAAGCGGTGGGGTCCGCGCCAGCAGCTCCGCGAGCGTCTGCGCTCCCCCCGCATGGGCGATCGCCGCGTCGATATCGCCGAGCAGTCGCTCCACGAGGTCGGCGCCCGGATCTTCGCCAACCGGTTCGCGCTTTCCGCGCAACGCCGCCAGCACATCGATCACCCGAATTCGAGACGAGGGCTGGCCCGGCTGAAAGGTTTCTTCGACCGCAGGCTCGCCCCGACGCGACAAGATTCCGGCGGCCTCGAGTTGGCCGAGAACCTCGCGCACGATGCGGATCGGAGCTCGGAGGCGAGCCGCCAGGCTTTCGGCGGTTTCGGGTGGCGCCGATTCGTCGAACGAGCGCGCGACCAGCAGCGCAGCGCGCAACGCGATCGCCTCCCGCTCGGCGGGCAGCGCCGAGGAGCCGCGCAATTCCCGCCGGTAGGAGGCCAGGTTCTGATGGGCGAATGCCAGTTCCGCACCAAAGAGTACGATCGCCCAGAACACGTAGATCCAGACGAAGAGCAACGGCAACTGGGCGAATGCGCCGAAGAGCGCGTTGGCGCGCGCGGCGCCGACGCTGTAGCCCAGGTAGATGTCTTGAGCGATCAGAACCAGCATCGCAGACACGGCACCGCCCAGCGCTGCAGACGAAAACCGCACGGACGTATTGGGCAGAAACCAGAACATCAACGCGAACGAACCCGTCAGCGTCAACCAGGGCAGATAGCGAAGTCCCATCTCGTAGACGACGGAGAACGACTCGTACTCGAGCAGGCGCTGCACCAACCATTCGCTCTGCAGACCGGTCGCGAGCGACAGCCCGGTGGCCAACAGCGGAACGACCACGAGAATGGCGAGATAATCGGGAAAACGCCGACGCCAGCTCCGGTGTTTCTTGACACCCCAGATCGAATTGAAGGCGCCTTCGACGTTGCTCAGCCCGAATACGGTCAGGACGAAAACGATTGCGGCGCCAATTCCGCCCAGTGCCTTGAAGTCCGCGGCCTTGATCTGCGAAATGATGCTTTCCTGGAGCCCGGGCGCACCCGCCGCGAGTTTCCCGACCAGGGCATCGGCAAAATCGCTATCGATCCCGATCGCCGCTGTGATCGAAACTGCGATCGCGAAAATCGGAATCAGCGAGATCATCGTGAAGTAGGTGAGCGCGCTCGCGTGAAGCAGCAGACGATCCCGGACGAAGCCCTGGGCGGTCATCATCGCGAATTGGAGCAGACTGACCGCGCGCGCGACGACCCAGCGCGAGGCCGGTTCTTCCGACCACAGTCCCTCTTTGAGGAACCTGCGGATCTGCGCCGTTCTCGCCTGCCCCTTCAAATCTGTCCTCCCGCGCCCACCGGGAATTCTCGCACACCTTCCGAACGGCACTCCGAGGAATCTACTGAACCCGGCTTTCGGGTAGGCGCGTTCGCAGCCACCACAAAGCGCAGCTTCGCGAGCGTCTTGGGGCCAATTCCATGGACGCGCAGCAGGTCGCCGACGCGCCCGAAGGGTCGGCGTACGCGCTCCTCGACGATTCGTCGCGCGCGCACGCTGCCAATTCCGTCCAGGGTTTCGAGCGTTCGCGCACCCGCGCAATTCAGTTCGATCGGAAGACCGAAGAGCCTCCGAGCGGGCCCACGGATCTCCCCCGCGCGCGCCTGCGGGCCCTGGCAGGCAACGGCCACCGTATGCTGCTCGACAGCCGCCAACTCGATGGGGTTGCTACACAATCTCGGCTCGGGAGAGAAAGCGGGAAGCGCCAGCACGAAGAGCACCGCGCTCAGCGCGAATCCCGCCAGGGCCTGTCGCTGCTCCATCTAGCAAGCCTTCACGGGGGGGTGATTCAGTTCTCCGGGACTGGTTCGGCGGCTCCCGCGTCCACGAAGGCGTCGTGAAGCGCCCTCACGGCGAGCTCGGAGTATTTCTCCTCGATCACCACCGAGACCTTGATCTCACTGGTGGTGATCAACTGGATGTTGATCCCCTCATCGGCCAGCACCTGGAACATCTTCGAGGCGACGCCCGCGTGATCCTTCATTCCGAGTCCGACGATCGATACCTTGGCGATGTTCTCATCGCCCTCAACGGCGGCAGCTCCGATCTCACCCGCCACGCGCCGCGCAACCGCGAGCGACTGCTCGTAACACGCCCTCTCGACCGTAAAGGTCATGTCGGTCGTGCCGTCTTGAGAGAGGTTCTGGACGATCATGTCGACGACGATTCCCGCGTCGGAAAGCGGTGAGAAAATCCTCGCCGCGATGCCGGGTTGGTCCTTCACCCCGCGCACGCGGATCTTCGCCTCGTTGCGGTTGTAGGTCACACCGGAAACAACCAGCCGCTCCATGACTTCCTCCTCAGCCACCACCCAGGTTCCCTCCACCTCTTCAAAGGACGAGCGAACGTGCAGCGGCACGCCGTAGCGCATCGCAAATCGAGCGGATCGTATCTGCAGGACCTTGGCGCCGAGGCTCGCGAGCTCGATCATCTCATCGAACGAAATCCGATCGAGTTTGCGCGCGCCAGGTACCAGGTTCGGATCCGCGGTGTAGATCCCCGCAACGTCGGTATAGATCTCGCAGACATCCGCCTCGAGCGCCGCTGCCACCGCGACCGCCGTGGTATCCGAGCCTCCGCGACCCAGGGTGGTGATGTTCCCCTCGTCGTCGAAACCCTGAAATCCCGCGATCACGGCCACGACTCCCGCGTCGAGCACCCGGTGGACGCTCGCGGAATCAATGCTCGCGATGCGCGCCCGCAAGTGCGCGCCGTCGGTCCGGATCCCCGCCTGGCGACCGTTGAAGGATTGCGCGGATTGGCCGAGTTGCGAAATTGCCATCGCCAAGAGCGCGATCGTCTTCTGTTCCCCGGTCGAAAGCAGTGCGTCGTATTCGCGCGCCAACGGCTCGTCGCCACCGAGTTCGTGCGCAAAGGCGACGAGTTGGTCGGTCTCGCCGGCCATCGCGGAGACCACCACGACCACCTGATGGCCCGCTTTCGCGGTCTCGACGACCCGGCGGGCGACGTTTCGGATTCGGTCCGCGTCACCGACGCTGCTGCCACCGTATTTTTGAACGATCAGTCCCATCAGCTACCCGCTCGTTTCTTCCAACAGTTCCAGCTCCAGCTTCCGCCCGATTTCGCCCACCAGTTTGGCCCCCCACTGCGCCAGCACCCGAGTGGCAGTGGGTCCGCAAGCTACCGCGTCCAGTCGCCGCTGGGTCGGGATCTTGCCGGGGCGGGAGATTTCGATCTCGAGCCGGTCCGCGGGAAGTGCATCCCGGAAGCGCTCGCCCCATTCGATCATGACGATCGTACCCGCCACCAGGAGATCCAGAAAGCCCGCGCTCTCGAGTTCGGCCGTGCTCTCGAGTCGATAGCCGTCCAGGTGCGCCAACCGGCGCCCATCCGCGAGATCGTATTCGGAACAGATCGCGAAGGTCGGACTCGTGACGGCTTCGGGGGCCACGCCGAGGCCCTGCGCGAGCCCCTTCGCAAACAGGGTCTTGCCCGCCCCCAACGGGCCGCTCAAGACCACCAGGAACCCTTCGCGAGGCAACGAGGCAGCCAGCAACCCCGCAGCCGACTGGGTGGCGTCAGGGCTCCGGGAATGAAACCGCAAGGCCGACCCGAAAATCGCCGCGAGCCGCGGCGCTCAAATCTGCGCGCAGATCAGCGCTCGCAGCCGGAACCTCGCGGGCGATTTCGCCCGCGAGATGGCCCGATGATCCAGCTCGTTTCGCGAGGCGGTCGGCCGCAGCACCGTGGACGAACACCGCCAGCGCCGTCGCCTCGAAGGCGTCGAGTCCCTGAACGACGAGCCCGGTTACCATTCCGAGCAACACGTCGCCGGTGCCGCCCGCTGCGAGCGCGGGCCCCCCCGTCGGATTGATCGCGATCCGCCCGTCCGGAGCGGCGGTCACGGAGGCCGCTCCCTTGAGGGCGACGATCGAGCCAAACCGCTTTGCGAGTTCGCGCGCGGCGGCCGGGCGGTCTCGATTGACCGCGCTCGTTTCGATCCCAAGCAGCGCCGCGGCCTCGCCCGGATGCGGGGTCAAGACGGTCGGCGCCCGGCGCTCGCGCAGCCCATCGGGTTGCCGGGCAAATGGGTACAGACCGTCCGCGTCGATCACCAGCGGAATCTCCAGACGTTTGGCCAGCGAAACCACCAGCGCCTGGGTTTCCTCGCTGCGCCCGATCCCCGGCCCCAGCCCTACCGCCTCTCGTGTCGTGGCCAACGCAATGATGGACTCGGCGGCACTCGACGCCAACGCCCGCTCGGGAGTGTCCGCAACGGGCGCCGTCATGGCCTCCGTGCACTTGATTTCGAGGATGTCGTTGAGGCCAGCTGGACAGGCGATGGTCACCAATCCGGATCCTGCACGCGCGGCACCCTCTGCTGCGAGCGCGGCGGCACCCGTCTTGCCTTCGGACCCCGCGACGATCAACGCGTGACCAAAACTCCCTTTGTGCCCAGCCGCGGGCCGAGCCGGCAGCTGCGAGCCCGCATGGGCACGCGTCCAGAGTTCCGCGCGCGGCAATCGTCTTGTCGGCGGGTCTCCAACTCCGATCCTCGCGACCGAAATCCGCCCCGCTGCGCTGCGCCCGGGCTCCAACGCGAGTCCGACCTTGGGCAAGCCGAGCGCCACCGTGACGTCCGCTTCGACGCAGGATCCGAGCGCCGCGCCCGTATCCGCGCAGAGGCCTGAAGGCAAATCCACGGAAACGACTCGCACGCTGCCGCGCGCATTGGCTCGGCACGCGTTGATGCGTTGGATCCACTCTGCCTCGACGCCTTCCACCGTGCGTGACAATCCCGTGCCAAAGATCGCGTCGACCACGACTCCCCGAGAGGGCGGCTGCCAGGCGTGGTCGGCGAGGGGCACTCCGACGCGGCAGGCACGGTCGAGATTGTTCGCCGCATCCGCGCTCAGGTTGGCGACTTCGCCGAGCAGGACGACGAGCACGTCGACGCCCAGCCGATGCAGGTGGCGGGCCGCGACCAAGCCATCGCCTCCGTTGTTGCCACGCCCACAGACGATCGAAACCGTGGCGCCGCTCGGAAGTTCGCGAAGCAACTCCTCGGCGACTGCGCGGCCCGCGTTTTCCATCAGGGTCCCAGCGGGAACTCCGAGTACCTCGATCGCGTGGCGATCGAGCTCACGCATCTCCTGCGCGGTTACCAACGGCCAGCAGACGGGCTGCGTTTCCACCGGGCTGCCGGCGGGCCGGTGATTCGAAGACGTTTCGCTACGGTCGCTGGAAGTCATCGGGCAGATTCCAGAATGACCTGTCCGACACACCACTGCGCATCGTGGGTCAGTGTGAGGGCGATCTTCGAAACCCCCGCGCGACTCGCCGCGCGCGCGGCGCCGCCCGTCAGGCGAAGCGTTGGCGGCCCCTGGCGATCCCGAATCACCTCGATGTCGCGCCAACGCAGCGCGCTCGCTCGCAACGCGCGCCTGGCGGCGAGCTTTGCCGCGAATCGGACCGCCAGGCTTTCGCCATCTCGCTTCTTGCGGGCCGCGTATTCGCGTTCGCCACTGGTAAACAGCCTGTCTCGCAATCGGTCGCCGTATCGGTCGAGAAGAGATTCAAATCGCCGCCTGTCGACGAGTTCGATCCCCACACCGACGATCACTGGACGGCGACCCTCAAATCCCGAACCGCTCGATCCATGCCCACCAGGAGCGCTCGTGATATTGCGGCCCTGCCCACCGCGACACACTCCGTAGCCGGCACACCATCGAGTACTTCCGAGACCGTTGCGTAGCCGAGCCCGCCACCAATGGCGATTCGCAGCCGCAATTTGGCGGCCAGCCGAACCGCGTCAGCGAGCGACTCGAGTTCTGCCTTGCGCTCTGTCTCGGGTAGATCGAGAATCGCTGCGGTATACAGTTCGACTCCAGTTGCGCGCGCCGCGTGGGCCGCTTTGACGGCGTCGAGTCTCGGGAGCACCCGCAGCGATACGGGAATCCCCGCCTCCTGAAGCCCGTTCATCACGGGTGCCAGCGGCTGGGCGCCAGCGCGAAGATTCAGCGGGCCCCCTGCCCATCCGCCGTCGCTGGCGCTCGCGGCGAGCAACACCCGATCGGGTCGCGCCTCGAGCGCGACCTTCAAGAGGCCGGGGCTGGCTGTCATGCGAAGCTCGAAGCGCCGCGCCGCCCTGCGCGCGTTGCGCACGTCGCTCTCGGTGACGGGCTTCAACTCGTCATCGATGCCGAGGCGGACCGCGTCGACGCCGGCGAGTTCCGCGAGCGTCACGGCAGCCGTCACGCCAATATCGCCGCTGTGGGTCACCTCGCGGAGGCCCATCAACGCATCCAAAGCGAGAACCAATCGGCGAATCGGATCACCCTCCCAGAGCGCGACGCAGCGCCTCGGCGAGATCATCCGCATACTCGCGGATCTGTTTTTCGTCGTCTCCCTCGACCATGATGCGGGCCTTCGGCTCGGTTCCGCTGTAGCGAACCAGCACACGTCCGCGGCCGTCTAGCGCACTTTCGACCTTTTCGACCGCATGCGAAAATTTCGCGAGACTCTCGATGGGTTTTTTTTCTGCAACCCGAACGTTCACGAGAACCTGTGGGTACCGAACGAAATCGACCGTCAACTCGGAGAGCGTACGCTGCTTGCGCCGCATGATCGCAAGCACCTGCAGCGCCGTGATCAGCCCATCCCCACTGGTGTTGTGGTCCAGAAAGATCAGGTGGCCCGACTGCTCGCCCCCGAGATTGAATCCACCCTCGCGCATGGCATCCACGACGTAGCGGTCGCCCACCTGAGTTCGGAGCAACCCGACGCCCAATTCTTCGAGGGCTTTTTCGAGGCCGAGGTTGCTCATCACGGTTGCAACGACCTGGCCGCCGCGCAGCACACCGCGTTCCACCATGTCTCCGGCGCAAAGTGCAAGCAGCTGATCACCGTCTAGAATGGTGCCTTTCTCGTCGACCATCACGACGCGATCGGCGTCTCCATCGAGCGCAATGCCCACATCTGCGCGAACTTCGTTGACTTTGGCGGCCACCTTTTCGGGATGGAGCGAACCGCAGTCCTCATTGATGTTGCGTCCATTGGGCGACACACCCATTCGAAAGACCTCTGCACCGAGTTCTTCCAGTGCCGTCGGGCCAACCACGTAAGAGGCGCCGTTCGCACAGTCGAGAACCACGCGCATGTCATCGAGCGACAGGTCTATGGGAAACGTTTTCTTCAGGAAGACCACGTATCGCCCAGCGACGTCTTCGATGCGGCGCGCGCGCCCGATCTCATCGGCTGGCGCGCGGAGTTCCGAAAGCTCTCCCGAGGCGATCAGCGCTTCGATCCGGCGCTCGATCGCATCGGGCAATTTGTAACCATCGCTCGAAAAAAACTTGATCCCGTTGTCCTGGTACGGATTGTGGCTGGCAGAAATCATCACCCCGGCCTGGCAGCGCATGTCCGCGGTCAGAAACGCCATGGCCGGCGTGGGCATCGGGCCCACCTGGATCACGTCCACGCCCATCGAACAGATTCCCGCCGCGAGCGCGTCCTCGAAGAGATAACCGGACAGCCGAGTGTCCTTTCCGATGATGATGCGGCGCTTCTTGTTGCCGTCCACGCGAAAGATCCGCGCGATGGCCTGGCCGAGCGACAACGCCATTTCAGCCGTCATCGGGTGCACGTTGGCCGTTCCCCGAACGCCGTCTGTGCCAAACAGCCGTCTTTCACTCATTTTCGGCGCCCTCCTCGACCACCGGCTCTGGAATCGGGTCGACCCGAATGTGCAGCTTGACCGGCTTGTCCTCCTCGACCCAAACGTGCTCCACACCCAGCAAGAGCCGCACTTCACGCTCGAGGGTTTCGCTCAATCCCGCCACATCGATCGTTTCGGTCATTACCTCGGAAAGCCGGAGCACCTTGCTGCGCGCGCCCTCGATCCAGACGCGGGGAGGATCGATTTCCACTTCGGTGAATACGAAGCCCTCCGCGGGCTCCCCCTCGAGATCCGCCGTGATGCGGACAGACTTTCGGCCCCGACGCTCGAATTCCAGTTCAATCGTTGCGGGCGACCGGCTCAGGATCCGCGCGCCCTGGGGCATCACCAGCATCGTCTCCTCCACGAGATAGACCGCCTTGCCAGGTTTTGCGCCCTCGAGATTGACCGGGTACTCCATATCCTTGGTCGAAATGTCTCGGAGCGCGGCCCGCGGTCCCAACACGCGGATGTTGATCTCCTCGGTGCTCTTACGGGTAATCACGAGTTCGTCGGGCATCCTGACGAATGCCACCGGAATGTCGAAGCCGAGTTCGATCTTGGAGCGGCCGTGTGACATTCCCCAGAGAACCGCAGCAATCGCGAGCGCAAGTAGGCCGTAGCGGATCTGGTAGGCGTGCATCCTATCCCGCCGAGCGGACCTGTCGGCCCTGGTTGGCTCGCTGGTTCGCGGCTGGTTCCGCTTCGGGTGCGGCCGGCTCAGCACCCGTTCGCTCAGCACCGTCGCTCCCCGACTCCGATTCGCGAGTCGCAGTCGCGGGGTCGTCCGGCGCGCGAAGCTCCCTCGACCCGCTCATCGCGTCGCGCAGAATGACCCGCAGTCGCGCCGCATCCAGACCGCGCACCATTTCCCCCCCCATCACGACGGAGATCGACGCCGTCTCTTCCGAAACCACGATCACCACGGCATCCGTTTCTTCGGTAATCCCGACAGCCGCTCGATGTCGCGTACCCACGCCCTCCGGAAGATCGTCGCGCAGTGTGAGCGGGAGAATGCAACCCGCGTGGGAAACGCGCCCACGCTGGATCACCACGGCCCCGTCGTGCAGCGGCGAATACGGGACGAAGAGCGAGATCAGCAACTCCTTTGAAACGTTGGAGTCGAGTGGAGTTCCCGCTTCGATTTGATCGTCCAGCCCGGTCTCGCGCTCCAGCACGATCAGCGCTCCCACGCGCCTCTGCGCGAGCCCCTGGGCGGCCCGCACCACCTCTTCGAGCATTTGGGATTCTTGCTGATCGGAGACCGACCGGAAGAAACCGCGACCCACGCGCGCGAGCGCGCGCCGGATGTCGTGCTGGAAGAGGATCACGATGATGATCACCGCGGGTCCGGTGAGCTTTTGGAGAATCAGATGCATCGTCAGAAGGTTGAAGAGGTCTGCCGCCACGTTCGCGACCACCAGGAAGATCAACCCCACCAGGATCTGGACCGCCCGGGTGCCACGCATCAGCAGCATCAACCAGTAGATCCCGAGAGCCACCAACGCAATGTCGATCGTGTCGCGGAAAGGGTCGAAATTCGCGGACAGGTACTCCCAGAGCTCCCGCCAGAGTTCCCAGAGATATTCGATCACGCGATCGCCTCCCGTCGCGCATCGCGCAGCGCGCTCGCAATCGCTGCTGCTCGAACGGCTCCCGCCACATCGTGGACGCGCACGGCGTCAGCTCCCGCAAAGATAGCCACCGCACAAGCCGCCGCGGTAGCCGCATCTCGACACTCTACGGGATCGCCCGTCAAGTCGCCGAGAAATCGCTTGCGGGACGGACCCACCAGTACGGGCAGCCCCAACGTCTCCCCGAGACTGCCCGCATGGGCCAGCAGCGCGAGGTTGTCCTCCAGGCGTTTGCCAAAACCGATCCCCGGGTCGACAGCCAGCCGTTCATCCGGGATGCCCGCCGCACGCGCAGCAGCCAGCGATACACCGAGTTCCGTCGCCACTTCGCCGAGCACATCGTCGAAGTGCGGATTCTGCTGCATGGTTTCGGGCGTTCCCCGCAGGTGACCGACGATCAGGGACGCTCCGGCCGCCGCCGCAACGCCGGCGAGCGCGGCATCGAAACCCAACCCCGATACGTCGTTTACGACCTGCGCTCCGGCCTCGAGCGCGGCCTCGGCCACCGCGGCCTTGCGGGTGTCGATCGAAATTTCGACCGCGAACCGTTTGGCGAGCGCCTCCACGACCGGTGCGGTGCGCTCGATCTCGACAACCAGCGGCGTCTCCAGCGCTCCGGGGCGTGTGGACTCGCCGCCCACATCGATCATCTGGGCACCCGCCTCGATCATTTGCGCAGCGGCGGCGACCGCGGCGTCCAGATCTACGGCGCCCCGGTCATCAACCAGCCGCCCTCCATCGGAAAAAGAGTCCGGGGTCGCGTTCAGCACACCGACGACCGTTACGCGCTCGCGCGGAAAGATCGCCGACGCAGTCAAAGGGCGCTCCTATCCGGGTACGGGTTCGGGGTCTGGCATTGCGTCACCCGAAAAGCTGGCGGGCTTCGCGGTGTCAGAGGACTCGACCGGCGGACTATCGGCGACCGGCAGCGCCATCGGCGGGAGCGGCTTGCCCTCCAGCAGCAGAGCGAGCTCGCCCGTATCGAGGGTCTCCCGCTCGAGCAGCGCTTCGGCGATCCGATCGAGCGTCGCGCGGTTGTCGCTCAACATTTGGTAGGCCTCATCGTAGAGGCTCGCGAGCATGGCCATCACTTCTTCATCGATGAGCCGCGCGATATGCTCGCTGTAGCTGCTGCGTTGCATGAAATCGCGGCCGAGGAAGACGTCGTGATCGCCATCGCCGAACGAGACCGGGCCGACACGGTCGTTCATCCCGTAGAGGCTGACCATGTTCCGGGCCATCTCGGTGGCCTGTTTGAGGTCGTTCGATGCGCCCGTCGACAAGTAGTCGAGCACCAGCTTCTCGGCGGCGCGCCCTCCCATGGCGTGCTTGATCTGCGCGGCCATCTGGTCTTTGGTCAGATTGAAGCGATCCTCCTCGGGCATCGTCATGGTGACGCCGAGCGACATGCCTCGGGGGATGATCGTGACCTTGTGGACGGGATCCGCCTCGGGTGTCAGCAGTGCGACGAGGGCGTGGCCCCCCTCGTGATAGGCGGTGGCCCGCTTGTCTTCGTCGCTCATGATCAGGCTCTTGCGCTCGCTGCCCATCAGAACCTTGTCCTTGGCGTCCTCGAAGTCCCGGCCCTGGACGGATTGGGCTTCTCTCCGCGCAGCCAACAGCGCCGCCTCGTTGACGAGATTCTGCAGGTCGGCACCGACGAATCCCGGCGTCCCGCGCGCGATGGACCGCAGATCCGTCGTCTCGCTCAACGGCACCCGGCGCGTATGAATCTTCAGGATTGCCAGTCGCCCCCTGAGATCCGGCCTGGGCACCACGACGCGGCGGTCGAAACGCCCCGGACGCAGCAGGGCGGGATCGAGCACGTCGGGCCGATTCGTGGCCGCGATCATGATCACGCCTTCGTTGCTCTCGAAGCCATCCATTTCGACCAGTAGCTGATTGAGCGTCTGCTCCCGCTCGTCGTGTCCGCCCCCGAGACCCGCACCCCGGTGCCGGCCCACGGCATCGATCTCGTCGATGAAGATGATGCACGGCGCGTTCTTCTTGCCCTGCGCGAAGAGATCCCGAACGCGAGAAGCCCCGACCCCGACGAACATCTCGACAAAGTCCGATCCAGAGATCGAGTAGAACGGCACCTCCGCCTCGCCCGCGACGGCCCGCGCGAGCAGCGTCTTGCCGGTGCCCGGCGGCCCGACGAGCAGCACGCCCTTTGGAATACGGCCGCCGAGTCGGGTGAACTTTTTCGGTTCCTTGAGGAAGCTGATGATCTCCTCTAGCTCGGCCTTGGATTCTTCGATTCCGGCGACGTCCCCGAAGGTCACGCGATTCTGGTTCTCGGTCAGCAGGCGCGCCTTCGACTTTCCGAAGCTCATCGCCTTGCCGCCACCCGACTGCATCTGCCGAATGAAGAACAGCCAGAGCCCGATGAAAAGCACCAACGGGAACCACATGATCAGGATCTGGCGCCAGAAACTTCCCTCTTCCTTGGGCCGCGCTTCGATCTTGATGTTTTGTGTCTTAAGGTAAGCCAGAAGATCGCTGTCAATGACCGGCGAGAAGGTCGTGAACGCGCCGCCGTTGGTGAACTCGCCGGTGATGTTTCCGCCCTCTTCGATCTCGACGGCTTCGATCTCTCCGCTCTCAATCTTCGCGAGAAAGTCGCTATAGGGAAGCGGCGGGTCCTCGGTCTGGGTTTCGCGCAGCATGGTGACGAGCAGCAGGATCATCACCAGGATGACGACCCAGAGGGCCATATTCTTGTAGAACTGTTGATTCACCCGCGCTCCCAAACGAAATCTTGGCCGTATACGCGATCACCGCCCGGACGGGACAGGTCTGGGCTAGCCATGCCTGCGCGTTTTGCGCAGCCGCAACCCCGCGTTGCTAAAAGAGTAGCACGCACTATCGACACCCACCGCGCCTCGCTGGTTCGATCGGACCGAGCCGAAACCCCTCTCTATCGCGCTCGAGCCGCGTACCACCCGGCAACTCGAGCCGCGCCCCCGAACGCGCCGTGCGGAGAAAGGCGAGCATCCGCTCGAGGTGCACCCGCGTCGTGTCTCGCTCGCCGCCACATCGCCGCAACCCCCAGCGCGCGAGCCGGCGAGCCAGCGCCTCGGGAAGTTCGTCCCAACCCTCCGCGCGGGTTCTCAACCAGCCACCCTCGGGCGTGAATCGCGTCGCCGCCTCCCGTTCGACCAGCGCGCCGATCCACTCCGAGTCTCGCCTTTGTGCTTCGGCCAGATTGCCGACGGCCATGAGCAACTGTTGATTGAAGTCCCCGGCGAGCCCCGGCAACCAGCGCAACCGCAGCCGGTTGCGCGCGTAGGCCAAGCTGCGGTTCGAGCGGTCCTCTCGCCAGCTAAAGCCCCGCTGCGCCGCGTAGGCTTCGATCTCCGCCCGGCTTACGCGCAACAGCGGGCGCACCACCACGCCGTCGCTGGAGCGCTCGGGGATGCCGCCCAGGCCATCGGGCCCCGATCCGCGAAACACCCGCAGCAGGACCGTCTCGGCCTGGTCGTTCGCGTTGTGGGCCGTGGCGATGTGTTGGCAGCCACCCTCCGCGGCCATCTCCCTCAGAGCCCGGTAGCGAAGGGTCCGCGCCGCCTCCTGGAGCGTCGGGCGCTCGCGGCTCGAGCGGCCGACACGCAACTGCTCGGGCTCGACCCGGCGGCTGAAAGCGGGCATCCCGAGGCGGTCCGCGAGCTGCGAGACCGCTCGCTGGTCGGCCTCCGATTCATCCCCTCGAAGGCCATGATTCACGTGTCCAATCGATAGCTTGAGGGATTTTTCTCCAGTAATTTCTAGCAGCGCGTGAACGAGCGCAGTCGAGTCGAGGCCGCCGGAGACCGCTACCAGAACGCTGCGGCCGCCAAGACCGAGAGCATCCACCGCGCGTTTCGTCTCGCCAATCAACATGCGCCGATGGTAGTACGCGTAAGGCCGGTCGGGCCTGAGTACAGCTGAAGGCGGATCGGGCCCTGTCGCGCCGGAAGCGGGTCTCGCTCTGGCGGGGCGAGGTTCAGAAGCATCGACCCCTTGCAATCAATTCGCGGTGAGCAACCGCAGCCGATTGCCGACGCGCTCCGCGTAATCCGCCATGTCGCCCACGTAGTCGATCAGCTTGTACCAGAAGATGGCCGAAATCCCGAGTTCATCCTCAATGCCGAATAGGAGCCGTTGAACACGCTCTTCGAGTTCATCGGTATCGCTCTCCATCCGCGACAGCTCCTCGATCATCTCGTCCACCCGGGCCGCTTCGCGGCCGCGAAATCCAGTCTCCACCAGTTCATCCAGCTCGTTGATCACGCGCTCGGCCTGTTCGCAGGCCGTCACGACGCGTCGAACCAAATCGAGAAACGCCGAGGCGAGCGGCTTGGGGACGACCATACCCCGCATGTCGGCGAGCTCGGCGATGTCCTGGGCGACATCGGCGATGGAGTCTTGATAGTCGAGGATCTCGAGCATGTCCCTGCGCTCGACGGCCAGAAACATGCGCTTGGGAAGATGGCTTCGGATTTCGTTCTTGATCCGATCGGCCTCGTGCTCCAGGCGATCGATCTCCTGGTGCCGCACCGCGACCGCGGCCGTGTCACCCGCGACCATCTCTTCGAAGAGCGGCAGAATCTGGCGCGCGCATTCGACTGCCGCGCGCATGTGCTCCTGCATCGGGCGAATCGGCGAATGACCAAAAAGATTGGCGATCAATGACATGGCCAAAGCCTCCTAGGAAAGCAGCCATTTGAAGAAGTAATAGAAGACCACAGACAGCGCCGCAGCAATTGGAAGTGTCGCAATCCAAGAGATGAAGATCCGGCCCACGACCCGCAGATCGAGCGCACCGATTCCCCGTGCCATCCCGACACCCAGTACAGAACCCACCAGGATGTGCGTCGTCGATACCGGGATACCCGCCCGAGAGGCTATCACGATCGTCAGGGCCGACGCGAAGGTCGCCGCAAATCCGCGGCTCGGGGTGAGTTCCGTGATGTTTCGGCCCACGGTATCCATGACCCGATAACCCAGCGTGGCAAGCCCGATCACGATCCCCACGCCGCCGATCATCAACATCCACGGCTCGACGGGGGCCTGCGCGCCGGCCGCTCCTCCGCGAACCACCTGGACCACAGCCGCCAGAGGGCCGATCGCGTTGGCGACGTCATTCGATCCGTGCGCAAATGCAACCGCACACGCCGTCAAGACGACCAGCACCGCGAAGACCCGCTCCACGTCGCGGTAGCGGTCATCCTGATCGTCGCTGTTCTCGATTCGATGCAGAAAGATCCACCCCATCCCCGCCCCGAGTACACC
>SDBV01004182.1_pt1 | contig 20904 bp, 8 predicted proteins | sample 2277081 | NCBI WGS metagenome assembly SDBV01 (sample SAMN10402039, study PRJNA504765) | marine sediment metagenome | isolation source: marine sediment core GS10_PC15, 223 cmbsf | place: Arctic Ocean: Southern Knipovich Ridge | collected 2010 | reverse complement strand
ATGGCTCCAGGAGAGCATGCTGATCCACATGCTGTCGATGGCTTCGGTGCTGGGACGCTACCTGATCAACATGGCCGTCCCGCTAAATCTGAGTCACAGTTATCCACCCCCGTTCTTTTTTGGCGAATACGACTGGCGGTTGCTGTTTTATCTGTTTCTGGACTTTTCGATAGTTGCAGGTATCTGGCTGGCCGTGCGGCGCGGGGCAAGGCTGGTGGCGTTCGCCCTGCTGTTTTTCCTGCTAAACCTTTTGCCGGTAAGCGGCCTGGTGCCAATCGCCGTGTTCATGGCGGACCGTTATCTTTTTATCCCGTCGCTGGGCCTGATCCTGGCGGCTCTGGTTGGACTGGCCCGCTTGGTGCGGATGCGGCCGGGGGGCATGCACCGCGCAGTTCCGGGAGTGGCGCTGGCATCGATGTTGTTGCTGCTGGCGGTAATTTCTTATGAGCGATGCGGCCACTGGAAGGACTCGTTGACGCTCTGGCGCTCGGCGGTGAAAACTCACGGCAATTTTCAGTTCAACCACTACGGGCTGGGTAACGCATATCTGCGGCTGGGTATGCCGCTCAAGGCCAGGGAAGCCTTCAGTAACGCGAACCGGTTCGCGGACAATATAATGTGCCATTATTACCTGGGCAGGATCGAGGACTCATTGGGAGACAGCGTGGCCGCCAGGCGGCATTTCGAGCAGGTGGAGCGGATGTTCGAGCCGCGGATGACAGGTCAGATGGAGGAAATGGCGCAAGTGTACCGCCGGCTGGGCAAAAAAGATAAGCTGGCCGGACAGCTGGTAAGTTTGGCGAAGAGGTACCATTGGGAAATCAAGTTCGGTATGGAGGCCGCCGGAGAACTGGCCGGACTGGGATACGGCCGGCAGGCGCTGGAGCTTGTCGATTCGCTGGCGGCCGGGTCTTTGCCGGGGGGAGAGATTTATCTCGATGCGGCGGTTATGTTTACTGAAGCAAAGGCTTACGAAGCAGCGTCATCGTCACTGTTGAAAGCACGGCGTTCTTCCACGGACAATAGAAAACTTGCCCAGGCAGCCGCTGATCTGGCTTTCGGCAGGGGAGAGTGGGAAGAGGCTGTGAGTGCCTACGATGGAATCGGCCACTCCGAGCTGGGCAGCGACAGGCTGGAGCGTCTGGCCGCCGCCTGCCTTCACAGCGGCAGGCACGTCAGGGCGCTGGAGCTGTTTCGAGAGCTGTCATCCAGCCAGGGCGATAAGGCGCCGGCGCAACTGAACAATATCGGAGTGGTCCTGGAGGCGATGGACAGCCTGGGGGCCGCGGCGAGGTATTATTCCCGAGCCCTGGAGCTTGACAGCACCTATGCGGATGCATGGTATAACAATGGCCGTGTACGGACAGCATTAGCAGAATACGAAGCCGCTTATGAAAGTTACAACAGAGTAATGGAGCTTGAAGGTCCGCGAACAGACACTGAGCTGGCGATTGCACGATTGCTGGTAAAGATGGGCAGGCCGGAGCTGGCAGTGGCGGCTTACGGCAGGGTGGCAAGGCATGAACCGCACTCGTCAGCCGTGTTACTCGAGGCCGCCGATATGGTCTGGCGTTTTGGATATAAAACTCTGGCGGTGGAAATGTACAAGCACCTGAAAGCACTACCCGACTCTTCAAACCTTCCGCGGCGTGTCCGAAACCGGACTGCCCATTAGCGTTTTGGCTGTTTGCCCACAAAAATTAAAGCCCGGCCCTCTGAATTCCGATATTTCAAACAAGTGCGAAATTCGCCTGAACAGGGCAATTCGCAGCTTAAAGTGGAAGGATGCCGGTCGATTTTCGATTCCTCAAACCCTCCTGGAAGCGGTCGATTCGGTATCTTCAACCACAACACATAGTTCCATAAATCAGGGATGATTTCCAGAGAAAGGGAATTCTCATGGGGAACATGCTGCTTGTGCTAGTGCTGGCCGGTTGTCTGCCATCGCTTGCATATCTGTGTTACCACGTTTTTCAAAAGCTTAAGGTCTGCCTTGGCCATCTCGTGCCGGGCGAGGGACTGGCTCAACTGGTACTGGCCGCGATCGCGGTATTCTGTTTTAGTACCGGTCTGATTCTGGCGGTGCTGCCTTTCACCAGCCATGTTCCGTATTACAAGCAGGAAAAGGGATTGATAGTGGCCCTGTTGTTCCTGTTGATGGGAATACTGGCCTTTCAGGTGATGCAGTTCATCCGCACTCAGATCAGAACTAATGGTCCACGCCACCGCCACCATCGCGGCGACAGGAACCGTCACCCGGGGCGCTCCAGGCGCACGGTTGCCGGTCCATATGCTGTCTCCAGCAGCAAAAGCTGAGATCCCTGCAGGCAGCAAGACCTCAGTGCCTGTGGGCGAGCTGGTGATTAGTGTCAGGTTGAATACGAGGCTAGAGAAGTGTTATAATTATTTTATCAGAATTATAACGGACGGACCGAGTTGACTGGAGGAATGCCGTGGCGGAGCAAGCGATAGATCAGCTTATAGAGCAGTACTCCACCGAGGACTCTGAAAGCTTGGACCCAGGGGAAGAGAGTTCCCTGGGGGACTATTTCGAGACTCAGGAGGATAAATTCGAGTGGATTATTCCGCCGGAACAGTTTGTCGATTTCTGGGTGGCAGCGGTGTTTCTGCTGGTCGGGACATGGCAGATTATCACCATGTTCTTTCTGCTTCTCGGGTGAGTGCCATATCACTGACTTAGAAGCTGTATAGCTGGAATCGCTTGTATGCGATCCTCATCGTGTGGACCGTGATTCCGGCGGAAAGCCGGTGAGGTGAACTGGCCCCTAACTTCCGCATCAGTTGGCGCGCGGCTGGGTATTTCCCGGTGTCCGCCGGCCACGTCCGTATTGCAGTAATTACCGCAGAGATTACACGTCCAGGTATCCGCCAGCCGGTTCCGGAGCAGATTGGTTGACAATAGGCCCGGAGAATTATGCTAAACACCAGATCATGTGGCTGGTAAATCCGCCCAAACCGACCCGTGCTGTTAAAAACGCAAGTTGTTCACAATTGACAGTTTAGCGGGGATGCGATGCTTGGTATAAACATTGCTTCTTCACCTGTAGCGGCCTTGTAGTGGATAGTGTAAGGCAATGCAGGACAGCAAGATATGCTACTCATTAGTGTGTTTGACATGTCCATTTTTTTGGCAGTCTTTCAAAAAATAGACGAATCCATGTGGGGATTAAAAATCTGGTACTGGAGATGCGGAGGCGGAGAAAGGCCAGGTTTTGAGTCAAGCAGGCGAAAGTCCCGCCAACTTCAGGTTTCTCAGGCATGAAAAAATTAAAGTTTGGCTGTGAGGTGCCGATTGTTAGATGTGAGGCCAAGTGTAATAAACTCCGGGGGAAAACCGTCCGGACCCGAAGCCGGAAAAACGGCGCGGATAACTTTTATGACGTGGTTTGACGGATTTCGGCCGGGACGAAACGAATTTCCCGCAGCCGGGCCGTTCTCCTGTATTGGAGAGAGGCCTATTTGCCGGATTGTGCCTCACGAAGGAGGTAGTGCGTTGGATTCTGGTAAAATATTCCCTTTTGGGGACGTGAAAACATAACTGAGATGCAGAGCGGCAGCGACAAATGTGCTGATACTCTGTCTATTCGGCTGATGGCCCAAATTTTTTAAAGTTTAAGGACCATAGGCCGATTAACAAAATAGTATAATGTCTCTAGGTCTATCAGTTTCGCTTGGCCCGAACACATAAACGAACCTTTTCAAAAATTTATTTTAAGGAATAAAGGAACAATATGGAAAAATCAAACTCAAGGAGGATTTATGCTGATTCATTACGACTCGAGGTAGCGGTAGGAAATGCTAGTTTCCAGGAGGGAAACTATTTTATTAGAGCGAACTATTCTCAAGGAGAGAAAAATGAAATACGTGCTTAAGGTGACAGTTGCTATCACCTTACTGCCTCTTCTGATTGCAGTCTCATATTTGCCGACTTATGCGCAAAATACCGCACCCGTGCCGACTACGTTCGAGATCCTTAGTCCTTCGGACAGTAGCCTGCCGTTTCTGAAGAATCTTGTTTACGATACCAGCGCAGCCGCAAATAACAACAAGATTTTCTATGGCGGTGATTTTGCCTATGGAACAGACGGTAATGGTTCCTTTGCTTTTGTGGGACATACCGCCAACGCCGGTGCAGTGGCCCTTGTGACTGATAAGGCTAGCAGGGGTAATCCTCATGGCGGTCGTCTGACTCTTGGCGGCATGCGTGAAACCTCTTATTATGCGTCCGGAAATCAGCATTCAAGGATCGTCAATATGCCGGGGGCTTATTCTGATGATCCCGGCAGTTTTGACGCTGACGATGTTGGAGCGGCAACCACGCCGTTTTACCGCGGCGCCAACGGTTTTATCGCGATCAATGAAGAGGATTCTCTTGTTATTCGTCTGACCGGTTATGCCGATCCGAATAACACCTCAATAGTTGTACCTGTGGCTGGAGCGACTTACAGTGGAGCGCAATTCGAAAGTAATTCTTTCGCTTTCGATATATCCAGTCCGAGCAATGACTCGGCCAACGGTGTTCGTTTTGGCATTTTGCCCAGTTCTCTGCCCGCTGGCGCCACATTCAACACCAATATTTTTTCCTGGTCTCCTAATTTCATTCAGGGCGACGGCGCCACCGACAACAGCCTGCACAACGGCCGGTTTTTCGTCGATGCCAATATTTCCAACGGAAGTACTGCGTCTCAGACAGGTATTGGCAGGGATGATACAGTCAGCTTAGCTGCCAGTGTCGGTATCGGTGTCGGTGAATTGAAGGACAGTCTGTATGTGATATATTTTTCGGCCACGGACGATGGTATTTCACCGCTGACGGGTTTTGACTCGTTGTTCATTATGGTCAATGACTCGATAGCAAACCCGCCTCCGGCATTCACCGCGCACGATGTGGTCCGTCCGGAAGGTACAGTGCAGTCCTACAGGGCCACTGTCGATTCGGTCCTGCACTACAGCGAAGGCGACAGTATTCAGGTCACTTTCTATGCTACCGATCAGGACAGTATTCGGGGCGGCGGTTCGAACCAGGCTATTGATTTCGAGGTTCTCGACTGGTCCGGTTTCATTAAGCGTCCCACCAGTTCGGTGGACAGTTTCGCCTTGATTGTGGATACGCTTAAGAGCGGAACGACTGTGACAGCGTTCAAGGTGCGTCTGCAGGTTGCTTACAACGTTTCGGACACTCTTGGTGCTGGTCTTCCCGATACGGTTGACCTGCAGGTTCGTGTCCTCGATGCCAGCAATAACGCGGACACGTCACTTGTCAGATTTGTGATCGCCAATATAAACCGGCCTCCGATCTGGGATCCTGATACTTCCAGCAAGCCTACCGACAGCACCCTGACGTTTGCTTTCGATCCGGCGGCAGTGGATGCAGACAGTGTGCCAGCGTTTACCCCGCTTGCCGTGACCAACGGAAGCGTGGATACGATCCAGTTCACGTCATTCGTATACGATCCCGACCCGTTAATCGGTGATTCGCTCGGACCGGCGATAACATTCGCGACCAACTCATCCCTGGGTACAGTGTTCAACACTAATGGTCTGTTGGTGATCAACCTGTCTAGTGATGACACGGTCAGTTTCAACTTCCCGATCAGTGCAACCGACAGTGATCCTACCGACCCGCAGACAGCTACGATAGATTTAGTGCTGCGAGTGGCTCCGGCCCCGGATATTGCTGAAATATTCCCGACCAGTGGCTATGCTGGGCAGGATCTCACGATTTTCGGTTCGGGTTTCGGACTGTTGGATGTTGAGAGTACCACTCCCAGCCGGGTTATATTCCGTGCACGCAACAGCAATGGTGCGGCCCTGAACCTTGCGGCCACCATTAACTCCTGGGGCCGTGACCGGATCAATATAACTATTCCGATTGGTGTGCCCGAATCGCCATTCATCGATTCGATAAGCGCTTTCATCCCGGATACGATCGAGGTTTACAGCTCCGTGTTTGGTACGCCGACATTCTATCCGTACCTTGTTACCGCCTCGGATACGAATACAGTGTTCAACATGGAAATCGGCAACATCACCTCCACATCGGCAACAATCAAGTGGCGTACCGCTTTCTCCGGCGGTGACAGCGTGATAATCGCAACATTCGCGGATTCTCTTGAGGTCAACGTTGTTGCCGGTATCTCTCCGGTTCCCGCGTACACCGATGAAGCCGGTGCGGGTGTTAATTTCTTCCCTGTGTTCGTGATCAAGAACGCCGACGGTACGGCTTCGGACAATCTTTCGTCCGTAACCACCCAAAGGGGAGCGAGCCAGTCCACCGACCAGATTCATGTGGTGCAATTGAGCGATCTCGCTCCGTCCACCACGTATAAATACATCCTGGCGATGGATAACAGGTTGTTCTTCGGTGACAGTTCCGGCACGCTCAACGGCCCCTACCTACCGGCCAAGATCAGCCGCGACTATACCGGAAATACCGGGATCACAGCCTTCAGGTTCGAGACCGCGCCCGCGCAGAACAGCAACGGCGAATCGTTCACGGTCGGTGGTGATGTGTTCACACCCACCAGTGCCGCTTTCGGTGCGCTGGTTACGATCCAGATCGTGGATAAGGATAACCTGGCCGACACTACTCTGCCGCTGACCGCCACTGTTGGTAGCGACAGCGCCTGGGTCATTGATCTCGGCAACGCCATTACGGATACAACCGGTACGGCTGACAGGTTATATCCGCATAAGGAAGGCGATATCCTTATCGTCACTATGACCGCGGACAAGGATGCGGGTTACACAACCTTTACCACAACTCGCGCCGCCACGATGCCGCAGAATATCAACGAAAGTGCCGATGGTACCCTGTTGAGTCCTGTGGTCAACTTCGATCTCCGCTTTAAGGTGGGCCTGAACCTGATCGGTATCCCGGTCAAGCTGTTCACCACGGAGCCGCAGACGGCTAAGGCGCTGCTGGAAGAAATCAGTGCCGGCACACCGTCAATCACCAGGTACGTGACAGCTACAGCCACGCTGGAGACAATCGTACGGACGATCTCAGCGGGCGCCGATCCGTATATCGGTGCCGATGACTGGAACCTTATCAATGATGACGGCAACTACTACGACGCGTATTTCGTGGCTGTCGACGGGCTTGAGTATGTCAACCTGAGTGGTAGTACTTATGGTGCGGCGCTCGACCCGATGACGTTCACGAATGCGGGTTTGTACTGGATAGCTCGTCCCGCTCAGATTTCGAGCCTGTTCTTTGCCTGGAGTGCGAGATCACTGTTGGCCAACGTGCTCAACTCTGTGTCGATCTCCCGTTACAACGAAGATACCCAGCAGTACGAGGACGGCTATGCGGATGCCGTAACAGGTAAGTTCAGGGGTATTGACTTCCATATCGTCGCCGACGAGGGTTACATTCTGCAGGTCTCCGCGGCTACACAATGGGATATTAACACTCCGGTCGCAGTCGTACTTGCCAGCACCAGCGAGAAGTTCGGCAATGCAAGCGGTGCTGTCGCGCCTTCGCTGACTCTCGATGTGAGCGATGCGACAACCTCCGGCAGCGTTAGTAACTTGCGCCTCAGTGATGTCACCAGCGTCGCGGCCAGGGTCAGTTGGATCGGCGGTACTAACGCCACCAAGATCCGCTACGGCAAGGTTAGCCAGGGGATTACTCACTACGTTGACTATCTTCCCGGCCAGAGTCTTTCCGGAAATGGTATGCAGTTGCTGACAGGCCTTGAGCCCGAGACTGAGTACATCTATGAGATAGTCTCCAACGGCGTAACCTACAACGACAACGGCAAGCCGTATACTTTCAGCACCAGCAAGATCGGTATCGGTACGTCTTACACCGTGTACGGTCGCATGGTGGACGAGAGTGGCGAACCGCTGGCCGGTGCGCTGGTCTATCTCGAATCCAAGCGTGATGATGAGCTCAGCCGGATTGTGGCCGCTATAACGGATGAGGACGGTCATTGGAGTGTCAACCTGGGCAATCTCAAGACAGCCGACGGTGCTGTGTACGAGTGGAAGAATGGCGACGATCTGCGCATCAGCGCGGTCTTCGGTAGCGCCAGTACTTCCTTCCGTACCCTGGTGACCGGCCAGAGCCCGCAGAACGTGGTTCGGATTTCCGATACCGACGGCGCTGCGTCTCAGGACAAGGACCAGGTGGCTCGTGTGAATCTGCCCAAGGCTTTCGCCCTGGGTCAGAACTACCCGAACCCGTTCAACCCGTCGACCACGATAGCCTACGACATCCCCGACGACCAGGCCAGTTCCGTACAGGTCTCGTTGAAGGTCTACAATGTCCGCGGCCAGGTGGTCAAGACGCTGGTTAACACCGCCAAGGATGCCGGCCACTACGTTGTCCAGTGGGATGGCACCAACGAGAACGGAGAAACCATCTCCTCCGGTGTCTACTTCTACCGGATCAAGGCTGGCGACTTCGTGACAACCCGCAAGATGGTGCTGCTCAAGTAAGCGCCTGACTGCAATGATGTAAGATAGCCGAAAGCCGGCCGGAGCATTTTGCTCCGGCCGGCTTTTTTATGTTGGGATTACTTCTTGACCTTTCCTGCCTGGCCTCTCCGCCCGGAAGCGGCATATCCTGCCACCTGGTCAGCCGTCAATGTGAAGGCACGTGAACTGGATCAAGAATTTCCGAGCCATACCTGTCAGAAGTTATTTTTGCGGAAAAATATGCCTCATATCCCATAAAAAGTAAATATTATACGGGAAAAATATGCCCTTTTGTTGATTATTTTTCTGATGTGATTTTATAAACTATTTGTAACGCTATGTGGTATAAGAGTATACGTGGCTGTGGCGATTGCTGGCACATATGTTGCGCAACTTGCACGACGGAGAAATATAATCTAATAGTGCAAAAATATGATATCAATATAATGCTGGTTTAATGGAATGAACCACCAAACTCAAGGAGTGAGCCATGTTGCTTCGATTCCGACAGGTGATCCTCTCCGCGATCGCTATCACCGTCATGCTCTGGGCTACTGCCCTGCAAGCGCAGAACACCGCGCCGGTTCCGACCACGTTCTCGATTATATCTCCCAATGACGGGAACGCGGCCTCGCTGATCAATTCCGATTATGGCGGATCGGTTGCTAGCGCCAACAACACCATTTTCTATGGTGGTGATTTCGCCTATACCGGCGACGATAACGCAAGGGGCTTTAACGGCTACCTGGTTGGTGGAGATATCGAGGCAACCCGTAAGGCACGTGGTAATTTAACCAACAGCCGTCTGACCTTGGGTAGTACCGAGTCCGGCGCTGATCCAGCCTATCCCACAATAGGGCGGGCCAGCGTTGTCAGTCTTGGTTCATGGTCCGCGGCAACGAATTACAGTTATGATGCGGACGATATCGGGTCGATAGCTGGAGCTACTACCACACATCCTGATTACCAGGGAGCCAATGGTTTTATCGCCATCAACGAAGGCGATACGCTTGAGATCCAGATAACCGGTTTTATCGATCCCAATAACCAGATGGTAGGTGGAGAAGTTGAGGGCGCGTTTGATGGGTCATTTCCCGGTTCCAAGTTCAAGAGTCAGAACGGCGACGGGATAGCCGGCAACCTTCGTGACGACAATATTCTGAGCTACGGGATAGATAACCCGCCCTCGGGCGCAACAATTACCACCACAGGGCTGTTCCGCTGGGTACCGAGTTTCGTGCAGGGCGATGGCGGCACTGATGACTCCCAGCATGGAGGCTTCTGGTTTGTAGATGCCAACATTTCCAACGGTAGCACATCGAGCGAAACAACCAGCGGTGATGAAGCCAGCGTGGGGCCGGGGATGGGTGAATTGAAGGATAGTCTCTATGTCATTCGTTTCAAGGCGACCGACGACTCCAACCAGGGCAACAGCGTGGGGCTTGACAGCTTGTTCATCCTGGTCAACGATTCGTTGCCCAATCCGCCGCCTGCGTTCACCAGCCGCACGATACTGATGATTGATTCAGTGGGTCAGCAGACCACCAAGACGTATGAATTTGGAGGAGCAACCGATAGTATATTCAGCGTTTACGAGGGCGACAGCGTAGTTATTACTTATTACGCCGTCGATCAGGACAGCGCACAGGGCGAGGTCAACGACATTATCGCTTTCGGCATGCTCTGGAGCGACAGCCTTCGCAGCCTGCCCAAGGGTGGTTTAGACACTACCAGCCTGGCCGGGTTCAATCAGTTTATCGCCAGGAGTGGAACGATTGACACTTTGGTGGCCGACACGGTTACCACAACTTCTGGCGGCACTGCTATCAGCTACCGGATTAAGCTCCAGTTGCCGTTCAGCCTGGCCACCGCCGCCGAGAAGGCTGATACGCTGATCGTGATGATCAGTGACGGGACCTCTGTAGTGGCCGACACAATGGCGCTGAAAATACGCAACACCAACCGTCCGCCAATCTGGGACCTTGATACCACCAGTGTTCCCACCGACAGCGCATTGGCTTACAGCTTCGCGCCCGCTACGGTCAATCCGGACAGCGTGCAGACGTTAAGCGCTATCACGTTGAATAATAACCAGACCGACAGTACTTATTTCACGGCTTACGTTTACGATCCGGATTTCCTGGTTGGTGATTCCGTGGGCTATCCGCTGGTCTTTTCCTCCAGTGGTGATCATAAAGGGATCCTGAACTCAACCACCGGCCTGAACGTGTGGCTGCCCACGGAGTCGGATACGGTAACTTACAGCTGGACCATTACAGCAACCGATGCCGATACGCAAGACCCGCAATCGACCGCGAACCCGATCGATTACCGGGTTGCCCCGGCGCCCACGATCACCAGTGTGGAACCGGGAATAGGATCGACCAACACCGAATTCGTGATTAACGGCAGTGGTTTCGGTCTTTACGACCAGGCGGCCGTGGACACCAGCCGCGTGCAGTTCTATGCAACCACCAACGGTATTCGTCAGAATATCGACGCTAATATAATCTCGTGGTCCAAAACCAGGATTGTGGCCTCGGTGCCGGCCAATGTTCCGGCTTCTCCGCTGGACGCCAGCCTGAGTTATCTGTTGCCGGACACGATTATCGTCCGCAGCGCAATCTACGGCGGTTTCGATACGTACCCCTTCGTGGTGATTATTGACTCGGCGGGTGTCGAGAACCTCGAGATCACAAGCCTCACCGCTACCAGCGCGATCATTCGCTACCGCTCCAACTATACGGGTGCCGACAGCGTGGTCGTGGCCGTCATGAGCGATACGCTGGACATTCACCCCACCGGCACGGCCTGGACCGTTCCGGTGTTTGTGGAGTACAACGGCGGGATGTCCAGCTTTGAAAGTACCGTGCAGGTATTCCACGACCTGACCGCCACGGATGACGGCGTGCATTTGATTCAACTGCAAAACCTCTCGCCGGGCACACTCTACCGGTTCTTCATCGCCACCTCGGAGGGAGTCTATATTGCCGACACGCTCAGCAACCAGAACGGCCCCTATCAGCCGGAGAAAGTAAACCTGAGCGATGTCACCCAGAACAGCAATCTGTCGGCTTTCCGGCTGCGTACTTTGCCTTCAAGCGCCGGCAGTGGTGAGTTGTACACTGTTATGGGAGATGTCTACTACTCCGGTGGCGCTGCCGAAGGTGCAACCGCAACGCTGAAAGTGGTCAGTGCGGCCAGCCCGTCGGATACCTCGCTGCCGCTTACAGCTTCTGTTGGAGCGGACAGTTCATGGATACTTGACCTGGCTAATCTGAAGAACCCGGATGGGACAAGTTTCTCCCATCTCGAGGGTGACTTTATGCTCTTCGAGTTTGACGGGGCCGAGATGGGTTTCGAACAGTTTGACACGCTCAGAGCCGCCACGGTTGTCAGTCCGATGGAAATCCGTTCGATCAAGTTGTTGCCGCTTGCAGATTACGCATGGGAGCTGAAAACAGGCCTGAACCTGATAGGTTTGCCGATCAAGCTTGTCAAGGGCCAGATCAGCACGGCTACCGAGTTGCTCGATGAAATACCGGGCGGTTCCCCTTCAATTACTCGCTACGTTACCGCCACGGGCAGCCAGGAGACCATTGCCCGTTCAGTACAGGGAGTTTATATCGGTGCCGACGATTTCGCCCTCGAAACACAGCAAGGCTATTATGTCAAGGTGAGCAGTAAGACCAACATCAACCTGATAGGCCGGGTTTATTCCGAGGCTCTGGACACAGTGTTTTTTGCTGGCGCGGGTCTCTATTTCGTCACCATGCCGGCCATGGACAACGATCTGTTCTTCTCCTGGGACGCCAACCAGATATTGACGTTCGTTCCGGAAGTAAGTACGGTTTATCGCTTTGATGCCCAGTTGCAGCGTACCGAGCAGCGTGTTCGTTTCAACGGCGAACTCAAAGGCACAAACTTCGCTTTGAATGTCGGAGATGGCTACATTTTTGAGGTGAGTACGGCCGGCAGCTGGGACCCCAACGGCCCCGGCGCCCTGCTGGCTTCGGCGGGCAATGAGGCCGCATCCGCCGCCAGTCCTGCATCGATAGTGATTGAGCCAACCGGAGACGGCCAGAGTACAGCTTTCGCCTCGCTGAGCAATCTTACCAGCAGCGCGGTTACTTTAACCTGGGCCACGGGCAGCGTTTCGGCGGGCAAGCTGGTTGTTACAGCGGCCGCCGACGGCAGCAGCCAGGTATTCGATCCTGTGATCAACAGCCGTAACGGTCAGTTGAGCTACGCGCAGGTGACAGGACTCAAAGCGGGCGAGCAGTACAGCTGGCGAATCGAGGGTGCGGCTGAAGCTCTGAGCGGCACCTTTACCGCCGCCCAGGTGGGAATCGGCATGCAGCCGTTTATCTGCTACGGGCGCCTGGTCGATACTTCCGGCCAGCCGTTGCGGAACATCACGGTTACGGCGCGGATAGCCGGCGAGCAGAGTGAGAGTGGAATACTGAGTGCGATTACTGATAACGACGGTTACTGGGTGTTTAACCTGGCTAATCTAAAGGATGCCAACACCGGCGAGGTCTTCGAGTGGAAACAGGGAGATGAAATCAGGATGAGCGCCGTGGGCATAGGCTGGAGCAGCAGTTTTGAATCCAGGATCGGCGCCTCCAGCCCGTTCAACGTGGCCGGCAACCTGGTCGCCTCTGACGTGGACACCGATATCAACAGCAGTAACAACCCGGTGGGACCAAGTCTGCCGAAAGCGTTCAGCCTGGCCCAGAACTACCCGAACCCGTTCAATCCCTCAACCACTATCAAGTTCAGTGTGCCGGAGGGAGTCAGTGCGGTCAAGGCCAGACTGACAGTGTTCAATCTCCGTGGCCAGGAAGTGGCAGTGCTGGTCAACCGTTCAATCGAACCCGGCGACTACACTGTCCAGTGGGATGGTAACGACCGCACGGGACGAAGAGTATCTAGCGGGGTCTACTTCTACAGACTGAGTACCCCGCGGTTCAACGCAACGCGCAAGATGGTCATTCTAAAATGATCTCGGCTGGATAATGGGGGATTAGCTAAAGTCTTGCGTCGCGTAAAGGGCGCTCCGCCATCAGGCGGGGCGCCCTTTTCTTTACCCATTATCCGCCCCGGAAAATTCTGCCGGTAGCTGACAGTGGCCGTCCTTACCCGCCGTAGCTGTTCAGCCCAGGAAATACTGTCGCCCGGCTAGGTAAATTAAAGCGCTGGGAAAAGACGCCATTACGCATAAAGTGTTTGAAATCAAAGGGATCAAAAATGGCTGCTTGATGGTATATATATTGCATACCAATAATTAATAATAATTCGACAAAACCGATAACGCAAAGCGGAGTACGGAAAATGATTAAAACAATTGTAGCAGTGCTGGCTGTTGTCGCTCTGTGTATACCGTCCGCTCTGTCGTATGCGCAGCAGGCGGATACGACAGCCCCGCAGATGAACCACATGCAGGTTACAGATCTGAGTGTCGCCACGGCATTTATCAGTTGGACAACGGACCAGCGGACCACGGGCAACAAAATCGAAATCACCTCGGCGGATTCCAGTTGGCAGGTGGCCGACAGCTATCCGGCGGAATCCTACGCCCACTATGTGCTGGTTACCGGCCTGGTGCCGTCCACCCAATACTCGTTCAAAATTATTTCAGCGGATACGCAGTGGGACAACGATGGTGAAGGTTATTCTTTCAGCACTCTCGGGTATATTCCGTCGGCTGGAAATTCGATTGCCTTGTTTGGTACGCTACTGGATAGCTGGGGCAACCCCCTGAATCATGGACTGGTACGGTACTGGCTGTATAACGAGCAAGATGGCGCGTCTATGCCGAAGACCGTGCTGACCAATTCCGAGGGCGACTGGAACGGAAATATCGGCATTATGTTCAACAGCACGGGAACGGGTCCGTATTATCAGAACGGTGAGGACTTGCTGTTCGTCGAGTACCGGCCTAATTACTGGACAAGTGTTCGGGACAGTATTGATTTAAATGAACTGGTCTTATCCTCGCCCTCAGCCAGACTTCTGGTTTTAGCCACCAGCTCGATCCAGGTGATCGATCCGGGCGCAACCGAGCCGGGAGACGTGGACGGCAACGGGTCGATCGATATCTTCGACGTGCTTGAAATTCTGAGAATTATCGGCGGCAGAGTGACTCCCGATCCGGCTATGAGCGCCGCGGCGGATGTGGATGCCAACGGCAGGATAGACATTTTCGACCTGCTGGCACTACTGAAAATACTTCGTTCAACTGAAATGACCAACAGTTGAACCGGGAATTTCCTCCCCAGAGGGGCAGTAAAATGTTGCATATTACAGTGAAGAGAATCGGTGTTTTGCTTCCGGGTTTGCTCTGGATGTTAATGGCATTGGCTGGCAGCGCGGCGGCTCAGGGGGATGGGGAGCCGCTGGAAGTATCCGATATCAGGATAACAGACTTTCGCGGCAACACCTTTGCTGTCACCTGGCGCACAAATCAGCCTACTTCGGATAACATACTCAAATTAGGCTTTTCTCCCGGGGCGTTGACGGAGATTCGGGAGGACCAGTTGACTCCGCCCAGCCTGATTCACTATGTAGAGACCGGCCTGCTTAATATCGACACAACCTACTATTACGTTATCAGCTCCGAAGGTGTGGAGGGGGCCGTCAGCCCAACCGGCTACGACTCGGTTCTAACCCAGCAACAGAGCCTGCCAGCTACCAGGGGTACTATCCAGGGCAGCGTGATCGACGCCAAGAGCGGTCAGCCGCTGCGCAACGTGATCGTGCGCTCTTTCTACCGCTGGACCCGCCAGGTGTCTGGCGGAATAATCGAGGTAGACAGCACCATGTGGCTGGCTGATCTGACTAACGCTGATGGTAAGTTTGTTTTTGGAATGGGTAACTTCCGTCGCTATAGCCTCAGTATTCCTCCCTATTATCAGGGCAGTACCTGGCTGTTTCTTGAAATACTCAGCCAGGCCACAGGCAAGATTGCAACCGACAGTGTACTGTTGACTTTTGAATCCAATGACGCGAGTGAAGTTCAGGTACTCCCGCCTTTTGAAGTGATCGATTTACGTATCACCACGCGCAACGGATTCATTAGAGCTACCGGCCCGGTGATCAGTAACGGCAAAAGCGCCTCGGTGGTTAACGTAACCGTGCTGGACGAAGATTTTGATCCGCTGCCAAACGTTTCAGTGGAGCTGGTGGTGGGCCATGAGCGTGGAGTGACAATTCAGCAACCTCTGGCCCCCACGGACCGCAACGGCCGCACCTGGGGCCTGGTCTTCTCCACCACGGCTGAGATTAAGACGATAAGAGCTCTCAATGTAACAAGTCCGGATACGGCGGACCACGTGCTGCTTGATTCGCTGGTCACTGTCCAGTTTGTCACCCAACTCAGTGCGGACCCGGCCCAGGACACAGTGGCGCCGTTCATCTATTTTACCACCATCCACAACCACACCGAGAACACGGCGGGCCCCTATAATATCATCACCCACGCTGTGGATAACTACTGGATGAACCTCGAGTTGATCTACAACCTCCAGGGAGGACCGTTCGCGGATTCCTTGCAGATGCTCAACCAGAACGTGGACTCCACCCATGTCTTCACCGCCGGTATCCCCGGCCAGCCGTTCAACACGGTGGTAAGATACCTGGTGCTGGCCACGGATTCATCCGGCAACATGGCTTCAAGGCCAGACAGCATCCACCAGGGTGGCCCGTCGATTGCGCCCTATGTATTCGAGGTGCTGGAAGATCCCGGTGGACGGGTACCTAAATGGGGAATCACGCTTACAACCGATGCCACCACCACCACCAACGGCGTTTTGCCTGTGCGGATAGATACCTGGGTTAACAGCAATATAGATATCCATTCGGTGGAAATTCTATACCGCAACGCCGCTCCCGGTAACTCTTATTCCAGTATCCAGATGGATCGGTTCGGAGCCCATCACTGGGCGGAAATACCGGCCCATGGTGTGGGCAGCAGGATCGAGTATTTTATCCAGGTCACCGATGTGACGGGCAAGGTGGAGCGTGACCGGCAGCGGGCGCCTAATTTCGAGTCTTATTTCTCCTACGAAGTGGTCAGCCCCGGTGCGCTGGGAAGCGTCTCGTTTGTCGATACCACCGATCAACTCGGTCACTCCGCCGCAAATCCAAGCCGCGCAAGTGCCGTGGCGGATTTTGACGAAGATGGGAACCTGGACGTGGTGGTGGCCAACTACAACGATATCAACAGGGCCTATTATTACAATCAGGTGCTGGGTTTCGAGGATGTTACCACCACGGTAATCAGCGCGCAGGGAACTGACAACACCACCCACGTGGCTGTTGCCGATGTGAATGCCGACGACTTCCTGGACGTGATTTTCGCCAACGAAGGTGAACAGAACCGGCTGCTGATCAACAACACCCGCGGACGGTTCGATGACATGACTTTCGAGTTTTTCGAGGGAACCGAAACAACCTTTATGCCCGAGGACGATTGGGGCACTACCTGTATTGTCACGGCGGATTTTGATGGCGACGGGGATATGGACCTCTACGTGGTCAACGGTAAAACCGGCGGAGAGGCCAACCGCCTGTTGTTCAATAACGGCCTGGGTGTCTTTTACGACTCCAGCGCAATTAAGCTGGTCAACGAGCCAGCGCGCCAGAGTGTCTGGGCGATAGTTGCGGATGTGGACAACGACGAGGACCCGGATGTGGTGGTGATCAACCGCGCGGGCGAACATTACTGGATGCGAAATTCTGGCAGGGGCGTGATGGAATGGCGTGCCCTCTCCTCCGGCAGCGGCCCCAACGCCCGCACGGGTGATATGGCCGATGTGGATGGAGACGGCGATCTCGATCTGCTGGTGGGCCAGAGCGACTTTAAGCAGAACGAGCTTTATCTCAATAATGGCCAGGGTATCTTTTCCCGCGACATAAGCGGCAGGCTTCCGGCTGAGAGCGATGAGACCTACGGTGTCAGGTTTTTCGATGCCAACACCGACGGTTACATGGATGTGCTGTACCTCAACCGTGGACAGAACAACCGCCTGCTGATCAATGACACTTTCGGCTTTTTCAAGGAACCGGCTGCCGGGCTGATGCCCCCCTGGAGCAGCAACTCCCGTCACGCCTCCGTGGCCGATTTCAATAACGATAACAGGGTGGACCTCTTTATTGCCGAGGAGCAGCGCAAGAACACCTTGCTCTTCAGCCGCAACTATGACCCCAACGCCGCGGACCTGCCCTCGGAGTTCAACCTGCTGGCTCCCGCGGACAGAGATACCGCCAACACCACCAGTGTCTCGTTCGCCTGGAACGCCAGCGTTTCTCCGGACTCCACCGAGGTGCTCAAGTACGATTTCCTGCTTTCACTCGACAGCCTGTTCAGCACCAGCAGCCTGGTGGCCTCCAAGGAAAACCTGACAGACACCACGTACTCTCCCGGACCACTCAATGACAATACCCGTTACTGGTGGAAAGTGTTCGTGCGTGGTAACTCCGGCTACCCGGTGAGCAGTGCGCAAACCTACAGTTTTGTGCTGATGACCACCCACCAGGGCAGCGGCCCGGAATTCTTTGTGCTGATTAACCGTAATCCGGTGTTCACCGGCCACGTTACAGCCTATATAATCGCCAGCGAGCCACTGCTGACCAACCCGACAGTGGCTTTCAACAACGAACAGGTGGCAGCGGTAGCGGTCAGCGGCGGAACTATCTTCAGGGCGCATTATGTCACGCGCTCCTCTTTTCTGCTCACGGTTTCCGGGCTCAACCTCTCTGGAGTGCTCGGTGAGTACAGCAGCCCATACTCCACCACCCTTTCCTCGGCCACCATTGCCTCGCGAGCCGTTACACCTGATCGCCGGGCCTGGGTGGAACTGCCCGCCTCCAGTGACATAACCAGGCTGTTGGCCAGCACCAATCAGCCTCTGCCCGAGGGTAAGCTTAAAGAAGTTGTCGGTGCACTGGAGGGCGTGTCCGGCTATGATCTTCGCAGCATGGCCGGTGTGGAAAGCTTCACGTTTACGGCCATGGAGGGTGGAATCGGCAGGGGGGCGAGAATCTTTATCGACGGGGCCGGAGTAGAGGACCCCGGCAAGATGGCTGTCTGCCGTCTGGAGCAGCGAGGATGGCAGGCGCTGCCCACGGTTTTCGATCCTGAAACCGGCATCTTCAGCGCATCGATTGAACAGGATGGTACTTTCGCACTGCTCGCTTTCGGGTCCGGCAGCTCGCAACTGCCCATGGCGGGGAAGTTCAATCTCGGTCAGAACAGCCCCAACCCGTTCAATCCCAGTACGTTTATCACGTTCACCGTGCCGGGCGATCAGCCGGTGGATGGCTTCTCACTCAAAGTGTTCAATATCAGGGGGCAGGTGGTCAGTACGCTGATCAAGGGTACCGTGCGGCCCGGGGCTCACACCGTGCAGTGGACGGGCAAGGCCGATAATGGCCGCGATCTGCCCAGCGGAGCGTATTTCTACCGCATGAGCGCACCGGGCACCTCCATCACCAGGAAAATGGTTCTGTTGAGATAACCGATAACTAGCGGGAGAGCTGGTGGCATGAAAAATCTGTTGACGTTACTGGCTGCATCGGTGCTGGTTTTCGGCGCCTGCAGCACACCCTCGGCCCCGGAATACGATCCGCGTCCGGCATATGACAGCGACTTGAACAACGGCTGGGACAAGTTTTCCGCGGGCAACTACGGCCTGGCTGCTATCGAGTTCCGCAACGCACTGGATCTCGACAGCCGCCGCCAGTGGCCGGAGGCCTATATCGGGCTGGCCTGGAGCCTGGCAATGCAGGATTCGGTGGACCGGTCGATTGACCATTTTATCACGGCGCTGATGAAAACCCCGTCAAGCGCACCCGACAGTGCGGATATCTACGCCGGGCTTGGACTGAGCTATCGCGAGGTCAGCCCGCCCAATTTCCCGCAGGTCAGGACCAACGTGCAGAGCGCGCTGGCTATTGATTCACTTTACATTTTCCAGCATAGAAGCTCGATCAATTTCGATGATCTCTACGCGGTGCTGGCGGAGGCGTTTTTCAACATCGGTAATTACGACTCGGCTGCCGTACTGGTCGATCCAGCCGGCACGCTCGACCCTGTCTCGCAGAACTACCTCACCGATTTGTTGACCAAAATCAACCTCAAACTCATGCTCAGCAGGGAAGGGGGATGATCAAGTGCTTGCCAAGCTGACTTACATAGCCGTTTTCTGTTTCATTCTGCTCTCTCCTGCTTCAGCCCGGGCGCAGATCAAGAGCCAGGGGCAGACCGTGGAGAACCTTTACCTGGCCGCCGAATATGTTACCCGGGGTGTTCAGTATGCGGCAATGAACCTCTGGAATGAGGCCGAGCAGGCGTACTGGGAGGCCGTGGCCCTGGATTACGGCAACAGCATGGCCCGTCAGGGCCTGGGTGATGTCTACCGCGAGCAGCAGCAGTTCAACCAGGCTATCGAGAACTACCAGATAGTGCTCAACAACCAGCCGAACAATGTGGATATCCAGTACCTGATCAGCCTGTCGTACTACGACAACCACGAATACGGAAATGCGCGGGCGGCGGCGGAAAAAGCCCTGCAAATGAATCCCGAACTGGCAAAGGCGGAGAACCTGGTGCGTCTGAGCGAAGCCAAGCAGCAGGAGCAGCAGCAGGAGCTGCAGAACCTTCGCCAGCTGGAGTCCGTGGCTATTGAGAAGTTCCGTCAGGAGCAGGAGATCAAGGAGAGCGCGTTTATCGGCAAGCTGGTACCGGGCTGGAGGATGATCCAGACCGCCGAGACAAAGCAGATGTGGACCGGCTACGCAATCCTGGGCGCAACCGCCGGACTGATGTTAGGTGGCTATATGCTGCGCGGCAAGGGACAGAGCGCCTACGATGAGGCTTCGCTTGCCCTGAACCAGGAAGTGTATGAAGACCGGGTTGACCTTGGCCAGTCACGCTACAAGGTGGGGGGCTACATGTTCAACGCCGCCCTGGGCATGTTCGCCCTGAACCTGGTGGATTCGTTCCTGCTGGGCGGAAAGATTTTTGGTGGAAAGACCAGGGTCAAACCCAGCCTTCCGGAGCGGGACCGTATTTCACGCTATTGATTCCGTTTCTTAAGTATGATTTGTATTAGCAGAAGGCCTTCCCGCGAAGGTCTTTTGTTGTTATCTATAACCCGGCTCCGGTTGTCCCGGTGGCCGGGTTGGTTGTTTCTGTTTTAATCGAAAAGAATTCCTCGCAGCTCTGCCGCGGGGTAAGCTGTTGCATTTGCAGGATGAGAAGCATAAATCCCCCCTGGCCCCCCTTTGGAAAAGGGGGGGAACATAGCCGTAGAAAAGGATGAGAGGTAAAAATCCCCCTTAGAAAAGGGGGTGTCCACGATGAAATCGGGACGGGGGTTGTTGCCTCCCCCTTTGGAAAGGGGGATTGAGGGGGATTTTTCAGATACCTCGCAGCTCTGCTGCGGGGTAGTTCAT
>SDBV01004181.1_pt1 | contig 20906 bp, 15 predicted proteins | sample 2277081 | NCBI WGS metagenome assembly SDBV01 (sample SAMN10402039, study PRJNA504765) | marine sediment metagenome | isolation source: marine sediment core GS10_PC15, 223 cmbsf | place: Arctic Ocean: Southern Knipovich Ridge | collected 2010 | reverse complement strand
TAGGTTGGGCCTGGTGGAGAAAAATCTTCACCAGGCATATTTTTTACTAATTATGTGCCAGAAATGTGCGCGTCTTAACTATAATTTGACAAAATAAATGCTGTGTGTATACTTAAAGCAACTTTTCTTTTTACCCCGTAGAAGAAATTTGACAAGGTTTTCTTTTAGAAAACCCAATTGCCACTGGCAGCCCCGTAGAACAGCGAAGCCGTCTACGGGACAAGTCCAGTAGAGAGCCATGCTCTTCTACTGGGTCAAATTTTCTCTACGGGGTTTACAAGAGAATGTCGTGCTATCTAAATCTTGCGTTAAGTTTCTTATCTGTGAGAACTTAGAAGTAGGTCGGTTTAATAAAAATTTTTTTCAAAAAAAGATGACAAATAAAGTTTACGTAGGAAGTCTTTCTTTTGACACCACTGAAGACAGTTTAAAAGATTTGTTTGCCCAAGCCGGAAAAGTAGATTCTGCCTCAATCATAATAGACAAGTTCTCTGGCAGGTCAAAGGGATTTGCATTTGTAGAGATGTCTTCAGAAGAAGAAGCAAAAAAAGCAATAGAAATGTTTAACGGAAAAGAGTTGGATGGAAGGACTCTCATAGTAGATGAGGCCAAACCAATGGCAGATAGACCTTTCAAAAAATTCTCAGGCGATCGCAAAAAATTTGATAGAAAGAGATTCTAAGAAGAAGACTAAAAATCAAACAGCCCTCGATTAGCGGGGGTTTTTTGTTACAATTCACCCTCACGTCATAATTGTTTTACGTTGCGCCGTATTAATTATGCCATGGCATAATTAATACGGCGTTGGCTTGAGGGTGAAGATGCCCGTGAGAAATTTATTTTCCACGGGTATTTTGTTATGATATAATAAAATTAGCTTATGCCCCGTAGAGAAATTTCGAAAAGGTGTTTTCTTTGAAAACACCTAAAAAGATCAGACTACGAGGCAATCAAATAACCTTTTCTAATTTTAAAGAATTTCGCAAATGCTATAATTAGTATTCATTCGAAATTCTTCTACGGGGTATGGAAGAGTTTATTAAATCAAAAATTAGGGAAATTCCTGATTGGCCCAAAAAGGGAGTGAATTTTAAAGATATCACTCCTTTAATTGAAGATAGCAGGGCGTTTAGAAAGATTATTGACTCAATGGCAAAGCCCTATCTGGGCAGAAAAATTGACAAAATTGTCGGCATTGACGCTCGGGGCTTTATATTTGCCGCCGCTTTGGCTTATAAGTTAAAATCAGGAATGGCAGTTGTTAGAAAAAAAGGAAAACTTCCTTCAAAAAAAGTTTCCAAAAAATATGCTCTTGAATATGGAAGCAACACTATTGAGATGCACAAAGATACTATCCTGCCGGGCGAAAAAGTTTTATTAGTTGATGACCTTTTAGCTACAGGCGGCACAATGGAAGCTACCATAGATTTAGTTGAAAAGCTCAAGGGTAAAATTATTAGCGTAGATTTCCTAATTGAATTAACCTTTTTAAATGGCCGAAAAAAATTAAAAGGATACAAAATAAGGTCTTTGGCGAAGTATAGTAGTTAAATAATTGCTCGGCAACGAAATCTTCAAAGTATCAACCCTCAAAATCCCAGCGAGATTTTGGGGTCTGCTTTCTCGCCCCGCCATCCCCGCCAAAGGCGGGGAACCTTGCTGACGGGGCTCCGAAGACTACTTTGAAGACTTGTTGCCTCGCTTTATTATATGCAAATCAAAATTGGTTTAATCGGTGGAACTGGGTTTTATGAGTTCTTTGAAAAAAGGACTAAAGAAGTTGAAGTCAAGACAAAATTTGGCAAGCCCAGCGACAAAATCACAATCGGTAATTTATTTGGAAAAAAAGTTGCTTTTTTGCCGCGCCACGGAAAAAAACACCAGCTTCCACCTCACCGGATTCCTTATAAAGCCAATATCGCTGCCATGAAAAAATTAGGCGTTGAAAGAATAATTGCTCCCACAGCAGTAGGATCTTTGAAAACAAAGATTAAACCGGGTGATTTTGTGATTTGCGACCAATTTGTTGATAGAACTCTCAGGGAAAGAGAGGACACTTTTTTTAGAGGGCCAAAGATAGCTCATATAGAAATGGCTTATCCTTATTGCCAAGAACTAAGAAAAATTGCCGTAACCCAAGCTAAAAAATTAAAACTTAAAACACATCCCAAAGGCACCGTGGTGGTGATTGAGGGCCCGAGATTTTCAACTCTGGCTGAAAGCATTTGGTTTTCTAAAATGGGTTGGGATTTGGTTAATATGACCCAGTATCCAGAAGTGGTTTTATCTTCAGAGCTTGGTATCTGTTATTTGAATATTTCCTTGGTAACAGATTATGATGTGGGAATTTACGCCAAGAAAAAGGCAAGCCCCGTTTCAATTGAAGAAGTGCTGACAAGTTTTAAAAAGAATACCGCCAAATTAAAAAAATTAGTGTCAGCTGTTATAGAAAATATTCCAGAAAGGAAAAGATGTGGCTGCCAAGGAAAAGCTGAGCGGGCAATAATAGGTTAGCTTTGTTAAACTTATTAAATTTAATCAAACTCGACCGAGTCAAACTCGACCGGGTCAAGTTTTCCAAGTTTTCAAGTTTTTCAGTTAAGTTTTCCACAGATTTTGTTTACCGGATTATCAAAAAGTTGTAGAATAACGTAATGAGTTTTAAAAAACCAAAATTATTTGCTTTAGGTATCGTAATAGCCAGTATGCTGGCTTTTGTTTTTCCTTCATTTGCCGCTGCTTTATCACCAAGTATTTTCCCTGATACCTTAGACGGGCTTCCCTTGTATGAAATTATAGAAGAAACAGAAGAACAATTTTCCTATCCTGAAATTGCAGAGGCATATTGGGTTGATTATTTAGCTGAGGATTGGAGTAGAGAAATTGTAGTGCTATTTTGGCGGTTAGAAGACGAAGAATCCGCCCAAAGAATAAGCCAAGGGCTAATCTCAGATATGAAATCCGACTATTCTGAAATGTTTGACAGTGTTGACTGGGGAACTTCCCAGACGGTTGATATAAAGGGATATCAAGCCATAGGCATTAATTACACGGCTTCTATGGATACAGATTACCTGAACGGAGGGATGATGTCGGTAGCAGTAGGAAAATACGTGATTGCCATCTCAGTGATGAAAATTGAAGCAAGGCCTTCAATAGCAGAAATGAAAAGAGCCCTGGAAGTTCTTGTCGGGATTATTCCGGGAGAGGGGATAGAGCTGGATGTTGATTTTCCTGACACCCTAAACGGCGTTCCTTTAAATTTAATTGAAGAAGAGTCGCCAAACGAAGATATTTCTGCGGGCTTTTTAGCTTCTTACGAAAATGAACAGACGCTTATTACCGTACTATTCTGGCAGGCAAAGGATGAAGAAACTGCCAAAGAAATAGAAAGAGATACGGCCCCTGAACTGGAAGCATATTATCAAACATGGTTTGACAGTGTTGACTGGGGAACTCCCCAGACGGTTGATATAAAAGGATATCAAGCCACAGCTGTTAGCTTTAAACTTTACGCTGGGAGTGAAGAGATAGATGGGGGAATTATCCTTTTGGCTATTCGCGAATATTTCGTTCTTGTTCAGATATTAGACCACGAGAAAGCGCCCTCTTTGTCAGAACTAAAAAATGCCCTGGAGATTTTTGTTGTTCAGGTTCCTGGTGGCGGGGGGACACCTGTTGACGAGTGTGTTTATGATTACGATTGTCCAGAAGGAGTTTGCACTTCAGAAAATTTATGTATTAAATTAATATCAGAAGAATTTCAGGAAGTGAAAGACGAGGAAACGATTGAGAAAATTTACGAAGACCAGATTGGCTACAAAGAAGAATATGATGATGCTTATGATGAAGTAGAGGATTCCATGACCACTCAGATGGAAATTAAAGATGCTGACCTTGATGTAACGCTTGAAATTCAGGGCAGTACAGCAGGAGAGGTTCTAAAAGCGACTGAGGGAGAGCCAATTGAAGTAAGATTAGAAATTGAGAATAATTCAAGCGATCAAGTGGTTTTGGCCGCTGGAATTTTGTATCCTGATGACTTTGACCTTGATGAGAAAAAATACACTATAAGCTTTGATTGGGATGATGGCCTTGCCTCTCTAATTGGAAGCTTTAAGACAGAACTAACCGATGGTAAATTTATTGTAATGCCGCCGGGCTCAAAAGTTTATGTTTATTCAAAGGTTGTTCTCAAAGAAACAGGCGATTTAGATATTCAGGGCTTGATTTATTACACCACAGAGGAAAAGTACCAGGAAATGGATCCTGGCTTCTTGGCTGACGCTCCTGACGACTACGAAGACGCAGAAATTTCAAACTCTATCCTTGCTAAAGAAAAACCCTGCAGCTGGTGGCCTATTTGCATGTAGCCCTATATTTTATGAAAAATAAATTAAAAGTTATTCTAATTCCCATTGGTATTGTTGTAGCTTTAACAGTAGCTGTTGCTTTGGGCTGGCTTCTTATCAGAGTAATTCTTGAAAAAAAATGCGATCCTTTTACCCCTCTTACTTTAGAGAAATTTAGAATAGCTGGTGGGGAAAAACCTCTTGAAGGTGAAAAATGTGAAATTTCCAAAAAGAGTTATTTGTTAATAATAACTTATGACAGTTCTTCTGAGGCAAAGGAAGCTAAAAAAGGTTTGGAATTAGCTACAACGCCTGGAGACAGAGACAAGATAGACAGGCTTAACTGGATAACCGATGAAGGCAGTTCTGCAATTTTCTGGACAGAGGGTGATAAATTAGGGATTTTAGTGGCGCCGGACGAGGACAGCGAAAAAGCATTAGAAAAAGAACTAAAAAAAGCCCGCAAAAAAATGGAATAGGGACGATTAGTTTTTTAATGAAGTTTATCTCCCTGTTAGGCAGGGGGCTTTTTGTTGACAAAAAATAAATAATCATTTATAATCTAATCATTAGAATAAAGCACATTTAAAACTGAAAAAGGAGAATAGAAATGAACAGAGCGAATAGAAAAAAAGTAGTTGCTGCATCGTGTCACCAGGGTGGCGCGAATGCCATTTCGCCTGTGATCAAAACGCTGATCCAGGCAGGAAAAATAGAGGTTGTTGTAATCGGCCATCGATTTTCAGAGGAAATCTTTCAAAAAAATGGTATTGGTTACAGGACCATTGGATTTTATGAATTAAAGGATGTCTCTGTGGATTCTATGGGGGAACTTTTAGATATAGAATCACCGGATTTGATTCTGACAGGAACAGCTGCCCAAAATGAAAATGATAGAGATGTTATTGAGCAAACTCTAACATTAGCTGCAAAGAGAAGAAATATAAGGTCGCTATCAGTTTTAGATTTTTGGGCAGAATATTTTTCAAGATTTAAAGATATCTATACAGGGGAAGTATTTAAATTTCTACCCGACAAGATTGCGATTATGGATAGTTATGCAGAAGAAGCCATGGTGGGGGAGGGTTTTCAAAGAGATAGATTGATTATAACTGGAAGCCCTGATTTTGATAAATTGAAAAACATGGCTGAGAGCTTTACAGGATCAAAGCAACAAAAGATAAGGGACAAGATTGGTCTGAATGTAGATATATTGGTTTTTTATGTAGCTGGTGTCTGGAAAAAAGAAAATTTTGGCTTTTGGGATATTGATAACCTTAGATTAATTAACGACGTTTTAAGCGAATTACCTGCGAGTTTTGAAAATAAGGTTGGCATAGTAACAAAGCTGCATTCTCGTACGCCCAATGAAGATTTAAGAGAGATAAGTCAATATATTAGCCAAGTGCCTGGAAGAAAAATTAAACTGGTAAATATGGATCCCGAAAAGTTGATTTTGAGCTCGGATTTAGTTTTGACCTCTTTTTCGACTTTAGGTGTTAAGGCAGTATATATGAAAAAACCATGTATTAGCATCCAGCCAGGATTAAAAAGAGAGGATTTGTTAGAAATTCTTACAAAAAACGAAATTATTCCTGTTGGCCGTACTAAAGAAGATTGCAAATCATTAATTAGCAAGGCAATCACAGATAAAGATTACAGGGAGCGGGAATTAATAGAAAGAGCTTCTAATTTTAGAACAGACGGGATGGCAACAGAAAGAGTTGTAGAACTCGTCTATCAAATGTTAGAGGCATAAAATAGTTTAATAGAGCTAAGGTAAAATCACCGAGGCTCTTTTTTTAATTTTTTTTATTATGCTAATATATCAGAACATGCCGATTACACCGTTTCATTGGGGACCGAGCTCTTGGATAGGATTGCTTTTATTCAGGGTTTTGGATTTTCCCACCTTTTTGGTGGCTAGTGTTATAGTTGATATAGAACCTTTTTATCTCCTGCTTTTTAACTTAGGTTATCCCTATCATAGGTTTTTTCATACATTTTTGGGCGGCTCAACAGCAGCAGTATTAACTGCCATAGTTTTATATCTTCTAAGAAATCAAATTAAAAAAATAATGGCTGTTTTCAGATTGGCTCAGGACTCCTCATTTAAAAAAATACTCTGGACCTCATTTATCGGTGTTTATTTTCATGTTTTTCTGGACTCATTTATTAATATAGATATGAAGCCGTTTTATCCTTTTGAAGTTAATCCGTTTCTGGGAGTATTTTCCGCTCCTCAAATTTATACTTTCTGTGGAATATCCTTTTTTGCTGGAATTTTATTGTATTTAGTTATGTTGGCAAGACAAAAATCTTCCTAAATAGTTCTTTTTATAGCTCTTTTTATAGTTCTTTTAAAAACAAACTCTCACTACTAATACAATAGTGTGAGAGTGCGAAGACAATTTATCAGGGAATTATGATTATTACTTTCAACATTTTAGAAAACCTTATAAAAAGGTATTTTTTATATATTTTTCTGCTAATTTTTATAGTGGGATTTTTGCTTTGCTTTGCTTTTTTAAATAAATCCGAAATATCTTTTAATAAAATAAAGTTCGCCCTTTCTGATATTGGCCTTTTTACGGCAGCCATAACTCCAAATCCACTATCTTCTGGGGGTTTAACTCCTAGGGTTGAGGGAGGGCTAGTGTCAGAATTTTTGGTTGCCGCCTCGTTAGAAGCAAAGACAGAAGAGCCGGAAATAACTTTACTCTCCACTTTTCCAAAAAAAGCGGGAGGCTTAGCAGAAATCCAGGAAATACTTGATGATATCGCCGAAAAGATTGATATAATAAGCCAAGAAATTGCTGAATTAGTTGAAGAAAATCAAGAAGCTCAAGGCGAAGAAAAGGAAAAACAGGAAGAACCTATTGAAGAAGAACCAGAAGAGGAAGAAAAAGAGGAAGAAAAAGAGAAAGAAAAAGAAAAAAAAGAGGAAGAAGGCATTTGTCCCGATGGAATAGATATAAATACTGCCCCCGAAGAGGAGTTGGAAAAAATAGCGGGTGTTGGTTCGGTAATAGCCCAGAGAATAATAGAGACAAGACCGTTTTCTTCTATTTATGATTTAACAAGAGTGAGCGGAATAGGCGAAAAAACCTTACAGAACATAATAGAGCAGGGTTGCGCTTATGTTGAAGGCGATACAGGTTCTGACAGCTCTGGTTTTATCTCTGTTTCTGGCGGCAGCGGAGGAGGTGCTTTACCATCGTCAACAGTGGTTCATCCCGAAATTTTAATTTCCGAAGTAAAAATTGCGGAAAAGATAGGAGATAAAAATATCTTTATTGAACTTTATAATCCTAACGAGATTGAGGTTGATTTGACCGATTGGTACATTCTTAGAAACGATTCTTCCTTCATCATAAAAACCCTACTTGAAGGAAAAAAAATTCCCATAAAGGGTTATTTTCTCATTACTAGAAATGGTGCAATTTGGGAGAATCAAGCTGATGTTTTATTTGATGATAAAACATTAAACGAAGACGATAAGATTGCCTTAAAAAATCCAAATGAAGAAGTCGTGGATGAGATTTCTTGGTCTCAAATTCCTTCAGGTTTTTCTTTTGGCAGAAAATGGGATGGTCAAAATTATGGAGATTTTGAAATTCAGACACCGACCCCCAAAGCCGAAAATAGCTCCTTGCCTTTGCCCTGGCCGATTTTAGAAATATCAGCTAATAGTTTGAGTTTTGAAGCTGAAGGAGAAGGAGAAAATCCAGAAAGCCAATTTTTAACTATTAGAAATAAAGGAGAAGGGGATTTAAATTGGATTGTCTCTACGACTTATTCTACTAACGCTCCAACTTCTACTAACTGGCTTTCGGTGGGCTACTCGGCTACCGGAACAATTCCAGCTACCGCCTCTTCTACCTTAGAATTTTCAGCGGATATCTCTGGGTTAGAATTAGGAGGTTATCAAGCTACTACAACCATTGAAGCATTTGACAATCAGGGTAATCCTGCTCAAAATAGCCCTCAAGAGATTGAAGTTATTCTAACTGTTATAGAAAAGGTTTTAGAAGACACTACTCCTCCAGAAGTTATTTTTAATCTTGAGCCAGTTCAAACTTCGCTTTCTTTCACGCTCTCTTGGACAGCCGCTGATCTAGCGGGAAGCGCTACTCCCAGCGGACTAGAGGCATTTTATCTTCAATATAGTGTTATCCCTCCTATTCCACCCGGAGATGCGGCTATTGTCCAATACGAAAACCAAGCAGGAGAGTGGTGGTATTGGCCAATACTTGGAGACCTTAATAATGACCAGAATGTGAATCTCGCGGATGATGCCATTCTTAGCAGCTTTTGGATGAACCAAGATTGCGCTGAACCTGATTGGTGCGAAGGGGCTGATTTTAACAAAGATGGTCAGGTGAATATTTTTGACCTGATGGTTTTTAAAAGTTACTGGCTTAGAAAAAATATAGGCGAAATGATGTTAGATTCCCAAAAAACCGTTCTCAATGTTTTGGGAAAAGATGAATATACTTACAATTTTCAAATCCGAGCCAAGGATAAAGCTGGTAATTTTAGCGAGTGGCAGGAAGCTATAACAACAATCAATCTGCCGAAAAAGGTGCTTATAAACGAAATTCAGATTGATAGTCAATTTGGGGATGGCGGGACAGAAGATGACTGGGTTGAACTTTATAATCCGAATGAGTGGGAAATTGATTTAAGTCAGTGGTCAATTCAAGGAAGTCCAAAAAGTGGAACAATTTACAAGAAAAACTTTGAGTCAGACCACAGAATTCCTGCCAATGGCTACTTTTTGGTTGTTAGAAATGACGCTAATCAGGATTTATTAAATTTAGCTGACATGACTTGTTCGGTCCTTCAATTAAGTTCTAATCACACCGTTTATTTGGTAAAAAACCAAGACAAAATTGAGAGTGGGGATGACCTGGATATAGTTGATAAAGTTGGTTTTGGCGAGGAAGCTTTTTCCCCTGAAGGAAATCCTGCCCCTAATCCTCCTGAAGAAAAAAGCATTGAAAGAAAAGAACTGGGCATAGATACAGATGATAATAAACAGGATTTTGAGATTATTGATATTCCAACTCCAACCAATTCAAAGGGTGAAAGGTAGGACAAGGTGTCCTATCTTAAATGTCAGACCTTTCAAAAAAGTTTTCCACAGATTTATATTTGACAGATATTCTATAAAATTATACAAAAGATAAAGATTAGTCGTTGATTAAAAACATGGGTTTAAAACTTTTAAACAAAAGAATTTTTGTTTTGATTTTGCTTTTGGTTGTTATTGCTGGAGGCGTTTTTTTATACCAGAAAAATCCAGATGGGAACGAATATATTGAAAGAATAAAATCACTCCTGTCAGGAAAACTTATTTCTCTGAAAGCAATGATAGCTCCAGAATTAGATCTTTCCGAAGATTCAGGTCTGAATTTATCTGAGGTTAATATTTCCGCCCTCGCTCCTGATGAGGCTTCGGCGGACAAGGAGAATTTGCTGACCGAAGGAGAAGAAGAGGAGGAACCTGTTGAAAGTCCTTCGGACAATCAGGCGGGCAAGGAGGAATTAGTAATTGCTCCAAAGCAGCTAACCTTGCCTGAGATAGAAGAATGGGTTGATGAGATTGCTGAAAAAACAGAGAAGGTAATGCAAGCGGTTGAGAAATTAACAGCCTTAGCTGAACTTCAGAAAGAAGTTGATGCTATCGCCGAGAAAGTTGAAACGTTAGGTCAGCAGGTTAATGAATTAAAGATATTAGCCACGAGCCAAGAAGAAGTTGATAGTCTTGTTGAAGAAACAAATTTATCAGATCAAGAAATTACTTAATTGACCTGATAAATTGGCGCTAAAAGAGAGCTTACTTTACTCTCTTTTTTCTATTTGATACAATGTTAAGAATCACTTTATTCTATGCCCCGTAGAGAAATTTCGAAACCCAGTAGAAGAAATTTGACTACTATTGATATTTAATGTTTTGCTACGCAAAACATTTGTCAGATTTCTTCTACTGGGAAAAGGTGTTTTCAAAGAAAACACCTAAAATTCCAACTACGAGGCACACTAATAATTTATTTATAATTTGAAGAATTTCATAAGTATATTATAGTATTTATTCGAAATTCTTCTACGGGGTATGGATAAAGATAAACTCATTGAATTAACTAATAAGATTTATCGGATGACTTTGCTTTTTCCCAAGAAAGAACCCTTAAGATATAAAATGAGAGAGGCGGCTGATGAGATTTTAGCTAATTTTGTTTTCTGGGAAGCTCTACGAGATTTTAATCCCGGTAATTTTGCCGATGATTGGGAGAAGCGATATAAGGATTCAGTTTTTTTGACTGCCAAATATTTAGAAATTCTTAAGAGTTATTTTGAAGTAACCAAGTGGCAAAATTGGTTAAGTTATTTTGATGTCTTGGAAATTGAAGAAGAGTATGATAGGATAAAAAGTAATTTTAAAAAAGAGATAGAGGACTTAGAAAAAGGAGAAAAGAATCTAAAGATGAAGCCCCTTCTTCCAATTTTTAAAGTTGACAGAGAAACTGACAGAGACCTGGTCTCTGTTGCCAATGTTGGAAAAGGAAGAAAAGAAAAATTGGATTCCAGGAAAGAAAAGATTCTGAAGATTTTAGAAGAAAAAGACAGGGCTCAGGTTTGGGAAATTAAGAAAATTTTGCCTGAAGTTTCTAAAAGAACCCTTAGAAGGGATTTTGACCAGTTATTAAAACTGGGATTAGTTGAAAGAATAGGGGAGAGGAATAACACTTTTTATAAACTAACCCTGTAAAAGAATTTTGACAAAGATTTTCTTCAGAAAATCTTATATCGCGAAACGAGTCGAAATTTCTCTACAGGATTAAAAGTAGGACATTGATAGGACATACATATATATATATGTATGTCCTACCCATAATGTTAAATCTGTCCTATCTTAAAATACATTAGATTAAATGAATAATCCGCGAAAAGCCTTTAGTCAAATATACGATCAATGCGTAGAGAAAATCTATCGTTTTATCTTTTTAAGGGTAAGCTCGCAAGAAGTAGCCCAGGATTTGTGCTCAGAAACCTTTTTAAAGGGCTGGCAGTCATTTAAGGAAAATAATAAGAAAATTGAGAACCCTCGAGCATTTTTATATCAAATTGCTCGTAATTTAGTAATTGATCATTATCGGGAGAAGGGTAGGACACAGATAGTTTCAGCAGATTATATCTCAATCGCTGATCCCAGAGCAGACTTAGAGGAAGAGACAAAGGTAAATTCTGATTTAGATACAATTAAGGCGGTTTTGGTTAATCTCAAAGACGAATATCAAGAAGTGGTTATTTGGCACTATATTGACGATTTATCAATAACAGAAATAGCCAAAATGTTAAAAAAATCAGAAGGCACGGTGAGGGTAACGCTCCACCGGGCTTTAAAGGCGGTTAGAAAGGAGATTGAAGAGGTGTAATACTTTGCATCGTTTCTCGTCATAATAATATAGAGTGCAATAATAGAATAGAGTGCAATATGACTGAAAAACAACTCATTGCCAAAATTAGGACACTTCGGCAGATTGAACCCAGTGAAAACTGGGTTGTTTTAACTAAAGAGCGGATTTTAGGCTCGCCCTCTCAAGTTTTGCAAAACAAAATTTTGGAGGATAAGGAAGAGCCGCGTTTTACTTTTATGTCTTTCCTTAAAAAGCTGCAGAAAGGAGAGAAGTTTATTTTCCAGCACAAACCTGTTTTTGCTACTTTGCTTGTTGGCGCGGTTTTGATTGGGCTCTTTGGTTCTGTCCAAAAGTCAGTGCCTGGAGACACCCTTTATTCTTTAAAAAAGATTGCCGAGAAAAGCCAGGCAGTTTTTGTTTCTCAGGAAGAACAGCCGAATTACGATTTTGAAATGGTTCAAAAAAGATTAGACGACCTGGTAAAAGTCGCCCAAAAAAATTCAGTTAAAAACCTTGCTCCGGCAATAAATGAATACCAGACAAATGTTTCCAAAGTGGCTGAAAATATAGCCAAAGAAAAAGATGTAAAAAAAGTTAAAGAGATGGTTCTTAAAATGAAAGAGTTAGAGCCAAAAGAGGCAGAAATAAAATCTTTTGGCATAGCGATAGGAGGGAATGAAGAGTTAGACAAGACCTATGCCCAAAAGATTATAGAAATGTTAGAGCCGCTGGTTAAAGATTTAGAAAATCGGAGTTTAACAGAACAACAGCAAGAAGCTTTAACTGAATTAGAAAAAGATTTGGCAGACAGGAATTATGAAGAAGCTCTTATAAAACTTTTGGACATAACTCAATAAGAACCTGACTTCGTCAGAACCTTGATTCGCTAATGTATATAAACATATAATCTTAAAATAAGAACCCCCCGCCAAAGCGGGGGAACCTTCCAGCCTGCGGCTGGTCAGCCGAAGGCCGAGATTCGCTAAGGTATTGATATATAATCTTAAATTAATCTTGAATTAAAGTTTTTCACAGTTGACATGGTTGACATTGAAGCTGATTATTATTACTATAATAAAAAATATTAATTAAAAACTGGACCAGCCGTTTGATCTTGATTTTTTGAGTAATTGGCGTCCTGCTTATAGCGGGATAAACCCACGTGAGGGCTTTCCTTACTTGTCCGCCCAAATTTTGCTTCGCAAAACTTGTGGCAGATAAAAGGAAAACCGCCACCCCCACTACCAAATAAGGTTTGGTGTGAGGGCAGAGAAAAATTTTTGTATTCAAAAGTTCAAGATTTACCCTTGTTAAATAGGCCCTTGGCCTAATCCCGCTTTTAGCGGAATTATTTAACAGGGTAAATAAGAAAAAAGGTCGATAACGGCTAAATAAATATTAACTAATAATAAAAAAAAATGAAAAAAATGAAAAAAATATTTACGATTGTAACGATTTTAGCAGTTGCTGGGTTGATTACAGCTCCAGCACCAGCTCAAGCTGATGCAATTTCAGATCTTCAAGCCACAATTGACGCATTGCAGGAACAATTAAACGATGCTTTGGCTCAATTAGCTGCTTTGGGTGGAGGAGGAGGCGTAGGTGTTTCCTGTACCTTTACCAGATCTCTTTATCCGGGATCAACCGGTACGGATGTTAAGTGTTTGCAAGAATACTTGAATGACGCCGGATATACTGTAGCTGCTAGCGGAGTCGGTTCTGCTGGTAACGAGACCCAATATTATGGTTCTCTTACTACAGCTGCCGTAGGAGCATGGCAAGACGGCAATGACGTTGCCTATGGGGCATATAAGGGTTATTTTGGCCCTATTTCCCAGGCAAAATATGACGCATTAGCCGCATCCGAAGAAGAAGAGGAAGAAGAAGAGGAAGAAGAGGAGGAGGAAGAAGAAGGGGAGGAAGAAGGTGCTATTACAGCAACCTTAAGCACAACTCAGCCCAACAATATTGAGCTATACACTGCTGACGACGAGGTAGGTGTTGTTGCCGCTAAGGTTAAAGCCATCGGTTCTGATGTTGCTATTAAGCGCATTACCCTTAACTTCAATAAGAGGCCTTGGCTATATATCTCCAAGATTTATATCAGCGATGAGAGCGGGGTGGAAAAGACAGTTGATGTGACTGAGGATATTTGTTCTGAGGTTACAGTTGGCAGCAGTTATGATGTTCTTATTACTGGTTTAGATATTGATGTTGAGAAAGATGACGCTGAGGTCATTACTGTTTCAGTTGATGGTGCAACCTTGCCGGTTGGCACTACCACTCAGGCAGTTGAAATTACATTCCCGGCTAATGCTTTCCGTGGTGTTGACGGTGCCGGAATAGACCAGTATGCTCCAACTACTGCCATTGGTCCGAGGACATTTACTGTTAAGGAGGCAACCGGTGGCACGCTTGAAATTACCGCTAATGCTGATAATCCAACAGACAGACCTATAATGGTTAGTGAGACAGCCGAAACAGCAGAAATTGTGCTGTTAAGAGTAGATGTTAAGGCAAAGAACAATGATGTTATTTTAAGGACGGTTAGGGTGGTAGATGCTAATGCAAGCACAACCGGCCCTATTAAGATGCTTTACCTTTATGAGGGTGACACAGCAGGTACTTCATTGTCTAGCACCGGTACAATATCATCCGCTAGTTCTACATTTGTGGATATCGATTTGACAATTCCCAAAGACACAACCAAGACCTTGATAGTGACGGGAACTATTTTCAAGACAGCCGGATACTACGAGCCAGGAGCCAGTTCAACTATTGCTCTTGAAGCTGATACAACCGGTCTTATTGCTGAAGATGCTGATACTTATGCTGATGCGGGTGTATCAGGTTCTACTGTGACAAGCGGAGGAGCTTATTTTTATGTTAAAGCTCCGAGCATAGTGTTAAGTAGTACTTCGATAATTAAGCAGACTGTGGCATCAGGGAGCATAACCTATTATGGTAAAGCTGAAGCCAAGATTAAGCTTAATGTTACGGCTAATGGCGGAAATATCTATGTACCGACGTATGCATTTAGCGGAGGCACTGCAGCTTCCAGCGGTCTTGTTGCGGTAACTAGCACTGTGGCAGGCGATGTAGCAATTACCTACTCATATACCAGTGATGCATATGAAGATACGACTAATGAGTGTTGGATAGTATATAGCGGTCAAACCAAATACTTTGAGGTGACAGCTGTGCTTAGCAACGATGATGTAGATGCCATAGTTTACGCTTTGATTGACAGTATTAAGTGGGGTACAAGCGTGGCTACTTCTAACTCAGCGCCAGCCAATGATTGGAAATGGGGGCTTACGAGTTTCAAGACAAGCGAGGTGCAACTGGAAGCCATTAAGTAATTCTCATTTCTTAGTTTTTCTGTAGAGCTTAAAACAGATTCTCTTGTTAAGGGCAATCCTTGTGTGTCTGTGAACAAGAACAAAAAGTCCCCGCGTCAAACGCGGGGCTTTTTGTTTTACAGGAAATTTGTTAGTATAAAATAATTATATGATAAAGAAAATAACAAAATTATTATTATTTTCAGTAATAGCTATTACTCCTTTTTTAATGACAAAATCTCTTTATTTTCCCTATGTTTCTGGAAAAGTTTATGTTTTTCGGTTGTTGGTGATGTTGGCTTTCTTTTTCTGGGTTTGGCTAATGTTAAAAGAAAAGGAACACCCCTCGACTTCGCTCGGGACAAGTAGGCCTAATTTTAAAAATCTTTTAGTAATTGCTGTTATTTTGTTCTTTTTGGCTCAGGTTCTGGTTTCTTTTTTCGGGGTTGACTCTGCTTTATCTTTTTTTTCCACCATTGAAAGGGGAGACGGGGTTTTGCAGTACGGCTTTTGGGTTTTGTATTTTTTAATGTTAATCTCGGTTTTGAGAAGCAAAAAGGACTGGCAGATATTTTTAGGCGCTTTTTTAATGATTGCTTTTTTAATTTCCCTTTATTCTTGGTTTAACTACCAAAAACAGTCTAATTTATATGGAATTTTCGGCAACCCTGCTTATTTAGGCAGTTTTTTGATTTTTGCTATTGGTTTTACAGCAATAATATTTCAAGAGCGAACCTCGCACTATTCTGCCAAGGCGGGAGATACAGGGCAGGCCCGCCTTGACTCGGCGAGGCAGGCGAGGCGGGTTTCCCTTGGAAAAAAACATTTTCCTTATTTTAATCTCATTTTTTTCCCTCTAATTTTATTTTTTATTCTTACTTTAATTTTTACTCAAATTCGGGGAGCTTATGCCGGTTTAGCGGGAGGGCTCGGCTTATTTATTCTTCTTACCATTTTGTTTTTGAGAAAAGAAAAAAAGAAACTGATAATTTGTTTAATTTTATTTTCAATAATTGGCTTAATATCTGTCGGACTTATTTTTGCTTATAAAGAATCTCAGTTTGTTAAAAATTACCGTATACTCAGGCGTATAGCCGAAGTTAGCCAGCCCTGGGAAACTCCTTCGGTTAAACTGCGTATATTGACCTGGCAGATAGCTGTTAAGTCCTTTCAAGATAAACCAATTTTTGGCTGGGGACCGGAAAACTTCCAGTCAGCTTTTAATAAACATTATAATTATCAGATTGGCTTAGAACAGCCTTGGTTTGACAGAACGCACAATCAACCTCTTGAGATTTTGGCTACCGGCGGAATAGTTCTTTTTTCTTTTTATCTTTTTTGGCTGGGTGTTGTAATTTATCTTATTTTCAAAATATCAAGAGAAAAAAAGACCCTTTCTTTTATTTTGATTTCGATTTTTTTAGCTTATTTTTTGCAAGGACTTTTCTTATTTGATATTTTGCCAACTTATCTTGGACTTTTCCCCTTTTTAGGATTTTTGGTTTTTCAATACAATTCAATTTATCGGGTGAAAAAAGAAGAACCCTTCGACGCCCTTCGGCAAAGTTCAGGGCAAGCGGCTCAGGGCAAGCAAAAGAAAAAAAATAATTTTAATAACAGAACCCCATTATATATTTTAATCCCTACTGCCTGCCTTGTTTTATTTGTAATTTATACAACCTCTTTCATTCCTTACAGGGCCAATGCTCTGGCTTTGAAATGTTACGCTTATACAGAAAACGGAATCTATAGAGGAATCAAATCATTGTTAGAGCAATCTTATGCGATAAAATCTCCTTATACTTTCTGGGAAGTAAGAAAAAGAACGGGCTGGCAGTTTGCCAATATTTTTGAATATAGCTTAAATAGTATAACAAACCCAGATGATGTTCGGTCGCTGGAAGAGATTTATGATTTTATCACTCCTGAGCTTGAAAGATTTGTGGAAAATAAACCTTATGACCCTCAAATATATTATGTTTTGGGGAGGATGTACCGTCTTGGCTTTGAAAAGCTTGGCAAAGAGGATTTAGATAAAGCTGAAAATGTTCTTAAAAAGTCCTTAAACTATTCTCAATACAGGATAGAGTATTTTAATGAATTAGCCCGAGTTTTGATTTTGCAGGGAAAATTTGAGGAAGCGGAAGATTTAATAAGGGATTATACTAAAAGAATTGGCTCTGATTATCCTTTTTCTTATGTAACTCTGGGCCACCTTTATTTTGTAGAAGAGAAATACGATTTAGCAATGCCCGAATATCAAAAAGCCAAAGAAAAGGGTTATGAATTTTGGAGAAATTCTGAAGAATATAACCGCTATCTTTTAACAGCTGAAAAATTAGGAGATTATCAAAAAATTGTTGAGATATGCCAGGAATACTTAGAAAATAGGGGACCAAATGCTGATACTTTCTTTAATCTGGCAATTGCCTACCGGGAATTAAAAGATTTTCAAAAAGCTGAAGAGTTTTTTCTTAAAGCGCTGGAAATAAACAGCGAGCTTGAAGAATACAGGATATTCTTTGCCCCGTAGAGAAAATTTGACCCAGTAGAGGAGCGTAGCTCTCTACTGGACTTGTCCCGTAGACAGCTTTGCTGTTCTACGGGGCTGCCTCCGGCAATTAGGTTTTCTTTCAGAAAACCTTGTCAAATTTCTTCTACGGGGCTTGAAAATTTTTAAAAATTTGTTATGATAAATTAATGTTGAAGAAATGTTTAAGAATTAAAATTTGTTTGCTTCTAACCCTCTTTTTATTATTTGGAGGTGTTTTTGTAGCAAGAGCGGCGACAGTAGGGGAAGTGCGTAATTTTTATATTGATTCTTCCTATGACCTTTATAATAGAGAAGAAATTGAAGCGCAGCTTCTCAGAATTAGTAATTCTTCGTATTTATACGCTGATAAATCCTGGTGGGAGAAACTTACCCCTGAAGACAAAAACAGAATAAACATTAAGCTGTATGAGTTGGCTGAAGAGTTTGATGAAAAAATTTATCCTATATTGACTTCTGAATTTGGTTCTGAATGGAAGCCGGGAATTGATAATGATAATAGAGTTACGATTTTATTTCATTTAATGAAAGAAAATAATGGAGGTTATTTTAATAACGGCGATGAATATTCCAGATTACAGAATCCAAGGTCAAACCAGAGAGAAATGGTTTATCTAAACGCCAATTACATTACGAGTAATCTGTTTAAAAGTTTTCTTGCCCATGAATTCGTTCATTTGATTACTTTTAATCAAAAAGAAAAGATTCGATGGGCCGAAGAAGAAATTTGGCTTAATGAGGCAAGAGCAGAATACGCTCCAACCTTATGCGGCTATGATTCAGAATATCAAGGGAGTAATCTTCAAAACAGGGTTAATGAATTTTTGAAAAACCCATCTGATTCCATTATCGAATGGCAGGGCGCTTCGGCAGATTACGGAGCTCTAAATCTTTTTATTCAGTATTTAGTTGACCATTACGGAGTAAAGATTTTAACTGATTCTTTGCATTCTTCAAAGAAAGGAATTGAAAGTATAAACTATGCTTTGGAAAAAAACGGTTTTAAGAAAGATTTTTCTCAGATTTTTACTGATTGGACAATAGCTGCTTTAGTAAATGATTATTCCCTGGGAGAAGAATATTGTTATAAAAACGAAAACCTAAAGAATCTTAGAATAACTCCTGAAAGCAATTTTTTACCCCTTACTTCAGAAAGTATTTTATCTGTGGGTTATACCACAAAAAATTGGGCAGGTAATTGGCAGAGAATTTTTGGCGGCAGAGATACTCTAACTTTTGAATTTAAAGGAGGAGAAGGAAATAACTTTAAAGTTCCTTATCTTGTTTGCGAGAATTCAAACAAGTGCTCAATTAACTTTTTAGCTTTAGATGAAGAACAAAAAGGTGAAATTATTCTTGAAGATTTCAATACAAAATATACTTCTTTAACTATTATCCCTTCCCTCCAAAGCAAATTGTCTGGTTTTAACGGGATAGAGCCCGCCTATTTGTTTAATTGGAAAGCATCAATTTCTAACGGGATAGAAGGAAATAAAGAAACAGAGCTGATTAAACAGCTTTTGGCTCAGATTGCTTATTTAAAATCGGAAATTGCTAAAGTCCAAACGCAAATAGTTGCTGTTTCGGGAAAAACTACGGTTTCCTGCCAAAGATTTGATAATAATCTTTATTATGGAATGATGGCAAATTCAGAAGTTCGCTGTCTCCAGCAGTTTTTAAAAAGTCAAGGAGACGGGATTTATCCCGAGGGTTTAGTCACCGGAAACTTTCTTTCTTTAACTAAAACAGCCGTTATTAGGTTCCAACAAAAATACGCTGATGATATATTAATTTCCTGGGGCTTAACTTCAGGAACCGGTTATGTTGGTTCAACAACCAGAGCTAAGTTAAATTCTCTCTTGTTAACTAATACTTTCGGCGTTAAAACAAGCAGATAAATTCAAGCAAAAAGCCCCCCGCTAAGCGGGGGGCTTTTTGCGGTATTACTCCGGCAAAGATTTTAAGAATTCCTCCACATTCGTCTTTGATTTCGGCGACAATTCTATAACAATCATGGCTTCTTCTCTGGCTTTGTCATATTCTTCAAGAACTTTATAAACATAAGAAAGAGAGGCATGAAATTGGAAATTTTTAGGTTCAATTTCAATTAATTTTTGATAAATTTCTGCCACCTTTTCATAATACTTAGCATCCCCTGTATCTTTAGCTAAACTCGCATAAATGTTTATTAACTGGGATAGAGCTTTTTTTGCTTCAACTTTATATCCTTTTTGGCTGGCTGTTTCCATAGCTTTTAATGCTTGCTCAGATTCATTTAAACCAATTAAGGCCAGAGATTTTGCCCACCAGCAATCTCCATTATCAGGGGCAAAATTAATACATTCTTCAGCTTTTTCTTTTGCTTCTTGATATTTTTCATTTATCAGGTCATTTTTTGCCAAGGTAATAAAAATTTCCGGGTGTCTCGGGCTAAGTTGTTTAGCTTTTTCAATACTGGCAAAGAACTCTTTGTTTAATTTTTCTTTTACTTCTGGTTTAATGTTGGGAGTTGATTCAATATGGTTATTGATATGTATGCCGAGGAAAAGCCAGCTTCTGGTATAATGTGGCCTTAATTCTGTGCATTCTTCTAAAATCTGAATTGCCCTAAGCGACAATTCTGCGTTTTTTTCTGGCATTATTTTTCTGGCTAAGCTGATGATATCAATGTATTGAAGGCGTAGATAGTTATCAATAAAACTTTTTTCGGACATAATATCTTCCATTCTTTTTAAAACCATTGGATATTGTTTTTTGGCTAACATTAAATCATCCTGCGCCACAGAGTTGATTCTTTTTGATAAAAATACAGTTTCGTTTATTTTTTTGTTAATTTGAAGCGGTTTTATATTGGCTGACCATATAAACCAAACGAGAATAAAGCAAAGTACAGTTATAAAAATGCATTTTGAAGGATTAAGGACTGTAGATTCATCTGTCTTCTCTGGGGAAGATTGTTCTTGGTTTGGCTGTTCGATATTTTCCTGATTTCTTGAAATTAAGTAAAAAGCATAGCCAATCAGTAAAAAGAAAATTAAATAAGTGGAAAAAACATCAAAACTAAAAAAATTGGCAGTCAAGTAACCAATAAAAGTTGCCTGCAGTCCATGAGAGATTATAGCTTTATCGGGATTTTTTTTCTTGACTTTTTGAAGCTGCCAGATAATCGTTCCCAAAAGAGAGAGATAAATTATCAAAGCTGGAATTCCAGCTGAGACGGTTACATCAAATATAAAAC
>SDBV01004180.1_pt1 | contig 20912 bp, 17 predicted proteins | sample 2277081 | NCBI WGS metagenome assembly SDBV01 (sample SAMN10402039, study PRJNA504765) | marine sediment metagenome | isolation source: marine sediment core GS10_PC15, 223 cmbsf | place: Arctic Ocean: Southern Knipovich Ridge | collected 2010 | reverse complement strand
ATCTTTCACACCGAGAACAAGGATGTCCTCCTTTTTCCCGAAAGGATCGGCGGGGAATACTTCGCGCTCCACCGGCCGAGCGGGGACATCCCCTTCACCCAGCCGGAGATGTGGCTCGCCCGCTCCCCCGATCTGATCCACTGGGGAAAACATGAGCCCTTTCAGACGGGAGATGGACTCTGGGAGGTCGGCCGTATCGGCGGCGGCACGCCCCCGATCCGGACCGCCGAAGGGTGGCTCGAGATCTACCACGGACACGCCAGGCCCCTGGAAACATCAGCAGTCGGCGTGTACTCGGCGGGCACGCTGCTGCTGGATCCCGATCGCCCCCAGCATATTCTGGGACGCTCCAAGGAACCGATTATGGTTCCGGAGGCGGACTTCGAAAGGGAGGGTTTCCTGCCCGACGTCGTTTTCCCGACGGGAATCGTGGAACGGGGTGAAACGGTCCTGGTGTACTACGGCGCGGCCGACATGAATGCGGGCGTCGTGGAGTTTTCCCTGGGCGATTTGCTGGACAGTGTGCGCTAAGTGCCGTTCCGCAGAGATAGGTGAACAAGAAGTCTGGCAGGGTGGCATGGGCATTCCTACGAGGACTCAGAGCCTGCCCTGAGCTTGTTGAAGGGACAGGCTTGCCCGTGGACCTGCAGGCGGGACGCCTGCGCTACCTCGATTCTTCGCTTTTCTCCGAGGAATTGTACTAAAAGCTTATAACAAGAAGAGCTTTGCCGCCGAGGGCACCGAGGGTTTTTCTTGGGAAATCTTCATTTCTCTGTGACCTCTGTGCGCTCTGTGGCTCATTCTGTCAGGGGTTCTAAGTCGCAAGGGGCGGGGCAGGAAGGGGGATCGGGGGGATCCTTATTTCCCGATCAGGAGGCGGCGGGCAAGCTGTTCGGGGAGGTTGGCCTCCTTGATCTTGCGGCAGGTGGTCTCGATGTCGTATTCGAGACGGCAGAACTCGATCGTGATCTGGTCGTTGACCTCGACGATGCCGTAGGCCGTCCTGGGATCGGAATCCCTCGGCTGGCCGACCGAGCCGAAATTGATGAAGTAGTGGTTGTCGGGCTGAAGAATGAAGGGCTTTCGGTGTTCGATCTTGCCGTGGGCGCCTCTTTCCGAGAAGAAGCTGGGAAGATGGCTGTGGCCGAAGAAGCAGATGCTGACGTTCCGCTCCTTGAGGAACTGGAGCTGGCGCATCGCATCGAGCCAGTCGAAAATGTACTCGTCCCGGCTCGTGGGTGATCCGTGGACGCCGAGACACACGCCGTTCAGGTTAATCTCCGGGATCAGATCCCTCAGGAAATGCCGGTTTTCTTCGGTCAGGACTTCGCTTGTCCACACAGCGGCCGTGCGGGCTGCCGACCGGAAGAACCATGGGGTCTCGAGGCCGCTGCAGGCGGCGTCATGATTTCCCATGATCGAGTCAATTCCCTTTTTCCGGACAATTTCGATGCATTCGTTGGGATTGGCGTTGTAACCGGTTATGTCCCCGAGACAAATGGTCCGGTCAACGTTCTGCGTTTCGATGTCTTCCAGAACTGTTTCAAAGGCTTCCAGATTGGAATGAATGTCCGCGACGATTGCAATACGCATACAGTAATACCACCCATGTTATTCCCCTAAGGGGGAAATAAGATTCTGTCGTTTCCAGTGAAATATTGGCGAGCCTTCAGGCTCTATTCGGCCCCCGGCGAAGGCGCTTTTTCCTCTTCCTTCAGGGCCTTCTTAAGCTGCAGGTACTTCTTCTGGGCTTTTGGGTGCTTGGGAAATATCTTCATGACATCTCCCATGTGCTCGAGCGCCTGAACATAATCGCGCCTCTTGATCATCACAATGCCCAGATTGTAATGGCACAGGGCCATCTTCTTCTTCAGCCGCTTCGTCTGACCGATTTTCTTACTGGCCTGCAGGTATTTCTCCAGCGACTCGCCATAGTCGCGCGTGTCGAGATACAGATCTCCAAGAGTCTCCTCTTGAGTCAGCTCTTCCCGGACCTCCTTGGCAGCCTTCTCTTCAGGCTCAGGCTCTTCCATGTCGGGGGAGACTGCCGTGACGGTGTCCTTGACGCGCACGCTTTTTGTATTGGCCCGCTCGATCAGTATCGAGATATTGTTCGTATTCTGATCGGTTGGAATCAAATGAAACCGCGGGGAATCTTCTCGATATTGAGTCAGCGAAAACCCCTCTATCACCTCCCCGTCGGAGAATTCAACGAGAATCTCGCTGCCTTCCGGATACCACTCCGCCGCCTCTTCCAGCTCTGCATCTTCCGGCAGGCCATCGAAATTCCTCACGAAAAAAATCGCCTTCACATCGGGGTAACGAATGAACAATCGTTCGTCCGTATCGGATGATTCCCGAGGGTTCAAATAGAAGCCGATGCTGCTGAGGTCCAGATTGTACGAGGTTCCCTTCAGGATCTTCCCGCTGGAGAACCGAATCACCAGCTTCTGCTTTTTCTCGGCGATCTGTCTTTTCGGCTTACCTTCCGCTTTGCGGGAAGCCTCCCGCTCTCTCCCCTCCCGGCGGTAGCATTTCTGGCAGAGGATGCGATCCTCGTAAGAGACGATGCACTCCTTGCAACCCAGAGCTCCGCAGGAAGAACAGTACCCGACCACCTCATTCTTTGGGTGATACGGACAATTCATAAAGCCCCATCCGCTTCGAGCCGAGGGTTGCGCCGGTCCACGTGTGCCGCGGGCACACCCTTGATCCCGATAGGCGCTTCTCTCATGACAAACGCCCTCCTTCCCCCTTCTAAGATCATGGTAGCACAACTCTTTGGAGGGTGTCAAAGCTCCCATCGGGCTGCTCAAGAAGGCGGTTTATGCCTACCTTGACACGGATTTGCCCCCGTCTCCTTCTCTTTGAAATTCAGGCGAGCTTGTTCTATTTAAGCCCGCGTCTACCCCCTTCTCGTAAAAAATGACATTCGGCAACCGCTGAAGTTTGATAGACTCGGTCAAGGTTCTCACCGCTCTTAAGGCAAACAAAGAATCGAAAGCCATGGCAATTGGAAAGACCTTCGGCGGGCTGCCTCCTTCTGCAGGAGGACCGGGTGAGGCGGAAGTTGTCGTTCTGCCGCTCCCCTACGAACGGACCGTTTCATACAACGCGGGGACGGCCTTGGGACCGGCGGCTATCCTGAAGGCATCGGCCAACATGGAGATGTTCGACGAAGAGCTGTTCGTGGAGCCGCCCAGTGAGGCCATTTACACCGCCGACACCCCGTCTATTGAAGAACTGGCGCCTGAGAAAATGCTGGAAGTGGTTCGTTCGGAGGTTTCAGCCATCCTCGATTCCGGCAGATTTCTGGTTTCCCTGGGAGGAGAACACTCCGTGACATTGCCGTGCGTTCTGGCAACCGCGGAGAGGTTCCGGGATCTCACTGTGGTGCAGTTCGATGCGCACGCGGACTTGCGTCTGGAATACGAAGGGGAAAAGCTGAGCCATGCCTGTGTGATGCGAAACATTTTCGAAATGGCGAAAGTGGAAATCATTCCCATCGGGATCCGCAGTGTGTGTGAAGAAGATTATCAATTCATTCGATCCCGAAACCTGAGACCGGTCTGGGCAACCGACTGCGATGCGGGAGGAAAATGGATTGAGAAGGCTCTGTCGAGGTGTTCCGAGAATGTCTATTTGTCGATTGATATAGATGGTTTGGATTCCGCGGTCTTGCCCGGTACCGGGACCCCCGAGCCGGGGGGATTGTCCTATCGCCAGCTCTTGTCCTTGATGCGAACGCTCTTCCGTGAGAGAAACGTTATCGCCATGGACGTGGTTGAGGTCATGCCGGTTCCGGGCCAGGTGGTTTCTGAATTTACTGCGGCCAGGATTGCCTATAAGGGGATCGTGTACAGATTGTTCCAGGATCGGCTGTAAGAAGTGGTTGAAGGGAGTGGCAGGGTTGTGACAGCGGATGACCCAAAAAGGGCTTGCAAGCCTATTAGGGATTATGATAAGATATTCTCTTAATGGGTCCTTATTTAGCATATTGAGCATTTTGGAGAGCTTGTGGTGAAGAAAAAAATCCATCCGAAATACTATGATTGCACGATTGCTTGTGCATGCGGGAATGTGATCGAAACGCGGGCGACGCGAAAGAGCTTCCGCGTGGAAATCTGTTCCAGCTGCCATCCCTTTTTCACCGGACAGCAGAAGCTGGTGGACACGGCGGGCCGAGTGGAGCGGTTCCGTCGAAAATATGGCCTTGCGGAGGTCGAAGCCGTCTCCGGCTAGCTCAAGAGAAATATATTTCCCCCCTGGTCCATGCACTTTCGGCGCAAACGGATCGCGGGGGAAGTTTATTGTGAGGAAGAAGTGCTGGATGAAGCTTTAAGAAAGCGGCTCGAAAAATTCCAAGAGGAATACGACGGGCTCATTTCTCAGCTCGGGGATCCCTCCGTTATGCGTGACGGGAAGTCCTGCAAGCGAATCGCCGCACGGCGGTCCGAGCTCCAAGGACCTGTGGAGAAATTCGCGGAGTATGCGCGTCTCGAGAATGAGTTGGCGGCGGCGAAGGAATTGTACGACAGCGACGAGGAGATTCGCGACCTCGCGAAGGAAGAGGTCGAGAAACTGGAGTCCCGGCTGGAGGAATTGACGGGCGACTTGCGCGAGAGGACGGCGCCGAAAGACCCCGATTCGGGTCGAAATACGATTGTGGAGATCCGGGCCGGGGCCGGGGGAGACGAAGCAGGCCTGTTCGCAGGGGACCTGTTCCGGATGTACTACCACTATGCTGAGAATCGCGGCTGGAAAGTGGAGGTTCTGAACAGCCACGCGACCTCGATCGGCGGCGTGAAGGAAATCATCTTCCTGATTCAGGGAGAAGGGGCTTACGGCCAGTTAAAATACGAGAAGGGCGTCCACCGTGTCCAGAGGATCCCTGCCACGGAGGCCGGCGGGCGCATTCACACGTCGACGGTAACCGTGGCCGTCTTGCCGGAGGCCGAGGATGTCGATGTCGACGTCGCCCCCAACGACCTGCGAATAGACGTTTACCGGGCTTCGGGCCCGGGCGGGCAGGGAGTCAATACAACGGACTCCGCCGTCCGAATTACGCACATTCCGACCGGTCTCGTGGTCTCGTGCCAGGACGAGCGGTCCCAACTGAAAAACAAGGGAAGGGCCATGAAGGTGCTCCGATCGCGCCTCCTGGAGCAGGCACGAAGAGAGCAGAAGACGGAGATTGCCACGGACCGGAAGAAGCAGGTAGGCACCGGAGACCGGAGTGAGCGGATCCGGACCTACAACTTCCCACAGAATCGGGTTACGGATCATCGGATTGGATTGACGATATACAAGTTAGGTTCTATCCTAGAGGGGGAGCTGGAGACCCTGATCCAGGCTCTTCGGGATGCTGAGGCCGCAGGGGAGGATTTAGCCGCATGACAGTAGCAGAAGTCTTGAAAGAAGGATCGGATACGTTGAGCCCCCGCGCGGGATCTTATGCCCGGTTGGAGGCGGAAGTGCTCCTGGCCGAGGCGGTCGGCTTTAACCGCGCCAAGCTCTATGCCTCGCTCTGGGACACCCTGGATTCGCGTCAGGAGCAGCGATTCAACCGGATGGTAGAGCGACGGCTCACCGGGGAGCCGGTGGCGTATATTCTGGGCCGCAAGGAATTCATGGGTTTCGACTTCGAGGTCAACCCCTTTGTGCTGATTCCCCGTCCCGAAACGGAGCTGCTGGTCGAGAAGGCCGTGGAATTTCTCAGGAAGCTGCACCGGCCTGTGCGCGTACTGGATATCGGCACCGGAAGCGGCTGCATCGCCATTTCCCTGGCGAAGCACCTCGAGGAGGTCACCGTGGTGGCGACGGATGTCTGCCAGAAGGCATTACGAGTGGCCCGGAAGAACACCCAGCGATTGGGGGTCTCTTCAAGAATCACATTCCTGGCGGGTAATCTCTACGATCCGATTCGTTTGAATGGGCACGATCTGGCCTTTGATGCGATCCTGTCCAACCCCCCCTATATTCCGGAGGAGGATGTTTCGCGGCTGGCGGAAGACATCCGGGAATATGAGCCGAGGGTCGCTCTCCTTTCAGGGAACGACGGGCTCTCTTTTATCCACGCCGTCATTCAGGAAAGCCCGAGATATCTCCGGCAAGGGGGCCTGATAGCCCTTGAAGTCGGGGATGGGCAGGCGATGCGGGTGGGCGATCTCGTCCGGTCCACCGATGAGTTCGAACCCCCAGCCTTCTGGCGGGACCTCACCGACCGGCTTCGGGTGGTCACCGCGAGGAGGGCGCGTGAGCGAGCCTGGGTATAGCCTCCGCATTCGGGAACTTCCTCCCGACGAGCGGCCCCGGGAACGCCTGGCCAAATGGGGGGCCTCCTCCCTTCAGACTTCGGAACTTCTAGCCATCCTCCTTCGCACGGGCAGTCAAAAGCAGAATGCCCATGATCTCGGCCGGCATCTCATCGTCCATTTCGGAGACTTGGGCGGGATAGCTGATGCGACCCTAGAGGAACTTCAGTGTCTGGAAGGGATCGGCCCGACGAAAGCGGTGGAAATCAAGGCCGCTATTGAGCTCGGCAAACGAATGGCCACCTTCGCCCGGGAAGACAGGCCGACGATTTCCTCTCCTGAGGAAGCGGCAGGTCTCCTGATGAGCGAGCTCAATGGTCTGGGGAAGGAGCATTTCGTGGCTGTACTTCTGAATACGAAGAACCAGGTGCTCCGCGTCGAAACGATCTCCGTAGGAACCCTCGATTCGAGTCTCATTCATCCGCGGGAATGCTTCCGGCCGGCTATCGCGGCAGGCTGCGCCTCGGTCATATTCGCCCACAACCATCCCAGTGGGGACCCGAGCCCGAGCGCCCAGGACAAACAGATAACCAAACACCTTCATGAAGCCGGCGAATTGCTTGGAATCCCCGTTCTTGATCATTTGATTATCGGAGATCAGCGGTTCATCAGCATGAAGTCCCAGGGCTTCTTATGACGATCCCTCATCACGCCATCGCCGAAGGCAGGCATATTTTCACCCTGATATTCGCCGTTTTCATCCTGAGCTGGGTATTTCAATGGATGATCGCCTGCCTGGCGCTGCTTCTCCTGTTTGCAGGATGCCTCTTTTTCTTTCGCGACCCGAAGCGCCGGATAGCCCCGGAAGAGGGGGAAATCGTCGCCGCGGCCGACGGAAAGGTCGTTGAGGTCAAGGATGTGGTCGAGGATGAATTCATGGGGGGTCCCTGCAAGAAAGTGACGATTTTTCTTTCGATTCTCAACGTTCACGTGAATCGAGCCCCGGAAGGGGGCCGGCTGGTCTATTCTCGCCATACGCCGGGAAAATACGGCCTGGCCATGAAAGAGCAGGCCTCGAGAGAGAATGAGAGGAATTCCCTGGGATTCGAGGGAAAGCGTGGGCGCTACATGGTCCGCCAGATTGCCGGGATGGTCGCCCGGCGAATTGTGTGCTGGTGCGAAGAGGGCGCCCAGGTTGTTGCGGGAGAGAAGATTGGTATGATAAGATTTGGTTCTCGTACCGAGATGTACTTTCGCTCAGATTGCAAGGTCCATATCAAAGTGGGGGAATCGGTCCGCGCGGGGCTGACGCGGATAGCCTCTTATGATGAATAAAAAGGTCAACATCCTTCCCAACCTATTCACAGTGGGGAATCTATGCTGCGGGATGGTGGCCCTGGGGCTCGCTGCGTTCGGGCAGCCCGTCACGGCGGCGTGGCTCATTTTCATGGGTCTGCTCCTGGACATGTTCGACGGCAAGGTGGCCCGGTTGACGAATAAAGTCACCCTGTTCGGGAAGGAGCTGGATTCACTGGCCGACCTTCTTACCTTCGGAGCCGCCCCTGCCTTGCTGGTGCTCCTTCGCTTTTTCGGTCCAAACGAAGAGCGGGGGATCCTCCTGGCCTGCTTCTTTGTGACATGCGGGGCCCTCAGGCTCGCCCGCTTCAACTCCCAGCAGCGGAGTTATGGACGGGTCTTTATCGGGCTGCCCATCCCGGCGGCTGCGGCCCTGGTTGCAGGTTACATTCTGATGGTCGGCAGCAATCCGGGGAACTCCTTCTTCGGCGAGGCTTACAACAGCCCGGCCCTTCGCTATCCCATCCTGGCGATTCCGGCGGTTGGGCTGCTGATGGTGAGCAACATCAAGTATCCGAAATACCAGATCTTCGAGGTTCACAGGAAGAACTCGTTCGTGCTTCTTTTCTTCCTGGTGGCAGTGGTTCTGTTGGCATTTACGATTCACGCGCATTTCATCTACTTCGCCGGTGCGGTCTTTTACGCCGTGCTGGGGCCTGCTCACGCCGTCCTGCGCCGGAGGAGAGAACTCCGGTTGCGGTTCGAGGAGAATCCCGACCTGATAGCCGATGCCGTGCAGGCGCAGTTCCCTCAGTCGTCCACTAGGGGGAGCAAGCGTCCGCGGACCCGATATCCCGGCAGGAGAAAGTTCCGACGTCGACGCGGGTCCAATTCAGGCTGAAGTCCCCTCAACCGGCGTTTCCCAGGTTTAAACGACCCCTAAAGTGAAGATCCACGAATATCAGGCCAAGCAATTGATGAAGACTCAGGGTATTGCTGTGCCCCCCGGCGAAGTGGCGGAGAATCCCGGGGAGGCGGTGGCAATTGCCGAGAAAATCGGCTGTCCGGTGGCCGTAAAGGCACAGGTCCATGCAGGAGGCCGTGGAAAAGCGGGTGGAATCAAGCTGGCAAACTCTTCCGAGGAAGCCCGAAAGGCCGCCGAGCAGATCCTGGGGATGACTATCAAAGGGTTTTCGGTCCGGAAGGTTCTGGTGGAGGCCTGCGCCGACATTGACCGGGAATTCTACGCGGGGATTGTCATCGATCGGGTCCAGAACCTTCCGGTTTTCATGATCAGCGGCGCGGGCGGGGTCGACATCGAGGAGGTGGCTGCCAAGACACCCGAGGCGATCTTGAAATTGGCGATTCGTCCGGCGCTGGGCGTGATGCCGCACCACATCCGGCGGACCAGCGCTTTCCTTGGGCTCGATCGGGAAATCCAGAAGGATTTTGGAAGGGTCCTGTCGAAGTTGTTTGCTCTTTTCGTGGAGAAGGATTCTTCGTTGACCGAGATCAATCCGCTTGTTCTGACGAAACAGAAAGAGTGGATTGCATTGGATGGGAAGATCAACTTTGACGACAACGCCTTGTTCCGGCATCCCGACATTGAGGAGCTGAGGGATCGCGGCGAGGAGGAACCGCTCGAGACGGAGGCCAAGGACAAGGGCCTCAACTACGTGAAACTGGATGGGAATATCGGCTGCATCGTCAACGGGGCGGGACTCGCCATGGCCACGATGGATGTTCTCCAGGTTTACGGGGGGCGGCCGGCCAACTTCCTGGATGTGGGCGGAGGGGCCCGGGCGGAGCAAGTGGCCGATGCATTGAGAATTGTGACGAAGGACGAGTCGGTCAAGACGGTCTTTTTTAATATCTTCGGCGGGATTGTCCGATGCGACCGGGTGGCGGAAGGCATCCTCCAGGCCCTGGGCCAACTCGATCTCAAGATCCCGATTGTGATCCGTCTGACCGGTAATAATGAGGACAAGGCCAGGGAGATGCTGAAGGAAACGGACCTGATCGCCTGCGCGACAATGCCGGAAGGGGCGCAGAAAGCGGTCGAAGTGGCAGCCTAATGAGTATTCTCGTCAATAAAGAGACGCGCCTGCTTGTCCAGGGGATAACGGGAACCGAGGGTCGGTTCCATTCGGAACAGATGCTTGAATACGGGACCCGGATTGTGGCCGGAGTGACGCCGGGCAAGGGCGGCCAGGAGGTCCTGGGAGTCCCGGTATTCGATACGGTTGCCGAGGCGATGAGTCGCGAGGAGCCGAACGCGGCGATACTGTATGTTCCCTCGTCGTTTGCCGCCGACGCGATGTTCGAGAGCCTGGACTCGGGAATCAAAGTGCTCGTGTGCATTACGGAGGGCATCCCGACCCTGGACATGGTGAAGGTGGTCGAGGAAGTCAAACGCCGCGAGGCGGTTCTTATCGGTCCCAACTGTCCCGGCGTGATCACTCCCGGCGAGTGCAAGATGGGGATTATGCCTGGGCACATCCACCAGCCGGGCCGGGTCGGAGTCGTCTCCCGGAGCGGTACGCTTACCTATGAAGTCGTTCACGAGTTGACCACCCATGGGCATGGACAGTCGACCTGCATGGGGATCGGGGGCGATCCGATCATCGGCACGAAGTTCGTCGACGCCCTGGCCCTGTTCGCGGAAGATGACGACACCGACGCCGTTGTTCTGATCGGCGAGATCGGCGGTACGGATGAGGAAGCGGCGGCGGAATTTGTCAAGGAGCGCTTCCCGAAGCCGGTCGTCGGGTTTATCGCAGGAAAAACCGCGCCGCCCGGGAAGCGAATGGGTCATGCGGGCGCCATCATTTCCGGGGGCCATGGAACCGCCGAAGAGAAGATCGCTGCACTCAATTCCGCCGGCATTCCCGTCGCCGAGCGGCCCGACCAGGTCTGCGGACTCCTTGAAGAAGCCCTCGCTACGGTCTGATAAGGATTCCCCCCAGACATCCTTCCTAAGAAACCGAAGAAATCCGCATGGACGAAAATGGGAGAATCAAATCGCCGAATGCTGCGAGGCGGGTCCTGGGTCAATGATCCGAGGGGATTGCGATCGGCATTTCGCAACGGGTATAATTCCGAGAGCCGATATGCAAATACCGGGTTTCGAGTCGCTGCCGAGTTTTGATCTGGTAAAAAATGAGGTTTCGAGGTCAGGAGGTCAGAATGATGACGACATTTAACATAAAGACCAAACGGGTCTCTTTAGTAATCCTTGCCTCCGCACTTTTCGGCACAGGCGCAATCGGCTGCGACGGCCTCTTCAATCCTGACCTGCCCTTTGGGGAGACGGCAATAGTTGTCATCATTAATCCAGAGGTGAATGACGGCAACACGACCGCTGTGCCCGCCTCCCTCGGCTTCGATCGCGAAGAAATTGTAATCGACGCTGACCCCGGGGGACAGGCAACTACGGATGCCACGGGGTTGGGGGTCATCAAGAACCTCGCCGCCGGCGACCTGGATCTCATATTCGATGAAGGTCCGTCTCTGCCTTTCACGATTGTTTCTAATGGAGACGTTCACGATCTCGCGGTCGGATTTAACGGAGATGAGGTAAGTGCTTTTCCGAACTTTCCGATACGTTACGGCGTCGGTGGCGACATCCGCTTATTTGACAGCAATGCGAACCCTGATGCCATAGAAGATGCCCTTTCAACCAACGGCAACATCGTGTTTTTCCGAAACGGGACGTACAACGGCGATTTGCTCATCACCGGCGACGACGTCATCTTTTTCGGTGAAGGATTCACCGAGCGTCAGGTCGTCATCAATGGTTCTGTGGAGGTTCGCGGAACGGGTGTAAGAATTCGCGGTTTCACTATCACCGGCGACATCGTCGTGTTGGGTAATAATTTCGGAATGGCCTTCTCAGTTGTGCAGGGAGAAACACAGATCAACGGCAACGGCGTCGCATTCCTGCGCAATGCCTTCTGCGGTCCGGTGACCGTTCCTTCTTCCAATGCAACGCTTCTAGACAACGAGGGACTATCTCCCTTACCCGATCCCCCGGAGGAACTCTGTCAATGAAAAGACACAGAGCGGCATCTTATTGGAAAATCGTACCGATCCTGTTGATTTCCCTGATGACGGCCAACTGCCCCGGACCCGGCGGCACGGACGGGGACAAGGACAATCAGAACGGCCAACGGGATGATCCGGGCGGCCGGATTCCAGGCTGCTTTTCCGATGACGGCATCGATCTATTCGCCGCCGAAGGAGATGAGGTCCTTGGGCTGGCGTGGAATAACATCGGCGAGTCGGATGCCTCCGGCGGTTATCGCGTCCGCTTTGGGGTGGACAGTGAGGATTTTTCCGATTCTGTGGTCGTGGACTGCACGGATCTGGAATGCGAATTCACCCTGACCGGTCTTGAAAACGGCGTCACTCTTTTCCTGCAAGTCGAATCCCTCGACTCTAACGGTGAAGTAACCGCCACAAGCTGCTCGATTTCCGCCGCTCCGAAAGTGCTCGCATTCTTGGACGACCTTCGGGTGAATGAATCAAGGGCCGGCGAACAGAACCTCCCGGACATTGTCGCGCAGGAAGAGGGAATGCCGTTGTTCCTCGCGTGGGAGGACGAAGGAGAGATTAAGCTCGCCAGGTCCGACGACCTCGGTGACACCTGGAGCGATCCGGTCACCCTCGGTTCAGGAACCGACCAGGCAGGGCCTTCGCTGGCCTTCCGGGATCAGGTGGTTGTTGTTGAGGAGATGGCCGGAGAAGGTGAGGGTGAATCCGCCGAAGGCGGAGAGGGCGAAGGCCAAGTAGAGGTCGTGCTTCCTCCGCTTCTGTTCGTCGCGTTCACACAAGGAACAGAGGTCATGCTGGCCCGAGCGACTTTCCCTGAGGAGCTGATTGGGTCTGCCGAGTTCGGCTCTCTTATTTCACTCGGAACCGGAACCGAGCCCGATGTGACGATCAGCGGGGACAGACTGCATGTCGCCTGGGAAGATCAGGACATGATTTTCTCCACATCTTCCGATCCGGACGAGCTCTTCTTTGAGTCTCCGATTCGAGTCGACACAGGGAGTGAGGAAGACGCCCATGTTCCCTCGATCGCGGCGGATTCAAACACAGGCAACGTCTTTATCGCTTACCACGCTCGACGAGGAGCCGGCGATTTCAACGTTTATGTCAATACATCGACTGACGGTGGGTTGACCTTTGGGTCCGGAGAGGTCCGTATCGACGACGACGACAAGGGTCAGAACCAAATCAACATTTCCCTTGCCGTCGACAGGCGAACCGGCCAGGTCCTCGCCACATGGGAGGACCGGCGGGGCGGAGCAAACGTGTTTTTTTCTTCTTCCGATGACAACGGCCAGACCTGGCTCGTCAATATCGAAACCGGCGCCGGTTTGTCCGGAGATCAGTTCACTCCCAAGGCGGTTGTGGACCCGGGCCGAAACATCTATGTTGTCTTCCTCGACACCAGCGACGGAAAGCGTCCGATGTTCTCGCGCTTCAATCCGGAGGGAACTTTCGATCCGCCCTTGCCCGTGAGCACGGCTGCCGGAATGGCGGGGGCCGAGGCTCGAAATCCAGCGGTGGCCATCGACAATTTCGGGACCATTTACGTGACGTGGGCCGAGAACCGCGATTCTCCCAACGTTGACATCTATTTCGCGCGGGCGGAGTAATAACCGCCATAGGAAAGATCACGGAATCATCAATGTTGATTCCGTTCCTCCTCCTTACCCAGACTGTGTGAAAACGGCCAGGAAGAATTCCCGCTTTTCCGAAATTGAAAGTCTTACAGATATACAAGGATATTGATCCTCCCATCCGGGGCGGCATCGAGGGGCACGTCGCGCTGTTGTGCAAGTATCTTTCGGCGCACTGCGAGGTGGAGGCTGTCGTCTGCAGCCGGTCCGGGGAGTCGCGGGAGAAGGAAGTCCATGGGGTGCGGGTCCGGGAAGTGGGAGAGTGGGGGCGGGTGCTTTCGGCCCCCATTGCGCCGAAATTCATATCGGCGCTTCGGGAAGGGGAATTCGATATTCTCCATTTCCACCTCCCCAATCCGACGGCCGTGGTCGCCTACCTGGCGGCCCGGCCCCAAGGCAAGGTCATCGTGACCTACCACAGCGATATTGTGAGACAGGCGTGGGCCTTGTGGGTGTACCGCCCATTTCTGAATCGTTTCCTATCGAGCGCGGACACAATCATGACGACTTCTTCGAATTATCGGACCAGTTCCCCCATTCTGGCCCGATTCCAGGACAAATGCCGTGATGTTCCCCTTGGGGTGGCCCTGGAAACCTGCGTGCTTCCCGAGCAGGACCTGCAGGGAGAGATTGAACGCCTGGAAGGAATATACGGCAGAGGATTCGTGCTGTTCGTGGGCCGGTTTCGCCATTACAAGGGGTTGAGATATTTGATCGAGGCGATGAAAGACGTGGAAGCGGCGTTGGTTCTCGCGGGAGCGGGCTTGGAAGAGGAAGGGTTGAGGCGGCAGGTAAGCGAGGCGGGTCTGGGGGAGAAGGTTTTCTTCGCTGGAGAGGTTCCGGACCGGGAGAAAATTGCCTTGCTCCGTCTGGCATCCATCTATGTTTTGCCGGCGTCCCACCGGAGCGAGGCGTTCGGGTTGTCGATGATTGAAGCCCACCTTAATGAGGTGCCCGTCGTGGCGACGCGGCTTGGGACCGGCGTGGAGTTCGTCAATCAGGACGGCGACACGGGTATCAACGTGCCACCGCGAGACAGCCGGGCCCTGGCGGAAGGGATCAACCGGTTGCTGGGAGATCCGAAAACCCGCTCTCGCATGGGGAGCTTCGCGCGCGAAAGGGCATTGAAAGAATTCACTGCCGAGAAAATGGTCGGATCGATATTGGATTGCTACCGGCGCACGCTAACGGAAAGCCAATCATCAACCGAGACCTGACCATTACCCGCCCTTCATATTTAATAAACTCTCCTCTTCTCAGGGCAAAAGGCCAAGGCGCAAAAGTACCATTTCTGCTTGTTTTAAGGTCCTATACTCTTATCTTCTTTCTCCAGCTTTTAAAAACTTATTACAAAAAGAGCTTTGCCACAGAGCACACAGAGGGCACCGAGGGTCTTCCTTAGGCAATCTTCATTACTCTGTGACCTCTGTGGCTCATTCTGTTAGAGGTTTTTATTACTTTCCTTTGACCGCTTCTCTTAGAGCCTGCAGCTGCTTGAAAGTCGCTGGAGAAATCGTTCCGTCCTGGTAGATGCCCACGTTCATCGAAACCACAACATTCTTTGCGTTGCACGCCTTAACAAAATCGATGAGGTGTTGATCGGTTTCCAGTGGCGGGTCGATATCGGAGTCGAGTTTACCGTGACCCCATCCACCATCATTATCAACGATGATCCAAGCATGCCCCTGCAGATCCTTATAATGATCTGGCTCGGGCACAATCCCGAGAGTCGCCATCTCGCCGGCCCAATACTCTTGAAAATATGAGGGTTGGCGTTGTACCCAGCTATTCCAGGCAACGATGCGGTCAGGATTGCCTACTTTTGTTGCCTTGTACAGGCGCTCAAAATGGTGGGACACATTGAATGGACAGAAGTCGAACCAGTAACCGGAGACCTTGTCGCCATAGCGCTCGCCAATTTCGGAGAGGATGTTGCAAAAGTTGTTGTGGTACTCCGTCTTATCTTCTTTGGTATAGCCGGAGGCTTCCCCAAACTCTCCTCTGGCCCTCCCACCTGGGTAATAGAGCATGAGCTTGACGCCGCGTGGATTGAGTGCGTTGGCCAGGTCTTCAATGAGGTCGCGCTCACACGTGGTCCCGGGCAGGATCTTCTCGATCGCTTTGATCGGGGCTGGGAACCGACTGTGATGGCCGGGCATGGTGAAGAGGACGTAGCCGGCTCCGGTTCCCTCTACCATCTCGGCAAAGGCGTTCACGTCGAAATCGCGTACCGCGTCGCAGTAAGGTTTCGCAGGTCCGCGTCTCGGCTTGGTGCCAGTATTCCAATGGAACGTCACTCCGTACTTGGCATCGACGAACCAGTCGGTGCTGGCACGCATATTGATCGCCCTCTCCTTAGCAGCAGCGATGAGGCCCACTGCGGCCAGGGGCGTCAGCTCCACAGAATATAAACGCATCACTTCGCCTCTTTCCGGCTTCGTGGTAGCGCGAAGCGTCATGTCGACAGGACCTCTTGGTAAGTGCAGCGTCCCGTTGATCGGCACCTCCTCAAAACTCGTATAGTCCTCTCCCCAACTGGGCAGCCAGCCGGCGGTCTTGTTCACGGTGCCGGTCACTTTGCTGTCACCTGCGGTGATCTCGAACTTCGACCCTGGTTCACCGAGGCAGGCGTAAGTGATAGCCACCTTGTATTCACCCGCCTCTGGAACCTGCAGTTTCCACACATAATAATCATCCAGGCCGGTCCAACCTTCAGACCATAAATAGGGTTTTTCCGCCTGTGTCTCGTCGCGGCCGGAATGCTCAATATTTCCATGCAGCTCCGCTTCAGCTCCCCATAGGACGGTAACATCCATGGGTCTCACCTCTATGGCTGCTTGCTGAGCTTCTGCGTTTGCGATCACAAGCGGCGCCAACAATAGCACCACGATACACAACCCGATTCTATCGCTTACCTTTTTCATTTGATCTTCGCTCCTTTCAAGGTGTGTGCCCCGTGCGCTGCCTCTCCGTGGGAGAGGCGCCCATCAGCCTGATCGGGATATCCCTTGGCCGGTTGTTCACCAGCAGAGCCGGCCTCCGTTTCTCTCGGGATTGCCCATCGTAGCATACTCACGCGGTCTCCGCCAAGGCGTGAAGGAATATTAAGCCCGCGAGTAATGCGAATGACTTTTCTGACGTCATGTTTCGTTGCTTCCTTATATATGAAGCTCTGTCAGTTCAATATTAAGAACAGGCCGCTAGCGCCGCAACTTCACGATCACGTAAGGCGCTTCCTTTTCAAAGTTGGGATAGATGGCGCCATTTCCCTTGGTGTCAGACGCTTCGATGAAATACATGAAGTCCCATCTCGAGTCCAGGTACTTACCGGGTATCTCGGCGACATAGAGATCGTTGGCGCCGGTCGGACGCATGGGGATTCTGACGTATTCCTGGTACTGGGTTATCGATCTGCATCGCACAATCACGGACTTCACACCAGAAGGATCGACAACAGTAGCCTCGAGGGTCATAGGCTGACCAGCCGTTGCTTCCTGTATCCTGGCGTGGGTTACCCGAGGCGCCTGCGCGTCGTCCGAAACAGTGACGTGAATCGGCGCTTCTCGAACCTGCCGGCCCTGCTCATCTTCGACTTCCAAGTAATAGGTGAGCCCTGGAACGACATCCGAGCCGGGAACCGTGGCGGAATAGACCGACCTGTCGGTCAGATTCATTTCAAGGAGGCCAAGATCACCTTGCCGGGCCTCGTAGGCCAGCCGCATTCGGCGTATGGGTGAGGCGCCGCCGGCAGTCGCACGAATCTCCAACGCGTCGCCTGGCCGCGCCCTTCGCACCGGCACGTGCGCTATTCCCGGCCCGGCTTGCGTGACCACCAACTCAGACACCAGCCAGTTCGAGCCCGTGTCTGTATGAAACACAATCCCAAGCTTGCCGTTTACCGCCTCGGCCTCGATCGTCTTTTCCACGCGCCGGCCTGCCGGCACGGTAAACTTGTCGGTCGAATGCCGGCCCTCCACCTCAACCCACATCGGCCCGTGATCCGTCGGATTCTGGGAGTTGTCCTGCATCACCACTTGCACGTCGTAATGTCCGTCCGGAACTTCCACGGCGAAAGCCGAGCTGATGTAACCGGTGGGTGGTGGTCCGTGCACAAATCCTGCTCCAGGTGGTGTCGGAAGCACACTGGCGCCCGCCCACCCATAACCTCCTCGCATCGGCGACCAGCGGGCCTCGCGGCGGCGCGAACTGACGCGAATGTAGCCTTCCTTAGCGGGACCGTCGCCGAAATCAAATTTCCATATCGGCCGGCGAAAGGTCGGGTGGAAATCCTTTCTCACCTGCTCTAACTCGCTCAGCCCCCGGCGCAGCTCCTTCAGCTCGTCCTTCCAATGGCCTTGGAGCCAGCTACCCATGATCATGTTGTCGTGATACACACCATCGGTGAGCTTAACGATGTCCTCCCAAATGGAAATGGCCCGCTTCTCGTTCCGAATTGCATCATCGAGCGCATTTAGATCCTGTGTCCTCTCAAAGAGTGCGTAGCTAATGCCGGCGGGGATTCTTCGTGCATGATAGAGCGCTATATTGCCCAGCACTTTCATGTCGATCATGGTTGAGACGAACTCCTTGCTGTGGGGCGGCGGTGACTCTTCGGCACGCGCCACCCGACTCAGCACGGCCTGACCGGTTTTCTCAAACCAGTCTGCGGTCTGCTCCGGCCAGACCTTGGCGCTGAGCTTATTCTCCAGGTACAGATTGGCAGCTTCGGCGATTCCGACGAACAGGTCCGTATCACTCGGCGGAGCTTTGGCATAGTCCGGGAGATCTCCATAGCGTTCCTTCTCGGCCCAGGTGAGTTCAGAATTGAGATCGACCAGGTTGTAGCCAACGATGTAAGGCAGAATCTGGGAAGCAATTTCGTAGGCTTCCTGGACCGCCGGTGCTGCCTGTTTGCCGAATCGTGATTCGAACTCAGGTAGCCAGACATTCGGCGAGATGTCCGGATCATATCCGACCCGCCCAAAGACCTGAAAGAAGTACCAATACCGCTCGAACTCCCACTGGTAGTATTGATACTCTTTTGCCAGCAGGTCGTAGGACGGCACCCGGCGATCGGCGCCTTTGTACGCCAAGGGTTCGCTAACCTCATAACCGGGCGACTCATACAGGCCGGTGCTTTCCACGAACCGTCGGACGTATTCCCGGCTTCCCCAGAGAAGAACTCTCGTGGTCCCGACATTCCACAATCGCCATAGCATTTCATGGCGTTTCGGATAACGCAGCAGATCGGCGTAACCGTGCCGGCGGTCATACTGATTGCGCCACTCCACATGGAGCGGGTGAAAGGGCAATCCCATATTCTCGCCCCAGTACTTGGTCGCCACACGAACATCCAGGTTCGTGGAGACGGCCCAGTCGATCATGTCGTCGTTGAAGCCCTTCGCCCGCATATCGACTTTGATAGGCTGACCGCTCTGTTCGATGACATGGAAGATTCTCTTCCAGAATGGAATCTGCTGGGGAAGCTCCAAGGCCGACTCCACATGAACCCGAAACTGGATGCGGTCGATTCCGGGAACCAGGTCCAGAAACTTCTTGAAGGCTGCCTCGGTGTAAGAAATCAAGTTGTCATCCGTCAGGCCGAGGACCGCACCGGGCACCGTCGGGTCCCCGCGATAGATATGCATCCAAATCGCCAGGGTGAATTCCATACCCCGCTCATGGGTCATGCGGACGATTTGCCGAAGAGCTTGCAGATTGCGGCTCTGTTTGTCAGGCGTCATGCCGTTGACCTGGACGCCGGGAAAGCCATCGGTATCGAACAGGTAGGGGTAGGGAGGAGACATGTACTCGGGTGCATTCCAACCAAACATCAGCAAGAAATTGTTATAGCGGCTGCCGGCGAGAAGATCCAGATACCGCGACCAGTACTCCTCCGAGTAGAAGTAGGTCTCGAACTCTGACTGGCTCATGACGATCTTCGAAAGCCCGCGCTCCTGAACAGCCGGTTTCTCGTCGGCCTCGCGGATCATCGAAAAGGGATCGGCCCCGTCGCTCGAGAGTTCGATCTGACGGGCGACGTCGATGGCGGCATACATCAGCCCCCGATCGTCCGCCCCGCAAATCAGCAAGATGTCCTTGTCGTTCCATCGGACCTTCCGGACCAGCAAGGCTTCCGGTTCGGATGGAAGCCTGAAAGCGTCCTCGGAACGCAGTTGGCGGGCTGCTTCCGAGTCATTCGAGAGACCCACCACGATGACCCGTTCCTGCTGTGCGCCGTTCAGGGAAGTCCGCCGTTCCACCCTGATGTTCTTCGAGTTCAGCGCGCCGATTAGCCGTTGCAATCCGTGCTCAGCCGGGGGGCCGAGGTCCGAATCCACCACCACCGAAACCCGGCTCCATGAAGCCTGTGCCTGCGCGCCGAGGGTGGCCGACAGGGAAAGACATGGAAAAACAAAAATGCCCATCAACAGTACGATCGCTGCACTTCGCATACTGCACCTCCGCATGTGTGTGTTGCCACGTTCGGCGGGTTTGGATTTCGACGACGATACCACCTTTTTGCGGTTTCAACGCGTATGATGAGATATATAACTCTGAAACAAGTGCGGGAATACTTGATAACCCTTTCTGCGCTCGCCAGAATAGACCCTCTTCCGATGAAGACACCGATTCCTGCCCAGTCCTTTGTCCAAGTAACCAGACGCGGCTTGATTTATTACTTTCCTCTGATCGCCTTTCTTAGGGCCCGCAGCTGATCGAGGCTTGCCGGCGAAACTGTTCCGTCCTGGTAGATGCTCACGTTCATCGAAACCACAGTATTCTTTGCGTTGCACGCCTTAACATACTCGATGAGTTCCTGGTCGGTGAACTTTGGCGGACCGATATCGGTGTCCGGTTCGCCGTGAACCCATGAATCATTAATAATGATCCAGACATGCGGCTGCAGATCCTTGAAATGACGTGCCTCAGGGTGAACCAGGACCTGAACCTCACCAGCCCAGTACTCCTGAAAAACTGATGGTTTGCGTAGTATCCCGTTGCTCCAGCTAACGATGCGGTCAGGGTTGCCTATCTTGGTCGCCTTGAAGATGCGCTCGTAGTGGTGGGACACAGTGAATGGAGCCATGTCGAACCAGTAACCGGCGACCTTATTGCCATAGCGCTGGCCAATCTCAGTGAAGATGTCACAAAAGTTGTTAAAGTATTCCGTCCTATCCTTTTTTGTCCAGCCAGAGGCTTCCCCAAACTCACCCCTTCTGCCACCAGGGTAGTAAAGTATAAGCTTGATGCCCCGTTCATTGAGCACGTCAGCCATGTCATCGATAAGGTCTCGCCTGCACGTGTTCCCCGGCAGGATCTTCTCTATCGTCTGGATCGGGGCTGGGAAAATATGAGGGGCATGAGTCGAGGTGAAGATGACGTAGCCGGCTCCGGTCTCCTCTACCATGTCGGCGAAGGCATTAACATCGAAATCTCGTACAGCGTCGCAGAAGGGCTTCTGGGACCCGCGCCGCGGCTGGCTACGAGCTGTCCAATGGAACGTAACTCCGTACTTGGCATCGACGAACCAGTCGGTGCTGGCACGCATCTTCCTCGCCCTCTCCCGAGCGGAAGCTATGATGTCCTTTGCGGCCAGGGGTGTCAGTTGCAGCTGATACAAACGCATCACTTCCCCTGTCTCCGGCTTCTTGGTGGCACGAAGCTTAATCGT
>SDBV01004179.1_pt1 | contig 20914 bp, 21 predicted proteins | sample 2277081 | NCBI WGS metagenome assembly SDBV01 (sample SAMN10402039, study PRJNA504765) | marine sediment metagenome | isolation source: marine sediment core GS10_PC15, 223 cmbsf | place: Arctic Ocean: Southern Knipovich Ridge | collected 2010 | reverse complement strand
GCCGGCGCGAGGAAGAGCAGCGGGAAGAAGATGAGGAACCCCGCCTGCGCCGCCTGTGGGCTACCGGTGCGCAGGGCGATGGCCAGACCGAATCCAGCGTAAGCCAGGCCGAACAGGCCGGCGAGGATGAGGATGGCGATGTACCCGGCCACGCCCGCTTCCATGCCGGTGCCGAAGATGAAGCCGACGAACAGGATGACGGCGGTGATGATCACGACCCGAATGCCGTCGCCGAAAAGACGGCCAAGCACGAGCGAGATACGCGGCGTCGGCGTCAACAGCAGCTTGTCGAAGTAGCCCCTCTCGATGTCCGTCACCATCGCCAGCGCCGAGAAGCTGGCGCCGCCGGCCGCGCCCTGCAGGATGGCCACGGGCATCGCGAAAGCCTGGTAGTTGTCCACGCCGAACGCCTGCGCCGAGACGTTGCCCAGGGCGGCGACGGTGACAGCGAAGAAGAACAGCGGGATGAAATAGTTCTGGATCTCGAACGCCGGCTGTCGCCAAACCTCCCGCAGCGACCGCAGCGTCAACTGATAGGTATCGAGCACGGCATCGATCACGATGCGGCCCCTCCTTCGCCCGCCGGCTCGAGGTTCACGTCGTGCGCCTCCATATGATGCCCCGTCTTGCGCAGGAAGACGTCGTCAAGCGTCGGCCGCGCCAGCGTCACCTCCTCCACCGCCACGGACGACTCGTCGAGCGCGAGCACGATCGGTGCGATGGCCGAACTCCCGTTCCTCGTATAAACCACCACGGAGTCGCCGACGACGCGTATGTCGGAGAGCCCGTTGATCGCCTTGAGGGCAGCGACCGCCCGGTCCGGCTGGAAGTCCTGGTCCTCCAGCCGCACGGTGACGACATCGGCACCGACGCTGGCCTTCAACTCCGCCGGCGCGCCCTGGGCGACGATGCGCCCGCGGTCCATGATCGCGACTTCGTGCGCCAGGCGGTCGGCCTCCTCCAGGTACTGCGTCGTGAGGAAGAAGGTGACCCCTTCGTTGCGATTGAGGTCCTCGACGTAGCGCCAGATCGCGTTGCGGCTGATCGGGTCGAGGCCCGAAGTCGGCTCATCGAGGAAGACGATCCGGGGCCGGTGAACAAGCGCGGCAGCCAGGTCCAGGCGGCGCTGCATCCCGCCCGAATACGTGCCAACGCGGCGGTCTGCCGACTCCTCCAGGTCAACGATCCGCAGGAGGTCGCTCACGCGCTGACTGATCTCGCCACGCGGAACGCGATAGAGGCACGCCTGCAGCGCCAGCGTCTCGCGGCCGGTCATCACCAGGTCGAGCGAGGCTTCCTGGAGCGCCACGCCGACCCTGGCACGCACCTTCGAGGCATCCTTCACTACGTCGAGGCCGTCCACGGTGGCGCTGCCCTCCGTGGGGCGAAGGAGCGTCGTCAGCATGCGGATGGTGGTCGTCTTGCCGGAGCCGTTGGCGCCGAGGAAGCCGAAGATGCGGCCGGGCTCGATGTCCAGGTCGATGCCGTCGACGGCCGCCAGGTCGGGAGGAAATACGCGGCGCAGCCCATGGGCGACGATTGCAGATGCCACGAAGCGGATTATATCCGCCGCAACGCCACGGACGAGCATGACGGACGTCACAGTCGTCGGACGAAGGCTGAGAAGAGCCAGGAGACAAGTATCGTGGCCCAAAGCTGCCACCTGTCTCGTGTCTCTTGTCCCCACCGCGTGCTAGACTGCGGGCGCTATGGCACCCGCAAGTCTACCTGTCGACGACCCCATCGTCGCCGCCTTGCTGGCCGGGCCCAACCTGGCGCGCCTCGCATACATCGGCGTCAACGGGCGGCCGCGCGTGGTGCCGATCTGGTTCGCGCACACTAACGGCGAGATCATAATGGTGACCGGCCCCCGCGCAGACAAGCTGCGAGCGCTGGAGAAGAACCCCGCCGTCGCCGTCACGATCGACTCATCCACGCCGCCTTACAAGGTCCTTCTCATCGAGGGCGAGGCTGTGCTCGAGCCGGTCGAGGGCATGGCGCCGGAGTACCGCCCGATCGTCGAGCGCTATCTCGGCGTCGCCGCGGAGGCCTACCTTCAGAAGCTCCTGCCGCGAGTCAAGCAGCAGGTTCGCATCCGCATCTCGCCGCACACCTGGCGAGTGTTCGACTTCATGAAACGCTACCCAAAGAGCCTCAGTTAGCGCGGAAACAGATGAGCGGCTGGCGCCTGATCGGTAACTCCCGTGCGCTGAACGCGCTTGCTTCCGCTGTCTCGTCGGGCTCGCCGGCGCGGTCGTACATCTTCGCCGGGCCTGAGCGGGTCGGCAAAGCGGCCGCCGCCCTCCGTCTGGCGCAGACGCTCAACTGCGCGGCGGACGCCCCACCGTGCCTGTCCTGTGAGACCTGCCGCCGCATCGGCGAGGCGAAGTTCGCGGATGTCCAGACGGTTACCGTCGAAGCGGCTGCGGACGGCCCGGCTCACAAAGCTATCAGCGTCGAGCAGATGCGCGAAGTCGAAGCGACGATCTCCCTCGCGCCGTACGAGGGCCGGAAGCGGGTCGTGATCATCGACCCGGCCGAGGCGATGTCTCCCGGCGCGCAGAACGCCCTCCTCAAGACGCTTGAGGAGCCGCCGCCGCACGTCGTCTTCGTGCTCGTTACCGGCGACGCCGACCGCCTCCTCGAGACCGTCCGCTCACGCTGCCGCCGCGTCGACTTCGGCCTCGTCGCGGCAACAGAGATCGAAGCGGGCCTCATCGAACGCAGCGCCGATGCCGAGCAGGCGGCCGTGCTGGCCCGGCTGGCCGCCGGACGGCCCGGCTGGGCGCTGGAGGCGACCGCCACGCCTGCCCTGCTCGCGAAGCGTGGCGAGGCGCTGGACGCAGCGCACTCGCTGGCGGGCATGGATCTCGCCGACCGTATCGACATCGCCGAGAAGCTGTCGGCCGCCTTCAAGCGCGACCGCGCCGCCGTCGATGAGACGCTGGCGCAGTGGCTCGGCTGGTGGCGCGACGTCGTGCTCACGCAATCCGGCACCGGCGACGCAATCGCCAACCTCGACCGTCGCGAGGAGATCGCGGCCGACGCCGATCGCCACGACCGTGCGCAGGTGACGGCGTTTATCGAAGCGCTGCGGGACACGCAGCAGCACCTGCGCGCCAACGTGCAGTCGCGGATCGCCCTCGATGCGCTGATGCTGCACGTCCCCTCGGGACGCGCCGTCGCCGCGGGCTGACTTCAGTCCACAAGCGTCCACTCGTCGCCGGACTGCGCGACGCGGGACTCGGATTCGAGCTTCGCCAGGTGCGCTTCGATCTGGCGCCGTGCCGCGGGCAGCATGCGCTTGTCCAGCTCCGGGTAGATCGCGTTCAGCATCGCCTTCTGCGTGCGCTTGCCCTTGCGGATGAGGCCGGCGATCTGCTCCTCCCGCGCCAGGCGGTGGTCGATCAGCTCCTGCAGCTTGGCCGGAACGTCGTGCACCTCCTGGCCATGGCCCGGCAGCATCAGCTCCGAATCGAGCGTCTTCAGGCGCTCGAGCGATTCCAGGTATAGCGCCATGTCGCCGTGCGGCGGCGGCGAGATCGCGACCGTCCCCAGCCCCAGCGCCGTGTCGCCCGTGAAAAGCGCGCGCTCCTGCGGAATATGTATGCAGACAGACCCCAGCGTGTGCCCCGGCGTGTGAACGACCCGCAGCGTTAGATCGCCAACGGCGAACTCGTCGCCGTCGTTCATCTTGATCGTCGGATCGGCCTTCGCCGCCTGCTTGCGGAACGTCTCGACCTTCTCCGCCAGCTCCTTCATCTCTTCGGGCACCTCGATGTCCTGCGGGGCCTTGCTCTGCCAGTCCCGCAGAAGCTCCTCCTCGCGCGGGTGGAGCGCCACCGCGCCGCCGGTTGCATCGCGCAGCTGCGCCGCACCGCTGGTGTGGTCGAAGTGGTGATGAGTGAGCACGATATACTTCACGCGCACGCCCTCCTGCTCCGCCAGAAAGTCCAGCCGCGCCTTCACCGAAGGCTCATCGCCGAAGCCGCTGTCGATCAGCGCCGCCTCGTCGCCATCGCGCACCAGAAAGACGTTGGGCGACTGCGGACCGGTGTAGAACGCCTGCTCAGCCGGGATCGAGAAGATGTGATCGGTGACCTGCATCAGTCCTCCCTCAGGACCGACATTATCAGCATGTCCAGCGGCTCACCATATCGCAGGCGCTTGGCTCGCAGCACGCCCTCGCGCACGAAGCCGCATTTTTCGTAGGCGCGGATGCCACGCTCGTTGTCGATGTCGGTGATCAGCTCGACCCGGCGCAGGTTCAGGACCTCGAAAGCGAATCGCAGCACGACGCGGATCGCGTCCGTGCCATAGCCGCGGCCCCAGTGCTCCTTCTCCCCGATCGCAATCCCCAGCTCCGCCCGGCGATGAGCCGCGTCGATGCCGATGAGGCCGATGTTGCCTATCGGCACGCCGTCCAGCGTCTCGATCACGAGCGAAACGCGCGTCGGGTCGTTGCGGGCGATCTGCCAGCGCTGCCGCTCAAGCTCAAGCGTCTGAGTCGGCATCTCGGACATGTGCAGCCAGTGCCGCACGTCCGGGTTGCCGTGCCAGCGCGCGAAAAGCGCCAGGTCCTCGTCGACCCGCGGCCGCAGAAGGACCAGCTCACCCTCCAGGCGGACGTCGCCGGCGACGGTCATCGCGTCTCCCAGTCCGACCGGATCACCGCCATCGCCACGCTGTCGATGGGGCAGCCGTCGATCAGCCGGTGCTCGCGCAGCAACCCTTCGCGGACGAAACCGCACTTCTCGTACGAGCGGATAGCGCGCACGTTATCCTCGTCGGTCGCCAGCTCGACGCGGTTGAGTTTGAGTTCGCCAAAAGCGTAGCCGAGGACGAGGCGCATCGCCTCAGTGCCGTAGCCTTTGCCCCACTGCGCCCGGTCGAAGATGCCGATTCCCACCTCGGCCCGGCGGTTGAGCGGGCTGAGCCGCAGCTCGACGTTGCCGACCAGCGCGCCGTCTGCGATCTCGATCGACCAGAGGAGGGTATCGGGGTCCTGCCGCTTGCTCATGTACCAGTCGAACTCCTCGGCGACCGAAGGCTGCTCGTTGACGCTGCCCAGCCACCGGCGCAGTTCATCGTCCGCCAGCCAGCGTTGGAAGTGCGCCAGGTCGTCCTCCTGAACGGGCCGCAGGCGCACATTCTTGGTGGTGAGAATCGACTCCGAGATCACAGTGAGCGCTATGTTACCATCCAGCGCAGGGAGGTTCTGCGACATGGACGTGTTTGGCGACGGCAACCTGACAGTAATGCGCTTCGGGCCGCTGGGCTCGTTCGCCAACAACGCCTACATCATCGCCGACGAGGCGTCCGGCGAGGCGTTGGTCGTCGACATGCCGTCGGGCAGCGAGGAAGTGATCGCGGCGGCAAACGACCTCGACGTCAAAGGAATCATCCTCACGCACACGCACCACGACCACTGGCTCGACTACGACCTCGTGAAGGGCGCTCTCGGCGCTCCCGTTATCTGCCATCCGGCCGAGCAGATCATACCCACTGAACAGATCGACGAATCGCTCTCAGACGGCGGCGAGCTGGCGGTCGGCAGCTTCATCGTGCGCGCGCTACACACGCCGGGTCACACGCCCGGCAGCACCTGCCTCCTCGTGGGCAAGTTCCTCTTCTCCGGCGATACCCTCTTCCCCGGTGGGCCCGGCCGCACGAACACTCCCGCGGACTTCCAGCAGTCGATCAAATCGATCACCTCAGTGCTCTTCGCGCTGCCGGACGAGACCGAAGTGCTACCCGGCCACGGCGATGGCACGACCATCGGCGAGGCGAAGAAAGAGTACGCCGCCTTCGCCGCCAGGGAGCACCCGGCCGACCTCTGCGGCGACGTCGCGTGGGCGGAGTCCTAGAGCCCCGCCCGTGATACACTGACGACTGCCGCGCCGGCCTAAGAGGCCCCGAGTCATCGGGGCTTTCCTCATTCCTGCAAGGCCCCCAACTCATGCCAGACTCGATTCCCTTCTACGAACGTTCCGTCCTCGACAACGGCCTGCGCGTGCTGACGTCGTCGATGCCGCACACCCACTCGGTGGCGGTCACCGTTTACATCGGCGCCGGTTCCCGCTACGAACACGACGACATGGCGGGCGCCTCACATTTCCTGGAACACATGCTTTTCAAGGGCACCGAGAAGTGGCCGACCGCGCGCGAAATCGCCGCCATGATCGACGGTGTCGGCGGCGTAATGAACGGCGCCACCGACCGCGAACTCACCCTCTATTACATCAAGGTCGCGCGGCCTCACATGGACCTGGCGCTGGACGTCCTCTTCCAGCTCGTGCGCCATCCCCTCATCGAAGAGTCAGAGATCGAGAAGGAACGCCTCGTCGTCCTCGAAGAGCTGGCGATGGTGGCGGACTCGCCGGCCCAGACCGCGGACTTGCTGCTGGACTCCCTCATCTGGCCCGGCCAGCCGCTGGGCCGCGACATCGCCGGCACCGTGGAGTCCGTCGGCCAGCTCACCCGGGACTCCCTGACCAACTACATGCATGAGCAGTACGTACCGAACAACGTCGTCGTCGCCGTCGCCGGCAACGTGACGCACGACGAGGTCGTATCGTCAGTGCAGGACGGCCTCGGCACCTGGAAACCGGGCAACCCGGCGACCTGGCTGCCGGTAACGGAGGCCAACGGCCAGCGCTGCGCCGTCAAGTACAAAGCGACCGAACAGGCGCACATGAGCATGGCCCTGCCTGGCCTGTCGGTCACCCACCCCGACCGCCACGCGCTTTCGTTTCTCTCGGCCATCCTCGGCGAGGGCATGTCCTCGCGGCTCTTCGTCGAGCTGCGCGAACGACGCGGCCTCGCCTACGACGTCGCCACCTACGCATCGAACCTGCTCGACACCGGGACGTTCAACATCTTCACCGGCGTCGACCCGAAGAACGCTGTCGAAGCCCTCAAAGTCATCTTCGGCGAGCTGGAGCATCTGGCGAACGACGGCCCCGACAGCGATGAGCTGATCAAGGCTCGCGAGCTGTCGAAGGGACGCCTCTTCCTGCGGCTCGAAGACACACGCGCCGTCGCCGGCTGGATCGGCGCGCAGGAACTCCTCCTCGACCACGTGCGCACGGTGGACGACGCCGTCGCCGAGATGGAGGCCGTTACGCTCGCAGACCTGCAGCGCCTCGCCCGCGAGATACTCGACCTGCGAAGCCTTCACCTCGCCATCGTCGGACCGTTCCGCTCCGAAAAGCGCTTCGCCGCGCTCCTGCCGTCCTAGCGCGCCTGCGCCTTCAACCTGCCTGCCACGAAGATCACACCTCACGCAGGAACCCTCTCAGAAGAGGCCTCATGGCCGTTCCTTCCTTTCGTCCGGCACCTGCGCTACCCTGTGTGCGATCAGGGCACAGTCAAAGGGGATACCTCATGACTCGTCTCAGCGTTTTCCTCATCGCGCTCTTCCTGGCGTTGCTCCCAGCCACTGGCTTCGCCCAGGTCAACGAAGCCTCTGAAGCCGGATTCGTGATGCGCATTGACGGCGACCTCACCGTGCGCGAAGGCGAAAGCGTCGACGCAGCCGTCGTCATTCACGGCAACGTACAGGTCGACGGCACAGTAAATGACTTCCTGATGGTCATCGACGGCGACGGCGAGATCAGCGGCCGCGTCGACGGCGACATCGTCGCGATCTCCAGCACGATCGATCTCACCGCAGGCGCCGTCATCGATGGCGACATCAACCTCATCGATAGCGACCTCAACCAGGCTGCTGGCTCCCAGGTGCTGGGCGACGTCAACGACGAGTTCGAGATCAACTGGTGGGTGCTCCTGATAGTCAACTTCGTCTTCTGGATCGGGATGACAATCGCTGTACTGGTCTTCGGCCTGCTACTGGTGGCGGTCGCGCCGCGCCAGGCAGCCAACGCCGCGGCAGCGATGACCGCCGACCCCGGTTGGTCGATCCTGTCAGCCGTCATCGCCTTCATCGGCATCCCCATCGCCGCTATCATCGCCCTCGTTACCGTGATCGGTGTGCCCCTGGGCATCGGCGTGCTGGCCTTCATGTTGCCAGCCATCTGGTTCCTGGGATACCTGGTCGGCGGACTGATGCTCGGAACGCTAATCTACTCAAGCGCCGCAGAGCGGGTGCGCGGCAACCGTTACCTCGCGGTGGTGACCGGCCTGGCCATCATCCAGCTTTTGGCCCTCGTACCGTTCCTCGGCATCCTCATCGCAGTGCTGATGGGCCTCTGGGGCGCTGGCGCAGTGGTGCTCCTCGCCTGGCGCTCGTTCCGCGCACCGCGCGACGCCAGCCCGCCGCTACCGGCATAGTCCGGACCGCTCCGCTCCGAAAAGCGCTTCGCCGCGCTCCTGCCGTCCTGGGAAAGGACCCTCTGCGAATCGGCCGGCGATATCTCGCCGCTGCATGCCATGCCGCGCCGCCCCGGATAAGGAAACCGCCCCGCCGTGCTTGGCGGGGCGGTTGTTTTGCGCGTTGCGTACTGGCGCCTAGTACTCCGGCATCGGCGGCGGGCCGCCGGCCGGCATCGCCGGCGCCTCACTCGGAATCTCCGTCACCAAAGACTCCGTCGTCAGCACCAGCGCCGCGATGGACGCCGCGTTCTCGAGCGCCGTGCGGGTCACCTTGACCGGGTCGATGATGCCCTTGTCGAGCATGTCTCCGTAGGTGTCGGCGTCGGCGTCGTAGCCATAGTTGGCGTCCTTGTTGGTGCGCACGTTTTCGATGATCACCTGACCTTCCTGGCCACCGTTCTCGGAGATCAGCCGCAGCGGCTCTTCGAGCGCCTTGGCGATGATCTGAACGCCCACCCGCTCGTCCGCGGTCAGCCCTTCGCCCAGCTTGTCGAGCGGCTTCTGCGCACGCAGCAGCGCCACGCCACCGCCGGGGACGATCCCCTCTTCGACGGCCGCGCGCGTGGCCGAAAGCGCGTCCTCGACGCGCAGCTTGCGCTCCTTTAGCTCAACTTCAGTCGCTGCGCCCACCTTGACGATCGCCACGCCGCCGGCGAGCTTGGCCAACCGCTCCTGCAGCTTCTCACGGTCGAACTCCGAGGAAGCGTCCTCGGACTGGGCCTTGATCTGCTTGATGCGCGTCTGAATGTCGGCGTCGGAACCGTGGCCTTCGATGATGACCGTATCTTCCTTCGTCGAGACGATGCGGCGGGCGCGGCCGAGGTCCTCCGGCTGCACGTTCTCCAGCTTGAAGCCCATGTCCTCCGTGATGAACTTGCCGCCCGTCAGAATCGCGATGTCTTCAAGGATCGCCTTGCGGCGGTCGCCGAAGCTCGGCGCCTTGATCGCCAGCGCGTTGAGGTTGCCGCGCAGCTTGTTGACAACAAGCGTGGCCAGCGCCTCACCTTCGATGTCGTCCGCGATGATTACGATGTTCTTGGTGATCTGGAGAATGCGTTCCAGCGCCGGCAGGAAGTCCTGCACCGAAGACAGCTTCTTGTCGGTGATCAGGATGTACGGGTCCTCGAGCACGCTCTCCATGCGGTCCGGGTTCGAAACAAAGTAGGGAGAGACATAGCCGCGGTCCAACTGCATGCCTTCCACGAACTCGGTCTCCATGCGCAGACCGCGGCCTTCCTCGACCGTGATCACGCCGTCCTTGCCGACCTTCTCCATGACGTCGGCGATGATCTCGCCAATCTCCTCGTCGTGGCCGGAGATCGTCGCCACCTGGGCGATCTGCTCCTTACCGGCAACGGGGCTGGCGATCTTGCGCAAATGCTCCTTCACCCGCTCCACCGCCATCTCCAGGCCGCGCTTGAGCGCCATCGGGTTGGCCCCGGCGGCGACCATGCGCATGCCCTCACGGACGATCGCCTGTGCGAGCACCGTCGCCGTCGTCGTGCCGTCGCCGGCCACGTCGTTCGTCTTGCTGGCGACCTCACGAGCGAGCTGAGCACCCAGGTTCTGGAACGGGTCCTTAAGCTCAATCTCCTTCGCCACGGAGACGCCGTCGTCAACGATGCTCGGGGGGCCGAACTTCTTTTCCAGGATCACGTTGCGGCCGCGGGGGCCAAGCGTCACGCTCACCGCGTCGGCGAGCGCGTCGACACCGTCCTTGAGGGCGCGGCGGGCCTCTTCGTCAAAAAGTAGCTGTTTGGCGGGCATAGTACCTCCGGTCGTAGGTGAGACAGGGAACACGCGACGTTGGATATACCGGTCGCGCCTCTTGTCTAGGGGTAGTCTGGTTACGCAAGCTTCGCGAGGATGTCGGTTTCTTTGAGGATCATGTACTCGTCCTCGTCACCGAAGATGCCACGGGGGACATCCTGCCCGCTGTACTTCGCGTAGAGCACGCGGTCACCGTTCTTGACGTCCATCGTCACGCGCTTGCCATTGTCGTCGATGCGGCCGGGGCCGACGGCGATCACCTTGCCAAGCTGTGGCTTCTCGCGTGCCGTATCCGGGATCACGAGGCCGCTGGCGCGGACCTCTTCCTGGCGGCTCTGCTTGACGACGATTCGGTCGCCCAGTGGAACGACTTTAGTGCTGGCCTTCTTGGCAGTCTTCGCTGGCATATTCCGAGTCTCCTCCTTCGCGCGATTATAAGGTTCAAGGGGCGTTCCGCCGTGGGTAGACGGGCGTTAGCACTCCACAACCGCGAGTGCTAACCAGACGCAATCTTAGAACAGCCAAACCCGTGGTGCAAGGCCTCATCGCCGCCTCCCGTCCCTCCGTAGAACTCTCGAAGGGCGAACGGAGCACCTGCGTGCGCTAGCTTGCAGGCTGCGGCGCCGGCGCGCCCGGCTGTCGGCCGTCGTCGTCAGACTCGGCCTGCTCGTACGTCATACGGTAGAGGCGCGCGTAGAGGCCGTCCCTGGCGAGCAGCTCGGCGTGCGTGCCCACCTCGGTGATGCGGCCCTCCTGCAGCGCCACGATGCGCGTCGCGTTGCGGATCGTGGACAGCCGGTGAGCGATGACGAACGATGTGCGGTCCTTGAGCAGCCGGTTGAGCGCCTCCTGGATCACTACTTCCGTGCGCGTGTCAACGTTCGCCGTCGCCTCGTCCAGGATCAGGATGCGCGGGTCGGCGATCACGGCGCGGGCAAAGGCGATCAGCTGACGCTGGCCGACCGAGAGGTTCTGGCCGCGCTCGTGCAGCACGGTATCGTAACCCCTCGGCAACCGCCCGATGAACTCGTGCGCACCGACCGTGCGCGCCGCCTCCTCTACCTCCTCTTGCGAGGCGTCCAGGCGCCCGTAGAGGATGTTCTGGCGCACCGTGCCTGAGAAAAGGAACGGCTCTTGCAGCACGATACCCAGCCGCCGCGCGATCGAGGAACGCTTGATCTCGCGGATGTCGTGACCGTCGATCAGCACGCGGCCCTCGGTCACGTCGTAGAAGCGCGGCACCAGCGACGTCAGCGTGCTCTTGCCGGCGCCGGTCGGCCCAACGATGGCGATCGTCTCGCCCGCCTGCACGGTGAGGTTGATCCCCTCCAGAACCTTTAGCCCCTCGACGTACTCGAAGCTCACGTTGTCGAAGACGACTTCGCCGCGCACGTCCGGCAGATCGACAGCGTCCTCGGCGTCGACGATCTCCGGCTTCGTGTCCAGCACCTCAAAGATGCGCTGCCCGCCGGCCATCGCCCGCTGCAGCTGCGTGTACTGCAGCACGAGGTCGCGGATCGGGTCGAAGAACTGCTGGACGTACAGCGTAAAGGCGATCAGCACGCCCACGGTCAACGTACCGTCCAGCACGCGCATGCCGCCGAAGATGATGACCAGCGCCGTCGCCAGCGCCGTCAGCAGCTCAACGACGGGCATGATCATCGCCGTGATTCGCCCGGCCTGTACGTTGGCTCTCCAGTTGCCGGCGTTGACCTTGTCGAAACGCCTGGCGTTCTCGTCCTCGCGGGACATGCTCTGGATCACGCGCACCCCGGAGACGTTCTCCTGCAGGTTGGCGTTTACCTGCGCGATTGCTTGCCGCACGCGGATAAAGGCGATGCGCGCGCGAATCTGCCAGACCACGAGCAGCACCACGAGCAGCGGCACGACGCTGAGCGTGATGAACGTCAGCTGCACGTCCTGGTAGAGCAAGAAACCAACGACGATGCCAATGCCGACGAAGTCCGCAAAGACGGTGAGAAAGCCCGTCGTCAAAAGCTCCTGCATCACGGTCACGTCGCTCGTCACGCGCGACATCACTCGCCCCGTCTCGTTGCGGTCGAGGAAGCTCAGCGAGAGCTTCTGGATGTGGTTGAACATCTGCGTGCGCAGCGTCAGCAGGATGCGGTGGCCCATGAACGCCGTCATCACCTGCTGTACCCACTGCGCCAGCCAGCCCGCCAGGGCCAGACCCAGCAGCGCGAGGCCGATCAACGCAACGCCCTGCAGGTCGTCGTTCTTGATGTATTTGTCGATGGCGAGGCCGATCAGGAACGGCTGCGTACGCGAGACCGCCGCGAAGACGATCATCGCGAAGATCGCGGTGAAGGCGCGGCCACGGTACGGCCGCAGGTACGGCAACAGCCGCCGCACGACGGAGTGGTCGTAGACCTTGCCCAGCTCCTCGTCGTCCCAGCCGTCGGAACCGCCGCGGCGCAGATACTGGCCCGGACGCACGTGCGCTCCCTGGTTGCTCCAGCCGCCGGCTCCGGCGCCACCCCACAGACCCATCGCTAGCTCCCCGCCACGCCTTCCACGGGGCTGAGCGGGCCCGTCGAAGGCCCCGCGGCAAGCGCCTCTTCCTGGTCTCGCAGCTCGAGGTCGTAGATCTCGCGATAGGCGCCGTCGAGGGCGAGCAGCTCATCGTGGCGGCCGCGCTCAACGACGCGGCCCTCCTGCAAGACGACGATCTCGTCCGCCATCTTCACGGTGCGCAGGCGCTGGGCGATCACGAACGTCGTGCGACCGCTCATCAGTCGCTGCAGCGTGCCCTGGATCAGGTACTCGGTCTCCGTGTCCACGCTCGACGTCGAGTCGTCCAGGATCAGGATGCGCGGGTCGAGGAGCAGCGTGCGGGCGATCGCGATGCGCTGCTTCTGCCCGCCGGAAAGCGTGATGCCGCGCTCGCCGACCCACGTGTCATAGCCATCGGGCAAACCCACGATGAAGTCGTGGATGTAGGCAACTTTCGCGGCCTCCTCCACCTCTTCCTGGGTCGCCCCGACGGCGCCGTAGGCGATGTTGTCGCGCATCGTCGCGGAAAACAGGAACACGTCCTGCTGCACGACGCCGATCGCCGCCCGCAGCGAGGCGATCTTCAGGTCCCGGATGTCGCTGCCGTCGATCGTGATGCGCCCTTCCGTGACGTCGTAAAAGCGCGGCATCAGGTTGACGATCGTCGACTTGCCGCTTCCCGTCGGGCCCATCAGCGCCACCACCTGCCCCGGCTTCGCATCGATGTCGATCTCCTTCAGCACCGGGCTCAGCGCGTCGTAGCCGAATGAAACGTTCTCGAAGCGGACGTGCCCTGTGGCGTCGGCCAGCTCGGCGGCGTCCGGCTTCTCCTGCACGGCCGACTCGGCGTCCATGATCTCGTAGATCCGCTCGCCGGCGGCGTTGGCGCGCGAGATCACCATGATGATCCAGCCCAACACGCGTACCGGCTGCTGCAGGATCGTCAGGTAAAGAAGAAACGCGGCCAGCTCGCCGATGTCCATGCTGTTATTCGAGACCAGAACACCGCCGACTCCCAGAGTCGCGGCGGTGGCTGCCAGCCAGACGCCGGTCATCATCGGCGCGTTGACCGCCTGCACGCTGCTCGACCTGTACGAACGCTCGAACAGCTCCTGCGCCTCGGCCTCGAACTTCTCGCCCTCGTACTCTTCCCGCGCGAAGGCCTTGACGACGCGCGCGCCGGTCAGCGCCTCCTGGAGAACGTTGGCGAGCTTGCCCAGCCCCTCCTGGATCTGCATCCAGAGCGGGCGCAGCGTGAACGCCATCACACTCGAGCGCCAGATGATGAACGGGATGAACGCCCAGACGACAAGCGCCAACTGCCAGCTCATGACCACCATCAGGACGAGCACCGCGATCAGCAGCAGAAAGACGTACGACCCGCGCAGCACACCCATCGAGATGTACCAGCGCACGGCCTCAACGTCCTGCGTCGCCCGCGACATCGTCTCGCCCGTCTGCTGCTGGTCGTGGTAAGCAAATGAGAGGCGCTGCAGCCGGTCGTAAATGCGGTTGCGAATGTCGTATGCGACCTTCTGGCCGATCCACTCCGAGAGATACGTCTGTCCGAAGGCGAACATGCCCCGCGCCGCCGCCGCCGCGACGAGCGCCACGCCGGCGAACACCAGGTACTTCGTCTCGCCCGTCGGTTCGTCGCCACTCGCCAGATCATCGATGCCGATGCCGTAGCTGATCGCCCAGCGGATCAGCTGGGGAATGGCGATGACAACGGCGCTGGACGCGACGACGCAGAACGCCAGGAAAGCCACCCGCCTCTTATAGGGAAGGAGGAATCCGAGAAGTCTGATGGAATACATAGGAAAAAGGGGCGGCCCGCACCACTCTGAGGATTGAATTGTACCTAAACCCTGCCGTGAACGTAAAGGCTGAGACGCCTCCCGTCCGTGCCCTGCGTCACACCTCACAAGCGCTCCGCCTTATGTTGGCCAGCGCATAGAAAAGCGCGTCAGCGGCGGGTATCCTGTATGGGCCATGAAAATCGCCACCCGCTTCCTCGTGAGGCGCATGCGCCTCTCGGACATACCGCAGGTGCTCGAGGTCGAACGCCAGTCGTTCCCCTCGATGTGGCCGCCGACCGCCTTCCGGCGCGAACTCCAGCAGAACCGCCTCGCCCACTACATCGTCATCGGCGAGGCCAACCCGGCCGTGGCCGCCGCACAAAGCGACGACGAGCCGCTGGAGCCGGGCCCGATCAGCCGTTTCCTGGGCGAGATCAAGCACATCCTGACCGGCGACGACCCGGCGAACCTGCCGCCGCCACACGAGCGCGCCGAGCTGATCACCGGCTTCATCGGCGTCTGGATGCTGCCCGACGACATGCATATCGTCACGATCGCCGTCCGCGACAGCCACCGCCGCCAGGGCATCGGCGAGATGCTCCTCATCGCGGCCCTGGACCTGGCCCGAGAGAGGACGCAGCCGCTGGTAACGCTCGAGGTGCGCGTCTCCAACGACGCCGCCATCCGGCTATACGACAAGTACGGCTTCGAGCAGGTCGGCCTGCGGCCGCGTTACTATTCGGACAACCACGAGGACGCCAACATCTTGACCGCCAACGGCGTGACGACGAGCGACTACGGCGAGCGACTCGCCGCGCTGCGCGAGGAGCACCGCGCGCGCTACGGCGAGTTCGACGTCCTCGGCGCCGGCTGACGTGGCTGACGACAAAGAGCTGGCCCCGCTGGCGGTTGAACTCTTCGTACCTGACGTCGCGGAGGCGACGCGCTTTTACACAGACACGCTGGGCTTCACCGTCATGCGAACGGAGCCGCCCGGCGAACCGCTCTTCGCCATCGCGCACCTCGGTGAGGCTGTCCTGATGTTCATGCACGACCCGTTCTACGCGGGGACACGCGCCGACCTCGACTACCGCGGCGCCGGCATCGACATCCGCTTCATGGTGCCGGACGTCGATTCAGTCTACGAGCGCATCCGTGCGGCCGGCGTCGAGGTCATGAACCCGATCGGCGACCGTGACTACGGCCTGCGCGACTTCATCATGCGCGACCCCTTCGGCTTCCGGTTGCGCTTTGCCTCAGCGCTCACGTAGGCTGAAGCCGCAATGTCCACCCCGGCGCAGAAGATCCAGGCACAGCTGGAAAAGGTACCGTGGCTGCGTGGCCGCGGCCCTGTCTCCTACGACTACGGCAAGTGGGTGGACGCCACGCAGGGCGTGCTCGAACTCGTCTACGGCGCGGAGTCGGCGGAGGCCGCCGGATTCCTGAAAATCGTCGGCGAAGGCGCCGAGGCCCGCGGCTGGGGCCTGCCGCTGGCGCCCGACAACCAGTGGGGCATGCAGCGCCGCCTGGAGCGCGCCGAAGCATACCTGCAATCGCTCGTTGGCGAGACGCAGCCCGCGGGCTAGTCGCCGGCCTTGACGCGCACAGCCGTGGCGATCAGCTCGGCCGCCTGGTCCAGCGTAAAGTGCGAGGTATCGATCGTCAGGTCGTACAGGCACGGGTCCTGTACATCAACCTTCCAGAACTTCTTGTAGAACGCGGCGCGGCCACGGTCGTTTTCGTCCACCCGCCGCTTCGCTTCATCGGCCTCGATGCCCTCACGCTCAGCGAAGCGTTCGTGGCGCAGCACCTTCGGCGCGACGCAGAGCACGTGCAGCGCGCGCGGCAGATCCGCGAGGATCATCTGGCTCCCACGGCCGAGTATAACGATGCGGCCGCTCGCCGCCAGCTCGCTGATTATCGCCGAGACCGTATCCAGGTAAGTCTTGTCGGAGAACTCTTTCCCCTCCTCTTCGAGCCCCACCTCCGTGTAGGAGCGCGCGAGCACGGCCTCCAGGCTGCCGGGGCCGGCGAGAGGATCCGCGCCTGAGGCGGCCGACCGCTCGAGGATCGTGTTGATCACGCCCGCGACGCGCTGGCGGAAGCTACCGTAACGCTCGTCGCGCTCGGCGACGACGCCGATCGGCACGCCGCAGCGCTGGGCGGCCTGCACCATCAACTGCTGGTCGACGAAGTCGATATCCAGAAGGGAAGCGACACGCGGGCCCACTTCACGTGCACCGCTGGCGGTTCTGCCGGTGAGGGTGATTACTGGCATCTCTGTACCTGTTTCCGTCCCGCGCGTCAGGTGCAATCAGTATAGCCGCGCGGGTGCATTCGTCAACGTCCGCCGGATGAACTCTCGCTCGGGGCCAAAGACGATCTCGATGCGATCGCCATCTTGCGGAATGTACTCCTCATAGTCTCTTACAAGGCCACCGTTGACGAAGACCTGCACCGTGCCAATCGTTCCGTCCGGGCACTCATCGCCGTTCTCGTACGTCACCGGAGAGCCGGGCAGCCGCACTTCGTCTTCGTCCAGGAGGCCGCCCCCGTACTCGAACCACTTGACGAGGCTCGCCCCCGCGCCCTCCTCGCTGGCTGCAAACGGATGAATATGCATGATGCCGTCGCCGTGGGTGTGCACGCCGGAGCCAGACCAGATCGGTGCCGGCGGCTGCTTCTCGCCGCAAACGATGTACTCATAGACCGCGTGCCAGTGATCACCGATGCGCGGCCCGGCGCTCGCGTCGCCCCCCGGCCCGGGCGAACCACTGGGTGAAGGTGCGTTGGCACGGCCACCTCCGAGCACACCGGCAACGACGATGGCGACGAACGCCACCGTCAGGCCGGCCGGCAAGACCACCCGCAACAACCGCCTGAACTCAGCCTCGTTCAGAGGCCACCCTCCTTACTGCACGGTCAGGGTGCCGGTCATCGTTTCTTTCCGGAAGTCGTCTCGGAAGATGTACTCGCCTTCCTCATCAAGTTCGAAAATCAACTCGCCCGTCTCCCCTGGAAGAATGTCCTCCGACAGGATATCGTCTTCCGTCTCGTATTCGCCGTCCGGGCCGGCGATGCGAATGTTGTGCACAAACTCGCCCTGGTTGCTCAGGTTCAGCTTCACCTTCGTCCCAGCCTCGATCATGAGAACATCGGGGTCGTAGACGCTATCCAGCATACCGACGTCGAACTCCACGTCGAAGTCCTCGGCGGGCGACGGCGTCACAGTGGGAGCGACATCTTCGATGACGATCGTTCCGGTCGTGGTTACCACTGTCGGGTCCTGGAATTCGATCCTATCGCCGTTGTCGAAGCGGATGATGACGAATCCAACGCCTCCCGGCTGAATGATATCGCCCTGGTCCGCCTTCTCCGCGTCGCTGCCTTCCGGCACGACGACGAAGTCGTCGCTCGTTCCGTAGTTGCCGTCGACGCCCTCAACGCGCAGGCCGTGGGAGACCTCATCGACATTGTTGAGGATGAGCCTGACCACTTCGCCGGCGTCAACCGCAATTGATGACGGTGTGAAGATCGTCGACGACTCGTCGGCGTCGTCGGGCTGATCGACCGTTATCTCGATCTCGCGCGTGGCCGACCCCTCCGGGATCACGATGCGGTCGTCAAGCTGAACTTGATCCTCCGACGCCCCAAAAACGATCCGGATGCGGTCGCCGTCCGCCGGGGTATAGCGCTTGTAGTCGTGGAGCTTGGCGCCGTTGACGAAGATCTGCACCTCGCCGATCGTCCCGTCCGGGCACTCGTCTCCGTTCTTGTAGGTCGTAGCGCTGCCCGGCATGCGAATCTCGTCGCCGTCCAGCTTTCCACCACCGTAATCGAACCACTTGGAGAGGCGCGCACCGGCACCCTCTTCCGACTGCGTAAAGGGGTGGATGTGGACGATGCCGTCGGCGTGCGTGTGAACGCCGGAGCCGGTCCACGTGGGGGCCGGCGGCTGTTTCTCGCCACAAACGTAGTACGTGTACGGTGCGTGCCAGTGGTCCACGCCGATCCTCGGCGCGCCCGTCGCCGAACGCGTGACGAACAAAAGGCCGAGGAGACCGAAGACGACGAAGATGATCGCCACCACCGGCACCCAGGGCGGAAGGTAGAGGCTGGTGATGCGCTTGAAGAAGCCCTGCGGCTCGCTGGGCCCGGTGCCGGCACGCCGTTCGCGCGCCGAGCGCACCCGTCCGCTACGCCAGAAGTCCATCGGCGACACTTGCCCACCCCCGGCGGCAGCGTGAGTGCGCTCTCGCCGGCTGGCCTTGCCGGCGTCCTCCGGCTGGTCATCCGTCGTCTCCGGCTGGTCGTCCGCCGTCTCCGGCTGGTCGTCCGCCGTCTCCGGCTGGTCGTCCGCCGTCTCCGGCTGATCGTCCACTACATCCGGAACGTCGCTCTCGGACGCAATGTCCTCACCGGAGACGTCGCCCCGGGAAAGGTCATCCTTGCCGGCGCCGTCTTCCGGCCGGTTGTTCGCGTCCTTCCGGTCGCGTCGCCGGCCACGCCTCCGCCTCTTGCCTTGTCCTTCATCCGCCAATGGCTCTTCCTTTCGCCTTGTCTCAACCGGCCCGTTCGGCGCTTGTCGCGCCTCTGAGCCGCTGGTCCATCTCGTTCACCGCCCGCACGTTGGCCTCCTCGCTGGGATCGGCCAGTGTGGAGAACCAGGCGTCCAGTATCTCGCGAGCCCGCGCCTCCGTCGTGGAGCGCAAACTCAGGCAGAGAACGTTCGCCTGGTTCCAGGCCTTCGCGCCGCGGGCTGTCTCGGCGTCGCCACAGAGCGCCGCGCGAATGCCCGGCACCTTATTGGCGGCGATCGAAACACCAGTCCCCGTCCAGCAGAACAGCACGGCCTCTTCCACATTACCTGATGCCACCGCTTGCGCGACTTCGCCCGCTACCACCGGCCAGGCGGAAGAGGCGCTCTCATCTCGGAGCGGACCGAACAGTTGGACGTCGAAACCGCGACTCCGAAGCTCCTGCTCCACGAAGTCCGTAACGTGCGACCGTTCGTCGCTACCGAGCGCAATGCGCAAATTACTGTCACCATTCATACGTGAGGATATCGGCGCATCCGCGCCCGCATCAATTATAGGCAACCGCTAGGTTATACGCCAAAGAGAGCCGCACGGTTGCCCACGCCTATAATGGGCCGATGGCCAGCTCCCCTCTGACCAACATCCGGCCGCAAGACCGCGCCCGCATCGAAGATCTCCTTTCCCGCAAGTGGAGCCTCCCCGGCGAGCACCCCGTGTCGGCGCTCGACGCCCTTACCCTCGGCGACTGCCATACGGTCGCCATCCTCGGCCCGAAGAACGCCGTCGGCTCGCGCTACTTCCAGCTCCTCCTCGCCGATTCCGCGGGCCGGCTGGCGGAGGGTGCTCTCGCTCTCGGCCTCCACAACTCGGGACCGTACCCGGCCTTCAACTGGATCGAAATGTCTCAGTACCAGGAGAGGCCGCGCTTCGGCGAAACGGAACTTTCGCTCTGGGACTCCGGCCTCGATCAACCCCTCTTCGAGGCGCTGAGCGGCCTCGTCCCCGCCGGCGGCCACCTGATGGTGGAGTACGACTCGCCTGGCCACCGCGCCACGGAACGCATCCTCACCCTGCGCTACCCGGCCGCCGCCTCGCCCATCGGCTTCCGGATGTTTGCCGTCGGCGTCCGCTCCTACCGCGACTGGTACATCTCGGAGGGCGGCCGCGAGGGCCCCCGAAAGCTGCAGGGGTTCAAGCCGTTGAACGCCGAGATCGCCGCCGAAAGGACGTCAGCGCTGCGGGCAGAGCTGGACGAGATGCTGGCGTCGCCGGTCAACGACGGCCACGGCGAATGGGGCCAACTGGCACGGACACTGGCCCGCCAGGTGCGGGACGATCTCCCCGCAGCTTAGGTTTTGTCCGAAATTCGTTCGAAGCATGCCCATTCTTGACAGCGACGAGTGTGGACAAGCACAATCAGGCACAAAGCCCTATGCCCCAATCACGCATCCCCACAGTCGCCCACGGAAGGTCGCTTACCCGGATCATTCCGGACTTGTAGTTCCCATATCCCCATTTCACAGCGGAGGTTCGTCCACTCATGCTAACCATCAGCGTAATCAAAGCAGACATCGGAGGCTTCGTCGGCCACTCGGCCTCCCACCCCGACATCCTCGCCTTCGGCCAGGAGCAGCTGACCAAGGCCCAGCAGCAGGGCCTGCTCATCGACTCCCACGTAAGCCACTGCGGCGACGACATGTTCCTGATCATGACCCACGACCGCGGCGAGGACAACGAAGAGATCCACAAGCTGGCCTGGGACACGTTCACCGCCGGCACCGAGATCGCCAAGAAACTAAAGCTGTACGGCGCGGGTCAGGACCTTCTGGCGGACGCCTTCAGCGGCAACATCAAGGGCGCCGGCCCCGGCTCCGCCGAGATGGAGATCGAGGAGCGCCCCAGCGAGCCGATCATCGTCTTCATGGCCGACAAGACCTCGGCGGGCGCCTTCAACCTGCC
>SDBV01004178.1_pt1 | contig 20916 bp, 15 predicted proteins | sample 2277081 | NCBI WGS metagenome assembly SDBV01 (sample SAMN10402039, study PRJNA504765) | marine sediment metagenome | isolation source: marine sediment core GS10_PC15, 223 cmbsf | place: Arctic Ocean: Southern Knipovich Ridge | collected 2010 | reverse complement strand
CGGTAAATATCCATCTTCATGTAAGATTTCTGATACACTTTTGCTCTAAAAAACTGAAACTACCCATTACCTCCGAGACCAATATGACCCTTCCCTCTCCTGAAACTGATGTACTAACCCCACTAATATCCCGTATTTTCAGCATAGAGTCGATTACTCGGGGGTCCCAAGATCAAAAATACCACGTCCGGTATGTAGGTCAACTAAAAAAAGATTCTATTGAAGCCTATGATGAGTTAGCAGCAGCATTAAAACCACACAACTTCACTCCCTTGTTCAGGGAAGAAGAAGGTTCGCAAGTTATCCTACTAATGGATGGGGTTATCGACCCCAAACCCTCAAACCCTCGGACAAACCTGATCCTGTTCATCCTCACATTACTCAGTATGCTGTTTGCTGGAGCTCTTTATAGTTTCGATGGACCAGCGCCTGAGAATGAACTCGAACTAATTAAAACTGTCATCTCCAATCTTCATTTAGGAATTCCCTTTGGCTTGAGCCTGCTGGCGATCTTACTGGCTCATGAGTTTGGACATTACCTGGCCGCCCGTTTCAACAAAACCGCGGTTACCTTACCGTACTTTATCCCTTTCCCCATAAGTATTCTTGGCACGATGGGAGCATTCATCCGATTAAAAGAACCGCCTAAAAACAAACGAGTACTGCATGATATTGGGATTGCCGGACCGTTGGCGGGGTTGCTTGTAACCATTCCTGTCTTGCTGATCGGACTCTCACTTTCGACAGTTGAAGAATTCCCAAAATTTCTTCCTGCAGGAGAAGGCCTTAGAATGGAGGGGAATTCGATCTTGTACTTGCTGGCCAAGTACGTGACCCACGGAGAATGGCTGCCATCCCCACAAAGCTTCAATGGAGTTTCTCCCTTTTTGTATTGGGTGAAATTCTTCTTCACAGGATCGCCGCTCCCGTTGGGTGGGAGAGACGTGTTCATACACCCAATGGCATGGGCCGGGTGGGCTGGCCTCCTGGTCACGGCATTAAATTTGATCCCAGCCGGGCAATTGGACGGCGGACATTTACTATATGTTTTGTTTGGGAAAAAAGCCCAACGTGTCCTGCCAATTATCCTGGTGAGCTTAGGCTTACTCGGTCTTGTGTGGGGCGGTTGGTGGCTTTGGGTATTCCTGGTCTACTTTTTCGGACGGGTTCACGCGGAGCCTCTAGACCAGATCACTAAACTGGATAAACGCCGCAAAGCATTGGCTGTATTAGGATTGGTCATATTTGTCCTCATCTTTACCCCAGTGCCTTTGCGTTTAATCATGGGGCCGATTCCTTTACCGTGAATCTCCATATTCCAGCTTAGAAATAACTCGATAGAAAACTGTCGGTTTTATTAAACTGACTCAACAAAACCACTTTTTCCATTATTACCTTTATCCACCAAAAGTACTATTTTAATGTAAAGAACATATGTCTCATTGATTTATCAATGGCAGTTGTATATACTTATATATGAGGCGCAATCCAGTTTTAGAATTTTCTGTGAAGACAATTAAATAACACGAATATAATGGGTAGGGATTTTTTCACCTATCCGAAAAAAAGTAGTCCTTCACTAAATAAATACTTTTTTATAATGAAACAAAAAATAATCTATATTGCCATCCTGCTCATCCCCGCCCTGCTTGTTTCAGCGTGTGGCTCTGGCACATCGCCCTCAGCAGAACCAACCCCAGTTGGCACATATAGAATTGATCCGATCTTTTGGGAATTTTACAATCAAAATGGCGGTGAAGATCGCCTAGGTCCTGCGATCACTACTCTGGTCACATTCCAGGGGAAAAAGATGCAGTATTTAGAAAACGGATTGCTTGTCCTTGACCCCAGTAGAGGTTTAAATCATTATTACTTTGCACCTTTAGGGGAAGAATTGAAGTTTTTTGAGTCTCCAAATATGGAAATGGCTCAACAAGGGGGCTTGATAATAAATGGTTATCAAATTCATCCTGATCTTGTAAATCTATACTATCTATTAGGGCCAGAAACAGTCGGGGCTCCGCTCACCAACCCACAGATAAATTATGCCCAAAACCGGGTTGAGCAGCACTTCCAAAATCTAGGGTTTTACTACCTGCTAGATGACCCCACAAAAGAGGTTCATTTATTAGCTTATGGGCTGGCAGTTTGCAATCACTTATGCCAGATGCAAGGTAAGCCAGAAAACATGATTATTGCCCCTAACGCGCTGAGTGGACTCTTCAAAACATTTCAAGAACAGGTTGGCGCATCCGCCACTGGCAATCTTATCGTAGGGCCTTTCGTAAATGATGAGGGCCGCGATGAAGTAATTTTCGAAAACATGGTAGTTTATAAAGAAAATGGAAATGTATCCCTAAAACCAACCGTTCAGCTGTTAGGATACGAGCCACATTCTTTGACAACCTCATTAAACCTCCCAATTGTGGTTTTCTATTATATTGAAGAAGGTTGGGGACATAATATCCTAATTCACTTTGATGAGTTCATTATTAAGCACGGCGGTTACGAAATATCAGGGCCGCCAATCACGGAAATAATTGAGCTCAATAAAGTTGAAGGGATCATCCGGCAGTGTTTTACAAACTACTGCCTGGATTACTATACTAACGAGGCTGAAGCCCAAGTAAGGCCTGTCCCGTTAGGAACAGATTATAAAAACACTTTCTATCCCTATCTGTTGTTAGATTCTAACGGGGATACAAGAACAAGCATAAGGCAAAACACTACCCCTCAAGCCGATCCCCAAAGCATATTCGAAATTAGGGTTTGGGAAAGCAGCCCATTGATCACCTCCGCTGAATCACAAACAATAAGCGCCAGTGTGTTCTTTAAGGGGATTCCTCAAATTAACCAGCAGCTAACCCTCTACTTTCATATTCCTAAAGCCCAATCTCAGGCTATCGAATTTCCGGTAACAACGGAATATGGTCTTTCCACCATAACCCTCTCTCCAATTGAAGAGTCTAATGGAACTTTAGTTACTTATGAGGTCTGCCTTGATCTTCCGGAAGGGGATATTGAGTGCGCCGGCGAAAACTTTTTGATCTGGGGCAACCCATAATTAGCCTGGTTGCCTGATTCCCACTTCCCTCCCTAATTACCTAATCTTGCTCCCCATCATCGCACCTCCACCAAAACCTCCACCCTATCAATCGGCAAACTCAAACTAAAAACCTGGAAATTAAATTCAAGGTCTCCATTTACCTCGATACCCGTTCCCTCCCATCTTTTGGCCCCAACGACAACACCATCTGAGCCATATGCAACTGCCGCCAACCAAACGTAGCTGGCAGGTTTTCCATCCTCATGGAGACGAACTGATCCGCTAACCCTGGCGCTCAACCCATTTCCAGAAACCTGGATTTGAAGGTTCTCGACCAAGCCATTTAGATATCGCTCTTGATCGCCAGGAACCCCTAATGAGGTTATTAATTGGACTTGAACATCCTCCCATATTGGGACAGGCGGAGGGAAAAAAGCCATCAAGGGGACAGCCTCCCCAGGCCAGAGCACATTTAATGGAGCGATAGCAGGCTGGCTGGTTAGCTTTCCCCCCAAAGGATCATATAAAGTGATCATTGCGGAAAGGTTTTCTAGGGAAAAAGGATTATCATTCTGCACCAACCATAAACACCACAACCCATCGGATACCGTTGGGTAGCACACAGGTCGATTTTCCACAACCGGGACGGGAGTAGGTAATTCAGCAGTCAGGACACCTTCACCCCCAGCTCCTTCCGGGATCACAAGCCCCATACCGACGGACAACAAATATGGATCTGCATCCGGATTAGCGGCGAGTAATTCATCCAGGGTGATATTAAAACGATATGCAATTCCAAGTAAAGTATCTCCGGCTACTACGGTATAGGTAAATGGTGTTGGGGTTGGAAGAGGCTCAGGCGTTGAGGTGAACTCTATCGTTGGTGTTGTGAATAATTGAGCAGCGGTCGCGGAAACATAAGGCGTGATTTCCATTTTTTCGTTTGGGGAAAAACCGGATTCAACCTCAGAAGAATCACATGCAGTTACTCCCCCAACTAGTAAAATCGAAAAAATAATCCAGACACGCCAATCTTTCACAACGGAAAATTATACCAGTACTTTCCTCCACTTGTCTGAAAAGTCAGCCTATGCTAAACTGCTAACATACATAGAGGTAAGAAATGACCGATGACCGGATGCTTCAAGAAGCAATCCAAGCCATAAAAACAGGGCAGCGTCCCCGCGCCCGCGATTTACTCACCCGTTTGCTCCGAATCGATCAGAACAACGTTGAGTACTGGTTGTATATGAGCGCGGTTGTGGATACCCAAAAAGAACGAATAATATGCCTGGAAAACGTTCTTAAATATGATTCTGAAAATGAGACTGCCATCCGCGGCCTGGTTTTGATGGGTTCAATGCCCCCAGACGAATCCCTCGTTCCGGTGACACCCCAAAAGGAAAGAGAGTGGGATACCGACCAAATTTTCGATGTAGGTGAGGGTGAAGGCATAGTCCCTCGAAAACAAACTGGAACCAGGCTGGACATGGCCCAAAGTATCACGCTTGCAGTCACCGCGATGATAGTAGTCAGTCTGTTCTTCATCCCAGGGATTATTAATTCCTTCTATTCAGGTGATAAATTAGCACAAAACCGGCCAGGACTTGGCGGACCATTATTCACAAATACCCCAAAAACCTCCCAACAATCAAGTGAAACACCTTCTGGTTACGTCCCTCCTCCGGGAGCGATCACAACCCCAACCCCGCTATCCATCCGCCCCGAAACCGAATACACGCCTACCCCCCGGTATGTGAACACACCTCACCCAGATGATCTAACTTTCGACACTGCAATGAGGGCCCTCGACTTAGGGAATTATGAATATGCGATTGAATCTTTCACTGAATTCATTCAATCTGAACCAACTGCCTTAGATGCAAGATATTATCGTGGCCTGGCATATTTATGGAATGAAGAGTACGAAACAGCTAGAGACGAATTCATAGCCATCATAGAAATGGATGATACCTTTGGGCCCGCCTACGTTGGCCTCGCTCAAGCATGGCTTGCTATCAATCCTGAATGGATCGTCGGAGATGAACTTTATACTGCCATTTCAGTATCCCCTGATTTTATTGAGGCATACCTAGAGAAAGCCAAATCCTGGTTGTTCAAGGATGATCCAACAACTGTAATTAATGACGCTGAATCTGCTTTAGCCATCAATCCTGATAGCGGGATGGCTTACTATTATCTTGCAGCCGCATACTTAATGCTTGAGCGACCTGTTGAAGCGCTTGAAGCGGCTCAAAAAGCGCAAGAATTGGATGCCACGATCATAGAAAATTATTTAGTGCTCGGACAAGCAATGGTAGAAAACGATAGGGTGTTGGATGCTATGAGCCCCTTACAAACTTACTTGAGCTACGTGGAAGACAACAGTACGGCCTGGTACTTACATGGACGCGCAAAGCAAGCCGCTGGCTACCATCAGGATGCTTTGGACGAGTTTGATAAGGCTGTTGAACTTCAGCTTGATTTGTTCGAAGTGAATTATTATCGAGGGATTTCATACATGGCTTTGAATGATTTAGAAAATGCCATATATTATTTTGATGTTGCAGTACACCAATTTCCAAAATGGCTTGAGGTACATGTTGCTCTAACCGAGGCCTACTACATCAACGAAGATTTCGAACTAGCGAACAAAACTATAACAGGCTATGAATATAATATGACAGAAGAACAGCAAGCAATATTTTATTACTGGAGAGCGTTAACATTTGAAAGGATTGGCATTCCTGGTCAAGCCTTGAGTGATTGGAATTTTTTACTGGATTTGCCAACAGAAGCGACAACCTCGGAAATGAGAACGACGGCTCTTAACCATGTACAACAATTGAGGGCTACAGAAACCCCAACGCTTTCTCCATCACGAACGCCTGTCATAACAATGACACCAATCCCTTGACCCTTCTGACCCCAAATATGTATTATGTATGATCTCAAAAAAAATCCTTCTGGGAGGCTCCACAATCAATATTATCCTGGCATAATCGCGATTATCGGAGCTGTTTTATGGCTTACAGGGGTATCATATTTTTCGCTTCCCAAAGGTTACCTAGTAGAAATCGCCCTCATAAGTTTTTTCTTTGCTTTTTTAACCTCTTTCCCTATCAACATATTCCAAATGAGCATCACCGTGAACCAAATCATTTTCCTTGGGATTGGAATGGTGTATGGTCCTGCTGTCGCGGCCTGGTCTGCGATCATTGGAGTGAGTCTGGGAATGATATCGAGGCGGTTGATCTCGCCTCCCCGCCAGCAAAATTCGACCCTAGATTCTTTTGTTCAAATCCTTTTAAGTATCTGGTATGAGATCGGGTTAGTAGTAAATCCGTTTATTATCGCTGTACTGGTACTAGGTTGGCAAGAAGGGTTAAACCCAAACAGCATTCCACTTGTTGTAGAGCTTTCTAGCGCGTTTTGGATTACCTTGGTTTACGTAATTGTTCATGCTTTATTAGTTTTTGGAGCAATATGGTTTCAAACCCAAAAACCAGGATTTCAATTAAAACAAATTATTTTTACATTAAGCATGATTGAAATTCTTCCGCTTCCATTTATTCTGCTCTCTGTGATGGCATACCCGTTGATAAAAATCGGTTCCATTGGGATCATTGCAGGAATCCCAGCTATCCTATCAGTATTATTGTTCGACTCAAACAAAAACCGGGCAGACCTGGAGCGTCGTCTCAGGGACCTTTCGTTATTAAATGAGATTGCTCAGGTTATCCGATACTCAACGGATCTGGACAACCTTCTCGAAGCTATTCATGTACAAGTATCCGGTTTATTGAATGTTATAAATTTTTACGTCGCATTATACGACTCAACTGATGAAACCATCTGGTACCCCCTGGCTTTAAAAGACAATAAACCCCAGAACTGGGAACGCAGGCCGCTCATGAACCGGCTTACCGACCGGGTGATCCAAGAAAACCGCCCGATCATGCTCCCCAAAGAAGCCCATAAGGAATTGAAGAAACTTAATGCCCCAATTGGTACGGAACCATTACATTCCTGGCTGGGGGTTCCTCTCATAACACCTGACCGTACTCTCGGCTGTTTGGCAGTCTTTTCAATAACCCCGGATATATCATTCACTGAGGATGATCTAAACTTGCTCACTACTCTCTCTGGGCAGGTTAGTATTGCCCTGGAAAATGCATTACTGCTTGAACAGACAGGCAAAACCGTCACTCGGCAGGCTGAACAACTAAACATCCTGGAATTGATAAGCAGGCAGTTATCCGCAGCTCTGCGATCTGATGATCTATTTAAATTAATTCTTAGCTACGCATTGGAATTCACTGAATCCCCTTGGGGAAGCATCACGGTTTTCAATCCTGAGGCAGACACATTTGAGATCAAATCCCAAGAAGGGTACCAAGTAGAAACAGATAAAATCCCAGTCATGGAAGGGGTTACAGGTCGGGTGATCAATACTGGAAAACCAGTGATCATTAACGACGTGTCCAAAGACCCTGATTTCCAAGACGTAACAAATGGACAAACCACTTCTGAGATGACAGTTCCTATTTTGAACAAGGACCAAGTGATCGGCACGATCAATCTGGAAAGCCCTAATCTAAATGAATATACACAAACCGAATTGAACTTTGTCAACCAACTAGCAGATCAAGCCGCCCTGGCAATAAATAACGCAGCTCTATACGATAAAGCCCAAAGTTCGCTGCGAGAACAAGCAACGCTATTTCTTATTAGCTCTCGGCTGGCAGCTGATAATGATCTCAGGGGGGTGCTTACTACTGTAGCGCAAGCCTTCAGCGCTGCACTGGACAGTTACCTGACAGGGGTTTACTTATGGGATTCAGGAAAACAGACTTTTCTATGTCAAGCCTCAATGACCCGGGAACATGATACTAAGGTAGAACTACCCGAAACAATATCTCGAGAAAATTGGACTGATATCCAAAAGCGGCGGACAGCAACAGGCCCATTACGTATTACGACAAAACAAAGAAAATTAACCAAGGTTGTAAAACTTTCCAAGGAAAGCCAAACCCTGATCTTCCCCCTCCAAATCGCAGACCAAAGCATTGGGCTGGTGATAAATCATATCAATGACGACTTTACTTTTACAAATAATGAAATGCAGCTCCCCAACGCAATCGCTGCTCAAAGCTCGATCGCCATTCAAAATGCCCTCTTGTTCTCTGATGTCTCCAAGGGATTAGATAGGTTGGAAACTGTTTTGAATGCAGTTGGTGAAGGAGTCTTGATGGTTAATGCAAGCGGTCATGTAACCCTTGCCAATAAGCCTATGGAGATCCTTACAAACCTGAGCGTGGAGGATATCACAAACAAGAAACTCTCGAGCCTCTCTGATGATCTGAAAAAGCCATTGGGTCTCTCAGTAGAAGAAGTTGAAGAATTATCCAGTACCACACAGGGTCAGACTAAACATGAATTAGAACCCAAACACAACTACGATTTTAGGGATCGATTTTACGAACGCACAATCGCCCCGGTATGGGCAGCGAATAACCAAACCCTTGGCTGGGTGATCGTAGTCCGGGACGTTACCGAAGAGAGACAGCTTAGCCAAACCCGCGAACTCCTCACCGAAACTTTGGTCCATGATCTTCGCTCACCCATCGGGGCTGTAAAAACCACTTTAGATTTAATCCGGGAAGCAATCCCAAAATCTGAACGCGATCCAATCACTGACCAGTCTTTGGATATTGCCAATCGCAGTACAGAGCGGGTTTTGACCTTGATCGATTCGCTCTTGGACATTAGCCAGCTTGAATCCGGCAATGTTGATATAATAACTAAACCAGCAGAAATTCATTTAACTATTTCAGAAACAATCGGGGAATTGATTCCACAAGCCAATGAGATCGGGATCGTTTTGAAAGAGGGTAAAAATATCGATATTCCAAAAGTAATATTCAATAAAGAACTCATCCAACGGGTTTTAACGAACTTACTTGATAATGCCCTGAAATTTACGCCAGAAGGCGGAGTGATTACTGTTGATGCCAAAGACAATAAGGATGGATACGTAACGGTTCGGGTTAGTGATACAGGACCTGGAATTCCTGAAGAATATCAGGAAGAAGTTTTTAGAAGGTTCAGCCAGGTACCTGGCTTACGGGGCCGAAGACGCGGTTCTGGTTTAGGGTTAACCTTCTGTCGATTAGCAATTGACGCGCACGGTGGGCAAATCTGGGTTGACTCAAACGCTAAAAACATTGGCGCGACCATAGCTTTTACGCTCCCAACTGTAAAGACACCTTACGGTTAGTTTGGTGGAAACAGGAAATACTGATGGAAGAATCTTATCATGCTGAAAAAGGCCCCTTCCTTAGAGACCTTCAGGAAGGAGAGCGTTTTATCGGTTATTATGTACTTCGTAATAAACAGTTAGAGCCTTTTCGGGATGCTTCCCGCGGATATTTCCTGACATTGATCCTTGGCGATCGAAGTGGACAGCTGCTTGCCCGGGTTTGGGAAGGGGCTGAAGACACAAATGAAGAGATTTTACAAGGTGAGGTTGTCAAAGTGGATGGGGAAGTGGAAAGCTACCTGGAACGAATCCAGATTCGGGTAAACCGTGTTCGCCCGGCTTCTCCTAAAGAATATGACCTCCGCGACATGCTCCCCAGTAGTAAACATGATCCTGAAGAAATGCTGTCGAAACTCCAAGATCACCTGAATCAAGTCAGCCAACCACATTTATCCACCCTGCTTAATTTTTTTTACCAGGACCAGGAATTCTTGGGGCAATTCCGCCAAGTCCCAGCTGCAAAACGGATCCACCATGCATATATCCACGGTTTGCTCGAACACACCCTGGAGATTCTTGCCCTGGCGAAAACGCTGATCGAGATATATCCACACATTGATGCCGATCTGCTGATCACAGGTATTTTGCTGCATGATATTGGCAAAGTGCGAGAATATTCATGGGAATTCGATATCAACTATACCGATGAGGGCCGTTTACTTGGACACATTGTCATGACTGATGAAATGATCTCAAAAGCCCTGGATACTATTGAGGATTTCCCAGAAGAACTGGCCCTAACCTTGCGGCATATGCTCCTGTCTCACCATGGGCGGTACGAATGGGGGTCTCCGCGCCGACCAAAAACAATTGAAGCAATTGCCCTGCATCATCTAGAAAATCTTAGCGCCCAGGTCAATCGATTCCAACTCGTTCTGGAAAAACGTTCAACAGAAGAAGATTGGACTGCTTATGATAACCTGCTGAGACGGCACCTTTATTCTGGGCGTGATAGCAACTTGAGCATCGAAGAAGACAGCATGGAGAAGTAAGAAAACCCCGGATGATTCAATCCATAAATTGGATTATAAGAATCATGTTAGACATGCTCTTGCCAACCGTTTACAAGCGCGCTATAATCCGAAATTAGTTTATTAAACTATTAACCTAAAGAAATCATGATTATCTAATGCCTACATACACCTATCACTGCGAAAATTGCGAACACGAGTTTGAAAAACATCAATCATTCTCTGAAGAACCAATTTCAATTTGTCCTGAATGCAAGAAAAAACGCTTGCGCAAGGTATATAAACCTGCAATGGTCGTTTTCAAGGGATCAGGTTACTATGTGACCGATCACAAATCTTCCAGTTCTGCTACAAATAACAGTAAAAAGAAGCCAACTTCAGATAACGGAAAAGAAGAAACCAAAAGCAAGGAAAAATCTGAAACAAAATCTGATAAGAAAGAATCAAAACCTAAAGAAACAACCAAGTCAAAATCATAATTAATAATGAGGATGCTAACAAGCGCCCTCATTTTCTATTTAATTACCTTGAGAATCAATTATCTTTAAGTATCCGCGTGGCTTCTTCTGATGTGATCTTGCCCTCATTGAGGTCTTCTAGGATCTTTCGTCTATCCTCCTCACTTAACCCACTGGAACCCCCCTTTCCAGGTTCATAACTCGTCGCCCAGATCACCCTATGCAAACGGTTTCGAATGGTGGGATATGACAAACCCAACTCGCCTTCCATATGTGTGATCTTCCCTTCATTTTTGACATATATCTCTACAAATTCCATCTGATCTGGAGATAGCTGTGAGAACAGCCCCGAAAAAAATGTCCTTCAATCTTTATGTCACACTCCCGGCATTCCAATCGGGTAATGATCATCTCGCCTTGATATATCGGACATTCACCTGGTAAAGGATGCATAAACGTACTCCTTCTCTAAAATACCTTTTATTATACTTCGCACTAATTTTTGGGAATGGTTTTTTCATGACAATCTATTTGGAGAATAAAGCAAAGTTGGGCGGATTGAACGTGTATAATATCCTTCTGGTCAAAACTATGATGCAAACATAGAGGTTGCTATGGAGAAAAATAACTATCCCATTCGGGTAACCCTGATGGACGATGATTTCTATGCCTTGAAGTGGAACACCGCGCTTATCATGCGTGATCCAAGAACGACTGTGATCGATGAGGCTGAAACACCTGACGAATTGATAACCAACCTTAAAAAACGAGAAAAAAATAATGTGGTTGTTGTTGATGTAGAATATAGACCAGAATATCCTCCTATCGCTTCCCTGCTTTCCTCAATCCAGGAGCTTGCGCCTGAAGCCGTGATCGTGTGCACATCACAATATGGTGAAATTGAGACGATCGAGGCGGCTTTACAAGCAGGCGTGAAAGGGTTTCTCTTAAAAAGCGAGGTCCGCATGGCTATCGTTCCGGCGATCATGAAAGCCGCTCTTGAAGGGTTGGTGCTCACGCCTACGATCCGGAGCAGTTTAGAGAAAGATCCCTCCTTCAAATATGAAGAACCTTTCGTTATTCCGATCTGGAAGCCAAACCCCCAATTAACTCCACAGATCGTCAAGAGCTTCTGGCTGCGAGTTTTCTTCGGGATGCGAGCTTCTCTAGCGGCTGAAGAGCTGTATCTGGAAACGGCAACTGTAGAGCGGTATATCAATCAAGCCTACAAGATATTAACGGATGGGTGGGGAGATGATAACTACCTGTTCGATGTGGATTTCACCCAGTTATCCCCAGAAGACCAGGCTTTTGTGTGGTTTACTTTGCCGCCTAGGAAATAGGTTCGAAAACTTCGTTTTCGACTCGGAGAATGTCGCAAACCTGCAGTTTGCTTGGCGAAAACAAGGTTTCGCCTTAGGAGAACCTTCGGTTCTCTACACGTGATGGGGAATTTCGGGCGCATTCTAATACGCCCCTACAATTAAAAACCCTGTAAGCAAAAAACCTGCCGGATTTCAAATCGGTTCAATAGAAATATTGAATCCGTCGAATAAACCAGCAAACCCTATTCGAATCATTATTGAAACCTAGTTTTTCTATTCCAGGTATCAATTGAGAAGATCATTTATGTGATGCAAGTGTAATGATTTTTGATATGAAGCTTTCAGGCTTTTTCCATATTTAGAATAGACCTCCAACGTTATAATGGGTAAGAATGGAAACGGTCTTCTTGGAGGAGATCATATGCGAGATAACAAAACGAAAAAAACTGTCTTGGGTTTCTTTGTCGGCTTGAGTCTGATCGCCTGCTCACTATTCGGTGGGCAGAATGGGGAAACCAGTACCCAAACGCAGAACCCCTTTAGTCCAGTGACTACTGTATACGTAGCTGCCTTAACCAACCAGGCTGATCAGTCAGAACCACAGTCACTTTCGACATCTACCCCAACATTGAGCGGATTCTTTGAGGATTCCCCGACTGATGGGTCGGAAAAAATATTTGAAGATGTATCCCAACCTACCCCAGACTCAACCCTCGAGCCGACGACAACCCCCTCGCCAACATTTATCCCGGCGGCAACCATCACCCCGATAATGTTGGATTTCCCGGAAGCTGAAGCGGCCTTAACGCCAGCTAATACTCGACCTGGCCCAAGCGTGGAAGCGGTATATCTAAATACGTCTCCAAATATTGACGGGGATATAGGCGATTGGGAACTGCCCATGTATGGGATGGAAAACGTGGTTTATGGTTCTGGATATTATGCAAATGAAAGGGACCTGTTCGGGGAATTCAAAGTTGGCTGGGATAACCAATTCCTCTACATTGGCGTGATTGTACGAGATACAATGTTCGTCCAGGAGACCAGCGGGTCGCTGTTGTGGGGGGGCGATAGCGTTGAAATTTTGTTGGATACGGATGTGTTTGGGGATTACACGGACGACCAGCTAAGTTCGGATGATTTTCAAATCGGGATTTCCTCTGGGAATCTAAAAGACGCTCCGGTCCCAAACGCGTTTTTATGGGCTCCCCGGGAGAGCGCAAGAGAGTTGGTGACAGTTTTAGCTGCTGGACGGCTTACCGAGGATGGCTATATGCTCGAGTTGGCTTTGCCCTGGGTTGAAGTTGGGGTGACGCCATCTGGCGGCCAACATTTTGGTTTTGTATTCTCAATTTATGATAATGATGCGGTTGATCAAGTTATCCAACGATCGGTGATATCTTTTGCTCCTGAACGGCTGCTGTATGACCCAACAACTTGGCGGGATCTCGTCCTGAAATCCCCCTGACCTTTCGGTTTTGTTAGCGGTAGATAAATCTTTACTAAATAAGAAGAAATTGTTTGTGATTCTGGTATAATCCCTCCGTTAATTGTAATAAATTACAGTTATTACAATAATGTGAAAGTTTACAGCACAGATAAAATCTTGCCTATCTATCTGACAGGTGAGATTTTTTATCGTGACTCTCTAAGAGAATGGTAATAATATGGCACATGTTTCGAATAAATTAAAAAACTCCCTTGAAGGCGCTTTAGCGGGGGGCGGCGATCCAGCGACTTCTCCCTTATACGTTTTTGGCCCCTTCTTAAGATTGATCGGGGTTGGCATTGTTGGGCAGATCACCTTTGGGGTGTCGGTTTGGCTTGTGATCCTTACGATCACTGTCGTATCCGCGGTTTACCGCCTGGTAATGACCTGGGTCACAGATGGCAGCGGCGGCAGCGGTTTAAGCGAAGAAGAATTCGGCAGTTGGGCAGTCAAGATCGATGCTGCGATCACATTTATAGAATACACGCTCACATTTTTGGTCAGTATGGCCGCGATGGTCACTTTTATTGCTGATCGGGTCCCACAGATGAACGAGAAGATCCTCTGGTTCCAATACCGCACGGTTGTTGCGATTGTCTTAAGTCTCTTGATCGGGTGGTTGGTCAACCGGGGGCCAAAAACGGCTGTCCGAATATTTGGACCTGCTACTGCTGGTGTGTTGTTCCTTCTATGGACGATGATCATTACGACAATTATTAAATTTGGATTCCAATTACCGGATTTTAATTTTGAAGCATTTTCCCCAGAAAACCTGGAGTTTACTATTGGTGGATTTGTCCGGATATTGGCTGTAATGACGGGGATCGAAGTCTTTGCCAATTTGGTAGCTGCTTATGATGGCAGCCCAGCCAAACGCAGCAAGCGCGCTTTTAAGAGTTTAATGATCATCATGGGCACAACTGGGGCAACTATGTTGATCGTTGGCCCTGCTATTTTCCGGCTGGCTGACCCAACCAACGAACAAGTTTCAGTTTTTACCCAAACAATGGATAGCTTACTGCCTGCTCCCCTGGCAATGATCGGTACTTTTATTGGGGCGGCAGTTCTGATGTCTGCCGCCGCGGCCAGCGCTCAAGGGTTGCAGAACCTTGCTCTGGGTTTGACAAAGCGGCGTTATATCCCACCGGTGATCGGCAGGCAGAATGCATATGGGGTTGCTGATAAACCGGTTTGGATCGAAGTGGGGATCGTGGCATTTTGTTTCTTGGTGTTCGGCACCCACGAAGAGACCTATCTGGCAATTTACGCAGCGGGTGTATTTATAATGTTAAGCCTTGTTGGTTGGGCTGTGACAAAGCGCCTTATCCGGCAAGTTCGTGAGAAGTTCACTCTCTCTAAAGTAGGACTAATTCTGGGAACGATCGTAGCGGCTTTGTTAACTTCTTTCTCAACTGTGATCATTTTTAGAGAGCGTTTCTTTGAGGGAGCCTGGACGTATTTCCTGTTCCTCCCCGTTTTTTTTGCTGGTTTCTCTTATTTTCGCTCCCGACTTGGCGCTCCCAGCCCGATAATGGAATACCTTGGTCGTTTCGATGCGGCCCAATTGGCCGGGTTCGGTTATGGACAGATGGCTGTCAAGAAAATCGCCCCAAATGGAGATTCTGTTGAAGAGGTGGAGATCAGCTGGCAGCCTGAACCGATCGAGAGGAGCCGTTGGCGAGAAGAAAGGATCACTATCGAGCGGGTTGCGATTTTGCTGGACAGTTCTAGCTATGCAGCCCAGGCGATCCCTTATGCCAAAGCTGTTTGCCAAGCCACTGGCGCCCACCTTACCCTGCTGTCTGCTGTAAAGAATCACACCCAGCAGCTTCGAGAGCAGTATGATGGAACCAGTTCTCAACGTCAGACTTATCTTGAGGGCGTTGCTGCAGAACTTCAAAAAGAAGGTGTCCAGGTGGATACCCAAGTCCGCCCTGGCTTCCTGGCGGATGCTACCGGATCCTTGGTCGATGAGAAGAATATTGATCTGGTGATCACTTCGACCCGCGGAAAGTCTGGCGATAAACATTGGTTGAGTGGGGGAGTCTCCAGCAAATTGATGCGCAGTATCACTACCCCGGTCTTGCTTGTACACGCCGAAGATGAGATGGATGGGAAAAATGCTGAGATGAATCGGATCGTGGTCTCTTTGGATGGCTCGATCTTTTCCGAACGCACCCTGCCCTACGCCCGTGCTTTGGCGAGCGCCTTTAGTAGCGAATTGATCTTACTGACCGTTCCTGAGGTGCCAGAAGTGGAGCACTATCGCGCCCCTGCAGAGGCTGTTGAGGAGATCCGTTCCTCGACGGTTAATAATATGGATAATTTCCTCAACGCGGTTGCTAAGTCATTCCGTGAGGATGGGATCGAAGTGAGTACTATCTCTACCGGGTCGCTCCCTGTTCGAACGATCGTGTCGGTGAGCGATGAGGAAAAGGCGGATATGATCATGCTCACATCCCGCGGGCGGGGTGGTTTGGACCTGCTCTTCATGGGCAGTGTGGCTGAAAGGGTTGTCGATCAGACCTCCAAAGCCGTCTTCATGGTCCCCATCCACGATAAACTGGAGAAAGAAAACATTAAATAATTCGTGGGGGCAAGCTAAATAACCGGAAAAATCTGGGCGGCTACTGGTTGCCCTTTCGATTATTGATAATGATAGATGTAATAAAATCGAGGCCTTCGGTTTTTTGAAGGCCTCGTGATAAATGGTTTCTTGCTGTTAGAGGGTTTACTAATTATTGGTTATTCTTCAGTCATCATCCCCATTGTTGCCATCACCATCCTTGTCGGATTTATCTTTATCTGAGTTGGGGATCGTGGTGCCACAGTTAATGTTTTGGCCGGTAGCGCTGGCGGTTCCGCCTTGGCTGCGGGCATGACAAACGCCGTTCTTGCCGTCACCACCACTGCCGTCACCAGCGTTCCTTACGTGGCCGACACCTACCATTGAGGGTTTGCCGAAAATTGCGAAGAGATCACCCATACTTTCGTCACCATCTAATCGTGCGATCAGGTCTGCTACTGTGGTTTCGCATAAGTCCACTGGATCATCGGCATTGGCAGTTTCATTTAATGGTGGGTCGTTGAGGTCATCGAGTTCTTCCTCGCCGCAGCTTGCTTCAAGTCCTTCAATGATCGAATAGACCTTGACGAGGACACCGAAGCCATAGCCAAGGTCGTGGTATTCTCCGATATCATCGCCTACCTCTACCACGCTGCCGTCGTCGTTTAGGTCAAAGTCAACGTTCAAGTTATCCAAGGCATTGTTAAGATCGCCAGCTGTTTCTTCATCCACGGTTAAGTCGATCAAGGTGTCATCATCTTTTTGAGCAGAGAAAGTGCCGTCGGGGTTCTCACCTGTTACGGTAACTTCTTCACCGCTGCACTCTTCATCTTCTGCTGGTTCCTCGATCGTCCATTGGAGGGGGTTTGAATTTGGAACTTGGACTACGCAAACTTCGGTGGAGTCCAAAGCGGCGACTAAATCCTCTGTGTTGACATTGACATCGCTGAAGTATGACCCCAGCAAGGTTGTGATCGGGTGACCGTAGTCGCTGGTCAGGGTTACCGTGCATTCATCATCGTCAACCGTTGGGTCTGGGTCTACAGTGATTAAACCAAATTCGTCCACAGACACAACCGTACCTGCACAGGTAGGTGGTTCTATTGGTTCCTGGGCAGATGCAGTGCTGGATACAGACAATATCAGCACGATCAAGACCAGGAATGTGATTATTCGTCTTTTCATTTTAAGTCTCCTAACTTAAACCCTCAATCTAGATAAACCATTTATTTTCTAACAGACATTAAATTAATATTTTCTGTGTATTCACGTTATAATAATTATAGAATATCTTAATCGGGATTTCAATGTGAGTTTTGTACTATTACTGATTCCATTCGAAAGGGTGTAAAATGACCTTAGGAATAAGTTTCTGGAGATTCAAATGCAAAGATTAAAAATCGTTATTTTGTTCCTTTTCCTGTTTGTACCTGCATGTTCAACCGCCTCAACCTCAACCACTACATCCAACCCCTCAACCACCACAACCTCAACCACCACAACCTCAACCTCAATCGAAACAGCTATCGTCACCCCTAAGCCGGTCAATATTGGTGCCGAGGTTGGTCCAGTTGATCTGGGCAGCCTGGATATGTCCTTAGTGACTTTAGGTGAATTCCATGCCTCGTTTACTCTTGTGTTCAGGGGGAATTCCAAATGGGTCTACCGGGTAGATACTCGCTCTGGTGGAGAACAGATCGAATACAGCTTACACATAGAGGGGGTTGACGGAGCCCAGAATCCGGGGGACGTACGCTTGGTGAACAGCAACGGCATAAACCAAATGAATGGTCCAGGGACAGATAATGCCTGTGTTCAGTTCTCGGATGATTTCGAGACAAAGGTTTTGTTCCTCTCACCGGATGATCTGATCGACCTGGAGAATTTTTCTGAGGAACTCGAGCCAGAGGGAGAGGATACGGTTGCAGGACGGGCGGCATTTACATATTTAGGTGATAAGTTCAGGTTTGAGGGGTGGGGGGACGTTCACATTGCTGTATGGATTGACCAGGAAACCGACGCGGTTTTGCAGATCAAGTTCAACGCAAAAGGTCAAGACCCGATGTTTGGGGCTGGAGGGGGGGAGTTCACAGGGTTGTTCGTCGTCGAGGAGATCGGGTTTCAAGATATTGAGCCGATTGAGGGCTGTGAGATAGATGTCCCACTTCCTAACGATGCTTATGATGTGCTTATCTTCCCCGGTCTGATCGCTTTTAAAACCTCACTTGGTCCGGTGAAATTAGATTATTTTTACCAGGTTGAGCTCCTGTCTGTGGGGTGGCGCTGGGAAAAACCTACGATCTCTAATGACCGGAATGCTTTGCTGACCTTTTTCTCCGATACCCGAGACTTGAACATCCATGTGAATCCTTTGAGCGATGATTTTTCGGAGGGATATCAGGTAGAGGTTTTTATTGAGGATAAGTAGGGGAGAGAGGTAGACAGGGAAACAAGTGATCAGGAATCAGGTAATTTGGGATTAGGGGGTAGGTCACTCCGGTTGAATCAGGTGTTTGAGATTGTAAGTTGTAGGGATTTATAGGGGGGGGTGGAAAATACAACTGATACAACTGCTACAACGCTACAACTTGGATAAAACTAATACCAGCCGTGGGTGTATTATCGTTCAGAATGTCGAAGATTTCAAGCGAAAATGGAAAATGTCAAGTATTTGGTTCGAAGGCTGCGCCTTCGACTCGGAGATTGCTTTGCAATCTCCACCACTCAATATTTTATCCAACTCCTTCGACTCGGAGAACCTGCGGTTCTCCACGTTATAAGAGAGAATGGAGTGTGTGGTGTTAAATTGCTGGTCTCTGCTATTGAACGCTATTTTGGAGTTAAGGATTTATTGAAAGGGGGGTAACGAGTCTTTGTTCCTAGTGGGGATTGCGGATCGAAGAGATATTTAATCTGGAAACAGATTAATGAGAGTTGATTGTGCTAACCCGCATGGCTGATCCCCACAGTTTTTTATGGGGTGTAATAATTTAAACTTTAATGTTTCGGGAAATTGACAAAAGCTTCAATTATCTATATACTTTCAAAGATTTTTTGATACCAAATCACTCAAAAAACAAGAGTGATTTTTGGAATATAGGAGAAAGAAATGCCCACTCGCCCTAATGGCGACAACATTAAACTCGCTTTGACAGGTATTCTGTCCGCTGCATTCGTGTTTTCACTCGGGGATGTTATGATAAAGTGGATCAGTACTGGCGCTGAGATTCCGCTCTGGCAGATATTCCTTATCCGTTCTTCAATAACGATCCCTGTTTTAATTGTGGTTATCAAGACCCGATACAGATCCACTTCCATAAAACCGCAACATATGATTTGGACGGCTTTACGCAGCTTGATGCTCATGATTACATATGTGGCTTACTATATCGCGTTACCACATGTGGATTTATCAGTTGCAGCCGCGGCGTTCTACACTTGCCCAGTTTTCATTACACTGTTCGCGGCCCTCTTTATTGGTGACAAGATAGGTACGAAGGGATGGATTGCAGTTGTTTTGGGGTTCTCTGGTGTGCTCATTATTCTGAGACCGCAGACAGATGATTTCAACACGTATGTGCTCCTCCCATTTCTCGCTGCAATTCTGTATGCATTGGGAATGATCATCACCCGTACGAAATGTAAGAAGGAAAACGTTTTCGTTTTAGTGCTAGGACTTAATGTGTTGTTATTAATTGTTGGAACACTAGTAGGTCTATTAATTGGGATATTGAGTCCTTCGAATGCGGAAACCACAATCTCTCCGTTTTTGCTGGGTCAATGGACTGCAATGGGGATGAATGAGTGGATTGCAGTAGTCTTGCTGTCAATAGCGGCTATCCTTGGAAGTGTTGGGGCTGCAATCGCGTATCAATCAGGTCCATCATCAATTGTGGCGACGTTTGATTTCTCGTATGTGGGATTATCAACTGGCTGGGGCCTGTTGTTTTTTGGAGAAGTTCCTGATTTTGTCACCGTAATTGGTATAGTCCTTATCGTCGGGGGAGGCTTGCTGGCAGTCAGGCAATAATTGCATCTACATTATTGAAGCCTTTAATAAAAAATTATTAGGAATTGAGTTGTAAATCTTGCAAATCAGCTAGTTTCTACCCATTACTCAAATTCTTGAAATTTTATCCAGCGGAATTTCCTCCATCGACCAGGAGGGTAGTACCTGTAACATATGAAGAAGCATCACTCGCTAGAAATAAAACCGCATTGGCGATCTCATCTACTTCTCCTACTCGGCCAATCGGGATTCCTTTTCCATACTCTTTCTTGCCTGCTTCTTCTTCAACTGGATTTGATGCATTAAAATATCCTTTTTCTACCCACCTCTGGACAAATGTATCTCCTGGGCAGACTGCGTTAATTCTGATATTTTCATGAGCATGATCTAACGCCATTGCTTTTGTCATCTGTATGACAGCCCCTTTGCTCACACAATAAGCAACGGCTTCTTTCCCGCCTACAAGCCCCCAATCGGAGGCATTATTTATTATCGCGCCTTTACCATTTTTTCGAATATGGGGTAACACAAGCTTACTCATTCGCCAAACAGCGGTAACATTTACATCCATTGTCAACGCCCAGGTTGTCTCCGATGTTTCCTCCGCAGTGCCACCAACTACAATCCCAGCATTGTTAAATAAAATATCTATCTGGCCGAATTTCTCTAAAGATTCGTCAATTACTCGTTCGCAATCTTGTAAGTTCGTATGGTCGGCTGGGATAAACAT
>SDBV01004177.1_pt1 | contig 20917 bp, 16 predicted proteins | sample 2277081 | NCBI WGS metagenome assembly SDBV01 (sample SAMN10402039, study PRJNA504765) | marine sediment metagenome | isolation source: marine sediment core GS10_PC15, 223 cmbsf | place: Arctic Ocean: Southern Knipovich Ridge | collected 2010 | reverse complement strand
CGGCGTAGTCTTCCCGCTCCAACTGAAGCGTCTCGAACTCGCGGCGGCGGACGATCTGCTGCTTGACGTTGACGGGCTTCCGCCGCGGATCGGTCTGAACTTCGTAGCGTGGCGGCCGCAGCACCTTGCGCCAGGCCTTTTCCGGCAGATTGTCGGCGATTTCTTCCAGGTTCGGCATCGCCTTGAAGCCGAAATAGAAGGTCACGCTGTCTTCGTCCCAGGCATCCAGCTTCCCCGACTGGCTGAACGCCGTATCGCCGCGGAGCACGATCTGGCGGAAGCCCGCTGTTCGGCACAAGGCGATCGCCTGGTCGGCTTCCTCGGCCGCCCCTTCGTGACTGGGGCGATTGCCAGGGCGGTTGACCAGCCGCAGCACCTCGCCCGTCTCGGCCAGCGAGACCACCAGCGGATGATAACCCCAGGTGCCCTTGTAGGATATGTCCATCCCCTGCTTGCACTCGCCGGTGGTGATCACCAGCGTTCCGTCCATGTCGATCGTGGCCCGATCGAAGAACTCTTCCGGCTGCCGGGCCCAGACCTTCAACCGTGCGTCGTCGATGGATTCCATCAACGCACGGATGTCGGTCTCGGAAAAGCGTCGACAGAAGTCGCCGGCCGTGGTGGGATCGGGAATTCGCTCGGTGCCCAGTGCATCGAGGAATACCTCGTCGTTACGTCGCAGTTCGATGTCTTCCAGTCGGGTGCCGTCGCACATCGCGTTGTAGGCCAGGTTCAACACGTGATCCGATTCGTGGTAGGGCCGATGGATCTTCAACAGATGCAAGCGGCGGTCGATGGCCTCGACCAACCCGGTCTGCTGAGCCAACCTATGCACCAGGCCGATGCCGCCAGTGCCGATGGCCCGAACCTTGTCTGCCATTTCGATCCGAAGGTTCGCCGCGGCGAACATCGGCATACCTCGGTCTTCTCTCGTACCGTCCAGCCGCCGCTGAATCCGGTGCTTGGCATTCCGCAGACGATTCTGTATATTGGCGTTCACTCGAAATCCTCCTTGTGCCGGGGTTAAAGGTTTTGTTCAATGCCCTTTAGACGCCGGAAAACACGGAAGGTTCCGAGGTTTCTTGTGCAATTAGCGTGAAAAGATCGCTTCGTTAAGGTCTAGTAAAGCTCTCGATGCCCGTTGGAGTCCTCGCGGTACATGAGATCTATGAGCATCAGCTGGCGGCCCACGTCTTGTAGATTTCCGCCAACCCGGCGTCCTTGTGATCGCCGGCGTGGAGCACGACGCGGTAGCGTAGCGTGACCGACTCGCCGGCGGCGAGCTGCCAGGGCTTGGTGAGGAAGTTCATTGGCGTGGGCGAGATGAAGCCGTAGTCGCGGGTGAACCACCGCGTGGGGGCCCAGGGGTTCTCGGGATGGTCGAAGATGGCGATGCCTTCGACCGTGTCTTCTGAAGAGACGCCCGCCGAAGCGGCGTTGCCGGCGACGGCTTGGCGGCGGCCGTGATAGCCGCACCAGGCGGCCGGCTGGCCGAAGGTGGCCTTTTCGCCCGACTGGCCTTCGGAGTTGATCAGCACGCCGCCGCCCCAAGGCGAAATGTCCGCCGCGGCGCGGATCGAAAACAGCGAGTGGTTGGTCTTGGTGACCGTGACGTCCTCGACGGCGATCCACTTGATCTCCCAGTCGATCAACCGCAGTCTCGGCCCGGCCACCGCGACCGTGATCTTGCGCTCGTCTCGGCAGACGACCGGTCCGCCCGGCTTCTTCCACTCGCACCGGTCGAGAATTTCGGCCGACTGGGGCGTCACCTCACCCAGGCTGGGGCCGGTTGAAAGGATCTGTCCGGCCGCCAGGTTGCCCTGCCAGTAGTTGCCGCCGTTGACGCGATCGCAGGCGAACAGCAGCGAACGGTGGTGTGGGTAAGGAAGCGAGGTTTCGGTCGTCAGCGACAATCCCGAGACCGGTCCGGTTACCGGATACATATAGGGATACTTCTGCGTGCCATGCGCCCGGTAGCTGGTCAGCAGGCGATTACCCCAGCGGACCCAGATGTGCGGATTGCCGGGTTCGACCTGGTAGACGGTCAGCTTCTCGGCGCCCGGCACGGGTTTCGGCTGCGCGTTGGCCGTCGAGGCGGTCAGTTGGGCAACCGTCGGCGCGGCGGCCGCGGCCAGAGAGAGTTTCAAGAAATCACGTCGTGCGAGGTGGTGGTTCATGGCGATAACTCCATTGTGTTTCGGGGGATTCTGGTAGCGTGACCTGGCGAAAAAAGGGACGGGGCGCTTTTTCGCGTATGCCGATTTCGTACTTCGATCGCTGCTGAGCGAAAAAGCCCCCCGTCCCCTTTTTCGCCGCCCATTTCCCTACTGCCCACTATCCACTATCCACTACCTACTGCCTACTCCCACCGCACCTTAGCCGCCGCCATGTAGCCCTCATAGGCCTGCTTCAACTCGTCCAAACCGACGGCCGTCTTGTGAATCCAGATGCGGTAGTTCAGCCGGATCGGCTGGTCCGGCTGGAAGGTCTTCGCTTTCACGCCCGGCCAGCCGACGCACAACGGGCCGTAGTGTCGGGTGAGCCAGGTGGGTGGATAGTCGGGATGGTCGGGATGGATGAAGATCGCCGCGCCGCTGGGGCCTGCCGCCGCGTCGAAGGGATACGTCAGGTCGGCCCATGGCAGCCGCGTCTCGGCCAGGTCGGCGGTGGTGCGGCCGCTGGGCACGGTGATCACCGCTTCCTTCTGGTCGCCCACGGCGAACCGCACGGTCAGCCCGCCGTAGCTCTTGCCGCCTGCGCCCCACAGCTTGACCGGCCGGTCGGTGGGGATCCAAACGAACTCGAGGTCGAGCACGCGGCTGTCGCCGGTCACCCGGTACGTCCGCAGCCACACGCGCTCGATCATCACTTTCTTGTCTCCGACGAACCAGCCGTTCTCGACCGCCAGCACGGCCGCCGCCGGCCCGGTTTCACGGCAGATCCAGCGGACGAACTTGTCCTTGATGTTCGGCCCGGCCCAAATGTCGTACCGTTTGCCGTCGACCTCGACGTGCGGCCAGGTCCAGAAGATGCCGTGGTGGTGGTAATGGTCCTTGGGGAAATCGGCAGTGAGCAGCTCGCCGCCGACGCCCCAGAGCGGATGGACGTAGCAGGCCCGGCTGCGGCGATGATCCCGCTGGGGAACGTTTTCGTCGGTGATGGTTCCATGGTTGTAGACCAGCACCGGCTGGTCGCCGTCGGAGAGTTTGAGCGACTGGTCGCTGACGTCTTCAAAGCGAAAGGGGATTGTTTTGGACCGGTCGCTTGCTTCCAACCGAAAGCGTCGCCGCCGGCCGGCACCGTCGCGCGGCGGAACGTCGGCCAGCACCCGCCGGAGCTTCTCGGCTTGCGACCCGTCCGCAGCGATCGCCGGGACGAGCTGGACCGGGATCTTGGCGTCGGGACGATCGATTTCGGTCAGATGCCACCGGCCGGGCGTATCGAGCCGGACTTGCTGCGGCAAGTCGACGGCCAGGTGCAGGGTGGTTTTGCTGGAAGGCACGACAAGCACGGGCGAGGAGTCGGCGGCAAGAACCGGCGGCTCGACGCCAACGAAGCCGGCAACGATGAGGATCGTGACGGCCAGCAAAGCGGCCCCATAGCCGCAGCGGAAGCGTTTGACGTCGTGCATCGGCATGGTGTGACTCCTACGGGTTTGTTGCCGTAAAGTAGCCATCTCGCTCCGCGAGATGAAGCTTCATCTCGCGGAGCGAGATGGCTACTATCAGCGATCTATTTTGTCGTTGGATCAACGTCGGACCGAGCACCCTTGGCTTCATGCTCCAGTTCGGCGTACTTTCGGGCCAGGTCCGTCACGGCGTCGTCGCTCTTGTCGACGTAGAGTTCCAGCCAGCAGCCGTCGACGCCTTTCTTGGCTACGCGAATTCCGGCCGCCAGCCGGCCGCGATGGTCGCCGCCGGCACGGTCGCCGGCCACCAGTGCGGCCATCAAGCGATCGGCCAGGCTGCCGCCGGTTTCCTCGTAGGCGGTGGCCATGGCCGCGATCACCTCCCGGCCGGTCAAGGTGTTTCCCTGACAGGCGTAGTAGCGGCCGGTCGTGGCGCCCCAGTAGATGCTCGCCGGGCCGGCGTCGCTGGGGTTGCGATTGGCGGCCCGGCCTTTCACATCGATGATCGCCAGTTGCCGTTTTCCACGCTTCGGATCGTCGTGGAGCAACTCGGCCAGCACTCCTTCGGGCGACTTTCCTTGCTCGAGCAGGTCGAGCGCTTCTTCACCCCACGCCGGATGGTGCCAATGTTGCGTGCAAAACGCGCCTACGCCGGCCCGCACGTACGGCACCACCTTGCCGACGGCCGGATACTTGCTGGCCACGGCCGCCCCGCAGACGCCGGAGTCCGGATCGGCGGCGACGATCGAGAAGGTGGCCGTGATTTGCATTTTGGCAAGCGGTTCGGATCGAGGCCGTTCGTTTTGCTCTGCACAATCAACCACAGCGGGACAGCACACCAGCAGACCGCATCCGACGGCAAGGATCGACCAACGCCCAATGGTTTTCATACGACGGTTTCCTCCGTTGGCAACGCGCTACTCTTACCGGCTTGCCTTGTCTCGGTACCACACGGTAATCGACGAAGTCCCGAAGCGCGAACCCGATTCCGAAATCGAGATCACATTGTCCGGACCCACCTCGGAGTTGACGAACCTCTCTACATCGGCCCGCACTCCCTCACAGTACCGTTGCATTCCCGCGATGAACCAAATCGGGTGGATGCCTCTGACAAACGTTCGGTGTTTGACCATTGCTTTGTCCTCCCAGCGGTATTGCGAAACCTGCTTGGTTTTGTTGGGGTGGGTCTCGTACCTCTACCCACGCTACAGGCTGCTTATTATAGGCGGTCTGCGGCGGGCGTGCCACTTTCCGCGCCGAAAAAGGGGACGGGGCGCTTTTTCGCGTAAGCCGGTTTCGTGCTTCGTTCGTTTTCTGAGCGAAAAAGCCCCCCGTCCCCTTTTTCGGCGCGTCCCTTTTTTCGGCGTTAGTACGTCCGCACGTCGACGGCCACCCCTTGGCGGTTGGCCGAGAGGTAGGCGCTGTAGATCGTCGAGATCGCGTCGGCGGCCAGCAGGCTGTCGCTCTCCAGCGGGTCGCCGTAGGCGATCGTCCGATAAAAGGCCTCCATCTCCTGGGGATAGCCGGTCGTCCAGTCTTCGTCGGGCGCGGTGCAGGCCCAGCCTTGCTTGGTGCCGATCTTCTCCAGCACGTAAATATCTTTGAAGTTCTCCTCCACCGGATTGTAGGTCTGCATGGCCGTGTTGGGGTTGATGTTGCAGACCGTGCGGTGGTTGTTGGCGCACACCTCCAGCCAGTTGTGGATCCCGCCCAACACGATGTCGGAAGCGAACACGTCGGCCAGCGTGCCGTCTTCGAACTCTACGTGCATCACCGAGAAATCGTCGATGTCGTAGTAATCGCGGCGGATATGGCCTTCGTCGCGGAATTTCTCCAGCCGCGTGATGGCGTGGGTTCGGGCGGAGATCGTTTTCGGCCGGATCGGCCGGCCGTCGCGGGCCCGGCCTTCCACGCGCTTCAGGTACAGCGCGGCGGTCAACGGGTGGCATCCCTTGCCGATCAGCACGCCGCCGCCGCATCGGGCCGAGTAGGCGTAGTCGACCGAGTGCGATCCGCTGTGGGCCTCCTCGCCGTGGATCCAGAGAATTTGCCCGCCGGTCTTTTCGAGGATTTCGCGTTCCTTCTGAATCGAGGGTGCATAGACCCAGTTCTCGGCATACAGCAACCGTCCTTGGCTTTTTCGCTCGGCCTCCAAGATACGTTCGACGCTGGCCAGGGCCGTTTGCAGCGCGGTCTGCATGTCGGCGCGGTCCCAATGAAAATCGGGCGAGCCGTCGCCGAAGTAGCCGGTCAGCGGCTTCTCGCAGATGACGAACTTGTCGCGAGCAAGCCCCGCCACGGAGACCGGCTCGTGGCCGATCGGCGGCACGCAGACGTGGATCACGTCGACCTCGTCCAACAGGGCGTCCAGGTTGTCGAAGAAACGGATCTCTCGCTTCCGGGCGTACGCCTTGCCGCCGTCGGTGTCCAGGGAGTGGACGCCGATGACTTCGACGTCGGTGCCGTACACCTTCCGGATTGCCTCGAAGTGAAAGGTCGCGGAGAATCCGGACCCCACGATGCCGGTGCGAACAGTTTTCTTTTTCATTGTTTTATCTGGTTGTCCTGGGTGTTTGTATTGGGAACCACGTTGTCGGCGATCACGGTCTCGGCGGCCCCGCCGAGATCCAGCGCCGGGCGTTTTTCCGTGCCGCCGCGGTTCAAGTCGGTCATCACGTTGCCGGTAATCGCGATCCGGCGGCATTTCCCGTCCGCCTTGACCGCCTGCTGCTTCAGACCGCTGAAGACGTTGCCGGAGATCACCACGTCGGAGGTTCCTTCGAGCACGACGCCGCCGGCCGGGTCTTCGCGTTTGTTTTTCCCGCCGATATGGGCGTTGGAGAAGTTGTTGCCGGTAATCGTGATCCGGCCGCTTTGCGGGCCGATCCGAACGCCGAACGGGGTGTCCATGGTAAACGTGTTGGCCGAGATAGCACAGCCCCAGGCGTCGCGCAAGTCCACGCCCCCGCCGAAGTTATGGGCGATCACGTTGGCGCTGACCGTGTTGCCGTAGCAATCGCGGTCCATCACCACGGCCACGCCCTGGCACTCTTCGATCATGTTGCCCGAGACGACCGACCCGTAGGTGTTCTCGATGACCACGCCATGGCCGAGGTGGTCGTCCAGGTTGTTGCCGTTCATGCAGAGATTGAAGCTGTCGATGCAGCGCAGGGCGTCCCGGTTCTCCTCGAACTGGTTGCCGTTGACCACGATGTCGTGTCCGCGGAGGATATGCAGCCCGGCCTGGCCGTTGTAGGTGATGATCGAGTCGGAAATTCGGGGGTCCTCGTAGCAATCCACGAGGCTGATCCCATGGCCGCCGTGGTGATCGACGGCAAGTCCGTGGATGTAGATCTCGTTGACGCCTTCGGCCAACAGGCCGTGGCCGCTGTTGGGATTGCCGCTTAAGCGGAAGTCGGCCAGTTGTACTCGCCAGATTCTGAGGCTGCGGTTCTGGGCGCGGTCCTTGGGCCGCAGAATCAAGGCGGGCTGGCCTTGTTCGTTGCGGTTGATCAGATGGGTGGCCGCGCCGGAGCCCTCAATGCGGGTGTTTTCGCGGCTGAGCACCAGGGGAGTGTCCAACTCGAAATCACCCGGCGGCAGTCTCACCAGCCCGCCCGCTTCGGGCACGGCGTCGAAGGCCGCCTGGAGACTGGGGTACTTCGCCGCATCGATCACGGCCGCCGGCTTCGCCGCCTGGGGCGGATCGGCGGCAGCAACCGAGCCCAGGGCCAGCAGCACCCAACACGAAGAGGTTTTCATGGCGTTTTCCCGTAGAATCGCGATCGTTTGTCCCGTGCGCGTACGTCAGTATGTGCGAAGGGGCCGATCGACGCAAGAACGTCCACGCGTTGGGCAAGGGCGGTTGCCGGCCGGAGGCCGCCTCAGTATAATGCCCGATTCTTTACACGCAAACGGGGCCGGCAGGCGGCCAGATTGCAAACGGGGCACCCCGCTCCATAGGGGGTACGGTTTTTCAGAAGGAGAAGTGTTGTGACAATTCGTGTGGGTATCAATGGGTTCGGCCGGATCGGCCGGCTGGTGTTCCGTGGCTTGGTCGCCAAACCGGACGTCTTCGAAGTGGTCGGAATCAACGACCTGACCGACAACAAGACGCTGGCCACCTTGCTGAAATACGACAGCGTTCACCGACGTTTTCCGGGCACCGTCGAGTACGACGAAGAGCACCTGATCGTCAACGGCAAGCCGATCGCGGCGATGGCCGAGCGGGACCCGGGCAATCTGCCTTGGGGCAAGCTGGGCGCCGAGATCGTACTGGAGAGCACCGGCGTGTTCCGCGGCCGCGCCGCCGACGGCAAGGCCGGCTACGACAGCCACCTGAAGGCCGGCGCCCGCAAGGTCGTGATCAGCGCCCCGGCCAAGGGCCCCGACCTGACCTGCGTGCTGGGAGTCAACGACGACAAGCTCACGGCCGAGCACACCTGCATCTCCAACGCCAGTTGCACGACCAACTGCCTGGCCCCGGTGGCCAAGGTGATCCATGACAAGTTCGGGATCGTCAAGGGCCTGATGACCACGATCCACTCGTATACCAACGACCAGGTCGTGCAGGACTTCCCGCACAAGGACCTCTACCGCGCCCGGGCCGCCGCGTTGAACATTATTCCCACCACCACGGGAGCGGCCGAAGCGGTGGGCCTGGTGATTCCCGAGCTGAAAGGCAAGCTGACCGGTTTCGCCCTGCGGGTGCCTACGCCCAACGGCAGCGCGGTCGATCTGACCGTCGAGACCTCCAAACCGGTCACGGCCGATGCGGTCAACGCCGCGATCAAGGAAGCGGCCGACGGTCCGATGAAGGGAATCCTCGCCTATACGGAAGACCCGATCGTGCTGACCGACATCATCGGCGATCCGCACAGCTCGATCTTCGTCCCCGACTGGACCAAGGTCGTCGGCAACACGATGCTGAAGGTGCTCAGCTGGTACGACAACGAATGGGGCTACAGTTGCCGCAGCGTCGACCTGATCGAGAAGATCGCCAAGATGTAGGGCACGCTCGAACAGGCAAGTTGTGGGAGGCAAGTTGTGGGAGGCGACTCCGTCGGCGATCAAGAATTGCACCGCTTTGTCTCCGTCGGAGACGCCTCGCGGATGTCCGTGGCCGCTCCGTCTGGCGCGGGATCGGCGTACCTTGCCACCGTTTCGACGAGCTTTTCCCGGTCGATGGGCTTGGTCAGGTAGTCGTTGCAGCCGGCGTCGAGACACTTTTGTCGGTCGTAGCTCATGGCATGGGCGGTCAGCGCGACGATTGGCCCTCGGTAACCCTGTTGGCGCAACCGGGCGGTCGCTTCGTACCCATCCATCACCGGCATTTGCATATCCATCAAGATCACGTCGAACGGTTCGCTGCGGTGTTTGTCTTCGGTTGCTGAACCGGGGGGTTTCGTCAACACCATGTCCACGGCGACTTGCCCGTTCTCGGCGAGGGTGACCTCGGCGCCTCGTTTCTTCAAGAGGACTGAGATCAGCCGCTGATTATCGGGACCGTCTTCGACCAGCAGGACCCGGCAATCGAGCTTGGTCCGGGGTCTCTCGGCGGTTTGAGCCGATGGCGTTGCCGGCGAAGCGGTCTCGGTGGCCGGCTGGATTCTCGCCACGCCGTCCAGTGGCCCGGCGGCCACGGTCAGGCGAAACGTCGTGCCTTTTCCGGGCGTGCTGGTCACCGCGATGTCGCCGCCCATCAGTTCGGCCAACCGTTTGCTGATCGCCAGGCCCAACCCGGTCCCTCCGAACTTCCGGCTGGTGGACATGTCTCCCTGGGTAAATGCCTGGAAGAGCTTGTCGAGTTGTTGCGGCGTCATGCCGATGCCGGTGTCGACGACGTCGCACTGTAGCTTGGGGCCGCCCTCTGCGTTTTCGTCCAAACGCGTGACGATCCGCACGCTTCCGGTCTCCGTGAACTTCACGGCGTTGCCGACCAGGTTGGTCAATACCTGCTGCAAGCGGGTGGGATCGGTGGTGATCGTCTCCGGAATCGGGCCCGCGTATTCGACCGACAGCGGCAATCCCTTGGCATCGCCGCGGATCCTCATCAAGGCGGTGATCTCTTCGACGATACGGGCGGGGGAGCAGAGCAACTGCTCCAGTTGGAGTTTGCCGGACTCGATCTTGGAGAGGTCCAGAATGTCGTTGATGATCGTCAACAGATACTCGCCGTTCCGTTTGACGGTCTTGGCGGCTTCGACGTCTTCCGGGGTCTTGACGTTACTCAACAGCACGTCGGCAAACCCGAGGATGGCCGTCATCGGCGTGCGGATTTCGTGGCTCATGTTGGCCAAGAACTCGCTCTTGGTTCGGCTGGCCGCCTCCGCCGCCAGTTTGGCGTCTTCCAAGGCATCTTGCGCCCGAATGCGGTCGGTGACGTCGTAACCGATCTCGATGATTTGGCGTACTTCTCCCGAGTCATCGAAGACAGGCGTGCCGAGGACGTCGATCACACGTTCTTCGCCGTCGTCGCCGTAGTGGGTGTGAGTGACCTTGATGTTCCTCTCTTCCTTCACCGCCAGCCTCAGGGGGCACGGATCGTCCGAGCTCTCGCAGGGTGTATCCCTGTGGTGGTACACGCGATGGCAGGTCAACCCGCGGGCCACGGGATCGATTCCTCCGGCCAACTCGTGGACGAACCGGTTGGCCAGCACGATCTTGTAGTTTCGGTCGATCGCCATGATCGGGCTGGGGATCCCGTCGATGACCGTTTGCAATTGCTCGTGGCTCTGGCGCAGGGCCCTTAGGTCCTGCTCGCGTTGGCGAAAATAGCCGGCCAGTCGACGACCACCAAGAATGATCCCTGCCAGGCCAATCAGCCACACCAGTCCATTTCCCAACAGCACCGCCGCCGAAAGCTCGCAGAACGATTCGACGGGAACGGAGACCGTGATGCCGCCGCGAATGTCGCCCACTTCGTAACCCTGCTCGCGGTGGCACGTGAGGCAACGCTCCTCGACACGGAACGGCCACATCATGCGCGCGTAGCTTCGGTCCCCGATTTGTTGAATCTCGTAGATCTCGCTCTGCCCATCTTCCAGACCCTGCAGGGCCCGCTTCTCCCAATCGTCCGGGGCGTTGCGGGGATCGAGCGGCTTGAGACTGGCAACGTGGGCGGCGATCACGCCTTGCTGTTCGCCGAGCTGGTGAACCTGACGCGCCATGTGGGCCGAATTGACGAGCGTCAGTGCGCGACCGGAAGTAGTCGTTACGTGCTGCTCGAGATCCGCGGGACCAGGATCCGTCTGAGCATCGTCGCACACCGGCACGTAGACGCCACCGTAGCGATCATTCCACTGGCGGTAGAGTAAGTCCTTCTCGTGCGAGGCGGTGGCATGGGCGTGAGCTGTCTCGATATCCTCGTTCTGCTTTCTCGTCACGTACCACAAAGACAACCCCGCGATCATGGCCGACCATGCCAACCCAACCAGCCAGATGCCATACGCCGAGCAGTGGTGTCGAACGTGATTTCGCATACCTCGCAGCATGGCCACCCCCCATCCGGTTCAATCCAAGGTCTGTACTTAAGAAAGCATAGGTTCCTCACGGAGTAAAGATTCGTGGAATTTGTCCCGAAGTGCTCGATTTCACGTTCCCCTGTTACCGATGCGTGGAGTGTTGCCTTCATAATCAGGCTTCTTGAAGAACGGACCTCAGAATCCGTCCTACTTCGGCTGCGGCTGGCGCGAGCTGGGTAGAAACAACCTGTTCGGAAGGACCCGAACGATTGTGACGGGGCGGGATGATCCCACACAGCAACCACAGCCGACGGCGGTTCGGATGGATATTGGGGAAACAGCGCGGCGCCCGTGACGCACGCCTCGCGGCGTTTCGCCTACGGCCGATTCGGCGACCAGGCCGGACGCTCAACGCTTCGCGGGGCTGGTCGCGGGGAAGCCAAGGCGGTGCGAGGCGACGGGGGGGACGGTGTGCGGGCCAGGGGCGACGGCGACGTCTGCCTTGGTTCCGCCGGCCGGTCCGGTGGTTGCCCGGACGTCGGCTCCGGGCCGGGGGTCCAACCTGCCGACTTTTCCTCGAGCAGGTTGATTCGGATCGGTGCGTCGGCCTCTAAGTTCCGGCCGTCGCTGGTGGTGTAGCGGACAAACAGGTGGAGATCGTCGTGGACGGGCCGTCCGTCCGGCCACTCCATCTCCAGCCCGATGCCCTGTTTCGGGCTCCGCCGCCGCAGCATGGCGGCGGTCTGCTCGACGTCGAAATCCCATCGTGCCACCCGTGCGGAAGGCCCGTCCATGCTGGGGTCGAGCACAACCACAGAAACGGGCGCCGGTGCGTTGATCCCATGTCCCAGGGCGTCGCGGGCTTCGATCACGACTACGATCCCCTCGTCGCCGAGCCGCCCGTCCGCGTCGTAGCCGCTGGTCAACATCCGGTTGAGCACCAATTGGGTCGCTTGGCTGCTGTCGGCCTGGAGCGTCAGTCCCGAGACGTCGCTGGTGCGGCTGTGAGTAGTGCCGTTGCCGTCGCGCCTTGATTCGCCATTGGGGTCTGTGGTTTCGGGGCCAACTCCTTCGGTAGATGGGGTTGAATCTTGGTACTTCTTCAGAATATCCGGCAACTCGCCTTCGCCGAGCGGCTCACCCGATTCCAACAGCGGCGGTTGTCCGGGCGTCAATCTGGCCGGCGCCGGCGCCGGCCGCGAAACCGCCGGCGGGGCCAATTCCAGCGACGGCCTGGTACTCTGCGGCGGACCCGAGATGGTGCCAAGATCCAGTTGGCCGGGCAACGGCGCCATGCTCGGGCCCTCCGCCATGCCCGAGCGAACGTCGATGACCTGCTCTCGCAGCCGGTAGATTTCGTCTTCCAGGAGTCGGTTTTGCCGCTCCAGCAGTTCGATTTCTAATTTGGAATTCGAACGACACCCGGCCACCGCCAGGCACGCCAATCCCACAACGACCCACAGGCAAGATTTCATGCTCGGCCTCGCGCACACGAGTTCAGCGTCAGAAAACGACGGCAGGGTGTTCCCAACCGGAATCCAACAGCGATCAAGACAATAGAAAAGGACGTAAGAAAAGGTAGTCCGCCGACCAAACAGCATTGCGTAATTCGAGAAATTCCATCCGTTTCGCCCCGGCGGCCAGGCCGGGAAACTACACCGCGCGGCCGAGCGGCTAAACGGTTTTCCCGCCCGAATCACGCGCCCCCATTCAGCTTTCTCCGATGTGTTCAATCACGGCGTCGATCAGTCCGTAGTCGAGGGCCTCTTCGGCGGACATGAATCGGTCGCGATCGGTATCTTCCTCGATTTTCTTCAACGGGTGACCGGTATGCTTCAGCAGCACGCGGTTGAGCCGTTCCTTGACCTTGGTGAGTTCCTTGGCGTGGATCATGACGTCTTCGGCGGATCCGCTCACACCGCCCAACGGCTGGTGGATCATGATGCGGGAATTGGGCAGGGCCTTGCGTTTTCCGGCGGCCCCGGCGGTCAGCAGGACGGCCCCCATCGAGGCACACTGCCCGACGCAATAGGTGGCCACGTCGCAGTTGATAAACTGCATCGTGTCGTAGATGGCCAGCCCGGCCGTGACCATCCCGCCGGGGGAATTGAGGTAAAGGTGTACGTCGGATTTGGCGTCGTCGGATTGCAGGAACAGCAACTGGGCGACCACGGCGTTGGCCACCTCGTCGTTGATCTCCGAGCCAAGGAAGATGATCCGGTCCTTCAGCAACCGGCTGTAGATATCCATCGCCCGCTCTTCGCGGCCGCTCTTCTCGATCACGTAAGGAATCAGGGGCATCTCAGTCCTTGTCCTCGTCTTCTTCGGTTTTCTGCTTGGTAAGGATGTCGTCGACAATGCCGTACTGCTTGGCCTCTTCGGCGCTCATGTAGAAATCGCGGTCGGTATCCTTGGCCACCTGCTCGACCGGCTGTCCGGAATGCTCGGCCAGGATCGTGTTGAGCATCGCGCGCGACTTGACGATTTCCTCGGCGGCGATCTCGATGTCGGAAGCCTGTCCCCGCAACACCCAGGGAATCTGAGGCTGGTGAATCATCACCTTGGAGTGTGGCAGGGCGAACCGCTTCTGCTTGGCCCCCCCGGCCAGCAGCACGGCGGCGCCGCTGGCCGCCAGCCCCACGCAATACGTCGACACCGGGCAACTGAGAATCTGCATGGTGTCGTAGATCGCCAACGTGCCGTCCAGGTCGCCGCCCGGGGAGTCGATGTAGAGGTGAATGTCCTTGCGCCGGTTCTCGCTCTGCAAGAACAACAGCTTCATCACCAGGCTGCCGGGACTGCCGTTCTCGTTGCGCGGGTCGATTGCCCCGTAAAGAAAGATGATCCGGTTGTCCAGCAACAGGTCATCCACCTTCATCTGACGTTGACGTTGATAATCTCGCTGGTTGAACACCGGCAACGCCGTCTCCGGCCGACGGAAGTCACTCATAGACGACCCTTCACTGCAAAGCGTTGTATTGGGGTATTGATTTATCGGAGAAATGACAATTTCTATTCTCGAATCAGCGGCTCTTCCGGCTTGCCTCCCTCGGCCGCTTCGCCCGCTGCCTGCTGGGCCTCGGGGATATCCGACTCGCGGCCGCCGGCCGCCTGGTCGATGGCTTCCGCGTCGGTTTCCTCGAATTGGTAAGGAACTTCCTTGAACCGGGCGTGTTCGAGAATCAATTCGACCACCTTCCGCTCGACGATCTGGTTGCGCAACACGTCCATCGTGCCGCCCTTTTCCATCCGTGCCCGGACCCGACGCGGCGACTCGCTACTCTGCTCGGCGATCAAGCCGATCTCGCGGTCGTAGTCGGCCTCCTCAACGTCGATCTCTTCTTCTTCGGCAATCCGCTCGAGGATGAAATGTTCCTTCAGCGCCCGGGCGGTCGAGGCTTGGCTGTTCTGGCGGAGCTCGTTTTCGTGGGCCCGAATCTGCTCCTCGCCGAATCCGCTTCGTTGCAACTCCATCACCGCCCGTTGCAACTCCCGCTGGCTCTGCCGCTGCAGAAGCTCCGAAGGCAAGTCCCAATCGGCGGCCACCGTCAGCGAGGCGGTGATCTGGTCTCGGGCACGCTGGTGTTGTTCGTACTCCAACTGGCGTTGGAGTTGATCTTTGATCGCGTCGCGCAGATCGGCCTCCAACTCGAAGCCGCCGAGTTCCTCGAGCAACTCTTCGTCGAGTTCGGGCAGTTCGAGCCTTTTGACTTCCAGGATCTCGAACTCGGCGGTGACCTTCTGACCCCGCAGCGCCACGTTCGGCGCGTCCTGCGTCAATTCGGCCTCGGCAGAGCGCGTCTGGCCGGCCGTCGCTCCGGCCATCAACTCGTCGAACTTCTCGATCTTGCCGTCGCGGAAGCTCAGCACGGGCCGAATGCGGATCACTTCCTCTTCGGCCCTGGAGAGGACGCGGTCGCCGTGCTTGAAGGTCAGATTCGACGAGATGTAGTCGCCGGTTTCCGCCGGTCCGTCATACGGCACCAGCCGGCCGCGATTGGCCAACAAGTTGTTCAGCGCCCGATCCACGTCCGAATCGGTAAAGTCGCGGATGGGCTTGTCGATCGAGAGCCCTTTCCACTGGGGTATGTCGAACTCCGGACGCACCTCCAGATCGAATTCGAACGTCATCGGCCCCTCGGCGGGGATCTCGATCGCCTCCAGGTCGATGTCCGGCTCGCTGATCGCCGAAAGCTCGTGTTCCTCGTGCAACTGGGCCAGACTGTCCATCAACAGTTCGCTCTTGACCCGCTCGCCCACGTCTTTGCGGAAACGGGCCTCGATCAGTTTGCGCGGGGCCCGGCCGGGGCGGAAACCGGGGACCTGGGCCGTCGGCATCAGCTCGCTGAACTCTTTGTCGTAGTAGCGGCTGACGTCGTCCCGCGGAACCGTCACGCAGATATGGCGTTCGCACGCGCCGCGGGACTCGATCGCCACCTCGAGTTCCAGCCTTTGCTGCTGCCGGTTGTCCGCCTCCAAGTTGTCCGAAGCAACGTCGGCCTGGTCCTCGGCGGAAGCTGTCGATACGTCGTCCGGATCAGGGTGTTCGCTGTCTGGCATTGCTGATATCCGTGGCGTGAAAAGATCATCGGTCCGTCAAGAGCGGGTGATGGGATTCGAACCCACGACAACGACGTTGGCAACGTCGTGCTCTGCCAACTGAGCTACACCCGCTTGACCCAACCACCCCGCTCTTAGGTTGGGAACAAAATCTCCCCGGTCGATGGGGTCAGCTCATTCGGCCGTCCATCGACGAGTCTCGGAATTATAGGTCCGGCTGGCCCTCGTTCAAGTGCAATTGGGCCAAGAGCAGTTAAAACGCATTACTTGGCCGCGGTCAATACCCCTCCATCGGATGGTGGAATCTATCTGGAAGCCGCGAAACAGCCATGATGATCTATATAGTCCCCAGCACAATGACTACAGCACCCGGACAATGTCGCCAGGGAAAACACCCACATGCCCCCCTTCGGCCGGAATCCCGTCGGCCGCTGGAGCCGTGACCGTTGCTATTTTCTTGTTTTCTGATTATCATAAAGCAGTTGCAACTGCCCCCTTGTGTGCCCGCCGCGCCATCCCTCCCCACGATACCTGGGTATTTGCCCAGTCGGAGTTGAGAGGCCCTATGGAAGCCAAACTGATCGTCATCGGCGGCAAGGCCAGCAAGGACGCGATCACGCTGAGGCTGCCTGCTGTGATCGGCCGAAGCCGCGAAGCCGACCTGACCGTGGCCCATCCCATGGTCAGCCGGCGGCACTGCGAGGTGTTCGAGGTCGATGGGCTGTTGATGATCCGCGACCTCGGATCGCTCAACGGGATCGTGATCCAAGGGCAGCGAGTGACCGAAGCGCCGCTGTGTCCCGACGACGAGTTCACGGTCGGACCGCTGACGTTCCGCGCCGAGTACGAGTACGACGGTGATCTCGATGCCGTGCCTTCGCTGCAGGTCCACGAAAAGGGTGTTTCCCAGCCCGACGCGGAAGCTCCCGACTTGGCCGCCGTCAGTGAAACGCCGACCGGCGAGTCGGCTGAGACGGGACACTGGGCGACGGACGATCAGCAGCACGAGCCGGAACCGATGCCTCCACCACCGCATCGGGATGCGCCGGCCGGCGCCGCCGAACCGGCCCAAGCCATCGACCACGAAAAGGTCGACGCGCTGCCCGACTTCTTCACGACGATCAACTCCGACGCAGATCAGCCCAGCGGTCCCCAATCCGCGGACGAAGACTTCGACGAGTTTCTCAAAGGGTTTCAGTAGGTCCCCTTTTTTCGAGCGCCTACAACGAACTCAGCTTGGCGAAATTCATCGAGACGCCCAGGGGGAACACGCCGTAGATGCCGCGGGTGAAGACCAGCTCGATGAAGTCGTCGGCCAGCAGGATGGGGCTCTTGGGGACGATGATCACATCGGAGTCGGACAGCCAGATCTCGCCGGGCGGGCAAGGCTGTTTGCCGTGCAACGCGGCGTGGACGTTGACCATGGTGGCCATCAGGCGCCAGTCGTCGCCGCGGCGGAAGACCACGATCTGTCGAAGGTTCGCGCCGTTGTTCCAACTGCCGGCCATGGCGATCGCTTGCAACAGGGTGGTCGGGCCGGAGATCTCGATGCGCCCGGGCGTGGCGACCTCGCCCAGCACGTAGATGAATCGCGGCGCCCGGCGAACCAACACCGGGATCACCTCGATCCCCTCGATTCGCACCCCTTCCCGGTAACGCTCGTTCAGTTCGGTCTGCAATTCCGTGAGCGTCAATCCCTGGGCGTAGACCGACCCGATTGCCGGCAGCGCGATGGTCCCCTCGGGCGTCACCCGCACCAACTGGCTTTGACCGCCGATGCCCGCCCGTCGGTCCACCGACGCCCGGAGGTCTTCCAGGCGGGTGTTGACCTGAAGCGGCGTGACCGTGATCGCCGGCACTTTGTAGTACTTTGTGTAGAACTCTTCCAGATGGTCGCGGAGTTGCGACACGGTGCGGCTGGTGGCGCGGACCTGGCCCAACAACCGCAGCGTGATGGTTCCGTCGGGCTGGATGATCAAGTCGCGGTCCAATTCCTTATCGGTGAAGGATTCCACGCGAATCGCGTCGCCCACGTTCAGCTTGTAGGGCGTGGAGGTTTCCATCCGCGTCAGCCGGTAGATCAGGTCCAACTCGTCATCCACCCGCAAGCGATACTGCGGCACGTGGGGCAACCGGTGGTGTCCCACGTACTCGCCCTGGGCATAGGCCTGCCAGTCGATCATCCGGGCCGACTCCCAACCCCGGCAGCCGTTGCACGTAGAGCAGTCCACCCCACAAATCGGACAAGGAGCCGCCGGACCCAAGGCCTGGCAGAGCCGGATCTTCTCGGGCTCTTTCGCGCTGGCCACCCAAGTGCTTTGGCCATGGTGCTCGGTCAGACAGCACGCCACGATCAGGCACGCGCCCAACAAGACCCCCACCCTCACCCGGCGCAACGCGAAGGCCGCTCGGGGCGGGGAGTCTGCTTCATCAGACACGTGGGTCAGCAATGCGCGGTATTTCACGACCAAATCAATTCCTTTTTTCTTCCGCCCGAACCCAAGGCAGCCACCGGCCGACCATGGTTTTGACCATCGAGACGGGCGGATCCGAGCGTACGTCGGTCGACTTGCCGGCAGCAGACGCCGTCGGGGAAACGGGCAAGGGGTCAGCGGCGGGCGTCGTCTGCGGGACGGGCCCGGACTGCCCGAGAGTTTGGGCAAAGGTCTTCGGGTCCACCCATTGGATCCGGCGACTGGCTTGATTGGCGGGCGTTGGCCGGCCGGCCGTCTCGCCTTGGCGAAGGCCCATCTCGGTCCGGCGCGCCGCCGCCGAAAGTCGATTGGCCCGCCGGGCCAATTCAGGGCGGCCGAGTTGCCGATACACCATCGCCAGATTGTTCCAGCCGGTCGATTGCTGAGAGATCGAAAGGCTGTGTTTCAGGACGTCCTCCGCCTGATGAGAATCCCCGCACTTGGCCAGCAAGACCCCCAAATCGTTCGCCGCCAGGTAGTTTTGAGGATGAACCAGCAGGGCCGCCTGGAAGAAGACCATGGCCTTCGGTTCGCCGGCGCGGACGTGGCCGTTCTGCGCTGTGGTCATCGCGGCGTACAGTTTCCCCAGCCCGCGCAGGGCCATCGACCCGGCCACCTCGGTTCCCGCGGCGGCGGCGAGTTGTTCCTGGGCAAAGGTGAGGTAGCACTTCAAGGCCAGCATCGTCGTGAGGTTCCCGGTTCGGCTGTTTTTCAACACGGGCGTGCGGTGCCTGCCGACGATGTCTGCAAGGTCGAGATCGGCTTCCAGGCCCGAGCCGAGTGGGAGGAAATCCTCGGCCTCCTTGATCGCCGTCAGTCCGGCGGCCAGGCAACGGCTGTGCAGCAGGCTTCGCTGCTCGCCGTCCAGCCCCTGCGCGATCAGCCGCAAGGCCCGGATGAATTCCGCCCGGGCCGCAAAATAGGCCCCACGACCGGCCAACTCGAAGCCGTGGCGGATCTGAACGTCGGCCTGTCGGGCGATGCGTTCCATCTGTTCGGAGCGCCTGGCAGTTTTCTCCGGCGGCGGCAGCAGCGACCCGGCCGGCTGCCGAAGCGGTGGAGGACCTCGGTCGGGTGTGGGAGGCGGCTCCGTCGGCGGTTGCGGATTGCTCGGCTTGATCGCTGTGGGAGGCGGCTCCGTCGGCGATTGCGGATTGCCCGGCTTGATCACTGTGGGAGGCGACTCCGTCGGCGATTGCGGATTGCTCGGCTTGATCACTGTGGGAGGCGACTCCGTCGGCGACAGCGGATTGCCCGGCTTGATCACTGTGGGAGGCGGCTCCGTCGGCGATTGCGGATTGCTCGGCTTGATCACTGTGGGAGGCGACTCCGTCGGCGACAGCGGATTGCCCGGCTTGATCACTGTGGGAGGCGACTCCGTCGGCGACAGCGGATTGCCCGGCTTGATCACTGTGGGAGGCGACTCCGTCGGCGACAGCGGATTGCTTGGCTTGATCGCCGTCGGCAACGCCTCCCACAGAGGATGTTCGATGTCATTTTTCGGCGGGGCATTCAGCCTCAGCCGCACCGGGGGTCCGGTGAACCGACCGCGAAACGCATCGGCCGGACGGACCGTCACCAACCGCCATGGCCCCGATCCTCTCTGGTCGGGCGCCGGTCTCACCACGGGTTCCAGTTTCACCTCGTCTCTGGGCTTCACCGCGGCTTTCGGCTCCACCGCAGCTTCCCGTCTCATCTCGACTTTCGACTTCATGGCAACCGAAAGCTCCCGCAGAACCGCCTGCGGGTCGGGGAGGTGCAACTGGGGGTCCGGCACGATCAAAGACAATCGCGGCAGATTCTTTTCGTCGGGACACCCGGTCGCCAGAACTATCGAGGTCCGCTCGCCGGGGGGCAAATGCTTGCGGGATGAAACTCCGCCGGTGCCGGCAGCCGGGCAAAAAGCGGCGGTAAACGCCAGGCTCGAGAACAGCAGGGTCACCCACTGCGGCGGAATACGCGTCAGACAATCCATCGTTTCTTCCGTGACTCTCGATCCACTGGCCGATTCGCCAACGCAGCGCCCGATAGGAACACTCGTCATTGGGACCGATCGGCCGGTTTTTCCGGCGGCGCTGAGCAAAACCGGGCGGCCCGGGCGGCCTTGTCGGTGTGGCCTCCGAACAGCCGTCACAGGTCGTTCGAGCCGACCCTATCATCCGGCAGCCGCGCCACAGCCGGCCGAAACCCTCTTAGTTGTCCGAGTCGCCCGAATCGTCCGAGCCCTACCAGTCGTCCGAGCTGTCCGATCGGCAAAACCGGCCGCGCGGCCCTTGACCGCACGACGGTCTCACAACTAGGCTTTGAACATGCTGCTGTTTAAGAAAAGATTCCTTGCGGCGATTCGCTCCGGACGGAAGACGCAGACGATCCGGCTGTGGAAGCACCGGCGGATGCGCTCGGGGCAGCGGAGTTACATCCCCGGCGCCGGCTACATTCGGGTGACCGCGATCGACGAGGTTCAACTCGACGAGTTGACCGACGAGGACGCCCGGCCCGACGGCTTTGAAACGGCCGACCAGCTTCGCGCAGAGATCGCCCGCCTCTACCCGAAACAGCTCGCCGCCGCCCAGCGGGCCTATCGGATCGTCTTCCACCTGCTTCCGCCCGAAGAGCAGAAGAAGGCGTAAGGTACGTGCTTGCACGCACGCGCCTTCGATTGTTGGCCGTTTTGCGTGGGTGCGAGCACCTTAGGTTTACCCAGGTTTTCTTGAGTAATTTTTTCAAGATGTCAGGCAGGAAGCGGTAAATGCTAGCATGATTAAGTTCTTGTGGCTCAAGGGACTAGGTTG
>SDBV01004176.1_pt1 | contig 20917 bp, 14 predicted proteins | sample 2277081 | NCBI WGS metagenome assembly SDBV01 (sample SAMN10402039, study PRJNA504765) | marine sediment metagenome | isolation source: marine sediment core GS10_PC15, 223 cmbsf | place: Arctic Ocean: Southern Knipovich Ridge | collected 2010 | reverse complement strand
CCACAACCGGTGGAACCACAACCGGTACTTCTTCAACAGGCTCTATTACCTCTATCGGTTCCTCTGGTGGTTTACCGATTGCTGTCAGGTATTCAGCCTCGGTCTCAAACAACTGGTATCGGAATATATCTCTTGATCCTACGTTTTCCTCTGCAAAAAGAGACTGGTAACCGTACTTACCATTTCCAACAGGGGAAAAGAAAAGGTCATCGTCAGTGGTATTGACAGGATACCCCAGATTTTTTGGTTCACTCCAGCTTCCATCTGCAAGTTTCTCAGAATAAAAGATATCGAAACCTCCTATACTGTGGTGTCCCTGTGAAGTAAAGTACAGAACCCTGCCATCTTCTGAAATAAACGGATGATCCTCATTTAAGGTAGTATTTATGCCTGCTCCAAGATTCAGTGGTTCACCCCATCCTTCTTTCCCGTCACGGCTTACCCATATATCCATTCCACCCTGTCCTGTTTTCCGGTTGCTGGAAAAGTACAGGTAATTCCCATCTGTGGAAATACTTGCATGAGATTCCCAAAATTTGGTGTTGATCCACTTATTCAGCAGCTTTGCTTTAGTCCACCGTTCACCTTCAAAAGTACTCACCAGGATATCAGAATTGAAATTGTCCTCCTGGTTCAGGTACAATACCTTACCATCCTTGCTTATGCTGTTCACATAGAGCTTTCCCTCAGGTTCCAGTTCTGAAGTAATCTGCCGGGGTTCAGTCCATTCCCCATCTTCCTTATGAGAGATCAACACAGATTCATAAAATTTCAGGGATGACATATAGACCATGGTCTGTTCATCAAATGTAACGATGGGATTATAATCTGCCGTACTTGTATTGATTAATTTCCCGGTATGTTCCCTGATATAATATACAGGGTTTTCCATTGCAATTTTTGCATTGTTTGCTGCTTCAATTTGTTTGTCGGTATAGAGTGCCATCTCGGATTCATCATCCTTAAGTAACTCTTTATAAGTATTGTATGATTCAACAGCCTTGTCCAGCTGATTATCAATCCTGTAAGAATTACCTATGTAGAGCCATGCATCAATAGGAGCAGTTGTTTCCTTAAATACCCCCTCCTTATACCTGGATGAGACATTTTTCGTAGCTTTTTCAAGATGCGGGATGGCTTTGCTTTTCTCACCCGGTATGTATTGGTAGCATATGCCCATCCTGTAGTTAATGTTAGCATTGTTCTCATAACCTCGGGTATAAAGCTTCTGATACTCCATCAGGGCATCGGGATAGGATTCTTCCATAATCCAGAATTCTGCTTCATAGAAGATGTCACGAAGTACCTTCTGGTATTCCTGGGCCTGGATAATTCCTGAGAGGAAAAGGAATGTGAAAAGAACCGGCTGTATCTTTTTCATGGAAGGATAGTTTGTTGGTAGTATAGCAAATTTATAACTTAATTGGAATAATTGAAAAAAGTTTTACACTTATTGAGGAAGAACATGGTGGCATTTCAGGACCAGGATCGCTGGTAGTCGCGAGCTACCTATGATTCAGAAGGTTTTAAATGGTTCCGATAGTATGGATTTATCTGACTGTGGAGTCATATCCGGGGAAGTGATTATACGGTTTCATCCTCTTTGTCGGATTCCTTTCGACGTACAAACAGGAATATAAGTAATATCAGTGCCAGTCCACCGAATAAAAGGAAGATCCAGCCTTTACCGCCCTTTTCCTTTTCTTCGATCTGAGTGGGAGTAATTATTTCTTGAACAATGGGCTCCTGTTCTACTATCTTAAGGAGATTCAGAAATAACCTGATAACATCCTCTTCGGTATAATTGTTAAAACTGGCCTGTTCGATCAGGTATTTGTACAGATCATCAAGGTTGCGGATATTGTTTTGTTCGGTATCTAGATTAAGCAGGAGATTTAACAATTCGCCGGATGATGTTCCAATAAGTAACTTAATTATCTCAATGAGATCCTCCTTTTCAAGGTAATTCAGCATCAGGATCAGTGCATCTTCCTCTGTATAATCATTGTTCTCTGCCTCTTTAATCAGGTAGGAAATCAATTCAACAGGAGAATCAATGCCCTGCTCTTCAGTATCGAGCTCACTGAGGACTTTTAGCAAATCACCACTGGCATTCTCCGTAAGGTTTGAATGAAGTTCATGAAGTTCTTTCTTCTGTGAAAGGAGTGCGAACATTCTATTGACATCATCTGATGAATACCCGTATTTGTCAGCCTCGGAGATCAGGTGTTCATAAAGCTCCTGCAGAGTTCCGACTTCAGAGTAATCTACCTCCTCAAGTGCCCTGATAAGATCTTCGTTATCAGTTAATTTAAGTAATTCCTTTGTATATCCGGACAGGTACTCAGCCTGCATGGTTGTGATAACCATATCGTGAACATCCTGACGAGTGTAATTGTACTCATCCACATGGTCTCTTAACCAGAATATCAATTCTTCTTCACTGGTAATGCCTTCTTTTTCAAGATCGAGTCCGATCAGAACTTCCTGCAGTCCATCAGTTGAAAATTCTGTAAGATTCTCCCGCAAAATCTCTGTAGCTTCCAATTCATTGGCAGGAGTGATTATCAGAAGCCTGTTAATTTCATCCACCGAATAATCCTCATTTGCTGCCTGTTCTAGGAGATACTTATCCAGCTGGTCCGCAGTCAGAATACCAAGTGCGGCCAGGTCGACTCCAATAAGGAGATTCTTAAGGTCACCACTTGCATTTTCTGTAAGTCTGGCAAGATAGTCCTCCAAACCTTCTTCCATCTGGACTTGTTGCTCAAGTTCTTGTATGTCAGCGGTATCTGTTACACCATCTCTTGGAGTATAAATAACATGAACATTTTTGTAACTATGATTTCGCCTTCTGTCGATCAATTTGAATTGCAGAAGGTTGTCTCCGGGAACCGGTGCATACAGATATGTGAAATGCCGGCGTTCGATGGGGAAGGAATCCTGGCTGACCAGCTGTCCTTCCTGGATTATATCAAGGTAAAGATCTGCTTTCCTTTCGAGGGTCAGGTCAATCTTAATTGTATCATCGGTATCTACAAGTAGCAGTGTGTCTTTAATCTTTATATCATCCTGAATGGTTATGTCCAGAAGGTGAGCGGCCTGGGTGAGGAGTATGGCCTGTTTCAATGCAAGATCCTTCTCCCTGTAGTCATCCGGGATAGTAAATGCTGAGGAGGTAGTTTCAATATCTTCGCCCTCTACGAGAATTTCATAATTACCTGCCGGCGCTTCAAAGGTAAACTCACCGGTTTCCGGGTCTGCATATACCATTATAATGGTGTCCCTTGTATGCTGGTTTATCACAGCAATCCAAACCGGGTTTGATAGCTTAGCAAGGCTTGTAATTCCAACTATTCCATTCACCTGGAATTTTCGCGGATGGGTTTCTGAATAGATTTCATACAGGTAGATGTCGGTAAGTCCGAATCCCCCATCCAGCAAACGAGGGAAATACGCAAATTTCCCATTTCTTACGGGATTAAAAAATACGTCATCGTCTGTAGTGTTAATTGGATATCCTGCATTTATAGGTATTGACCATTCCCCATTTTCAAATTTAGTTGAATAGAAAACATCATAGCCGCCCATATTATAATGGCCGTAGGAACTGAAGTAAAGCGTTTTACCGTCTTCCGTTAAGAAAGGTGTTTCCTCATTATAGCGGGTATTTATTGTGGGACCCAGATTAACCGGTACCCCCCATTCACCATCTTCTTCGCGAATGGAATAATAAATGTCAAGTCCCCCAATAGTCCCCTTCCGATTACTGGTAAAATACAAGGTGTCACCTGATCGGGTAAAACAGGCATGGGATTCCCAGTACTTTGTGTTTATGTTATCGTTCAACCTGACGGGAGGAGTCCAGAATCCATCCACGAGTTTACTGGAATAGAGGTCTCCTATGAAATTATCACTGCGGTAAATGATTAGTTCATCACCTTCATAGTTCAGAGCGGTAGGATAGGCATCCTCATCCACGGCCATTTCCTGCATCAGGATCCTTGGGAATGACCATCCCCCCTCCATCTTCTCGCAGAAGGCAAGGGCATCAAAAAATGCCTGTTTCTGTATATAGACAATTTTGGTTTCGTCTCCGGAGATAACAGGGTGGACATCCGAATGTCTAGTGTTAATTCTTTCACCCAGGTTCACAATGTCAAAATCTACAGGTCTGGTCTGCAATTCCTTGGCGTTTTCACATGCTTGTATCTGCTCATTCACAAGATCAAGGTCATACAGTTCAGGATCAGCCTGTGCTTTAAAAAGATCATAAGTCTCAATGGCTCTGTCAAGCTGCCCGTTGATCCGATAGGCATTACCAAGATAAAAATAGGCTTCAAGTGGTGCGCTGTTTTCCTTGAAGCTATTTTCCTTGTACTTCAGGTTAATATTCTCACAGGCCTTTTCAAGGTATTGAATTGATTCACTTTTCCTGTAGGGGTGATGCAAATAACACACTCCAATTTTATAGTTGATATTATCGTTCTCGGGGTATTGTTTATTGATGGGCTCATAATAGGGCAGGGCTTCGATGTATTCCTCAAAAAGAAAATAAGATTCTGCCTCCAGGAACATCTCCCTGAATTCCCCGGAGATCTGTGAAATGGCATTTCCGGCCAGAAGGGAAATCAGAAGTAGTAGAGTTTGGCGTCTCATTTAGACAAATTTAACAATTATCACGAAAGAATTAAACCTGTTCGCTGTCAATAGACCTCTGTAACATAGTTTTTTGACAGAATTACCCCATGCGCTGCATCAATGTATCCAATGGCCTTATCAAATATTCCTGTCAGGGTTAAATCTCTGCAGATGGTCCCCGATGCTTTTAAGGAACAATCCGCCCAAAGCGCCATCCACAACACGGTGATCATATGCAAGTGAAAGCACAAGTAACTGACGGATCCCGATGGTGTCACCTTCAGGAGTCTCAACTACAGCAGGTTTTTTCAAAATTGCCCCAATAGCCAGTATGGCAACCTGAGGTTGGTTGATGATGGGAGTCCCTGCAATATTCCCAAATTGTCCCATATTGGTCACGGTAAACGTACCACCCTGTATTTCAGCGGGTAGGAGCCTATTCATCCTTGCTCTTTCAGCCAGATCATTAACCTTGCCTGCAAGTCCCGCAAGATTCAGACTATCAGCGTTATGGATTACCGGTACGATAAGGTTGCCGTCAGGCAGCGCCGCTGCCATACCAAGGTTAATATGGTGTTTGCGGATTATCTTGTAGCCGTCAACCGAAACATTTATCCGGGGTTGTTCTTTCAGGGCCTTTATTACAGCCTCAAGAATCAGTGTTGTAATTGTTAGTTTCTGATTGTATTTCTCCCGGAAGTTATCTTTTACCCTGCTTCTCCATTGGACTAACTCGGTAACATCCGATTCCACGAAAGAGTTCACATGGGGTGCTACCTGTTGAGAATAAACCATATGGTCGGCAATCAACTTTCTCATCCTGTCCATCTCCTCAACAGTTGAAGGTCCGCCTCCATAGATCTGTTCACTGCTGATTACCTGCTTTTGCGGATCTTTTATTTCCGGGCCAATATCTTCTTTTCCTGTAATATCTCCCGCTGTGGCGGCTTCATGCTTTGCAGGGATTTTTTCGGAAAGGTAGGTCTGAACGTCCTCTCTGGTTATCCGACCACCGGCACCGCTGCCTTTAATTCCCATCAGTTCAGAGGGACTGAGATCATTATCTGTTGCAATCTTTCGGATAGCCGGAGAAAGAAAGGCAATGTCCTTAAATAACATGACTTGAGGTGCCGGAATGGCCTCCACCGGCAGATCACTGGTTGCAGCCGGCCTCTTTTCAGCCGGTTCATCTTCTATGTCCTTTTCTTCTGAAGTTGAAATCAGGGCCATTACCTGTCCAACTTTGGCGGTATCCCCTTCCTTAATCATTATTTTAAGGATTGTACCACTACCGGGTGAGGGCAATTCGCTGTCAACCTTATCAGTGGCAACTTCCACAACCGGCTGGTCTTGTTCAATATGTTCACCTTCCCGAACAAGCCAGCGGGTGACCTCAGCCTCTATTATACCTTCGCCCATGGCGGGCAGGATTATTTCAATCATGCATTTGTGTTTGTCCGGTCTTAACTATTAAGATTGTTTAAAAATAAAGAATTTTTCAGGTAGAGATCAAAAAATTACTGCTTTCTTCCAATCTTGGGTAAACTTCTCATCAGGATTCCGGCATCGGTAAAGACTGAGTAATTTTTTACATACATCAGGTTCAGGCTGTCTTTGATATCCTGAGGGATATCCTCTCCTCCAAGTGCATCTGATGGGAAAAGTATTCCCGGCCGGATACTCGGAAGTCTTGGCTTATCAGGCGAGGGATGAAAACCAACCCAGGAGTACTTACCGGATAGAACATTAAGTATATTAAGGAAAGCTTGTCCGGGGTTTTTCACGGCGAACAGCAGAACCGGGTAGAAAACTATCAGCAACAGTGAAGAAAGAAAATCAAACAGACGCTTTACTCTTTTGTTAGATGGTTTTGTAATTGATTCAAAATCAATAAGATAAACATCTCCCGGAGTATTGATGGAATGGCTGCCTATAATTGAAAGGCTTTCGGGCGGGGCAATCTTATATTGGACCCTCTCATTGGCCAGGGTCATCATCTGACCAATAATATCCTGGGAAGAAATATCGCTGGCACAAAAGATCAGCTCATCAATTTTATTGATCTTGATGATTTCACCCAACTGGTTAATATGACCTGTATAGTCCTCATCATCACGGGGCTCAGGGTTTACATAACCCACAACATTGAGATTGGATTCAGCCTTACTGAGAAGTCCCTGCACGCGGCTGGCCTCGGCATGTTTTCCTACAATAATCAACTTTTTATTCCTTTTTTCTTCGAACCGGAAACCTGTGAGCCGTGTAATATGGAAGAGTATACTCAGAAGGTAGGCAGATAATGTGGCCCAAAGAGTCCCAATAAGAAGCAGCATCCTCGAAAAGCGAAGACTTTCGGGAAGCAATGCATAAATAACCAGAATTGCTCCGGTACCAATAAATATCCCCTTAAAAATATTAAAGGGTTTTACCGGGGTATCATATGCGCCGGAAAGGAATAGTGATAGAAGCCATAGAAGTATGTAGATTGGTACCACGATCGTCATGTATTCAATTGGATATGAGGATGTTCCCTGAAATTTGTACTGCTCCCAGATTGGTTTTATCATATAAAATCCAAGGTAGATCAGAGCCGCCTGAGTTAGGGGAGGAGTAAAGTTTCTGACAAAACGCCGGCTTAGGGCGAGAAATGCTCTGAAATATATAGCCATATTAATGATTAGGGAGTAGGTTCTGGCCATATTCCTTGAGAAATGTTTTCGGGCAAATATCCTCATGGCATCGTAAAAGGTCATGACATAATTCAGACTGCCTTTTTTAGTGCTTTCCCCTTTGTAGTGGATTATTGTTGTTTCCGGGAAATATATGTTTTTATAACCTGCTTTTATTAGTCTGTATGAAAGGTCAATATCCTCTCCATACATGAAGAAGGTCTCATCAAGGAGTCCGACTTCATCGAGTGCTGACTTTCTCAGCATCATAAATGCCCCTGGAAGGATATCAATTGAGTGAACCTTATCCCTGTCAAGGTAGCCAAGGTGGTAACGGCCGAAAATCCTGGATTTAGGAAAGAGCCTTGAAAGGCCGAATATTTTATAGAATGCTACCCCCGGAGAAGGCAGAGCTCGTTTGGATTCAGGAAGGAACTCCCCGTTGCCGTCGATCATTTTCACTCCGAGTCCCCCGGCATCAGGATGTTCATCCATATAGCTCATGCATTTATCAAGGGTATCCTCCTCGATTACTGTATCAGGATTTAACAGGAGGACATATTTCCCCGACGATTCCCTGATGGCCTGGTTATTGGCCACCGAAAATCCAAGATTCTCATCGTTTCGGATTAGTTTAACACAGGAGAATTTTTCCTGTACCATTGCACAGGATCCGTCAACAGAATTATTATCCACCACAAAAACCTCAGTTTCCATGTTGCGGCTTGCTCTTTCGACGGAGTGCAGGCACTGCTCCAGAAAGTACTTGACGTTGTAATTAACAATGACAATGGACAGGTCCATAGACGGAGTTACTGGTGACAATAGAACGAATACGAATTTAGAAAATTATTATCACGATCTGATTTTGTAGTTTGAAAACTCACAAAACATTGTCAAGTATCACCTGGTTTCGGGTAAGGTCCTCAATATTCTCCCGCTTACGGATGAGATAATCTTTTTTATTGTGGATCAGAACCTCAGCGGGACGGTATCGTGAGTTATAGTTTGAGGACATGGAGAAACAGTATGCACCTGTATTCTTGAATACAAGGACATCACCTTCGGAGATTTCACTGATTTTACGGTTCCAACCAAAAGTATCCGTTTCGCATATGTATCCGACAACTGTATAGATCCTCAGTTTTCCTGAGGGATTTGAAACATTTAGGATCTGGTGATATGCATCATAGAACATGGGACGGATAAGATGATTCATTCCGGTGTCGAGTCCCGCAAACATAGTCGATGTTGTCTGCTTGACAACATTAACCTTTGCAAGGAAATACCCTGCTTCAGATACCAGGAACTTGCCGGGTTCAAAGGCGAGGATGAGATCCTTCCCATAATCAGTGCAAAAATCTTTGAATCGTTCAGAAAGGCTATGCCCGAAAGCTTCTATATCCGTATAATTATCGCCTTCTCTGTAGGCAACCTTGAATCCGGAACCGATATCAATACATTCCAGGTCGGGGAATCCTTTAGCTGTATCCAGTAATATCTCAATCCCCTGCATGAAAACTTCCACATCCAGGATATCCGATCCTGTATGCATATGTAAGCCCTCCACTAACATATTGTTGGTTTCAATTACTCTTTGTACGTGAGGCATCTGATAAATGGAAATGCCGAATTTAGAGTCAATATGTCCAGTGGATATTTTCTGGTGACCCCCTGCCATGATATGTGGATTAATACGAATCCAGACCGGAACATTATTTCCATGCTCATGCCCGAATTGTTCGAGGATTGAAATATTGTCGATATTAATCCTGACACCTTTTTTTACTGCAAGATTAATTTCCTCAAGTGAAACACAATTTGGGGTATAAATAATGTCAGCCGGTTCGTATCCTGCTTCCAGTCCAAGCATTACTTCCTGTATCGAAACGGCATCCAGTCCCGCACCAAGTTTACAGAAAAACCTCATCACATTAATGTTTGACAGGGCTTTGCAGGCGTAATAAACTTTTACCCTGGAACTTTTGAAAGAATTAACCAGCTGTTTGTATTGCTTCTCCATTTTAGCAGTTTCGTAAACATACAGGGGAGAGTCATATTTTTCGATCAGGTCCTGTAAGGGGACACCATCAATTACATACTGGTTGTTTAAGAGTTCCATGACTGAAGAATTATTAAAATAAATGACAAATATACATTTGAAAAGGGAATTGGAGAAAGGATCCGGTTTTTCTATCCAGGATTTTCTGGATGGGATTCTGCATTCTACTCCGGATCGCCCTGTTTTCGTCCAGCGAAACTGGATTCAAAAGGTTTTCGGTCAACAATTGAACGGCCAAGGGTGATTTCATCTGCATATTCCAGTTCGTCACCGATAGCTACTCCTCGTGCAAGGGTGCTCACACGGACAGCGTGGGGTTTCAGTCTCTTATAGATATAGAAATTTGTAGTATCACCCTCCATGGTTGTGCTGAGGGCAAGTATGACTTCCTCGATGCTACCATTTTTAATACGTTGTTCAAGGCTGTCGATTGTAAGGTCGGCAGGACCGATTCCATCAATAGGTGAAATGATACCGCCCAGAACATGATATAGTCCCAAGTACTGATTGGTATTCTCAACCGACATCACATCCCTGATATTTTCCACAACACAAACCAGGCTCGAATCCCGCTTGGGATTTGCGCAGATCTGGCATGTCTCGGTATCCGATATGTTTTTACATGTCTTGCAATGATGGATGTTCCTCTTTAGTTTAATCATTGCATTACCAAAAGTTTCGACATCCTCCTGCTCCTGCTTCAGCAAGTGCAGTACCAGCCGCAGAGCAGTCTTGTTGCCAATTCCCGGTAGGCTGGCAAACTCCCGGACTGCCTGTTCAAGGAGTTTGGAAGGATAGTTATGGAATGCAGACATATCAGTTCATTAAGCGAATTCCAAAAATAACATCTAATTCCACATCAGGCAATTTTTTTCTTTATTTGTATGCGGGTATCAAATTCCGGAAATATGTCCCCTCTACTGTTACTGATTATTATTCTCATCTATTTTGCCATTATCCTGGTGATAAGCCAGCTTACAGGGCGAAAAGCTGATAATGAGTCATTTTTTCTGGGAAACCGCCGCTCTCCATGGTATATCGTGGCTTTTGGTATGATCGGGGCCTCATTGTCAGGCGTTACTTTTATTTCCGTACCTGGATGGGTGGGTACAAGCCAGTTTTCCTATATGCAGATGGTCATGGGTTACCTGGTTGGCTATTTTGTCATTGCACAGATACTGCTACCACTATACTATCGCCTGAACCTAACCTCTATATATACATACCTTGAAGGCAGATTCGGGTTTTTCTCATACAAGACCGGAGCAACTTTCTTCCTGATCTCGCGTGTGATCGGTGCTTCTTTCAGGCTATACCTGGTTGCAGGAGTACTGCATATCAGCATTTTCGGTAACTGGAACATCCCTTTCTGGACCACAGTAGTTATTACTATTTTGCTTATCTGGCTGTATACCTACCGGGGAGGTATCAGAACCATAATATGGACGGATACCCTTCAGACATTGTTTATGCTCCTGGCTTTAGTAATGAGTGTGGTTCTGATCAGCAGGGCAATGGACCTGAATTTCTCCGGCATGGTACGGAGCATTGCCGAAAGTGATTATTCAAAAGTATTCTTCTTTGAAGACTGGAGGTCCGGGGATCACTTTATCAAGCAATTTTTCAGCGGTGCATTCATTGCAATAGTTATGACGGGACTGGACCAGGATATGATGCAGAAAAATCTTTCCTGCCGGAACCTGAGGGATGCAAAGAAAAATATGTACTGGATGAGCATTTCCCTGATCCCTGTAAATCTGTTATTTCTATCACTCGGTGCACTTCTTTTTATTTTTGCCAACCAGTTTGCCATTTCTCTTCCGGAACAGTCGGATGATCTTTTCCCCTTGATTGCCACCCAGGGGCATCTTCCACCTGTCGTTACAGTATTTTTCATTCTGGGACTTGTGGCTGCTGCATATTCCAGTGCTGACTCGGCCCTGACTTCCCTGACCACATCTTTCACTGTGGATATACTGAATGGGTCAAGGCTTTCCGAAGAAAAACTCAAGCGAATGCGTATGATGGTCCATATCGGGATTTCGTTGACGTTGCTCTTCGTCATACTACTTTTCAGGGCGATTAATAACCAGAGTGTAATATCAGCAGTTTTCACCGTAGCGGGATATACTTACGGTCCACTTCTGGGTTTCTACAGCTTCGGACTTTTCACGAAATACAAGGTTAAAGACCGCTGGGCACCCCTGGTGGCTATCGCTTCTCCAATCCTCTGCTACATCATCAGCTCAAACTCCGAAGTCCTGCTCAATGGATACAATTTTGGCTTCGAACTCCTTATCCTGAACGGTCTGCTGACTTTCTTTGGACTTTTCATAATTCGTACTAGGAACGGGGATTAATCACCCCCTGCACCTAATTGAGGAATAGGGATATAGGTTATGCCTGACGTCGCGTTAGCGATGTAGCAGCGATCTATATTCCTATTCTGAAAAGTCTATCTCACCCTTTCCGACAGAATAAATTTCAGAAAGGATGGTACTGTAGGCCTCGTAAATTTTACGGCGCTTTAGCTTTGCAGTGGGTGAGAGTTCACCGGTTTCTGAACTCCATTCATCCTTAACAAGCCGGATCCTCTTGATCCTTTCATGTTCGTTAAGGTCCTTGTTTAATTCCTTAACTTCCTTATTCACACGGTCGTTTACCTCCTTAAAGCCAATTAGTTCCTCGTTGTCCTGATACTTAATATCATGCCTGGAAGCCCATTCATGAAGAAAGGGGAAGTTTGGAGAAATAATTGCTGATGCAAATTTTTCATTCTCTCCCACAACCATTGCCTGTTCTATGAAGAAAGATTCCTTTAATTTATTTTCAATGACCTGTGGAGCGATGTATTTACCGTTTGATAATTTGAACATTTCCTTCTTACGGTCAGTGATTTTAAGGTATTTCCCCTCAATAAACTCACCTATATCACCGGTATGGAACCATCCATCATCGTCGATAACCTCTTTGGTCAGTTCGGGCTGGTTATAATAGCCCATCATTACATTGGGACCCTTGCAGAGAATCTCTCCATCTTCCGCAATCTTTACCTCAACTCCTCCGCTTACCACAGGTCCGACCGTGCCGAACATTACCTCATTGGTAACAACGTTGTTCGCCGCGATAACGGGTGAGGTTTCTGTAAGTCCGTAACCTTCCAGTACCTGGATTCCGGCTGCCCAGAAGACCCTGGCAAGCCTTGGCTGGAGGGCTGCAGATCCGGAAACAATAATCTTAATATTTCCCCCCAGGGCTTCACGCCATTTCGAGAAAATCAGCTTATCTGCAATTTTCAGTTTCTGGTGATAGAACCAACCATTCGGAGGATTCAATTCAAACCTTAGTCCAAGGTTTACAGCCCAGAAGAAAATACTCTTCTTAATACCTTTTAGGTCCTTGCCTTTCCCCATGATCTTGTCATAGACACGCTCCAAAAGGCGGGGGACTGTCAGGAAAATTTCGGGTTTAATCTCCTTTACATTATCCACAATGGTTCCCATATTTTCAGCATAATAGACGGCTATGCCCAGGTACTGGAAATGGTAATTAACCATTCGCTCATAAATATGGCTGATGGGCAGGAAGGAGAGGGTTTTATCCCCGTGGCCAAGGTTATGAACCTCTGCTGTGGCTTTGAAATTGCTGACCACATTGTTCTGGGAGAGTTTCACTCCCTTTGGAAATCCAGTGGTCCCGGATGTATACAGGAGAGTGAAAAAGTCCTCCGGTTTGACAGAAGCTTTTAATTTTTCCAGTTCATCCTTAAATCCGTCGGCAGATTTTTTACCAAGTTCAACAACATCCATCCAGTTTTTGGCACCCTCCACATCATTAAATGTGTAAACCTCCTTCACGGATTCGACCTTGTCTGCAATAGGTTTAATCTTGTTGTAAAGTGCTTTGTCGGAAAGGAAAATTACCGAGGGTTTTGAGTCTTTCAGGATGTATTCATATTCTTCTTTGCTGATGGTAGGATAAATCGGCACATGGATTATCCCGGTCTGTGCAATTCCCATATCAACGAAGTTCCACTGGGGGCGATTGTTCGAAATAGTGGCTACCTTATCTCCTTTTTTGAGTCCCATCGCCAAAAGTCCATAAGAGACATTGTTCGCGAAATCAATGTACTGGTCTGATGAGTAACGAACCCATACCCCTTCCTCTTTGCCTGCCAAGGCATCTTCCATTTTGTATTTTTCCTTGTAAAGGTTCAGCAGATCAAATGTCCTGGTGATTTCCATAATTCATGTTTTTAGGATTAGTAAATCAAATATATGAAAATATTCGGGTATGGAGTTTTGTATATCTTTGCCACATGAAAAAACACATATTAGTATTGCTGGCGGGGTTGATATTCCTGTCCTTCACAAAAGACAATCCTGCCTACAAGATTTACAATTCCAAAGGGAAAGATATAAAGTACTCGAAGATGCTTGCCGAGCTTTCTGAGGCAGAAGTGATACTTTTTGGGGAGTACCATGACAATCCTATTTCCCACTGGCTGCAGATTGAAATTACAGGCGATCTTTATGAGGCCCTTGCAGATTCCCTCATCCTTGGAGCAGAAATGTTTGAGGCTGATAATCAGTTGCTTTTGGATGAATATCTGAGTGGATTGTGCACAGAAACTTATTTTGAGTCTCAGGCAAGGTTATGGGATAATTATAAAACGGATTATAAACCTCTGTTAAAATTTGCTGTTGATAGTAATCTCATGTTTGTAGCAACCAATGTTCCAAGGCGCTATGCCAATCTGGTTTACCGGGAGGGTTTCGAAGGACTTGAAACCCTTTCAGATGAAGCAAAGGCATATGTGGCTTCAATTCCCATAGACTATGACCCCGAATTACCCGGATATAAGAAAATGCTCGAGATGGGCGCCCATATGGGAGGAGGAATGAGCGCAGATAATCTGCCGAAGGCACAGGCAATCAAGGATGCAACCATGAGCCATTTTATACTTCAGAACTGGTCGGTCGGTAAGCTGTTTTTACATTTCAACGGTTCGGGCCACTCCGATAATTATGAAGGAATTGTATGGTACCTGCAACAGGAGATGCCCGATTTGAAGATTGTTACGATTACCACAGTAATGCAGGAAAGTGCGGAAAAACTGATGGAAGAATCAGCCAGCCAGGCCGATTTCACAATTGTGGTTCCCGAAAATATGACAAGGACCTATTAGCCTGTATTCTCAGACTGACTTTTCAATAATCCCGGCAAGCATGCTTATGGCTTTCGGAATGCCTGATGGATTTTTTCCACCTGCGGTAGCATAGAAATCCTGTCCTCCACCTCCACCCTGGATTTCACTGGATACCTCCCGGATTAACTTTCTTGCATCCAGATTCAGTTCTTTGACAAGGTTCTCGGAGATCATCACGGTCAGGTGAGCCTTACCATCCAGGTCAGTTCCGATAATCAGGACCAGGTTTTTAACCTCTTTTTTCAGTTCAAACGCCAGAGTCTTAATGTTTTCTGCCGGCCTGATCATCAATTCCTCAGCGATAAGGTTGATATTACCAACTTTACGGATCTTATTCACCATGTTTTTCATTGCAACCCCTCTCAGGTCCTTACTAAATCCCTCATGCATCTTTTTCATCTCTGCATTCTCGGAAATTGTTTTCTGGATGGTTGCAATAATATTATGCGATTTGAAAAGCTCTTGCAGGGTATCGATTATATCAAGCTTCTGGTCTACAAATTTTTCGGCTGCAGGTCCTGCCACTGCCTCAATGCGCCTTATCCCGGCTGCAATAGCTGATTCCCTTGTGATTTTAAGGAACCCGATATTTCCTGTAGAAGCAACATGGATACCTCCGCAAAGTTCGATGGAGTCACCGAATTTAATTACCCGAACATTGTCTCCGTATTTCTCACCAAAAAAGGCCATTGCCCCCATATCCATGGCCTTATTCATGGGAACAGAACGTGATTCCTCAAGTACTGCATTCTCGCGGATCAACTGGTTCACTCTTTTCTCAATCCTGTCCAGATCCTCCTTTTCCACTTTTGAGAAATGGGAGAAATCGAACCTTAGGTAATCGGGATGAACAAGAGAACCTTTCTGCTCTACATGTGTCCCAAGTATTTCCCGGAGAGCAAAATGCAATAGATGAGTTGCTGTGTGATGGTATGAAGTAGTAGTCCTGGCCTTCCGGTTTACAAAGGCCTGAAATGTTACATCCGGATTCTTAGGTAATTTATCGGCAATATGAATAATAAGGTTGTTTTCCTTTTGGGTATCCAGGATACGGACTTTTTCAGATACTGCTTCAAGTGTACCGGTATCGCCTACCTGTCCACCACTCTCCGCATAAAACGGAGTTTTGTCAAAGACAAGCTGGTAGCGGATCTTTCCCTTTTCTTTAGTTTTGCGGTAACGTAGAATTCGTATATCTGCCGCACTTTGATCGTAACCAAGAAATACGGTTGACTCAGGCGGAGCTGATTCAGAGACTTCCTGCCAGTCTTCACGTGTCACGGCTGCAGCATCCTTTGAGCGTGATTTCTGGGCAGCCATCTCTTTTTCAAATTCGTCCTGGCTTACTTTGAGATTATTTTCTTTCAGGATGAGGCTGGTAAGATCAAATGGAAAACCATAGGTGTCATACAGTATAAAGGCTGACTTTCCGTCGATTGAGGATTCTTTCTTCCTCCGTGCTTCAGCTATCAGTTCGTCAAGCATTCCTATCCCGTTTGCAAGAGTTCTCAGGAATGAACTTTCCTCCTCAAATATGACTTTTTCTATCAGGTCTTTTTGATCTCTTATCTCGGGATATGCATCTCCCATCTCCTTTGCCAGTGTTCCTGCCAGACGGTGCATGAAGGGTTCTTCCTGACCCAGGAAGGTGTATGCATACCGGACTGCCCGTCTGAGTATCCTGCGAATAACATATCCTGCCTTGTTATTTGATGGAAGCTGGCTGTCAGCGATGGAAAAACTAACGGCACGGAGGTGGTCCGACACCACACGCATTGCAATATCAGTTTCTTCACTTTTACCATATGGGATTGAAGTGATCTTGACTATTTCCCCAATAATGGACTGAAAAATATCAGTATTGTAATTTGATTGCTTACCCTGCAAAACCATGGCCAGCCGTTCGAGTCCCAGACCCGTATCTATATGCTTCATCGGCAGGGATTCCAATTTTCCGTTGCCTTTTCGATTGTACTGTATAAAAACCAGGTTCCACAATTCGATCACCTGCGGGTGATCCCTGTTTACAAGATTGGCACCATTTGTTTTCTTTCTTTCCCCTTCACTGCGTATGTCAATATGTATCTCAGAGCATGGTCCACAGGGCCCTGTTTCGCCCATCTCCCAGAAATTATCCTTTTTAGAACCCTTCAAAATTCGATCATCCGGCAGATAAACCTTCCAGTGATCGTAAGCTTCCTTGTCCATTTCCAGAGAATCGGATGAATCTCCCTCAAAAATTGTGGCATACATCCTTCCCCCATCAATTCCAAGTTTACCGGTAAGAAACTCCCACGCCCAATCAATTGCCTCTTTTTTGAAATAATCCCCGAAAGACCAGTTTCCAAGCATCTCAAACATCGTATGATGGTAGGTATCATGTCCTACTTCTTCAAGGTCATTGTGTTTGCCGGAAACCCTGAGACATTTCTGGCTGTCCGCTATTCTTGATTTCGTAACCGGCTCATTACCAAGAAATAAATCTTTGAACTGGTTCATGCCTGCATTGGTGAACATCAGGGTTGGATCGTCCTTTACAACCATAGGTGCGGATGAGACAATATGATGATCCTTTGAGTTGAAATAGTCCAGAAATGCTTTACGAATATCCTTTGCCTGCATTGCCGTGATAGAGTTAAAATGTAACCTTATTTTGAAAAATACGTATAGATGTTCTTGCCTTAAAGGCTATAAATTAATGTGTTGTAAAATTAGTTTTTTTTTGGCTGAGATTTGGTGGAATATGATTGAATTTATACATTCGTGACTTAGTTTTCATTGCATGGGTAAGCAACAGTTTCATTTTAATCCAGTTACGCATCGTTTTGAGTCCTTTAAACCTGGACTTGGAAAACGCCTGATTCGTTATGGCCTTCCTTTACTGTTAGCAGTTGTCCTTTCTTTTGGAATAAGGTATTCACTTGGACGGCATTTGAACAATCCGAAAGAAAATAACCTTCTTGTAGAAAAAGAAATCCTGGTCGATCAATATTTGACAGTTGAAAAGCGGATACTTGAACTGGAAGCTTCCCTTAAGGAATTACAGCACTGGGACGATAATATTTACCGTGCTTATTATGAGATGGAACCTCTCGCTGCATCACTCAGGAATGCAGGTCTTGGTGGATCAGAACAATACTCAAACCTGCAAGGTTATACCAGCACTGACCTGATGTTAGGACTGACCCAGAGGGTTGATATGGCGGGAGTGGGACTTGATATCCAGTCAAGTTCATTCAATGCTTTGCTTACCAAGGCCGATTATCATAAACAACTGATCGATCACAAACCATCCATCCAGCCTATATCACTGAAGGATTTTTATTGGGTTAGTTCACTTTTCGGATACCGCACAGATCCTATGAGCAAACGGCGGACAATGCACAGAGGAGTTGATTATGCCGGAAGAGTCGGGTTAAACGTATATGCTACCGGTGACGGTGCTGTAATTCGCACTAAAGTTGCCCGCTCAGGTTTTGGCAAGGAGGTTCTGGTAGATCATGGCTATGGTTACGTTACCCGGTACGGCCATCTCAACAGTATCTCAGTAAAACTCGGAGATGAGATCAAACGCGGATCTGTTATTGGAACACTCGGTAGCACAGGGAAATCAACGGGTCCGCATCTTCACTACGAAGTTCGCCAGTACGGCAGCGCAAAGAATCCCAAACACTATTACTCTGAAGATCTTAATCCACAGGAGTACCAGGAGATTGTCAGCCTGGCTGGAGGATATGTTGATAACTAGGGTATTGCTTCTAATCAATTTATTTCATAATTTTCGGTAGATTTCCATCATAGAAAATGGCCAAATCAAAGTATAGATATAATCCTGATTCCCTGAGCTATGACAGGATCAAGCCAAGTTTTAAAAAGAGGTTACTGATCTTTCTTTCCTGGCTTTCCTTCGTATTAACCATTGCCCTGTTACTAAATGTTTTCTATTCTTCGGTATTTGATACTCCGAGAGAAAAAATGCTCATCCGGGAGAATAACCAGTTAAACCTTCAGTACAATATTTTGAACCAGAAAGTCAACAGTCTTGAAACAGTGCTTGAAGATATTGAAAGAAGGGATGATAATATTTATCGGACTATTTTCAACGCAGACCCAATTCCTTCATCCGTCAGGGATGCCGGTTTCGGGGGAGTAAACAGGTATGAATACCTGGAAGGTTATAATAATTCTGATATAATTATCGAAACAGCCAAGAGACTGGATCTGCTTACAAAAGCTGTGTATGTACAGAGTAAATCATACGATGAAGTAGTTGATCTGGCAAAAAGCAGGGAAAACCAGTTGTCATCCCTTCCTGCCATCATGCCGATATCCAATAAAGACCTTACACGTACCGCATCGGGATGGGGTTTCCGCATCCACCCAATATACAAGATCCGAAAATTCCATTATGGGATGGATTTCACAGCCCCAACCGGGACAGAGGTTTACGCCTCTGCTGATGGTACCATCGATCAAATTCAAAGATCAAGGCGGGGATACGGTAATTTAATGGTAATTAACCATGGCTACGGATACAAAACCCTCTATGCACATCTGAATGACTTCAACAATGCCTGGGTCGGGAAAAAGGTCAACAGGGGAGATATTATTGCCTTTGTTGGTAGTACGGGACTTTCTACCGCCCCCCACCTTCATTATGAGGTCCATCTTAATAGGAAAAAGGTCAATCCGGTTAATTATTACTTCGAGGACCTGACTGCCGAAGAATTCGACCGGATGATCGTATTGTCTATGCGTCCCGGACAAAGCTTTGATTAGAGAATCTAATTAGCCCTCTACTTGTTCCAATCCGCTGAAATTATTTTTATATTACAATGCTGTAATTAAACCTGTCATCGAAGATGAGATCCCTGCTTTCATTTTTCACATTCGCTTTGTTATTCCCTGCCTCCGTACTTTCCCAGAAGGATACTCTTACCATCATCGGTGTTGGAGATATTATGATGGGAACCGATTATCCATCCAGGGTGTACCTGCCACCGGGAGATAATTGTCAGCCGCTGATGTCTGAGGTGTACGATATTTTGCAGGATTCAGACCTTACTTTCGGGAATTTTGAGGGAACGTTTGCTGGAGACAAAGGGAAACCTAAGGCATGCAAGGATACGACCATGTGTTTTGTATTCAGGATGCCGCAGCATTATGTGAAGTGTCTTGAGGATGCCGGGTTTGACATGCTCAGCATTGCCAATAACCACGCCAATGATTTTGGTCCCGGTGGAAGAGAGGAAACCCAGCGGATCCTTGAAGGCAGTGGATTTGCCTATGCCGGTGCTCTTGGCATTCCGCATACCATCCTTGTAAAGGAGGGGGTCAGGTACGGTCTGATAGCTTTTGCCCCGAACCTGGGCTGCTACAGTATAAAAGATCCTGAGCAGGCCATTTTATTAGTTGAGGAGGTCAGGGCAAATTGCGATATTCTCATAGTATCGGTCCACGGAGGAGCCGAAGGAAAAGACCATCAGCATATGACACGGGAGTCTGAGATATATCTTGGTTATGACCGGGGAAATATATACGAATTTGCACACATGGTGGTTGATGCAGGAGCTGATGTGGTGTTTGGTCATGGTCCTCATGTAACCAGGGCCGCCGAGATTTATAAAGACCGCTTCATCATATACAGCCTTGGAAATTTTTGCACCTACAGGCGGTTTAATCTCAGGGGACCGAATGGTATTGCTCCGATAATAAAGCTGCGGGTGACGGCCGATGGAAGGTTTGCCAGCGGACAGGTCATCCCTGTCTATCAGCCAGGACAGGGCGGGGTAAGGCCGGACCCTCAGAAACGAGCAATATATAAGCTGAGAGACCTTACCACGATGGATTTTCCGGAAGTACCACTCGAGATAGACGATATCGGTATGATGACCTATTCTCCGGCACCACTCAATCAGGATACGATAAGACAAGATATTCCGCTCCATGATACCATAAGGTAGGATACATGGTGCCAGACACCTTCAGGCAAGAATAATAAGTTTCGGATATATGTAGTTAGGCCTAATAGAATGTTAAATCTCATAGGTCAGATACAGTTTTTTTGACTATTAGTTATCTTTGGATAAATCGTTGAATCATGATTACTAAAACTCAACTCATAAATTCGCTAAATAATCTACCTGAAAACCTTACTGTAGATCAGGTAATTGATCATATCATTTTTGTTGAAAAAGTTCAAAGTGGTTTAGATGATGTAGCTAATGGTAAGGTTTCCACTAAAGATGAGGCACGAGATAAATTGAAAAAATGGCTGAAGTAATCTGGTCTGATTCAGCAATTCAGGATCTTAATGATATTGGAGAGTATATCTCA